>Ga0101944_10002110_pt1 | contig 34474 bp, 29 predicted proteins | sample DewCreD2012metaG_FD_75245 | JGI IMG/M metagenome (GOLD analysis project Ga0101944, IMG submission 75245) | Hot spring sediment bacterial and archeal communities from British Columbia, Canada, to study Microbial Dark Matter (Phase II) - Dewar... ... | reverse complement strand
ATCATCACCATTAATTCACATGGTTACAAAGAGTTAACCGACGAGGAAAAAGCTAAACTGCTCAAGGCAGGAAGTTAATGACTGTGGCTCGAACCCAAGAAAAAGACAAAGACAAGATAGAAATCAGCCAATACATTCTTCAAAAAGTTCCACGCGAAGCAGAAGTCACCCGCATCGAATACGAGGGACCCATGCTTGCCGTTTACACCAAAAAACCAGAAATTTTGGTTGATCAAAGCGGCATCGTCGCCGAAATAGTCGGCGTAATCCGCAAAAGAATCGTCATCCGCCCTGACCCTTCCGTGCGTATTCCTGAAGCTGAAGCGGAAAAAATCACACGTGAACTTATCGCGCCTGAAGCTGAAATTACCGACATCAACTTTGACCCCAGCTTAGGCGAAATCATCATAGAAACAAAAAAGCCCGGTTTAGTCATCGGCAGAAACGGCGCTGTACTGCAAGAAATCATCAAAAAAACCAAGTGGCGCCCTCACGTTCTTCGTAGTCCTCCGATTAAATCTAAAATCGTTACCCACATGCGTCACTACCTCCACTCGGAGAGCAAAGAACGCGAACGCATCCTGCGCACTGTTGGGGAGAGGATTTTCCGACCGAAAAGCTACGACGTCGGCGACATCCGCATGACCGTACTCGGCGGCGCACAAGAAGTCGGACGCTCAGCTTTCCTAGTTAAAACCCGTGAAAGCAGTGTTCTACTTGACTGTGGTATTCACCCCGGTTCTAACAGGCCTTTTGAAGCTTTCCCACGTTTTGATTCCCCCGAATTTGAGATAGACTCACTTGACGCGGTTGTCATCAGCCACGCGCACCTTGACCACTGCGGTTTGGTTCCGTTCCTCTACAAGTACGGCTACGATGGTCCAGTGTACTGTTCAGCTCCGACATCTAACCTTATGACTATGCTTCAACTTGACTACCTTGATGTAGCTAACAAGCAGGGTATAACACCGTATTACGATCAAAAAGACGTCCGTGAATGTGTCTTACACACTATCCCGCTTCGCTATGGCGTGGTCACCGACATCGCACCCGACATCCGCTTAACCCTGCACAATTCAGGCCACATTCTAGGCGGCGCCATGGTGCACCTCCACATAGGCGAAGGTTTACACAACATCGTCTACACAAGCGACTACAAATTCGGACGAACCATGCTGCTTGAAGCTGCAACCACAGAGTTCCCACGCATCGAAACCGTAATCACAGAGAGCACCTACAGTGGCCCTGACGATATAGTTCCAACACGCGTCGAAGCCGAAGAAGCCTTAACTAAAGTCATCAACGCCACCTTAGAACGTAAAGGCAAAGTGCTCATCCCTGTCCCAGCCGTTGGACGTGCACAGGAAATTATGTTAGTTATCGACGGCTACATGAAGCGGGGCATGATGAAGGAAGCACCCGTGTTCCTTGAAGGCATGATCAGCGAGGCCACAGCCATTCACACTGCTTACCCAGAATACCTTGGCAGAGAAGTGCGCCACAGCATCCTACATGAAGAAGTAAACCCCTTCCAATCCGATTACTTTACAATCGTTGAGCACCCAAGCCAACGTAGCACGATCATGGAAGGAGAACCCTGCATCGTGTTGGCGACTTCCGGTATGCTTGAGGGCGGTCCAGTCATCGAGTACTTTAAGAATTGGGCGGGGGATGAACGTAACCAAATCATCTTTGTCAGCTACCAAATCGAAGGCACCATGGGTAGACGCGTCCAGAAAGGCGTAGGCGAAGTCACCATGATGGACAACGAAGGCAAAATGGCTGCTTTCAGCGTTAAAATGGGCGTAAACTCTATCGAGGGTTTCTCAGGCCACAGCGACCGCCGACAACTAGTCAACTACCTAACGCATCTGTCACCGAAGCCTGAACGCATCTTTGTGGTTCACGGCGAAAAACAGAAGACACTAAACTTCGGCAACTTCTTAATCAACAAAGCAGGTATACATACAGAAGTGCCGTCGGTTTTGGAAACCTTTAGGCTGCTGTAGAAATCGTCTGATTGCTTGGAACTGGCGCTGGAGTTTTCTCCCGCCAAATCCTCACCGTTTTTGGGCAAATAACCACACGTTCCTCGCCTAATCGGGCAATGTCGCCGCCGATTGACTCAGCAAACTGGAATAGGTCGTTTACTGCGGTTTTGACGTCTTCTATGCTTTTGCTGGCAAGGGGGGTTATGCGTAGAATTATTATGTTGCCGTTTGTGACGTCGGCTTTTACTTTTTCGATGTCTGAGAGTTCTTTGAGAGGCATGGCTTTGAGGTAGGTTTTACTTGGAGGTTCGGCTTGAACTTGTGGCGCCTCTTCTACGGGAGGGGTGACTGTTTCTTCTTTTGGTGTTTGCTCTTGAGGCTGAGGTTCTGGTGTTGATGCGGGGGTTTCTGGGGGTTGCTGAACCGATGGGGTTGCTTCTGGAGCGGTTTCTTGTGCGGGTTCTTGCGTTACCGCTGCGGGTTCAGGTGCGGCGTCCTGGATGGGTTGAGCTGGTTCTTCTGGCGCTACAGTGGCTGGTGCTGGAGCTTCCTGTTCTGGCTGCTTTTTTCGATGGAATAGATTGAACGGCATTTCTGAGTCCTCTCAACCATACATTACGGATGTTTTCACAGTTAAGCGTTTCTTACTTTTAACTCTTGACGCTTGTGTAGGCTAATTTGTTGTCACTTAAATATTTGATTTGTGTTTCACCGCTCAACGGTTTCCGCTTGTTTAACGCGTTTTTAGAGAATTTTCAACTAATAAGAGGCGTTAAACCCAAAAAAACGTTGCTTTATGTTTAAACTATGCCCATGAGAACCGCAAAGTTGTTTATGAGAACCATACACATGAAGAGAACCACGCCAACGTAGGCGGTTTTCATGATGATGCTTGAGTACTTGAAGGTTTTAGTGGTTTTGTTTGGGACTTGATTTAGGAGTTTGCTGGCTAAAATGTAGGTTCCGCCGATACAGATGGTTGCTGAGAGTTTAATGACCATAAACAAGGGTATGTTATGCATTACGCCTGCCATAATAGGGTTTAGTTCTACAGCTCCAAAGTAAAGCACCCCTATGACGGTTGTGATGCAGTCGATTGTGCCCATAAGCACAAGTAGGACACTTGGAAGCATCGCTATTCTAACTTGGTACGTAAGCCTTCTCCTTCCTTCTCAACACCCTTATTGGTTGTTTCTGTTTAAGAATCTAGCTTACGAAAATCGATATATCGCCAACCTCGAACAGATTTCTCGACAATTTGCGCTATGTTTAAGTTTTTCAAAACATGATTTAGGCTGAGCGATTCAGATTTGGCGACGCAGGAACCAGAAAACCAAACAATGGAAAAAGAGAAGCGAATAGAATTCAGTTTTCCACTGTTGATTGTTAGAACAAAACGTTTTTCCGCCATCTTCGACAAGCTTGGCGCTTTGAAAACGTCAAGGTATTTTTCGTGGATCTTTCTCGGTTTGGTGCCTTTTGTTGCCGGTTTAGCGCTCTACCTTATAACTAACAGTTTAATCGCGGTGCTCTCAAACCCTTTAGTGGGTGAAATCGTCAAAGATTTGGGACCGGGCTCTGTTTTGCTGTTGCCTGGAATTAACCCTATGCTTCCGATAGTTTACGGTTGGATAGCGATTGTAGTTGCCATAGTAATCCATGAAGGCGCACACGGCATCATTGCCCGAAACGTTAACCTCCGCGTCAAATCAAGCGGGTTACTTTTCTTCCTCATTGTTCCCATCGGAGCATTCGTTGACGTTGACGAGGAACAAATTAAGAAAGCAAGACCTAGACATTCGCTTAAAGTTATGGCTGCAGGTGTCGGCGGCAACGTCATCTTGGGCGAGGCATGCCTCGTGGGGCTTCTATTGATTGTGGGTAGTTTAACTCCGATGGTTGACGGTGTCTACATCGGAAGTGTTTCGGAGGGGATGCCTGCCGAAGCGGCTGGATTGCAAGCTAATGATGTCTTGGTTTCTATCGACAACATAACTATTACCAATTCAACACAACTAAGAGCTCTGTTGGATACTAAAACCACGGGAGATACCATTCAGGTGACTGTAGCCAGAGGTGAAGGTTGGCAGACCCAGTACACAACCACCTTAAACCTCACTGTGTCTGACAACCGAACTGTGATGGGTGTAAGCGCTGGAGACCTATACAGTCACGCTCGGTTGGCGAATTACCAAACTTTCTCGATAGACCGGTTATCCATGTACTTGGTGCCACCTACTCTAGCTTCAACCACGGTTCCCTTTTCAGACTCATTGGCACCCTACTATTCGAGCCCACTGCCTTACTGGCAAATCTTTGCAAACACTCTCTTCTGGGTATGGTTTGTCAACTTTAACCTCGCCATATTCAACGCACTGCCAATCTATCCTTTAGACGGCGGCAGAATCTTTGACATAACACTCAAGAAGGTTGCTGGTAAACGGATGAGTGAAAAAGCTATCCGCCGAACCACACTCGCAGTCACCGCGGCATGTGTGGTGCTAGTCACGTTAGGCATAGTATTGCCCTTCATTCTCTAATTCGATTTGATTGATAATGGTAAAAGTTAAACTGATGCTTTGGACGAAAGTTCACTGGTAACCCATTAAATAAAAATGTTTCTGGCTGTTAAAGGAGGGCACTGTGGTTAGTGTACGCTCTGTAGATTTTTCTAATTTTTTGATATGCCATTACCGCTAAAATGAAAAGCAAAGGTACAACAAATATTATCAAGAGAAATGGAAACGGCGGTTCATCCGAGACTGTTGAAGTGCCTAAGGCATACACCATGCCGTCGCTTGTTCCCATATAGATTTTTCCGCTGGCGATTGCTGGAGATGCAAACAGGTACCTGCTGTATCCTTTCTCGTCTCGAAGAGGCTGAAGGGTAAAATTCCAAAGCTTAACACCCGTAGAAGCGTTGAATGCGTAGAGGTTACCGTCGCCAGAACCGACATAAACTGCGCCGTCAGCTACTGCAGGAGAAGAATCCACAAGGTAACCCGTTGAGTAATTCCATATTTTACTGCCAGTAGACGCATTTAGCGCATAAACGTTAAAGTCTTGACTTCCAAAATACACTATACCATTTGAAACAGCAGGAGAAGACCCAAAGGCACCCTTTGGATTATCCCAAACTTTTTTCCCCGTTGTGGCATCTAAACAGTAAAAACTGTCAGAAAGCCCCACATAAACGTAGCCGCCCTCTATGCAAGGAGAACCTGCTCGATAAGTTTGTGCCGTATTAATTTGCGGTGCGTACCTCCATATTTCAGTTCCTGTAGATGCATTAACAGCGAGGAGACTGTAACCCCCAAAGTATACAACATCGTTGGAGACCGCGGGGGCAGAAAGTAACTCGTCACTTGTTTGGCTCCAGATTTTAGCGCCTGTAGATGCATTATAGGCATGGCGACCAAAAAAACTTGTATAGACTATGCCATTAACCACCGCTGGCGAGCTTCCTCCAGAGCCGTAAAGCGTTTGGTCACTCCAAATCTTTTCTCCATTAGAGGCATTGTATGCCGTTATTACATCGTGCCCTACATAGACGACGCCATCAACAACTGCGGGTGAACCCTGTCCGCTGGAGGTCCAAATTTTATCTCCAGTTGAAGCGTTGAGGCAAACAAGATTTCCAATATAATCGGTAACAAAGACGCGGTTGTCAACCACTGCCGGAGAGCTGGTTATGAATGCGAAGACGTTGGTTTGCCACAAGATAACAGGGGGCTCTAATGGTGCAGAAACGTTTGTAGAGCCTGTGTGTTCTGGGTCATGACGAAACATTAACCAATCGCTGTCTGAGCTTTGGGTCGTTTGAGTTGCAAAAGTTACTGTTACTAGATGTACACTCAATAATATTATCAATAGTAGAAAATGGAGGAGGGGGTGGAGGTTCACAGGATATCTGCCGACGGAATATTTGTGGATTTTTGATATAAAATTTTGCAAACACAAGAAATAGGGTTTAGGGAGGAATCATAACTCTGCCGTTTAAAACAACAAAGTCAACGATGATGTCTTTTATTTTCCGCGGCTCTACAACTGAGGGGTCTTTGGATAGCACCACCAAATCCGCGAGTTTCCCCTCCTCAACTGAACCCTTAATCCACTCCTCCCCTGAACAGTACGCGGCATTCAAGGTGTACAGTTTGAGGGCTTCATCTACGCTTAAGCGCTGTTCAGGGTAGCTTTGCCGAGTTACCAACTCCTGTACACCAAGCAAGGCACTCAGTGGCTCCATGGGGCAATCTGAACCTGCCGCAACCACCACGCCCTCGTCTAGTAGGGTTTTGAGTGGATGCAGATATTTTGCTCTGTTGCCGAGGCGTTCTTGGGCTGACCACACTGTGAACTCCGTGGAGACAACCTTTGGCTGAATCGTTACTGTAAGGTTTTGTTTTTTGAGGCGTTCGATGAGGTTTGGGTTTAGGACGGCTGCCTGCTCAATTCGGAATCGCACGTCGCTTTGGGTTTGCTCTATAACCGAGAGCGTCAGGTCCACAGCTCTGTCGCCCATCGCATGGATAACTGGTTGAACCCCAAACTTCAGAGCCTGCTTAACCGAAGCTTCCAGCGCCTCTTTTGGAAGCAGCAGTTTGCCGCGGTTGTTTGGGTCGTCGCTGTAGGGTTCAATGAGGGCGGCCTCTTTGGAATCCAAGTAACCGTCAACTACGATGAAAGAGCCGCCTACACGCAGCACCTGACTATCGTTTGACTTGAGAGCGGCCGCCTTCTCCAGTAGCGCCTCTGGAACCACCACATTCACTCTGAACATAAGTTGCCCCATGCTGTGGAGCTTTTGGATGATTGATAGCTCGCTTTCGGATATGACAAGCCAGTGGAGGCTGGTTATGCCTGCTTGGAAGATTTTTTGACACGCACCCACTGTCGCCATCAAGAGTTCGCCTTCGGTGGGTTCAGGCACAGCTTGCCAAATCAGCGAGGTGGCGGTGTCACGGAAGATTCCTACGAGTTTGCCGTCTACGGTTTTGTCGATGACTCCGCCTTGAGGCACTGCTGTCTGCTCGTTTACGCTTGAGGCTGTAAGGGCTTTGGTGTTGACCGCGCAAATCATTGCCGCTTCACGGTAGAGGATAACTGGGTTGTCTGGTGCTGCCTCGTCTAAGTCTGCGGCTGTGGGCATACGTTGCTCTTTGAAGCGGGTTTCGTTCCAGCCTTGCCCAATAATCCATCTATCCGCGGGTGTTTGCTGAGTTTTTTGTTTGATTAATTGTTGCAGTTCAGCGATGGATTTGGCAGCGGATAAGTCCAGCCACATTAGGCATCTGCCGTAGTCGGCAACGTGAATATGAGTATCAATAAAACCCGGAACCACTGTTTTGGCTTCAAGGTTCAAAACCATAGTGTTTTCGCCGATGAAGGGTTCGATTTCTTGGTTGCTTCCGACTTTGGTGATTTTGTTGTTTGTTATGGCTATGGCTTGTGCAGTTGGCTGTTTGGGGTTCATGGTTTTTATGTTAGAGTTTAGAATCGCTATGGTCGCTGACAAGCCATAATTCACCGTTTATTGGAGTATATTCGGCTAGTTGGCGGGTTTCCATAAAAAACCTTCCGTTCCCAGCCCCAAACGTCACCGAACACAAATTCTGCGAGTTTACGTAAAGCATAATAGTTTCGCGCGACGTGTTTTGATTAACATCACCTTTGGGGAGCCACTTTGAAAGCCCACGTAGCACTTGTCAATCCGCCTTATCCTCCTGAAGCTGGACAATCGGTTTTTCTGCCGCTGGGACTCGGCTACTTGGCAGCAGTGTTGGAACAGGAAGGCTACAAAGTGGACGTGGTCGACTGCCAAACCACAAAGTACACCCCAGAAACATTAGAGGCAAAGTTTCGTAGCCTCAACCCCGACGTGGTCGGCGTCACGTCTGCTACGGTTACTTATTTGCCTGCATTAGACGTTTTGAAGGCGGCAAAAAAAGCCTTACCGAACACGCTAACCTTGATGGGCGGTCCCCATGTGACCGTACTAGACAAAGAAGCCCTCGCCGAAAGCAGCAACCTCGACATAGTCGTCCGAGGCGAAGGCGAACAAACCCTGCTCGAGCTCGCACGGCTCACATCAGAGGGCAACCTCAAAAACCTCAAAGACGTGCAGGGCATCACCTTTAGGAAAAACAGCCAAATCATCCAAACCCCCGACCGACCCTTCATAACTGACATCGACTCTCTTCCCCGCCCAGCTCACCACCACTTCGACACCAACATGTACAAGCTCTTCGGCGTAAACTACATGCCCATAATCACCAGCCGCGGCTGCCCCTCAGCTTGCACCTTCTGTTTAGCCAACAAAATGTGCGGTCACGCGTTCCGCGGCAGAAGCCCCAGCAAAGTCGTTGACGAACTGGAGTGGCTCAGAGACGAATACCATGCGGGCGCGTTTGCGTTTTATGATGATACCTTCACTTTTGATTTGAAGCGGGCGTTTGCGATTTGTGATGAGATGCAGAAGCGGGGGGTGGATTTGCCTTGGGATTGTCGCACCCGAGTTGACCGCGTAAACAAAGAGTTGCTGGCAAAGCTAAAGGCAACCAATTGTCAGCTTATTCACTTCGGTGTCGAGTCAGGCAGCCCAGAGATGCTTAAACTCATGCGCAAAGGCACCACGGTAGAACTCAACGCCCAAGCAATCAAATGGACCAAAGAAGCAGGCATATCCGTCGCGGTTTCATTAGTCATCGGCTACCCAACCGAAACCCCTGAGATGCTAAAGCAAACCATCGATTTCCTCCACAAAACCAAGCCTGACTACGTTTACATGTGTGAAGCGGTTCCTTATCCGGGCACGGAATTGGCTAATTTTGTCAAGGAATTAGGTTTAGAGGTGGATTCCAACTGGAACCAGTACCGCGAAGAAACCCAAGTCTTCACCAACACGCTCCTGCCGCTTGAGAAGCTTGAAGAAGTCAAAAAAGAGTTTTTCGACCACTACTTTTCCGTAAGCTATTTCCTGCGCAAAAAGTTGAAGGGTGACTTCTACAGCCAAATCATGGCTCGCGCCGCGCTAAACCATTTGGTTTGGAACAGCAAAACGCTTCGCTGGGGCTTCAAGAAACTCAGTAAAATGAGGCGTCCAAAGAAAAGCGTCGGCGGCTACAGCACCTCAACTCAAGAGCAGGAAAGTCAAGCTTAGCGTGGTTCATTCTGTTTTTTGACGACGTAACGTAATGCTACTATGAAGAGAATTGTAGTGACTATGGCGAGGGCAATTACGGGTACAGAGGGCATTTCTTGAGGGGCAGACCCGTTGGTGCCTGAAGGTTCCCCAGTTATGGTTTCTTCAAAGCAGTAGACGTACCAGTCGTTGCAGCCGATGTAGAGGCGATTGTTGGCGATGGTTGGAGAAGACCAGGTGCTTGAGGGCAGGGTGACGTTTGCGATTATGGTTCCGTTACGGGTTGTGTCGAGTACAAAGATGTGACGTTGGCTGGTGGCCATGTAGGCTTTGCCGTCGGCGTATGAAGGGGAAACGTAGAGTTCGTCGCCAGTGTACTTGCTCCAAATTACCCAGCCGTTTGAGACATCCACACAGGCAAGGTCAAATTTGTCGATGAGTAAAACCGTGCCGTCGTTAACGTAGATTGGGGAGGAAACAATGAATTCGGTGGCAGTGGGGTTTTGGAAGCGCCACAGCATCTCACCCGTCTGAGTGTCGTAACAGAAGTAGTCACCCCAATTCGAAGAAGCAAACACTCTGCCCTCGGCAACAGAGGGGGTGCCAAGCATCTGGTTTCCACCCGTAAAGGAGGGACGATAGGGCAACTCCTTTTTCCAAAGCACCTCTCCAGTAGCTGCATCAAGTTTGTAGAAGCCACCCGATTCTGGTTCCTCTGCAGTAAAGTACACAGCTCCATCCGCAACGGCAGGGGAAGACTCGATTGGACCCAGCGCTTGAGTTCTCCATTTTATGGTTCCAGTATCCGCATTCAAAGCGTAAAGATAGCCGTCTAAGGAACCAACATAAACTGTGCCATCAACCACTGCAGGCGAGGACTTCAAAACCAAGTTCCCAAACGTGAAAGGCAAATTGCCGTTAACAAAAGTTTGCCACTGTTTAGCACCTGTTTTAGCGTTGAGGCAGTAAACGTAGCCGTCGTCGCCGCCCGTATAAACTCGGCCGTTGACTACTGCTGGGGAGGATTCGATTATGTCGCCTGTTTTGAATTTCCACTGCAAGTCGCCGTTCCAAGCGTCCAATGCGTAGAGGTATCCGTCCGAGGAGCCAACATAAACCATGTTATCATAAACACTTGGAGAAGAAATTACTGAACCTCCAGTTCTAAACCGCCACGCCACAGACAGGTTGGAAGGGCCGACTTCGGCGGTTGAGGAGCGCTCTGGGCTGGCGCGCCACTGAGGCCAAGAACTCACTACCTTAGGCGTGTTGTCCTGTGCTTCGGTATCTTTTATCGCCCACAATTCGCCGCTTGTGGCGTATTCGTTACCTGAGATTGTGTCTACGGCGGTGGTTACGCTGCCGGGGATCATGTATAGGGTTCCGTATGCGATTGCAACAGACTCCCGAGGTGGCAACGCTTCTATGCCATCCAGCTTCCAGATCAGTTGCCCTGTGAAGGCGTTTATGCAAGAGAACTCGGAGATGCCAGCTGGCCCGTTGTATTGGGCTTCTTCACCAGTGGTTACATAGATTTTTCCGTCTGCAACCGAGGGCATACCAGGCCACATCAACGAATCGTTTGGGCCCTTGTATTTCCAGACGACTTCGCCAGTGTACATGTCAAAAGCGTATAGGTAGCCGTCTTTGTTCATCTCGTAAACCATGCCATAGGCGACTGCGCAGCCTGTTGTAAAGTAGCCGTCGGTGTCCGGACGGAACTGCCAGATGATTTTGCCTGTAGAGGCGTTGAAGCAGTACATGGTGTTGTCGTCGCTACCGCCCTTAAAGTACATGCCATCCGCATAGGCGCCTGTAAAGATCATGGGGCCCTTGGTGTTGGTTTTCCAGAGGATTTCGCCAGTTTTGGCGTCAAGCGCGAATTGCATGTTTTCAAATGAACCAGTGAAAATTTTGCCGTCGCCATAGGTGGTTCCGATGCCGGTTATACCGCCGCCTCGAATGTAAGTTCGCCAAACCAAAGTAGGCGGAGCCGAGGGATTAGCGAAGCTCCACGCTTCGATGTAGCTGTCGACTTTTATGTAGAACATTTTCTCTTCAGGACTATACACGTTAGCGTTAAAGATACCCGTATAAGCGTTAAAGTCTGAGCTGCTCCAAAGAAGCGCACCTGTTTCAGGGTCAAAACAGTAACTTTCGATAACCATGTGGCGGCTATCAATCTTGTAGGCGATAGGCCAATGCGTGGATTCTGGGAAGGCAGTTTGCCACAAGATGTTGCCTGCTTGGTCAAGCGCGAAGGCGTGGGTGTTGTTGGCGACGTAGATTTTGCCGTTAAACGCCGCAAGGTATGGCTGGATGCCGGGTATGTTGGCTTTCCATAGTATGTTGGAGGTGTCTGGGGCGGGTCCTTTGGAGTAACGGGTGTAGGAGGAGTCGCCTTGGTACTGTGGCCATTCATACTGGTTTAGGTTGCTACTGGTTTGTGCATTTAGGGTTGTAGCTGGGATGATTAATACAGTAAGCATTATAGCGACAACTGTTGAAATTGCAAGTTTTTTGTACACCACGCCTTCCTCCGATAAATGCGACTTTAGTAACGACGCCCTTTGCCATCAAGAGATGCGTCGCAATTTGTCCACTTTAAAAATGCTTTGAATGTACTATAAAGCTTACTGAAACCATACCCTGCAGGTTAGAGGCAGGAGTATGCAAGCGAATTTTGCGGAAGCGCTTCTTAAACCAAATTAAGAAGTAAGCGCGTAAACTTTTTTAGGTCGCAGACAACCCTTAAGCTACACAACAAAAATGGGAACCCAAGAGAGGATTCATTTTGACTGAACACAAAGGTCCACTTCTTATGACTTCTTGGCGTGCCACAGGCGCCTGCAACGCACGATGCCTATACTGCAACGTAGACGCAACAGGCAAACATGCGCCCAGAGAAATGACAACCCAAGAAGCCTTCCACCTCGTCGATGAGGTGAAAAAGTTCGGTGTAAGATGGTTCGGCATCAAAGGCGGCGAACCCCTCACACGCCCCGACATATTCGAAATCGTCACCTACGCCAAAAGTAAAGGCTTAAACGTTTGCCTACTCACCAACGGCGTCTTCGTCGACGGTTCAATCTACGATAACCTCGTCAAAAACCAAGTCTGGACCTCAGTCAGCATCGACGGCCCCGAAGAAATCAACGACCAACTCCGAGGAAAAGGCAGCTACAAGAAAGCCTTAGCAGCCATCGAGAAACTCTCAGCGGGCAAAATCCTAAACGGCTTAGCCTGCGCAATAACCAAAATCAACTACCAACACCTCGACCACGTTGCCGAGTTAGCCGACAAGTACCACGCCAACTTTGTCTGGTACAACCATTTGGTGCCAAGCGGAAGAGCCAAAGCCTCCATCGATTTGTCACCCAGTCCAGAACAGTACGAGTGGACACTCAACCACATCTGGGACATCACCGAAAAATACCACGGCAAATTCGAAGTCCACGTGCACTGCCCACACTTCGCTAGGGTCGTTAAACAGCGCATCTCTGAAGACCGCTTTAACGAATGGTACGAGAAAGAGTTCCACGGCAAATGCACCTACTTCGCATTCGGCGGCTACCTATCCGTAACCGAAAACGGCGACCTCATCCCATGCTTCTACACTGACCTGCAACCAGACGAACCCATGATGCTGGGCAACATACGCAACAAAAGCTTAAGCACCGCATGGGAAGAAATCAAAGCCTCCAAATACTACAACAAATTCCAAGACCGCAACGTACTCAAAGGCAAATGCGGAGTCTGCGAATACCGAGAAATCTGCGGCGGATGCAGAAACCGAGCATACGCGATGACAGGCGACATAGCTGGAGAAGACCCCGCCTGCGCATACATACCGATGGCTTTACGCAAAAAATAGCTCGGCGCCTTTTTCATTTTTAAAGTTAACTCTATTCTAATTTTTCTCGCAAAAAATTATATATCTCCTATTAAAAAGATTGCAAGCATGATGATGCATGATGGATAAGAAATACAAGCCTCGAGCTGGGTTTTGGGCATTAGGCGGTATTATAACATTTGCTATTGGGTTTGTTCTATATGCTACAACTGAACTTTCGAGGGATAACATCACTCTGCTAACAGGAGGTTCTTTTCTAATCGGAGTTGGCTTGGCCATTGCAATGATTTCATTAATTATTTACAGACTTGAAGGACAAATTCTGAGACAAGAAAAAAGAATAGCGTAAAGTTCTTAATTTGACTAGATTCAGCCGAAAACATCTTTAGCTTTAATGGAGCATAGATGATTAGAAAAGGAAGTCTTTGCCTTTTCTTGTTGGCGCTGTTTCTGATTCAAAGTGTTGCCTTTGCAGAAACCCAACCTGCGCCTACATACCGATGACTTTACGCAAAAAATAGCCTGCTTCCTATTTGTTATTCTTTTTTGTTGCCCTTTACAGTTAACTTCACAAACAGTTTTACCTTTTGACCAAGAGTACGAATGCTCTTGCCACTAATGCCAAGCCGAAAACAAGGATTATGCCTGCCCAAAACACAAACCACTCCGCAGTCAAAGTGATATTCAACAGGTACGTAGATATTAGATAGCCTGCGCCAAGCCAGAACACGATGTTTTCGATGGTTTCTGCCCTACGTGCATACGGTGAATGAAGCAGAATTCTGATGACAAGTATCACAATTTCAATGACGCCAATGGCGATGGCAAACTGGAAACCTGCAGTGTAGAGTTCAATGTGCGCTGCGGGGTCAGTGGGTGCAGGAAGCGGAACCCCAGTACCTGGCACGTTTACTAGGTTAAGACCCAAAAAGAAGTCGATTAATCGATCCAAAAGACTGCTGGGAAGGTGAACTGCATAGATTACTGCCAAAGTGATAAGTATCGAGCCGACCCATATTGCGGTTAGTAGGCTTTCCTTTTTTTCGTCACTTAAGGCTTGGCGTAATCTGGCGCCGATCAATGACTGTTTCTCCTTGCAAAAAGTGGATTGAATGGCAGATATATCTTTCTCCAAATCTTGCGCAGTGCATCTTTTAAATAGGTAGAGCTGATTAGAACATATGGGAAGAATTTTATGTCGTATTGTCCGAAATGTGGCAACCCAGTCGAAGACACCATGACATTTTGCCCCCGATGCGGCGCACCACTAAAAGGCACCTCGCCCGCTCAAGCTGCGCCTGTTCCGCCATACCAAAAACGCAACGAAAAAGCAGAAAAAAACGAAAAGAACGAGAAGCAAGAAAAAAACGAAAACAGAGAAAAACAGGAGAAAGGCGAAAGGGGCTTCATCGGCTACCTTATCGGTGGCTTAATCCTAATCACTCTCGGCTTGTTTTCAGTGATACAGATCAGCAACCCCAACATGGTCAACGCTGGGCAAACTTGGGCTCTGATGCTACTCATCATCGGCGTTATCATCATCGCGGGCGCCATCTACGTCGTGGTTATCGCACGCAGGCACTCGCCAGTTCCCCATTAAAGCGTCCAGCCCAGAAACGCTCTGTAAAGCCTGTGCTCAAGGAGCGTTAGGGTGCTTCTTCTCCCGAAAATGCGAAAATAGTTTTTTCCCGCCGCTTCAATCATGTCCCCTATGTCGTAGCGCGGCAGCATACATGAGGAGATGATGAGTCTGCCCCATTCACCCCTTTTGAGTTCATGCAACAGTTTTACCCCTTTGCCAGTGACAACCTCAAATAGGTACGCGTCATAGTTCGGAGTAATGTAGGGCCAATCGTCCAGTTGCTGACCAAACACGCCCTCCGTCGCAGTGTACATCTCCACGATGGGAACGCCACCAAAGTATTTTTTGAGTATGGGTCCGTATTTGAATTGGATTTTGCGTACGCTGGTGCAGAAGAGCGCTTGGGGTTTCCAGATGTCACGCGGAAGTTTGCCGTAGCGATGTTTGATGTATCGGGCAAAGTGGAGGATGACGGGTGTAACGCCCATGGTTGCCGTGACGTTGTGGTCTTTAGCCATCTCGTACACTAACTCGAAGCGTTGCTGCCAGTCCCTGCGGCTGATTCCACTGCCTATCTTGTCGATGTCTTCTTGGCGGGGAAGCAAACTGACACGGTCAAACATCGGGTTCAATCGAGCGTAGGTGCCGCTACTGTAGCCGTAAGAAACTTCCCTGCCATCAACATTCATGGTGTGCACGTTTGAGGGAAAATTCAAGTTAAGGATGACGCCTAAGAAGACCTCGTAGTTTTGTTTTTTTAGGGCATGGTTGATTATGGCTCTAGCACCACAGCTATAGATTTGTTTGAGGTGGGTTTGGGTGGCGGGGAGAACTTTGCTGTGGCCGGTTGAGCCGCGGGTCATAACCCATGTTTGTGGCGGTTCAGACAAAAACGCCTTGTAGCTGCGCTCTCTTACCGCGGCGAGGTGGGGAATGAGTTCTGAATAGTTGATTATGGGAAAATTAGATTGATATTCAGCTATGCTGCCGATTTTGTGGGCAAAGAGGTTTTGGCCGTATTCTGTTTGGGCGTATTTTGGGAGTAACTCAGCTAAAACTTGTTCCTGTGCTTTTTGGGGGTTCTCGATTGAGTCATACCAGGGCTTTACATAGGGCAAAATGATACCTTTGATTCCCTCTTGGTCAGGTAACATAGCGTTCTTCAGTCTGTTTCTATGAATTTGCTTATATGCTTCTACACAAGATACTAGGACAACGCAGACATTAAGGTTGAGACTATGACCGATTCAGTTGAGGTAACCGCTGAGAAAATTCGCAAGCTTCAAGTTCAGGGCGCAAGAAACGTCGCAATAGCCGCAGTGAAAGCTCTCCAAACCCTTGCCCAGCAAACCCAAGCTAATACCAAACAGCAACTCATAGCCGAACTCAAAGCAGCTCAAACAGTGCTCTCTGCATCTAGAGAAACTGAGCCACTCATGCGTAACGCCATGCGCTGCATAATCATTCAAACCCAAAACGCAGAGACTACAAAAATCGAAAGCCTTAAGGAAACGGTAGTTTCCAGTGCAGAAAAATTCCTCAAAGACCTCGACGCAACGCGGGAGCGAATCGCTGAGATTGGAGCGAAACGTATCCGAGACGATATGGTGGTTTTCACGCATTGCCATTCCTCAACTGTTACTCGACTTCTTTCAAAAGCCAAAGAGCAGGGCAAAAACTTCAAAGTCATATGCACCGAAACTCGCCCAGCTTTTCAAGGAAGAATCACCGCAAAAGAATTGGTCAACTTTGGCATCGAAACCACCTTCATTGTTGATTCAGCTGCGCGCACTTTCATGGGCGACGTAGACATTGTTATTGTGGGTGCAGATGCAATCACTTCAGAGGGAAATGTGGTTAACAAAGTCGGGACAGGCGGCCTCGCGGTGTTGGCTCGTGAAGCACGCAAACCGTTCTATGTAGTTACGGAGCTGCTCAAGTTTGACCCCGAAACGCTTGGCGGAGAGTACGAAAAAATAGAGCAACGCCTCCCAGCCGAAGTATGGGCGGATGCACCTGCAAACTTGAATGTGCGTAACCCTGCGTTTGATGTTACCTCAAACCGCTACATTCACGGTTTTATCTGCGAAGAAGGAATAATAGCCCCCCAAACCGTCATGGAGGTAACGCGGAAAAGGTTCCCATGGCTGTTTTAGTCAGGCTTGGTGTACGGCGTTATTTTTTTGTTCTAACATGATTAAAAGGATTGTTTAGGTTCTGAGCAGACAGGATGGGATTTGTTCTTTATATAAGGGAGGGGAGGTACACTGTGAGACGTCGCGTGGTTCCAGCTATTTGCGGATACAGGATTGTATGAACCTTACGAATGAAAATAGTGAAAAAATCACTCAGAGAAAGAATTAAGAAAAAATAAAAAAAGAGTTAGGCTTTTTTGATTGCTTCAAAGTCTCTTTTGAGTGCCTCAACTTTGTCGCATCTTTCCCATGGAAACTCAACGTCGTCTCTTCCGAAGTGACCAAAGCATGCGGTTTTCTTGTAGATTGGGCGTAGCAGGTTGAGTGTTTCGATGATTCCGCGTGGTTTCATGTTAAAGTTCTTCTTAACCAACTCCAGAATCTGTTCGTCTGGGATTTTGCCTGTTTCGTAAGTGTTGACTAAAACGCTGATTGGTTCCGCGACACCGATGGCGTAGCTGATTTGGACTTCGCATTGATCTGCAAGGCCTGCTGCGACAACGTTTTTGGCGATGTATCGTGCCATGTAGCAGCCGCTTCTGTCAACTTTGGATGGGTCTTTGCCGCTGAAGCATCCGCCACCGTGGCTTCCCACGCCTCCGTAAGTGTCGACGATGATTTTGCGCCCAGTCAAACCTGAGTCTGCAAGTGTTCCGCCGATGACGAATCTGCCTGTGCCGTTGATGACGTATTTCACGTCTGGTGCAAGCAGGTTTGCGGGGATAACGTATTTGATTACTTTCTCGATGATCTGTTGCTTTAGCACTGCGTCTTCTACTGAACCGTTGTTTTGGGCGGCGATGACCACGGTTTTAACACATTTTGGTTTCCCGCATTCGTATTCGACGGTGACTTGGGATTTACAGTCAGGCCGCAGATAGGGCATGGTGCCGTTGTGTCGGACTTCTGCAAGACGCTTCACCAGTCTATGTGCAAGTAAAATTGGCAGCGGCATAAGTTCTTTGGTTTCGTTGCTTGCGTAGCCGAAAACCATGCCTTGATCGCCTGCACCCTGTTCTTTGCCGTTGGTTGCATCGACACCCATGGCGATGTCGGGTGACTGCTCAGTTAATGAAACCAAGATACCGCAGGTTTCCCAGTCTAAGCCGTCTTTGGCGTTGTCGAAACCGATTTCTTTTAGGGTTTGACGAACGATTGAGGGGATATTGACTGAGGCGCAGGTTGTGATTTGACCTGTAATCATAACGGTGCCCTGCATGACGAGGGTTTCACAGTCAACGCGTGCTTTGGGGTCTTTGGCGAAAATTGCGTCTAGGACGCTGTCAGAGATTTGGTCGGCGACTTTGTCTGGGTGACCTTCTCCGACGGATTCGGATGTGAATAAGTATTTTCCGTTTCGTTTCATGGAGTTTTCTCTTCCGTTTACGAGTTTTGTTAGGCATAGCTTACTCGGAGTTTTTCTTATATGGCTTTCTGAATAAAATATTCCAAACAGAATAATCAGCATACACTTACATTCCAGCATGCCATAACCATTTTAAACCCCAAAACATCCACAAACCAAGGGTAACCCATGAAGAAAACAGTCAACTCACCAAACGCGCCCAACCCAGTCGGCCCCTACAATCAAGCCATCCAAGCAGGAGCGTTTCTGTTTGTCTCAGGGCAACTTCCCATTGACCCAAAAACAGGAAAACTCGCCGCAGCAGACATCACCACCCAAACCCGTCAAGTCATGCAGAACATCCAAGCCATCTTAGAAGCAGCCAACTACACCCTAAAAGACATCGTTCAAGCTACAGTTTACCTCACTTCGTTGTCGCTGTTTGAAGATTTCAACATAGAATATGCTAAACACTTTAAAACCGACTTTCCTGCACGGGCAACAGTCGGGGGCGTTGAACTCAAACCTGGCGCACTCATAGAAATCGCTGTCGTCGCCTACAAGCAGTAGCTGCTGATTGGTAAGTTATAAAAACCAGCCAACGCTTAGTAAGATGCAGGCGTGAGGCATGGCGGTATCACTTAAGAAGTTTATGCAAGAGGTCGCTGGAAAAAAAGCTCCTGGCCCTTCAACGTCGTTTACGGTTTTCCATGTATTCTACGCTTTAGAATTACTCTCAGAGAAGCCGCTGGGCAGGAATAAACTTGCAGAGAAACTCAACGTCGGTGACGGCGCAGTAAGAACCATAATTCACCGATTAGTCGACGCAGGGTTAATTGAGACATCAAAAGCAGGCTGTAACCTCACAGAAAAAGGCAAAGAAACCTGGCGACAATTCGAAGCCATATTCCCTAAACGGGTTGATTTGCCCAAGTTGGACTTAAAAATGTCAGAGGTTAATTATGCTTTTCTGGTAAAGAACAGCGGCGAAAAAGTCGGCACAGGCATCGACCAACGCGACGCCGCCATAATCGCTGGTGCACGCAAAGCCCTGGTAATTGTCTATAAAAAGGGGCATCTCTGCATCGAATCGGTAAGTGACGATTTACAGAAATTGTATCCGCAAGCCGCAGCTGAAATTCTACAAAAACTAGAACCGCAGGAAAACGATGCAATCGTCATAGCCAGCGCCGAGTCTGCTCTTAAAGCGAAACGCGGTGCCTTTGCAGCCAGTTGGTCACTGATCCGTTAAGTCGTGTATTTTTCACCATAGTTGAGGATGCGTTCAAGCGTGGTGTTGATGTTAACCATGCCTTCGTTGGTTTTTGAAGATACAGGCATCAAGAGGAACTTTAAGCCTAACTTGGTGATGGCTTGCATCATGTTACGGCTAAAAAGGCGTTTGGTGCCCTCCAGTTTCTGTTCAATCGCGCTCTCAAGGGCCATGGGATTAGCTGACCACGAAGCAATGGTTTGTGCATCTTTTTTGGGAATCAAATCCATCTTGGAGAGGACATGCACCTGCGGCGTGAAGAAGCGGTTGTAAACGGCTGCGGAAAGGAACATGTTAGAGACGTAATTTAGCGGGTTTATAGAAAAGACCGCATCGAAGAGATAAATCAGCGCTTTAGGCTCCTTAGTGAGCTCGTTTACGATGTAGGGTCCACTTGCGCGGAAAGCAAACAATTCCATCTGCCCCGGAGTGTCAACCAAAACGATGTCCGCATGAACTTCTTCGATGTCGCGTGTCAAGTTTTCGATTTCATCGGCAATCAAGTCTGCCGCCATAATCAGGGCTCCGTTGGGGCCGAGGTTGTATTTCTCCATCAAGTTGCCCACGTCCACGTAGTTGCGGACATCCACGTCTGGTTGATAGGGCAGTTTAAGTGCGCCGGGGTCGAGGTTGACGACTGCGACGTCTTGCTTGCTCATTTTTAGCCAATCTGCAAACGCGGCAGTGAATAGGGATTTGCCGCTGCCAGCGGTTCCTATGATGAATGCTAAGGGCATAGGTGTGAGTCTCCGTTTACGATGAGCAACGATAGAAGTAATGAACCTTTCTACCCGTCCAAACGCCACAAAACGAGTGTTTCACCCTACTGCTCTGCGGCCTCCTCCCCTCACTTATATATAGAACAAATTTTAGAAGTCAACTATTCAAAGTAACACTACGCGTTATGGGACGCAAGTAAACTATTTTTTGGATACGTTGTTTCCCGCGATTTAGAACGCCGATTAACTAACCTGAGGATAACAAAGAATGTGTAGATAACAACAACTATCGAGACAAGCGACAGCAAAGTCTCAATACTAAAAACTATCAGAAACACGACAACAGTCGCCACGACAGTTAGCAAGGAAGAAACTACTGTCAACCGATGTTTCCCGACCGCTGACTCTTTTCTAGCCTTGAATGCTTCTTCTACAAGAGAATATGAACCCAGCACTGCAAGCCCTACAACCAACAATTGGTTAGACGATAAAGGAAATTTAATAAAGAGGCTAAGTAGCAGAAAAGTGATAATCAAAACTAAAATCAAGTAGAAAAGATACTCGGGAAGTTTTGGTTCGCTGACTTTACCGTTAGACATTAATCTCAATTAAGGCAAGTTACTATTTACTTATATATTTAATTTCGAGCTTCCCCTATCAGGTAATCGAGTATAATGGGCGATTTTTAAAGTTTTCAAAGAAAACACCTTTTAACAATAAACCCCGATAAATAGTAGAACAGAGATGTTTAGTAAAGCAACCGGCTGCTTATTCTCGCTTGCACTGCTTCTGCTTCCAAGCGTCGCACTAGCCGAGCAGCCGCTGGATTGGCCGATGTTCCGCGGCAACCTCAAAAACGACGGAGCCACAACTTCAGCCGCACCCCAGTCGAACCAGACGCTTTGGAAGTTTAACACGGGCGGTCAAGTAGGTTCCCCCACAGTAGTCGACGGTGTGGTCTATGTGGGTTCTTATGATCATAACGTGTACGCTTTCGACGCGGCAACGGGCAAGGTTATTTGGGCTTATGAAACGGGCAGTATTGTGATTTCGAAGCCTGCGGTTTCGGGCGGCATCGTCTGCGTGGGTTCGGAAGATTTTAACCTTTACGCCCTTGATGCAGCCACGGGGCGGAAGCTTTGGAATTTTTCGACAGGCTACTACGTGGATTCTGACCCAGCCATCGTTGACGGAGTGGTTTATTTTGGTTCGGAAGACAGCAAAGTCTACGCCCTAAAGCTTGCCAGTGGCGAGTTGTTGTGGAGTTATCAGACAGGCGACAGCATAATGCTTTCCGCAACAGTCGTCAGCGAAGGCTTAGTGTACGTGGGCTCGCTGGATAGGAAGCTCTACTGCTTAAACGCAGCCGACGGCGCATTGGTTTGGAGCTACACGACAGGGGACCAGATTATTTCTGTGCCTGCAGTCGCCAACGGAACCGTCTACGTGGGCTCAGGGGACAACTATGTCTACGCTTTGGGCGCAGTGGATGGTAGCTTGAAATGGCGGTTCCAAACTGGAGATGATGTTTACTCTTCGCCTCAAGTGGTGGATGGCGTGGTCTATGTTGGTTCGCTTGACGGCAGAGTGTACGCGCTCGATGCGGCGGATGGGGGGCAGGTTTGGGCTTTTGAGGCAGGTGCAGGTGTCGCGTCTTCGCCAACCGTTGCAGACGGCGTGGTTTACGTGGGAGCAAACGATAACAGGCTCTATGCTCTTAACGCGTCAACTGGGTTGCCCAAATGGAGTTACACTACAGGTGACATCGTTATTTCTTGCCCCGCAGTGGCAGGGGGGATGGTTTTTGTGGGGTCTTGGGATGGCAGATTCTACGCTTTCAGCACTGAGCTGGGTGTTTTGATGTGGAGTTTCTCGACGGGGGGCAAAATTGACTCTTCGCCCACGGTGGCGGATGGGCGGGTTTATGTTGGTTCTCATGACGGCAAAATCTACGCTTTGGACGCTTACACGGGGATGGTGGGTTACGACTGGGAACTCCACAACACCGTAGTTTGGAGCTACGACACAGGCGACATGGTTATGTTCTCCAGCCCCGCCATCGCCGACGGCACAATCTATGTGGCTTCCTACAACGGCAAAATCTACGCCCTCGACGCCCAAACAGGCAGCCTCAAATGGAGTTACCTGACGGGTTTCGCGGTGGTTTCTTCCCCCACAGTCCACGACGGCGCGGTGTATGTGGGTTCGGAGGACTTTGTTTTCTACGCGCTTAACGCTTCTGACGGCACCTTGCTATGGAAGTTTGAGACTGGCGACCAGATTGTGGTTTCCTCCGCCGCCTTAGTGGATGGCACGGTGTTTTTTGGGTCAAACGACGGCTACGTTTACGCTTTGGACGCTTCTGATGGGGATTTGGTGTGGAAGTTTAAGACGGGAGGGCATGTGGTTTCTTCGCCTGCCGTTGTGGATGGCGTGGTGTATGTGGGCTCCTATGACCGCAACGTGTATGCCCTAAAATCCTCAGATGGCACGCTACTGTGGAGTTTCGCAACAGGCAACGCAGTTTCTTCTTCACCCGCAGTAGCTAACGGTTTGGTTTATGTGGGCTCCGACGACAACAAACTCTACGCATTGCACGCCTCGGATGGCTCTGAAGCGTGGACTTACACCACACAGGGACCGGTGGCTTCTTCGCCCGCAATAGCTGGCGACACAGTGCTTTTTGGCTCCTACGACGGCAAACTCTACGCCCTCAACGCCCAAACAGGTGCATTGAGGTGGAGTTATCAGACAGAAGACAAAGTCGTCTCCTCACCCACCGTAGCAAACGGGATAGTTTACGTTGGCTCCTACGACCACATGGTCTACGCCTTTGGTTCTGTGCAAGACCGTGACGGTTCAGACGGTTTACCTGTTGGGTTGGTTGCACGTGTGGTGATTGCGGTTTCACTAATTGCAATCATAGGCGCACTTATCTGGCTTAGGAGAAACAAATGCCACCCTTAAATGCAGACCTGCAAATGCACAGAATCTTGAAATTTCCAGCTAAGATGCGTAAGCTATATCCAAATCGATTCAATAAGCATCCATAACACTCCAGCACACACGTGAACATGTTATGGCGTCTAACAAAAAAGTAGCCCTCGTCAATCCACCTCTCCCAGTAGATATCGGTCATCACCCACAGTTTCCGCCGCTTGGTTTAGCCTACATGGCGGCTGTGCTGGACCAGAACGGATTTGAAGTCAAAGTCATCGACTGCCCAGTCAGCCACTACGACCACGACAAACTCAAGGCGGAGTTGTCAGCGTTCCAGCCAGCCCTAATCGGCACGGGCTCAATGACGCCAACCATTGAATCCGCGTTTAAGTGCGCTCAGGTGGCACGGGAAGTGTGCCCAGAAGCCCGCATAGTAATGGGCGGCCCGCACGCGACCTTTTCAGACAGTGAAGTTCTCACAATCGAGAAAACCGTTGATGTAATTGTTCGGGGTGAAGGCGAAGAAACGCTGCTTGAACTCGCCAAACAACCCCACACAGGAATGAAACTTGGCGATATTAAAGGCATAAGCTTCCGCAAAGATGGCGAAGTTATCCGCACCGCAGACCGGCCCTTCATAGCCGACCTTGACGCTTTGCCGCTACCAGCATATAAGTTCTTGCCCATCGAGAAATACTACGTCTCCAAACGTAAACTGCTGCCAATCATAACCAGCCGCGGTTGCCCTTACGCTTGCAGTTTCTGTGTAGCGTCTCAGATGTTTGGTCAACGTTTTCGTGCGCGTAGCCCAAAAAATGTGCTTGACGAGTTAGAGTGGCTGCAAAACGAGTTCGGCGCAGAAGGGGTCGCATTTCAAGATGACACATTCACCTTTGACCGCAAACGCGCCATGGCAATCTGCGACGGCATGATCGAACGCAAGCTAAAGTTGCATTGGGGGTGTGGTACCCGCGCGGACGTCGTCACCAAAGAAGTTCTTGACAAGATGGCCAAGGCGCATTGCGACGAAACGATGTTCGGCGTGGAATCAGGCTGTACCAGCATGCGTGCGGTTCTCAAGAAGGGGGTAACTAACGAGCAGATCGAGAACGCTATCAAATGGGCAAAAGACGCAGGCATGTTTGTCACCGTCTCAGTCATCTTAGGTTACCCTGGTGAAACTAAAGAAACCTTGCAGGAAACATTGGATTTCGCCGCAAAAATTCAGCCCGACGATGTTTGGCTCTGCCACGCCACACCATACCCAGGTACACACCTCCGCGAAATTGTGGTCAAAAATGGTTGGCCGATGTCGCAGGATTGGAAAACTTACAACACGATGAACCCTATCTATGAAGACCCGAATTTGCCAGCTAAAGAAATCGCGGAGATGCGAAGACGCTTCTACAACAAGTTCTACAGCCCCCGCTACATTATGCGCCAAGCAGTTAAAGGTTACATCAAAGGGAACCTGTACAGCAAAATCATGACTCGCACCGCCATAAACTATAACCTCTGGCGAATCATGTCCAAAATGTAGGGGAAACTAAAAAAAGAAAAAGGGAAATGAGTTTTACTTTTTGTCGTTGAAGTAGAGCTGTGGCAGTCTTCTTAGCATCAGCAAGATTATTGCGCCGATTATGACGATTACGATGATTATTGCTGCGACGCTGGGTAGGAAGTACTGCTCAGAGATTGTTTGGGGTTGAGGTGTAGGTGCCGTTGTTGGTTTGGGTTCTCCTTCGACTACGAATGAGGTTACTGCAGTAGAGGGCCAGTAGGATTCGCTGCCCGCAAACGAGGCGTAAACCATGTATGGTCCTGGAATGTCTGGAACCCAGTTGTAGCTGAAGTAGCCCTCCACGGTGCTTGTGGTTGTGCCGATGCTGCGGTAGTTTCCGTTGCCGTCAACGACGAATAATTCAACTGGTACACCTGTGGCGTTGGTTGGTTTAGGCTGCTGCATGTAAACGTATTCCATCCATGCTTCCATGCTTTCTTCAGAAACGGCTGCAACTCCGTTGGGGAAGCGGGCGCTTCTGTCGTCGTCTGTTGTGCCTGTGGAGATGTCGGTTATGGTGCCGCTTATTACCACGGATTGACCATACTGTAAGCCTGCTTTTGGCGCGTCAACGGTCATCTTGGTTGGGCCTTTGCCGTAGGTGTAGATTTGGCAGTCGTAGCTGTTCCATGCTACTAGGTAGCCGTCGGCGATGGGGCTTGGTTCGCGTCCATAGAAGCCCAAGACTTTCCAGACCAAAGAGCCGTCGGTGCAGTTGAGAACAATCTTGTGAGCGTCTGAAAAGAGCGGTGGGTCGTACATGCGGCTTTCGGAGAGGAAGAGTTTGCCGTCTGCGATGCTGTGTGAGCCGAAGTGCCAGAATGGGTAGATGCCGTATGGGGTGTTGTAGCCTGCTGGTCGGGGTTCATAGGTCCAGGCGATTTTGCCTGTTTTTAGGTCGATTGCGTTGACGTACCCGCCGAAGTCCCAGATGTAGCATTTGTCGTAAGCGATGGCGCCGCCTCTTGATAGGGTGCTCAAAGCGTTACCCTTTAGCTGAATTGCGCTGCCGACTTGTGCGCCTGTCTTGAGGTTGAATACGTATGCTATGTTTGTGTCTTTATCATGTTCAACGTAGTATCCGTCGCCTGCAGCTAAAACGCTGACTTCGTGATGTCTTGGCAGAGTTCTATTCAATGGACCCCACATGAGTTCACCAGTTTTGGCATTAAAACCGCATTCAATTTCGGATCCCTCACCGAACTCTGACGCAAAGGTATCCATCGTTTCTCCGTAAGCTCGTAAAAGAATAACATCGTTTGTTCTTGCTGCGATACTTAGAGGGGGATTCTTGAGAGTGTTAGTTAGATCTGTGATGTTAACGCCATTTATGGTTGAGGGTATTGCCTTTGACCATTGGTAGCCTCGCGTATAGTTAATGTTACCTGAGGGGCGGATGACGGAGCTCATTGTTGGTCCTTGAAGACACAGCGTAGAGTTCCACATTGTTAGAGTTAAGTTCGGATAGGTGCCATTAATTGTGTGAATGTAGACTGCTCCTTGCGCATTGTCGTCTTCAGTTTCAACTAATCCTGCCGCTGCAGTTGATGGAACGTTGGTGATGTTGGCTATAAAGTATCCAGTCATTGGGTCAAATAATTGCCAAGTGTAACCTTCAGGTCGAGGTACACCAAATAATCCGGGACTGTTTGCGCTACCAACAAGGAATGCTTGTGTGCCGTATTCTTGAACTGTGTGGAACTGCATTACAAAAGCGAAATCTAAAGTGTCACTGGTGTTTTTGGTCCACAACGTTTTACCTGTGCGTAGGTCTACTGCTGCCCAGCCCGGTGTTTCTGTACTGGTTTCGGTAGTCGGTGTGTTGGGGTACAGTTTGTAGTATATGATTCCGTTGAGTATGACTGGTTCAAATTGGCGATAAAGGATTGAGGTGGATGTGTATTGGCTTTCTTGGTCGCTGCTTATGGGTAAACCGACTTGGCCTCCGAACGCTGTTGGCTTTACCCACATAATGTGAGGTGAGTTAGGTGCTTCCGTGTAGGGGTTGAAGTTGTTGCCCTGTGCATCGTATCCGCCTGTGTCGGTGAATGAGGGTTTTCCTAAGCCCCACCAATTGCCACCGAGTTGTGCCCATTGATAGTTAGTTGCGTAAATGGGTCGTGACCAGTACTCTGTTGGGAGAGGAACCATGAGATTGCCAGGGATTGGGTCAGTCTGCACAGTGAATGTGGTAACTTCGCTTTGAGTTGGAAGTATATTGTAGGTGAAAACTTTGCCGGAGACTGTGCCGTTGATTGTTTGTCCCTTGTAGAAAGCTTGGACTGTATAGTTACCGACGGTATCGGGTACGAATTCTATTCCGCCGACTCCTCCTGTTGTGTCGCTTGTGTATGGTCCATAAGTTTGGTTAGAGCCGTCAGGCTTGACGAGGTTGATGGTTAGTCCCGTGTAGAGGCTGGCTCCTCCTGCTGCGCCGACGATTGGTATTGGTTTTGTGAAGAAGAGGCTGATGTAGACGGTTTGGCCGACTCCGACTACGTTTGGTTCAGCGTATACTTTGAGGTATACTGGCATGTCTTCTGCCGCTGTCACTGGTGCTATTTGAGATACTTGTAGGATCATGGGTATTGTTAGAAGAAGCAAAAAAAACATCACTACTAGAGATTTTGTTTTTTTCATTTTTCTGTTCTCCTTAGTAGGCGATTGGTGATTTGTTGTTTTTGTGTATTTAAAATTTGCCAAAAGCTTGGACAATATAACTTTATTTTAGGAAAAAACCGCTTTTAAATTAACATTTTATCACAATAACCAATTAACTAAGTTTTAGTTAATAAAGATCAAAGAAAGACCGAACAGCAACTAAATAGTTACCAAAAAATACACAAACGCCAAATTTCACACAAAAACTGCAAAAAAACCTCAGATTCAATTTAAACACACTTGTAAACAACCATTGATATTCTTCATCGAATCATTCCCCGCATTAGGTAAATTTCGCGTAAACTTTATTATGGTATCAAGGCGTTTTTAAGGTACACTCAAAGGGATATAGATGACAAAAGCCTCCGCAACCCAAAAAGGCACAACCGAAGTCTACGATACACGGGAAAACTGGCCCCCCTACACTTACCGAGATTACCCAGACATAAAACCCGAAACCTACGAAGCCTTCATGCAGTTCCTCAACACAGAGAACACTTCAGGCAGACTCATGGAGCTGCAACCCTGGGTTTCCGTGTGCGACTCACGTTGCGCCTTCTGCTACTTCCCCACAACCGCATCTAGCAAAGTTCAGATTGGCCCCTACTTGGATTTACTCAAAAAAGAACTCGCCATGTACGCCAAAACAAAATACGTCAAAACCAGCTACTTTGACGAAATCGTCCTCGGCGGAGGAACCCCCAGCGTACTAAGCGCGGAGCAAATCATTGATTTGATTGATTTCTGTAAAGCGAATTTTAACACCAGCAAAGAATACTTTATCAAAGTCACTGGTTCATCAAAAACCTTGGCGCTCCCCAAAATCAAAAAACTCGCCGAATACGGCGTCTACCAAATGGATATGGGTGCACAAACCTTCGACGATAAACTCCGCAAAGCCCTCTGCCTTCCAGACAGCGCCAAAGAAGTCGAAGAAGCCATCAGATACGCACGAAAACTCGGCTTAGTTGTCTGCGCGGACATAATGTACAACTTACCAGGTCAAACCATGGAAAGCTGGGAAGCCACACTCAAAAAAACCATAGAGTTAGACGCCGAAGTCGACTGCTACAGCCTCCACGTTGACCCGGGAACCATCTTAGAAAAAATGATCAAAAACGGTCAGTCACCCCCACAAGGCAACGCAGAATACGAGAAACAAATGTTCATGAAAGCCCACGAGATGCTTACCAAAGCAGGCTACAAAGCAGTGGGGCATGACCGCTACAGCCGCGTTGAGTGGCACATGCGCGAGAACTGCCTCAACGGTTGGCCATGGGGAGGAATCTTAACCACTGGCGCAGGTTGCTTTATGGGTTATCTGCAGAAATTCAGCTACTCAAACTTAGAGGACATCAACGCTTACATGGAGACAGTTAAGTCAGGCAAGCTGCCGATTTGCAGGTTGTCGGAATCTTCAACTGAGGACATGATGCGACGAACCATGACCCGGTTGTACTTGCGTTTGCCTGTGAGCAAGAAAGAGTTCAAAGAGAAATTCAACACCACACCTGAAGCGGTGTTTCCCAAGCAACTTCAGAAGCTGCAGGACCAAGGCTTAATCGAAATCGACGACAAAGAAGTCCGCTTAACCAAGAAAGGTGAACTCTGGAAAGGCAACATCGCTTGGGAATTTGCTCCCAACCACACTTAATTTTTTCATATTTTTGTAGTTTTTATTTTCTTAAGCATCTAGATTTCTATAGTTAATTTGCTGAAAAACCAAAAACTGTTATTTTAACAAAGAAAAGAAGTGGGGGGTTTAGTATCCAGCCGCATGCTTCTGAGGCTGGAGGCCATACCAAGTCATAACTTTGGCAAGAATCGGAACGATCACACCCAAAGCAATGAGAGGCACAAAGTTAGTAACAACCGCCATCAAAGGGTCAGTTGCCCAAGACTGCTGAGCCATCTGTCGTCCAGGTTCCAATGCAACAGTGTAGTTCAAGTAAGCTTTGATAACCGAAATAATAATCGAAGCAGATAAGCCTGCAAGAAGCATCCGTTTGAAGTTAGTTGAACCGTTATTGATTGCACCTGCCATGTAACCGATGATAACACCATAAACTATCCAAAACAGCATACTAACGTCGCCGAAGTAATTGTACTGAGTAACACCCATACTAGAGAACAGCCCATTGTATTGACCCGCACTAGCAACATAGTACATACCACCCATAATGAAGCCAGCAGCTCCACCAGCCCACTTATTCCAGAGCAAACCCAGAACCAAGGGGACACCAAGGATGATCATTTCAGCAAAGCCAGAAACAAGAATAACCGCAATAACGTTATCCGCACCAAGAATATGATGCTGACCGCCAACGTTGATATAGACCGCAAAGACATAGATGAGCAAGACGAGAATCAGCGGAATAATGATGCCGTCGAAGATATTTGATAGTTTAAATTTGTTGTTTTCTGCCAATTTTAATCCCTTTACTTCTATTTTACATAGTGGCGTGTTTATAAGCTTAATGCTTGAAAGCTTTGCAACGTGAAATTCGCAAACTAAATCCGCTATGTTTGAACAAACGAGCAACAGCTTAACGTGAATCTAAAAGAGAAAGCGGGTTTTTAAAAAAGAATAAAGGAAAAAGAAGTGTGTGCCCTAAGAGCGGGCCATCTTGACGTTAGCAGCTAACGGCAATCGGGCTGGACAAACATAGGAGCAAGTTCCGCATACGATGCAGTCTTTTGCCCAAAGTTTCTCAGCTTTCGCAAAGTCACCTTTGATGACGGCATTGTAGATTGCTACTGGTTGGAGGCGTGCTGGACATGCGTCGACACATCTACCGCAGTGGATACAGGCTGTTGGTTTTTTGGGTTTGGCATGTGCTTTGTTGAAGCAGATGATGCTTGAGGTGCGTTTGGTGACTGGCGCGTCGAGTGTTTGCAGTGCAGTGCCCATCATGACTCCGCCGACTACTACTGAGCCGCAGTCTGTGACGTTGTTTGCACTCAGGATTTCGCGTATGGGGGTGCCGATTTTAACCATGAGGTTCTTTGGGTTTGCGACATCGCCGTTTAGGGTGGTGACTCTGCTTATTAGGGGTTCACCTTCGAAAACTGCGTTTGCGATTGCGTTGATGGTTGCAACGTTCTGGACTATGGTGCCCATTTCGTAGCTGCGTTTGCCTGCAGGGGTTTCGTAGCCTAAGATTGCTTTCTGCATCATGCTTGCGTCACCTTGCTGGTAGGTGAGGTGTTTCGCGATAACTTCGGTGTCTGGTTCTTTACTGAATGCTTCTTGGAGTTTAGGTACCGCTTCGACTTTGCTGTCTTTGGTGACGACGATAACTTTGGGGTTGCCCAAAATCTTGCGGATAACGCGTACACCACGAACCAAGTTTGCGGTTCGCTCGATCATGATGCGTTCGTCTGCTGTGTCGTATGGTTCGCCTTCCGCGCCGTTGACGAGGATTTGTTTGATTTTTTTGTCTGCAGGTACTGCGAGTTTGACGCTGGTTGGGAAACCTGCGCCACCCATGCCGATGATGCCTGCTTCGCGGATAATTTTCAGCAAATCTTCTACTTTGGTGGTGGCTAATTCGGATTCTTTGATGGGTGTTAGGGTTTTGTCTTTGGTTTTTTTGCCGTCGTTTTCTATGAATATCGCTTCGGTTGGTGCTTCAAAGCAACTGTTGAAGGCGTTTTCGATTTTGATGACTTTGCCGCTTATGGGGCTGTGGACGGGTGCGCTGACGCGTTCTTTGGTGTCTGCGATTTTTTGGCCGATGGCTACTGTGTCGCCGACTTTAACCAGTGGGAGGTTTGTTGCTCCCGACTGCTGGTTGGTTAGCACTACTGCAATTTTGGGGTCTGGGAAGACTTCGATGGGGGTTTTTCTTGCAACGTCTTTAACTTCTGGTATATGTACTAAGTTTGCCATTTTGTTCATCTCCCGAAGGGTTTGTTGATGCGTACCTTGTCGATAAGGGGCACTGTGAGGTTCATGATCAACAATGCTAGCAAAGAGCCGCCGAAGAAGCCCATAAAGGTTTGTATCAGTATGGTTAGAATTGCGAGGCCGACGCCGAAGATGATTTGTCCGATTCCACTGTAGGGTGTTGTCGCTGGGTCTGTTGCCATGAAGAACGCCATAAATATGGAGCTACCCATGAAGACCTCAAATAGTAGTCTTGTTGTGAGATCTGCGTCTCCGAAGATCAGTGAGAATATGATTGAAGCTACTGAAATAGCGATTAAGTAGCTGGCGGTGATTTTCCATTTGAAATATTTGCGTCCGATTGCGAAAAGCGCGATGCCTGCGATGATGACTGCGATGCTGCATGCTCCACCGGTCCATCCGTGGTACTTTTCAAGAATCATAAGTTGCTCAATGCTTGGTAATGAACCCATCATGTTCATGGGGTTTGCGTAACAACCTTGTAGGTAGCTACCAAAGCCAGCCATGCCGTTGGTTCCAATTGCTGTAGGAGCTGCGCCTATTGGACCTGCCAAAGATGGAACACCGAGTGGCCCTGTACTTAGGTGGTCAACTGCTAGAAGGGTTGCGGGCAAACTTGGAAGCAGTACAAGGAACTTGGCTGCTGCAGCGGGGTTAACGGGTTTTCGTCCTGCTAGACTCATAACTTTCTTGAAAACGACCAACCCGAGAAGTGTAATTATTGCAACGTAGTAGAATGCAAGGGGCGCTTCAACCGGCAAGCCAGTTTCAGTGTTCATGGCGGGTACGCCAAGAGTATAACATGCAACAACTATTAGGCCAAAAACTGCTGCGGACCATGTGTTAACTTCACTGTCTGCTGCTGCTTTGCCGATCAGGAAGTCAAACGCTACGGCTAGACCGACTGCGATGATTATGCATACGACAACGGTTACGCCAAGGTTCCATCCAGAGGTAGTTGTGACTTGAGACCATAAAGCTGCTGAGACAATAAGTGTGGCGAGTATTGCGAAGAATGTTAATTGCATCATGCGGTTTTTAGTCATTGGACTGTGTATGTGTGGTGCTGGGTTTACAACTAGTTGTGATTCGTTACTCATTTTTCGATAACCTTCTCAAATAAAGAGGTAATTCTAAGCGCTGACTTATTAAACTTTTTCGCGAACATGTCGAAATAGCGGTTTTGGGCGGTGTTTTGGGCTTTAACAAAGTTTTTTTGAGCAAAAATTCAACAGCGAAAGAAAAAATCACCAAACAACCGCGAACAGTCAAAAGCAGCGGAACCTCAGTTTACGGAGGGCACAGTTGACAACCAGCAAACCAGCTAAATTTTTTAGCAAAGCTAATACGCCTAAAACCGCACTAATGCAGAAATAGGCAGAGATGAAAAAATGTCCCAAGCCGAGGAACTGCAGGGAATCACCCTAAACGTCTACCTCTACGTAGCAAAAAAACACAAACCCGTCGGACCCAGAGACGTAACCAAAGGCGTCAACCTCAGTAGCCCAAGCGTGGCGTATCGGCATCTGCAGAAGCTTGAAGACTCAGGCTATTTGGCCAAGAACGAGTTCGGCGAGTACTGGGTGGCAAAAAAAGCCTCGCTCAAAGGACAAGTATGGCTGGGTCGCAGGTTAGTGCCCAAGATGTGGTTGTACGCGGCGGTTTTTTTGGGGATTTTGGTGGTGGAGCTTGTGATTTTTGCGGTGCATTTTGAGGTTGAGAATTACGAGTTCAAAGTGTTCTTTTCGCTATTGACGCTCATTACGGGGTTGGCTTTGGCGGTTTTTGTGGTTGAGGGGTTCCTGCAGAATCGGCGTAAAATAAGCAGTTCCGTTTCTGAATAGGGGGTTTGGTTGGCTGCTTCTGCATGGAGAGGGCAGATGTAGAAACATGGTTTGTTAGAGTAAGTTTTATATCAGCTAGGCAAATCTTATGTTTCTCCGTGAATTGAATGAATCCTACCACAACCCCTTTGTTCATGGTTGTTTGGCGCTGTACCCGAAACTGTGTTGGCTCTTGCACCTACTGCAGCTACATTAAAGACTACGCAAAAGACCAAGAGCTAAGCACTGAACAAGCTAAACATATGGTTGATGAAATAGCAGATTTTGGCTCACAATGGTTTGGAATCAGCGGCGGAGAGCCATTGGTTCGCCCAGACATCTGGGAAATCATCGAATACGCCGAAAAAGAACACGGCTTAAACGTGAGTTTGATTACAAGCGGCTATGCGTGGGATGAAGAACGCTTTAACAAATTAACAAAGTATAACGTTAAAACCGCCATAAGCATCGATGGCGAACGAGACATGAACGATAAAATCCGACGCCCCGGCGGCTACGATAAAGCGATGCATGCTATGCAGAAACTTAGCAGCGTCGGATTACTCGACTGCTTGGTCACAACTATGACTAAGCATAACATTCACCAGATGCCACACACTGCAGCGTTGGCAGAGCAATACCATGCACGTTCAGTGGTCTATCACAACCTTGTACCAGTCGGCAGAGCAGGCGAACACATGGAAGACATCGCCCCTACACCTGAACAATACGAAGTTGCCTTTAACGAAATCTACGAAATCCAACGCAAACTCTACGGCAAAGTCAAAGTCAACGTATATGCGCCCTTTTACGCTCGCATAGTCAAACAGAAAAACACAGCGGACTTCTGGGACTGGTTCAACGAAGGCTACCTCGGCAGATGCACCATCGGCGGCCTGGATCGCCGACAAACCTCACGCGCGTACGCGCAGCGGGGGGCAAATTTACAGGCGGCCGCCTGATATTCCTTCACTTCGATATCGGGCAGCACGATCTCTTCGCTCCATTTCTGGCCGATCTTGGGCACCGACTCCATCAATAATTCCGTATACGGGTGCGCAGGATCGGTCAGGATGAGGTTGGACGGGCCGTACTCGACGACATTGCCCCGATACATGATGGCGATGAAGTCGCTGACGTAGTAGGCCGTGGACAGATCATGCGTGATATATAGGAAGCTGACGTTGTGGGATTCCTTCAAGCCGAGAAACAGATTGACGACGTTCATGCGCATTGACGCATCGATCATGCTCACCGGCTCGTCAGCGATGATCAGCTTGGGCTTGGGGATCAAGGCGCGCGCGACCGAGATGCGCTGTAGCTCGCCGCCGGAGAACTGGTTCGAGTACTTCCCGGACACGGCGTCGATGTCCAGTCCCACCGAAGCCAACACTTCTGCGACCACTGTGCGCGCCTCCTGACGGTTGCGGGCGATTCCCAGGTTCAGGGCGGTCTCGTACAGATAGGTGTCTACCGTCTT
>Ga0101944_10002108_pt1 | contig 34489 bp, 32 predicted proteins | sample DewCreD2012metaG_FD_75245 | JGI IMG/M metagenome (GOLD analysis project Ga0101944, IMG submission 75245) | Hot spring sediment bacterial and archeal communities from British Columbia, Canada, to study Microbial Dark Matter (Phase II) - Dewar... ... | reverse complement strand
GAAGAAAGAAAAGAGAACCATACAGAAATTATAACCTAATTCGAAAAAACTTGCTTATTCGTTCGCTTCCCCGTTTTCGATATTATTTTAACCCAGTTCTATCGCGTTTGGGGAATTACTGGCTTCCCCGTTTTCGATACTATCTTTGACCCCACTCCATCCCGTTTGGGGAATTACTGACAAGAATATAGGGAATATCCCAAGGTGCATTCAGGCGGGGAATTTATGAAGTAATAGGTTGTATGGAGCCGTCAAAGTTAAATGTACATACGCCTTCCCTCCCTTTTATTTCGATATCTTCTGTATCTGTCTCGACCTTCCGAAAGAATCAAGATGTTAACTGAAGGCTAACAACCCATGTAACGTGGGTAACCGAAGGGTGCATCGCAATGAGCTAAAAGGTTTTCCAATAGTTGAATGGTGGAACCAGAAGCGTTTTGGGTAGATACAAGCGGCTTATCTGTTTGAAGATGTTGTTTACAATTTGTCAGCGGAGGTGAGTGGTCTCCCGGAGTTCTGCCCCCTTGATGGTGAGAAGGGTAATAACGATAAAGATAAATCGACCTTCCTGGTCTACCGGAAGAATGGAACAATTTCGCCGAGAGGGTAGCAGAAATAATACATGGAGAATTGTTATTAGCAAGATAATGCTTTCGGATATCGAGAAAGTATGATAAAAAGTAGGTAGTTACTAAGTATACCACAAAAACCGATGAATACGTCTTCAACGAAGGACACTCCTGCCCGACCGCCCCTAAAAATCGGTGGGGAATTTTTGAGGAAAAAATTCCTTGCCTTATTACTATTCTGTGATAAAATTAAATAACCTTTTATGTTATTATCATATGGAGAGCAAAAATATCGGAGATAAGGAAGCGAATCAATTGCGATATGGAGGCGAGAATGAACGATAACTTGGATAGTTGTGCTGAATTAATTCATGAAGCAGCAATGGAACTATTAGAGGATCCAGGGGTCAAGATTGAACACGAGGAACTCTATAAGCTTTTATTGCAGAAGGGTTGTAAAGAAGGAAGAGCTTCTTCAGTTGTAAAGTTCCCACGAAAAGTAGTGAAAGAATATCTATCCCTTTGCCCGCGACAAGTTCATTTTGCTGACAGGACCGGTAAGTTTAAAACGGCTTCGCCTACTGGAGAAAGTATTATTTGGTCTGTGCCTGGCTTGAACATTTATGAACAGAAAAAATGCAGACCATTCACTATCCATGATATGAAGAGATGGACATGGCTTCTCCACCAAATACCTACAGTGGATGGGATTTTTGGATATGCTCTGGATGATGTTCCTCCCAAGATCAGGGATGTAGTTGGATTACGGATTATGGCTGAACATACTTCAAAGCATATTCGAGTTCTTTGCTTTTCACCGGAAGGAGCGGATGCCCTAGTTCGAATGAGGCAGGTTATAGGGAACTACCCTTGGTTCAGTATTGGATTTACCGCTCATGGACCATTGCGATGGACGAATCTTGCCTTGGAGATTTTCTACCGAACTGCAGGTCACCAAATACCTATCACCGTCAATGGGGAACCGATGGCTGGTGTTTCTGGCCCTGTTACGATCAGTGGTGCAGCTGCGGTAGGAACAGCGGAAATATTAGCAGGAATCGTTCTAAATCAAATGATTGAACCAGGAAGACCGTGTGTATTTAATTTAGGGTTGGCCCATACCTTCGATATGAAAACAGCGATTGCGGTTACGGGAGGACCGGAGAATGCACTGTTTGCCAAGCTTTCTGCGCAGTTAGGAAGGTTCTATGGTATACCCTCTTCCAGTTGGGTATCGACCGAATCTATGTGTCCTGATGGGCAAGCAGCGTTGGAAAAGATGTTCGGTTTTCTAACCCACCTACAGGAAAGAGTATCCCTTATTTGGGGTGTGGGACAATTAGAGTCCGAGTTGACTGTTTCTCCCGCTCAGGCGGTTATAGATAATGAGATAATACTTTTTGTGCAACGCTACCTCAGAGGTGTTCGCATAGATAAAGAAGCCACAGCAGTAGAATTAATCCGGAAGGTCGGCATTTCGGGGTCTTTTCTTGCGGAAGATCATACACTGGAACATTTCAAGGAGGAGCTTTTCATTCCTGAATTGCTATGGCGGAAGAAACGCTCCGATTGGATAGAAGGTGGATCAAAAACCCTTGCGGAGCGAGCAGAAGAGTATGCTTTGTCCCTCATGCAACAGGAGCACCAGCCATTCCTATCAGAGCAACAGATGAATGAGCTAGACGTGATAGTATCTAAGTGTATGGAAAGAGTAAGATAAAAAATGGCCGCACTTTTTAAAAGCGGCCATTGGATCGAGTCAGGTGAAAGAAACTAGTTTATTTTGCCCGGTAACTGAATTCCACCGTTTTGATTTTTGCTCCGTCAAACTTCAGTATAGACATAGGGATATCCACGGCTCGATGTGTCTTAGGATCGATTGTAATCGTGGTAACCACTCCTTTGTATCCTTTTGTAGCCTCCAATGCATCGCGAACCTTTTGTGGATCTGTGGATCCTGCTCGTTTAATTGCATCCAACATAAGCCCGACATCATCATACCCAGAGAAGGAGTGGAGACGGGGCTCTTCACCATACTCTGCTTTATACTTTTTGAAGAAGTCTTGCAATTTAGGGTCGTCAAAGGTAATGTTGTTGGGGAAATAGGCACCGTCGGCAGCTTCTCCAGCTACTTCATCCATCGGTTTATACCAGGAATTGTTACCAAGGAATACGGATCTTACTCCAATTTCTCGTGCTTGTTTTACTGCATTTGCATTTTCAGTTACATAGTTAGGAATAAATAGTCCATCAGGATTCAATTCACGGATCTTGGTCAATTGTGCCCGAAAATCTTGGTCTCCTGCCTGAAACTCGAATTTACCAACCAGTTGCCTACCTTGTTTCTTTACGTAGTGTTCGAATCCCATGGCCAGGTACAGAGCATACGCATTTGAAGGTGTGTATAGCATGGCGAAGGTTTTAATTTTCAGTTCATGAATAGCGTAAGAGGCGATGATGGCTGCTTGTTGGAACGCCGAGGGTTGGGTAAGGAAGAAATAGGGGTTCACAGGGATTTCCTTATCAGGATTCGCGGGATCGAAATTGGGAGTGGTAGCTCGTTCATCCATGGCGCGTGAAACTACGGGTACTCGTACTTTCTCGGCTACAGGAGATACGGCAAGCGCTGTATTGGAAAGGAGAGAGCCGTTTACTACACATACTCAATCTTCCTGTGCTAGCCTCGTATAGGCTCGCACTGCTTCGGTAGGACTTGTTTTAATATCATACACAATCAGCTGCACAGGCCTACCGAGAATACCTCCCTCTGCGTTCACTTCCTTAACCTTCAGCTTAGCTCCTTTTTCTGCATCGGTACCCCATTGCGCGGTACTGGCGCTGAGATCAGCATACATTCCAATTTTCACGGGTTCTGTTTTTTCAGCCTTGCCTCCGGCCATCAATGGGCCGAGGGCAACACAAACCATCAGGACAAAGAAGATACGCTTTTTTCTTGTGTTCATACAAACACCTCCTAGTTAGAAATTTTTGGTTGCGTGAAATGCATCCATATGGTATTATATCCTATTAGGATAATAACGCAAGAAGTTTCTAGCTAAAAGGATCATTCATGAATCGGGATGTCATAATTCAGCAGATTCTTAATGGCATATCGTTGGGAGGAGTATATGCTCTAGAAGCGGTAGGATTCGGCATCGTGTTTAACATATTGAAATTTTCCAACTTTTCTCATGGAGGGGTGGTAACCATTTGTGCCTATGTTGGATTCTTTATTTCCACTCGATTCATTCCTTCATTATGGGTATCATTGGCTTTGACGATCCTCTTCGGGGGTATTATCGGAGTATTGGTAGAAAAACTTGTGTTCCGTCCAATCCGTGTACAAAACAAACCTCTTACCTATTTTTTTGTAAACTCCATTACTGTTGCGATGATTGTTCAACAGTTTTTCTCGGCATTATGGGGAAGTAACTACTATCCGTTTCCCATTTTTATCAAAGAATCTGTCTTTCAATTAGGGAAGTTGGTAGTTTCTAAGTCTTACCTTGTGATGCTCTCCATGTCAGCAGCTGTTCTCATAGCTCTCAGCCTGTTTCTTCGAAGAACAAAGACAGGGATCTCGATTAGAGCGGCTTCGAGTGATATTCATACTCCAGCACTAATGGGTGTGAATACGGATTTCATAGTATCCATTACTTTCTCTATTGCGGGGATTCTTGCCGGGGTAACAGGATTTTTCTTGGGTATGACGTATACAGTTACCCCCTTTATCGGAAGCATGATTTTAAAGGGAATTATTGCTTCTATAATTGGAGGAATGGGAAGTCTAGGGGGAGGGGTGATTGCGGGTGTACTGTTAGGAGCGATGGAAAGCCTTTTAATTGCAGAAGTAGGCGCCTCCGTCACTCCCATTATCATTTATTTTGCGATTATCGTTCTGTTAATGGTTAGACCACAGGGAATTGCTGGAAAACTGTATTCGGTAAAGGCTTAAGGAGAGTGTAATGTGTTTTACTCGAAGGTGTTAGAAACAACCCTTATCTTCAGCATTTTCGTTCTTTCTGTGTATCCACTTTCCGGCTTAACGGGACTTTTCTCTCTGGGACAAGGGGCATTCATTGCTATCGGTGCATATACAGCAGCCATTGGAACTTTACAGTACAAGCTACCCCCAGCTATCTCTATTATGTTGGCCATATGTATTGGAATTATCGGGGGGGTCATCGTTGGGGTGCCAACACTGAAACTGAGAAGAGACTATTTCCTTTTGATTACCTTTGGATTCAGCGAAATGGTACGAGCTTTACTTCTTTGGATGGCTCAATTGACGGGAGGCGCAATGGGAATTGCTGGAATCCCTTATGCTGCGGGCCTGCCACTCATAGCAATATCCGCTATAGTTATTTTTTTCTTTATAGCCAATATTAACAAATCCGCATTTAGAAGAAATTGTATAGCGATCCGAGATGATGAATTGGCAACTCAGGCGATTGGGATCAATGTATATTGGCATAAAATTAAAGTGTTTATACTTTCTGCCTCTATCAGTGCTTATGGAGGTGCCCTGTATGCCTTCAATATGATGTTTATAGAGCCGAACTTGTTCGATTGGTTGGAATCTGCAAAATTGATCATCATCATTTTTGTAGGGGGTATGAACAGTCTGCTCGGAGTATTCCTCATGTCTGTTATCTATTATACCTTTGGAGAAGTTTTTCGTTTTGCAAGTGTTTGGAGAGATCTGATTCTAGGAGTACTTGTGATTGTAGTGTTAATCTTTCGACCCCAAGGCCTATTTGGAACAATTAAAACTGTATTTCCCACTATACGTTTTCCTTTTTTGCAGAAGAACTAGAGGGAATAGGAGATGGAACTATTAAAGCTTGAATCTGTTTCAAAAAGTTTTGGAGGAGTACAGGCGGTTCATGAAGTTTCCTTAATACAAAATAAGGACGAAATAACAGCGATTATCGGACCCAACGGAGCAGGGAAAACAACTGTTTTCAATCTGATATCGGGGATTTATCAGCAAGATGCGGGAAAAATTTTTTTCAGAGGGATGGATATCAGTGAGTTAGCCCCTCATAGGCGATGCGCATTAGGAATTTCAAGGACTTTTCAGAATATTCGGTTATTTAATAATATGACTGTATTGGAGAATGTAAAAGTATCCTACGCCAATCATCTCACTTACAATTTTTTTGATGAGGTATTTAGAACGGGCAAAGTAAAGAAAGAGGAACGAGAGCTTGAGGAACGAGCCTTTGAATACCTGAAACTTCTGTATTTAGACGTTTATGCATCATCATATCCCGGGAATTTACCTTATGGGATTCAACGGAGACTGGAGCTGGCACGCGCGCTTTTGCCAGAACCTAACCTTTTACTTTTAGATGAACCTGCTGCGGGGTTGAATCCGAGCGAAATCAGGGAATTGATGGAAATGATTCTCAATCTACAGCACACGAAAAAACTATCAATCATCATTGTAGAGCATCATATGGAATTGGTAATGAACATTTGTTCTCGTATCCATGTACTGGATTTTGGAAAAAAGATAGCTGAGGGGACTCCAAAGGAAGTTATAGAGAATGAGAAAGTGCTTCAAGCCTATCTTGGGGATTTAGGGGAAGTATGTTAGAGGTTAAAAATCTAGTGGTGAAATATGGTGGTATTACAGCTCTGCAGGGGATTACACTCTCTATCTCAAAAGGACAAATCGTAGCCATGGTCGGAGCAAATGGTGCAGGAAAATCCACAACGATCAACGCGATCAGTGGTATGGTCAAGAAAACTAGTGGAGAAATTGTCTATGAAGGCATGAGATTGCCTTCTAGACCTCATGAGGTATCTCGAATGGGTATTGTGCAGGTGCCAGAAGGTAGGAAAATTTTCCCTACCATTTCAGTGGAAGAGAATCTAATCTTAGGTGCTTATATAGTGAAAGATCCTCTTGTATTGAAACAGAATTTAGAAAGAGTATACTCATTGTTTCCGGTCTTAAAAGAGAGAAGGCGGCAGGGCGGTGGAACCCTTTCAGGAGGGGAACAGCAGATGTTAGCTTTTGCCCGTGCACTGATGAGTAATCCAAAAATACTCTTATTGGACGAACCATCCTTAGGATTGGCACCAAAGCTGATCATAGAAATTTTTCAGTTTATTCAACAGCTTAAAAACGAAGGTCTTACAATCTTGCTTGTAGAACAGAATGCAACGAAAGCGCTTAGTATAGCCGATTACGCTTACGTTCTTGAAACGGGTCGTATCGTAGCAGAAGGAGCAGGGAAGGAACTGTTGGATAACCCGATCATTAGAAAGGCCTACTTGGGTTGCTTGGATGATACAAATCAATAAATGGAACATTGATTAAACCATAAGGAGGATTGTAACCGGATGAAATCAATCGATCTCTCCCTTCGGATGGGTTCCGTAACCTTCAAGAATCCCTTCATCGTAGGCTCTGGACCTACGGTTAAGAATATAAAACAGATCAAGGAGGCGCGGGACAATCGGTGGGCGGGGGCGTCGCTGAAGCTGGCGATCGAACCCTTTCCCTATCTGAACTTCCCTCCTCGGTACCGGTGGTTCCGGAAAGAGCGGTACCATATATTCACGGCGGAAAAGCGGTTGACTGCCCAGGAAGCGCTGAAACTGCTGGAAGAGGGGCGGGCTGCCACCAACGACGATTTTATCCTCATGCCCAATATTACCTACGATGGGGAGGACTACGAGGGGTGGGGCAGGCTGGCAAAGCAGTTCGAGGATGCGGGAGCCCATGCGATCGAGCTGAACCTCTGCTGTCCCAACATGTCCTTCAACCTCTCCAATACGGGGGAATCCACGGGGAAGAAAACAGGGGCAAGCCTCGGGAACGATGTGGATGAACTCCCTAAGGTGATCGAAGCGGTAGTGTCCTATGTGAAAGTGCCGGTAGTGGCTAAGTTCAGCCCCGAGGGGAATCAACTAGCCCAATCTTCCTCCGTGGCCTTGAAGGCGGGGGCTACCGCGGTGGGGCACGCGGGGAACAGGTTGGGGATCCCTGATATCGACATTCGCCGTCCTCTTCAATCGGTCTATCGGCTACAGGACCAGATCACCCTGGGGTGCATGTCCGGCCCCTGGCTCAGGCCGCTGGCCCTTCGGGATACTTACCAGATGCGCCGAGCTTTAGGTAAGGAAGCCTTCATCATCGGTTCGGGAGGAGTCTCGGACCTTGCCAGTACGGTACAGCAAATCATGGTAGGCTCGGATGCGGTATGGATCTGCACGGAGACGATGATCCGGGGCTTCGATTTTCTTCCCAAACTGCTGGAAGAATTGGAATCCTACATGAAAGAGATGGGATATTCCAAGATCCGCGATTTCCGGGACCTGCTCCATACCAACATCAAGTCGGCTCAGGACCTCACGATTCATGACGGGTATGCGGAAGTAGACACCCTACGGTGCAAGCGGTGCGGGATCTGCTGGAAAATAGGGCACTGCGAGGCCATCTCCCATACGCCGGAAGGGATCACCGAGATCGATCCAACCCTTTGTTTGGCCTGTTCTACCTGTATCGATCTTTGCCCCTACGGGGCGATATCCATGCATGAAAGGAGAAGAGAGTGATGAAACCTGTTCATATCGGCATTGCGGGCTCCAAGTTCGCCGCATCCTTCCATACCGAGGTATGGCAGATGTTGCCGGGAGCCGAGGTGGTTGCCCTAGCGGCCCGGAATCCAGATCAGCGGGAGGCTTTCCAGAAAAAGTATGGGATTCCTAGGGTGTACGAAAGCTTATCCCAACTCCTTTCCGACCCGCAAGTGGAGGTGGTGGATATCTGCCTTCCCAACTATTTACACGCGGAAGCCGCTATTCAGGCGATGGAAGCGGGAAAGGATGTGATCTGTGAGAAACCTTTCGCCACGACGATCCGGGATGGCGAAAAGATTGTGGAGGTTCAACAGAAAACAGGTCGACGGCTGTTCTACGCGGAGGATTGGATCTTCGCGCCCGCGCTTCTGCGGGTGGAACAAATCCTCCAGGAGGGCGGGGTCGGGAAACCCTTCTACTTCAAAGGAAAGGAAACCCACAATGGCTCCCATTCTCCCTATGCCCGAACGATCCAATACTGTGGAGGTGGAGCGATGATCCATCTAGGTGTCCATGCGGTGGGATACTTTTATCATCTTTTGGGATTGCCGGAAAAGGTAGTGGGCCTCTGCAATGGGGGTGGGAAGGACAACTACGTTCATACCCAGATCGAAGGGGAAGACTGGGCGGCAGGTTTCCTGATCTATCCGGACGGTACCCGAGCCCTGGTAGAGGGGAACTATATCACCACAGGCGGGATGGAGGATGTGGTGGAGGTCTATGGGAGTGACGGGAGGATCCGGGTGGACCTAACCTTCGGCAGCCCCCTCTCGGTATTCTCCAAGAAAGGGATTTCCTACGCGGTGGAAAAGGCGGAGTTCACCCAGGGATGGACAAAACCAGCGGTAAACGAGTTCGAGTCCCTGGGATACAAGAACGAGTTGGCCCACTTCCTTGCCTGCATGCAGGGAAAGGAATCTCAGGCGAGGGGGACCACGGCGGAGGCAGGCTTCCAGGTGCTGCGGATCGTGGATGCGATCTACAGGTCCAACCGGGAAGAGCGGACCATACGGTTGTAGGAATAGGTTCCCCCCTCGAAGCAGTCTGGTTGAAAAGCAGAAAGACAGAAGGAAGTCGAGCGGCCGAGGGGAAAATACACTCTAGTAGCGAGGTATATACATGGAGATAAAAATTTTTAACACGCAACAAGAAATGGCGGAAGCGGCGGCTCAGAAGGCGGCGGAGGTGCTGAAAGATGCCCTACAACGAAAGCCTGTGGTGCGACTGATCGCTGCCACCGGAAACTCCCAGCTCGAGTTCCTGGCCCACTTGCGGAAACGAAGGGATGTGGATTGGAAGAGGGTCGTGCTGTTCCACCTGGATGAATACGTGGGCCTGGGGCCGGACCATCCAGCGAGTTTCGTGGGGTACATCCAGCGGGAGATCGTCCACCACCTGCCCTTGAAGGAGGTACACTTCATCGATGGAAAAGCGAAGGATCCGGAAGCGGAACGAAAGCGCCTCTGTGTCCTCGCTTCGGCGGCACCGATGGATCTTGCCTTCGTGGGAATAGGGGAAAACGGTCACCTGGCCTTCAACGACCCTCCGGCGGACTTCGACACCGAGGAACCCTACCTGATCGTACAATTGGACGAGCGGTGCCGTAAACAGCAGGTAGGAGAGGGATGGTTCTCCTCTCTAGAGGTAGTGCCTAAACAGGCTTTTTCCATGTCCATCAAACAGATTCTGAAAACAGACACCATCCTCTGTATTTGCCCCGAAAAGCGCAAGGCCGAAGCCGTGCGGAACTGTCTAGGAAAGGACCGTGAGGTGTCCCCCCTGTATCCAGCCTCGGCCTTGAAACTCCACCCCCGGGCCTACGTGTTCCTCGATCGGGATTCCGCCTCGCTGTTGTAAGATGATTTCCACGCTGGAACAGATCCATCAGGGGAAACGGTATCGGCTGAAGGACCAGGACAAGGCGCAGATCTACCAGGAGATCTGTACTACCCCCCGCTGCAGCCGGAAGGCCATCATCCACAAGTTAGGTATCCGGCCTACCACCGTATCGAAGATTGTCCGGGAGTTGATAGAGGATGGTCTTGTGGAGGAAACTCCCGAACGCTTTCAGGAAGCTCCCGGCAGGGCACAGGTGGTGCTCCGAGCGAATCCCGACCGACTTACCGCTGTCTCCCTCACCGTGCAGGCCCGTCAGCTCCGAGCCGTCCGGCTCACCATCACCGAAGAAGTACGGGAGTGGTACATGGAACCCTTACCGCCGGACGTGTCCAACCAAGGGTTCCTGGAAGCGTGCCTACGGGCGTACCGGGAAGTGACTCGAGAGGTAATGGTCGGTTCAGAGGTGTTGGGAGTGGCGGTTTCGCTAGTGGGCACGGTGGATGGGGCTTACAAGCGATGGGTTTCCACCGCTCGGTGGAGGAACATCCAGAACCTGGACTTCGGCATACTGGAACAGTCCCTGGGCCAGCCCGTCCTGATCAACCGAATGCAGGATGCGGAGCTACTATACTTCCTTCAAAAGAATCCCGCCTATAGAGAGAAGAATGTACTCTTCGTGCATTGGGGCTTTGGAATCGGAGCCTCCTACGCCTCGAGGGGGAAACTGCTGGAATCTACCGTAGGACGTACCTGTGAGATCGGACACTTGCGCGTTTCCTCCTTTTCAGGCAGGCAGTGCCAGTGTGGGGCGTATGGATGTTTGGAAACGGAAGCGGCCCTCTGGGCCCTGCAGGGGAACAAACCTCTTGGGGAAAATCTCCCCCTCTTCCCTCAAGGGATCCTCGACGAAGAGGAACTGGGTCGACAGTTTCGGGAAATCGATGTCTCTGTAAACCCTGTGATGGAGAAGGCAGTGAAATATTTCTGTATGGCCCTCTATAATGTTCACCAGATATTCTATCCAGATACCGTGCTGTTCCTGGGTCCCGTGACGGAGAATCCATGGATTTTCCAGCAGATCAAGCGGTACATGGAGAGGGAACTTCCCTCGTACGCAAGGGATCGGGTAGAGTACCTGGTTCTTCCCGGAGGTTTCCGGGGTTGCATACGGAGTAGCGTGTATCCTTTTTTCCAGCGCCGATTGGAGAGTTTTTTGAGGGTGCGATCCTTCTGAGAGGATAGAAGCATGGACACACATACCACCACCTTTGATATCGAAAAATCCCCACCCCCTCTGGCCGTTCTGGGTGTAGGCGCCATCGAACAGCATTCCCACCACCTTCCTATCAGTACCGATTATGATATTGCCGTTGCCTTAAGCCAGGCTGTTGCGGAACGGTTACAAGCCTTTCTCCTTCCTCCCCTACCGTATTCCGATTCTCTTGTGCATAGGGGATTTGCCGGTACGGTGTACTTAAGGCCCCTTACCCTCCGGCAGGTGATCTATGACATTGCGGAGTCCCTCGCAGAATGGAAGGTGCGACATGTAGCGATCCTGAACTGTCATGGAGGGAATTTTATCCTCACTCCCGCCATCCGGGAACGGAATCTGGATTGCCGGCTGCCGCATCTGTTGCATGTCGATGTGTATGAGGGACTCCGGGAAGTGATGGGGCCGAACCTCCACGCTTGTGAGGTAGAAACATCCCTCATGCTATACTTGAAACCGGAGGTTGTCCGAATGGATCGAGCCGTGGACTTTCTTCCTCCCCATCCCCGCTCGGATCTTTCCCACTTCTCGATGAAAACCCTTTCTCCGCAGGGAGTATGGGGCTACCCCACGAAAGCTACGGCGGAAAAGGGGAAAGCTTTTTTCGAGACCCTTCTGGGGTATTGCGCCTCACGGATCCAGGAGTTGGAAAACCAGATCACTCCCCCCTAGGGGAATTTCTACGGATATAGAGCCATCCGGATTGATACTTACCCGAGGTGGAGGTTCTGAGCAGGTTGGAGCGGGATCCCCTGCCCGTACGGCACAGACCCAAAGGGTAGGGCCGGGCTCGAGGGTTCCTTTCAGAATGGGAATCACGATGGAAGATTCCAGGACGTTCAAGTTCGGCTCGGGGTACACAAGTTCAGCGGACCGATTGTGGGAGCAGTTGGGGGATAGCTCTACAATTCTGGAAGCGGCCCAGGGGAATGCCACTGAAATTCCTACCGGGTTTTGGGAATGTGAAATGGACGGTGAATAGTCCTCCGAGTATTCCGTCCCATAGTGGGAAACTGAGAACCCCCCTTCCACTCCTAAAAGGAAACGGTCACTTTTAATACGGTGCACCCGAACATGCCAGGCACCTAAAGAGATGAGAATCGAATCGATTGTTACGTTTGGCCAGGGCTTCCAGGAACTGGCTGTCCAGATTTTTCCAAAACGCACATTCTCTGTATGCCTGCGCTCCCTCCAGTACCCATCCCCTTCGGAAAGCACAAGGGAAGAATCGCATCCTGTTTTTTCCAATCCGTAAGCTCCGTGGGAAACACAGAACCCGAACCGGGCGGAGTAAACGAACTTCCCGTACTTTGCCGCCGAATGCAGAGCCTCCCAACCGGGGTAGTACCCAGGGTTCAGTACCTGTACATCTTCTCTGCTTCGGGAGACGATGAAACCAGGAGGCTCCTGGGAGAAGATTTCCGCTGGAAGAGTAGAAGGATGAACAAGGGTCCATGGTGGTTTTATGTTGGTAAGCTGGTCGGATACCGGAGACAGGGCGGGCATGGGTTCTTCGGGCGATGCCCAGAAGGGATGTTCGGGGGGAAGGGCAAGGATCAGGAATGTTTTCAGTCCCCAGTAAGGAGAGCCGGGTGCATTGTACTGTTCTCCCATCACGAGGTTCGGGTACCCGTACCCGATGGTCAAGAGCCCCTGCGAATCGAGGATCGGCCGAGCGAACCAGTATCGAAGGTGTTGCAGAACGGCTCCCTTCAAAATACCCCAGGAAAACACAGGTACTCCTGCAAAGGCGCACGCGCTAAAGAAGGAGGCGGCCACGAAACGGTAAGTGAGACTCCTTCCGAAGGGAACGAAGGAGCCGTCCTCCCTGAACCAGGCAAGGTACTGGGGGGCGAACTGTTCGGCTCTTTCGGAGAAAAGACGAGCTCGCTCGACAGATTGAAAAATGTGTTCCTGTATTGCCCCTGATATGAGTGTTTGCTGCGAACAGCGGCCGACCCACTCCTGGAGGAACCGGGCATACAGTAGGCCATAGAAATGGAACCCGGTGGGGTTGTAGAGATCGTAGGTGGCATTCGTGCCATCGATGTACCATCCGTTCCCCTTATAACACCCTTCCACACTCCGGAAGGATTCTGCTTCGGCCGCTTCGTCTACCGGTAGATCGAGGGATCGAAAGGCAGTGCATACCAGGATCCGGAAAAAGTGCCAGTTGTTTGCCGGTAGCTCCCGGTGCTGAATCGTCGAAAGCCAGCGGTAGAGGTTCTCTTTTTCTCTGGAACTTAATGGATCCCAGAACCATGCACGAGCCAACAGTAGTGCAAAAGCTAAAGGGGCCATCTCCACTAGGCGCTGGTCTTTGTCTGTCGGCGTACCCCAATAGCAGGGGGAAGCCGGATCGGTGCATCGGGCAAGAATCTCCAGGTGTCTATCCAGGAATGGGAAGGATCCTCCGCCAGCCAGAAGTGGAGCAATGCCCCAGAGGGGGCGGCTCCAGGCCTCGAGCCGGGCTACCCGAGGGGAGTAACTGCTTCCCGAATGGCCTAGAAGTAGACCGTCTGATACGTAGCGAGATCTTAGCGGTTGAAGAAGGCCAAGTACCGCCTGCTGGACTTCGGTTCTGGTTTGCGGGGAAGAGGGTACCATACACGTACAGTACCCGCTTTCGGTTAGATTGTCATCCCGAGATTGTCATCCCGCTCTCATTGTCCCCAAGAGGTAGGTGTTCAGGATGTTTTCGAACAACTCCTGTTTCCCGCTGCCCCTCCCTTCATCGGAGTACTCGGTGGCGAGAGCGGCCAGCTCTTCCAGACTCATCCCTTGGGTTTCGAACTTCTTTCCTGCGCCGGAATCGAAGGAACTGTACCGCGCTTGCACCATCTTGGGTAGGATCCCTTCTTCTAGAATACGATGGGCAACTTCCAGCCCCAGGGCAAAGGAATCCATCCCGCCGATATGTGCGATGAAGAGGTCTTCGAGGTCGGTAGAATCCCGACGAAGTTTGGCATCGAAGTTGAGGCCTCCTGTGGTAAAGCCTCCCATTTTCAAGACAACCAGCATGGCAAGGGTTGTTTCATACAGGTTCGTGGGAAACTGGTCGGTATCCCACCCGTTTCGGGGGTCTCCCCGGTTCGCGTCGATACTGCCTAGCATGCCTTCGGCAGCCGCAACAGTAAGTTCATGGACAAAATCATGCCCGGCCAATTCCGCATGGTTAGCTTCGATGTTGATTTTGAAGTCCTTTTCCAGACCGTACTTTCGCAGGAACCCTATCACCGTCGCCACATCGAAATCGTACTGATGCTTGGTAGGCTCCATCGGCTTGGGTTCGATGTAGAACGCCCCTTTGAACCCCTGCTTGCGGGCATAGTCCCGGCAGGCTATGAGGAAGCGGGCCAGGTGTTCCTGCTCTCGTTTCAGGTCCGTGTTCAGCAGGGTCGTGTACCCCTCACGGCCTCCCCAGAACACGTATCCCTGACCCTCCAGGGTGATAGTGGCATCGATAGCCGCCTTTACCTGGGCGGCGGCATGCACCACAACGCGGAAGTCGGGATTGGTGGCAGCGCCGTTCATGTACCGAGGATGAGAGAACAGGTTCGCCGTTCCCCAAAGGAGTTTTACCCCTGTGGCTTTTTGCCGTTCTTTTGCCTTTTCTACCAGGGCCATCAGGTTCTTTTCCGATTCAGCGGGGGTTCGTCCTTCCGGTGCGAGGTCTCGATCGTGGAAGCAGTAGAAGGGAACTCCTATTTTGGTGATGAACTCAAAGGCGGCATCCAGACGTTGTTCCGCGGCCTGCAGGGGAGTGGGGGCCTCGTTCCAAGCATAGAGATGGGTGGGTGCGCCAAACATATCTACACCGCTCCCGCAGAAGGAGTGCCAGTAGGCGATGGAAAACCTTAAATGCTCCTCCATCGTTTTGGAGTCGATCTTCTTTTGAGGGTCGTAGAACTTGAAGGCCAGGGGATTTTTCGATTTAGGTCCTTCGTAAGGGATCTTCCCTATTCCAGGGAAATACTCTTTGGTACCGACAAAGGGTTTCATGGGAACCTCCTAACAGATTATGGTAATACTTGGTATCGAAAGTAAGCAAAATCGGCATACGCCGATCTACTTACTGCATCTTGACAGGCCATACCCACCATAGCGCCAGTAAATCCCAGGGGTGTTGCAGCATCATCGGAAAGTACGCTGGCATCCAATAGGGGGCCTACTGGTTTCCATCGGGATCCATCCAGGGAGTAATAGAACTGGCAATCTTTTCCCTTCGTTTCCACTCCTAGATGGATTCTTCCTTTCGGTAGGGGAATTTCATTTTCTCCTAAGGGTAACCGGAACCTTCCCTGTTCGAACACCAATAGCCCCAGACATTTACCAATCTTTTCATCGAATGAAACTCGCAAGTAAAACTGACTCAATTCATCGTACCGGTACATCAGCCCTGCCATCTGGTGGAAGGAGAACGGTTCAAACTCTACAGCCGTCTCTGCCCGGAAGGAGAAATGTTCCTGCCTTCTAGCGATCACAGCCTGCCGGTGCCTGGATTGTAGGGATTCTCCTCCCCGGATACGGAGGAAGCCGGCTCGTTCATTGATTGAAAACATAGGTTCCTGGAAAGGTATCCGTAGGGTTTTGAAATCGAGTAAGAATCGTGCATCCGAGAAAGAATACTCGATGATAGAAGGCGCTTCTTTTCGCTCTACCTCTGCGTCAAAACCATCTGGAGCAAGGTTTCCACCTTCCTTCAACCATGGCCAGTCAGTTTTCCATACAATTTCAGCTAAAGCAGTCTCTCGCCCTAGAATGCACCGATCTGTACCCGGTAAGGGTCGCCCCACAAGGAACGCTATATAAGTTCGGCCATCTGGTGTATCGCACCAGGAACCGTGCCCTGCTTTTTGTAAATACAGATCTCGCCTCCCCCGAGAAGTAACAAGGGGATTCCCTGGATGCAACTCATATGGCCCTAGAATACTGCGTGATCGTGCAACTGTAACTGCATGGTCGTATTGAGTGCCCCCTTCTGCAACTACTAAATAGTACCATCCATTACGTTTATAGAGGTGTGGTCCTTCTGTCATTCCGATGGGTGAACCTGTAAAAACCTTGTGCATCGGACCAATGAGCCTCCTTTGAATCGGATCATACTCCTGAAGCAGGATTCCGGCAAAATGGCCCTTTCCTTCTTTACGATAATCCCACTCCATATTTACGAGCCATTTCCGTCCATCATCGTCGTGGAACAAAGAAGGATCAAAACCAGTGGCATTGAGAAATACAGGTTCGCTCCACGGTCCTTCTGGAGTGGGGGAAGTTACCAGGTAATTATTGGCATCTTTGAAGGGGCGGGGGGTCCAGTGTTTCACGTCCGTATAGATCAACCAGAAAAGGCCGTCCGCGTAACTCAAGCAGGGAGCCCAGATTCCGCCCGAAGGGGGGTTTCCTTCCATATCTAACTGTGAGATCCTTTGCAGAGGTGAAGGAAGAGTTTCCCAGTGTACAAGATCTTGCGAGCGATGCAGTTCTACCCCTGGGAACCATTCGAAAGTGGAGTTAGCAATATAGTACCATTTACCCACCCTCAGAATCGAAGGATCTGGATGAAAACCGGGTAGAATAGGATTCCTAATTCGTGGCATAGAAGCACTCCTTTTTAAAGATCTCTGCAAGACCTTTGTTTATTATGCAATTCTTAAACGCGAAAGAGCTTAAAACTCTATCAAGTCGTTCCTCGCTCAACCCAGTAAATCGAGAAGCATAGTAAGGAAGAAGGACTGCCGCAGCATACCCACTCAATGCAGCCTGGTTCAGACAGAGAATATTTGAAGTATGGTGGATTGGAATCTCTGGAACCGTACGCTCAATGAGAGTAGCAAGCTCTTCGGTAATCTTCTTCGCGGGTGATACTGCATATCGATTGGTGAAGTTCTCTGCGGCGAGGATCCGTTTTTTCTCCTGAACCGGTTTAATAAGCTCCATGTAGTCTGAATCGGGATCCAGAGTTACCAGTCCCATGACCCCTACATCTTTATAGGTCCAGGTTGTCCAATGGGCACCGAATTCATTGAACACTTGTATCTGGTCTTCCATTGCCCTGAGTCGGTAGGGGACTTCTTCGGCAGGACCGTTATACTGTGAACCAAATTCTCCGATCCAGAGGGGCACATTGTATGTTTCGGAAAACCTCGTCCCTTCCTGAGTTTTAAACACTTCAACCTGTTTTTCCTTATCCCAGTAACCATTTTCTTCCTGCCGATCGGGTCGGTGGGTATGGAACTCTCCCGGATAGGGGCCTGGACCGAATCCAGCGGCATTGTAGTTGTGGCTGGAATACACAAGGTTTTCCGCAAAGGGCGCTTCCATTCCATTAAAACTATGGGAGTACATATCCCCTTCTAGAAAAATGATATGGTTTGGATCGATCTTCCGAATTGCTTCTACGGTACGCCGATAAATTCGGTTCATCCTTTCCCAATCTGACAGGTAAGTTCCATAAAAAGTATGGGGATAATCACCGTCCGGTACTACATTAGAACAGGGTTCATTCATAATGTTGTAACCCGCTACAACCGTTCGTCCCTTGTAACGGCGTGCGAATTCTTCCCAGAGCGCAACAAATCGATCCTGAAAATGTCGATTCCTCCAGAATAGGGATATCCCCCGGGAATTGTCGCTATGCCAGTGAGCATTCTGCCAGCCCTGAACAGCGTGTAAATCGAGAATTGCATAAATACCAGCGGATTCGCAAAGAGAAAGAGCTCTGTCCAACCGCGTGAATCCTTTTTCCTTGTATTCAAAGGGATGTTCATCGTCCTCGAAATGGCGATAATTTAAAGGAAGACGAACCACCGTGACCCCGAGGTTTTTTAAGAACTTTAAATCATCCTCATCGAAGAAATAGTCAAGTAGGCGCTCGAAGAAATATTCTCCCCTGGTAAATCCCAGTGTTTTCTGCATGATCTCTCGAAGTCCTGATTCGGTTCCCGGGTACCCATCGATGAAGTTCTCCATGTTCATCCATCCTCCTATACAGGTGCCCCGGAGAAATATTGGCCGGCCGTCCTTAGTTATGATCCGATTTCCCTTAACTTGTAAAAGGTCCATACGTTATGTCTCCTTTATATTGAATTTCAAATTAGTAAGATTATCCTTTCACCGCTCCTGACACTAGTCCATTGATTACCCGCTCCTGAGCTAGAAAGTAGAAGATCAGTACTGGTAGGGACCCAACTAGGATGGCGGTAATTACACCGGGGATATTGACGGCTTCCATCCCGTAAAACTCCCTGATCCCTAGGGGAAGGGTTTTTATAGAAGGGCTATTAATCAGTACGAGAGCGTAGATGAACTCGTTCCAGGTGTAAAGAAAGTTATAAATTCCAGTTGTGGCAATGGCAGGTGTCGAGAGGGGGAACATGATCTTTCGAAAGATGACCCAATGAGAACACCCGTCCATCAAAGCTGCCTCCTCTAGTTCTTTCGGAACTTCTTTAAAGAAACCAGTCATGATAAAAATAGCAACAGGTAGACTGAAACTTGTGTAGGGTCCCATCAAACCAGGAAGAGAATCGAAAAGCCCGAGACGGTTGATTAGCACGTAAATAGGAATGAGGGTCGTATGTGCAGGAATCATCATTCCTGCAACAAAGAGAGTGAATAGGACTTTGTTCCATCGGAAGTGCATACGGGCAAAAGCATAACTGGCCATGGATGCAATAAAGATGACGATAGCAACCGTACAGGAAGATACGACAATACTATTCAAGAAGTATCGTAGAAAGTACGGTTGCAGCACTTTTATGTAGTTTTCTATGCTTATTGTCTTTGGTAAAGCCCAAACGTTCATCATGTATTCCATGGGTGTTTTAAAAGAAGTAAAAAGAACGAAAATGAATGGGTACCCCATGAGGATCAGGAAGAATACCGCAACAACGTAAAGAAAAATATTTTTTACAGCATTCATGCCTTCCCCCCTAAAATGACCGCCGACGGGTGATGTACTGCACTGTACTGGTTATGGTTAATGCAACCAGGAACATAAAAGCTGCAATTGCACTCCCATAACCCATGTTGAATTCTACAAAACCTTTCTTGTACATATAGGTTGCCATAAGCTCGGTTGCTCCGTTTGGCCCCCCACCTGTCATGACGTAAGTCAAATCGAAATATTTCAATGACCCTACCAGAGAAAGAACTGCAGATATTTTAATGGTATCCGACAAGAGGGGGAGGGTAATGTGCCAGAATGCTTTATTTCCCGTGGCTCCATCGATTCGAGCAGATTCATAGAGTTCTTCAGGGATATTGGTTAACCCCGCCTTCATCAGTATCATGTACATGGGAGTGTACTGCCAGCAGATGGTAATTAAAACGGCAGTCATGGCTGTTTTTTCGCTTCCCAGCCATCCGCTTTTGAGGGATGCCAAACCAATGTGTTCCAGGAAAAAATTCAGTAGACCGAAATTCGGATCATAAAACAACGACCAGAGGATCCCAGTTGCTACGGTAGAGAGAAGCATGGGCATGAAATAGATAGTGCGGAGGAATTTCGTGCCTTTGATTTTACTAGTCAGTAGAAGGGCCAGCATCAATCCGAGGGGAAGTTGAACGCTGATCGAAACGATCACAAGGATCAGATTGTTTTTCAAAGAGTGCCAGAGCATCGGGTCTTTTACAAGTTTTAGAAAATTCAATAGCCCGATATACTGCATTGACGTTCCAATGCCTGTCCATTTGAGTGTGCTATAATAGAACGTCATTGCTACCCCGAATACATTGAACAAGCAGTACACAAGTGCAGCAGGAAAGATGAATAAGAATACCGTGCCTGCAATATTTAGTTTGTTCACCCTTTTCATCGAACTGGTATTCACTGCCATGAATCCTTCTTACCTGTGGTTATTGAATCAAGAAACGAAGACCTCCGGGGATAAAACCGGAGGTCAATTTAAGTTTAAAGTACCTTATTTACCAAATATTTCTTTTGCCTTGGCTTCCATTTTTTTTGCTGCTTCTTCCGGGGTCATGCTCTTACCGAACAAGGCTTGGGTTGTGTCCTTATGGAGTTCTCCCAACTCTGGTGGCAGAAACTGGTCGTAGTAGATCTGGACGTGTTTGGCGGTGGAAGCGATTTTGAACATTTCTTTCTGAATAGGGGTTGTTAACTGCACGCCATGTACAGGGGCGAGACGATCTGCACGGTCAGCCATCATCTGCCCATAGGTCTTGTCGCTGATGTATCTCAGAAGTTTTACTGCGGCATCCCGGTTTTTCGTTTTGCTGGAAATCGAGTAGGCGTTCACTCCTCCCACAATGTCAGTCGGGTCTCCTTTGCTACCTTCAACCATGGGGAATGGGAAGAAACCAAGCTTCTTCTGATAGAAATCGGGAGCTTCCGTTTTTACGCTGGCAACAAAGCCGGAGGTTTGGATGATCATGGAAGCCTTCTCGGTGTAGATCAGCATCCGGGAACCACCTGTATCGTAGTTGATTCCGTTTACACCTTCCGGATAGGCACCCATATCAACAAGTTCCTGAATGATCTTTCCGGCTTTGATGAAGGAAGGATCCTCAAAGGTATAGCCAGGAACCCGCTGATAGGCATTCTGGAATACCTCGTAACCCCCGATTCTCAGGGATAGATAGATGAAGGTCAGAGCTCCCGGCCATTTGCTTTTATTTCCCAGGGCTATGGGGATATACCCTGCTTTTTTGATAGTCTGGACATTGTTTATAAACTCAGACCATGTGGTAGGTATTTTAAGCCCCAATTTATTGTAGATGTCTTTGTTATAAAACACCAAAACGGAACTCATTAAAGAAGGGACACCGTAGTTCTTCCCATTAAACTTGATCATATCAAGATAGGCAGGGAAATAGATATTTCTCCAGCCGTCCTTGTCCAAATCGGCTGTGATATCCCCTACCATTCCTTCCTTCACGAAGGCTTCCAGCCAGCCGCCGCCCCAGGAATGAAATACGTCCGGCGGATTCCCGCTTCCCATCGCTACCTTCAGTTTTGTTTTGTATGGGTCGTTCTCGTTGGCAACATTTTCCACTTCTACACCAGGGTTGTCTTTCATGAACCGGTCTACACATTCGGCAACCACAGAGCCCATGGCTTTGTCTACACTGATGTGCCAAAGAGAAATCTTTTGTTTCTCCGCAGACTTTGACTCTGTTTTCCCTCCTCCCATTACAGGTGCAAGAATGCATGCTGCAATAAGAGCAACTCCGAGTAGTTTTTTCATCAAATCCTCCTATAACAACTATATAAGGGTTTTCCCGCTATGAGTTCTTGACGATAACTCATCCGGAAGTTAAGTCATTATATGTCTCAGGTGTTACAAGTACCATAAACGAACTTGATTCTTTATATCTAAAATTGATATCCTGCCTGGGATGGTAATTCGGGACATCGTGTATGAGTATCGGATTTCTACAGGGAAGCGGATGGCCTGGCATTCCCGATACCATGCCCATGGGGAGGGAGAATACGAACTACACTATTTCCTGGAAGGGGCTGGGTCGTTTCTAAATCATCGTGCCCGTTACCAAATACATCCAGAGGCACTTTTCCTTACCGGCCCACACGAGTTTCACTCCATTATACCGGATCCGCAGAATGTCCAGAAGCAACCGATATCCTACTATGCAGTCCTTTTTCAAATAGAATCAGACGAAGAAACGCTGCAAATTATGAACAAGGCACTTTTAAGTGACCGCAATCCGGTTCAATTGAATATGAAGTATCGTTTTATATTTGAAAGTCTGTTTCAACTCTGGGGTGGCCCGTCAGTTTATCAGAAAAAAGCGGCAATGCACCAATTGTTGAGTTTCCTCTATGCGGTGTATGGGAGTACGGAAGAATCACCCTCTCCCTCCCGTGGAGGATGGCTCCATGTACAGAAAGCTCTTGAACTAATGAGGAGGGAGACAAAACACAGACTAGAAGTAAAAAGAATTGCACGAAAGGTGGGAGTAAGTGAGGAACATCTGATTCGGTTGTTCAAGAAGTACCTTCAAATTTCCCCCTTACAGTATGCTACCCGATTGCGGATAGAAGCTGCATCCGGCTATTTAATAAGCACGGATAAATCCATTGGAGAAATCGCCCAATTATTTGGATTCGAAAACCAGTTTCATTTTTCTCGGGTATTTAAGAAATGTACCGGTTTGACGCCCTCGTTATATAGAAAATACTACCTTCAGTATGTGGATTTATTACCACCGATACCGGAAACTTAAGGCATGAAATACCAATTACCGTATTTCGATCTGTGCCTTTACTGAAGTGGCTGGCATCTGGAGTGCACAATTCATAGCATCTATACTTTTTTCGAAGGGGAAAATGTCGGTAATAAGTGGTTTGACATCAATTTTCCCACTTTCCAGCAGGGCAAGTGCTTTAGGGTATACATGCGCATACCGGAATACATGCTCCACCCGAACTTCTTTTAATTGAGCAGCCACCACGTCATAAGGAATTGGGCTCCCCGGCATTCCAATAAAAACAACTTTTCCTCCGGGACATACCAGGTCAAACACGGAGGATGCTGCCTGCTCATTTCCACTTGCTTCGAATACAACGTCTGCACCCCAGCCTTCTGTATGTTCCATTACCACAAATTTTAGATCTGCATTTTTACAGTTTATGGGAATTATTGCTCCAAGTTTGCCAGCAATATCAAGTTTAGGTTGGAGAAAATCAGTGATAATTACCTGACCACACCCCCCGGCCAGAGCAGAAAGAGCGGTGAGGATTCCGATTGTTCCGGCACCGATCACTACGGCCGTGTCACCGGGGTGTATTTGGGCTTTTGTTGCGGCATACACGCCCACAGCGAGGGGTTCAACCATAGCCCCCTCTGCGAAGGATACTGTGTCGGGGAGTTTATATGTGAAAAGGGCTGGATGCACAACAGTAGGCCGGAGAACTCCATGCACAGGAGGAGTGGCCCAAAACTTTACGGATGGGTCGAGATTGTACCTTCCTATTCTACTATGACGGCTGTCGGGGTCCGGGATGCCGGGTTCCATGCAGACACGGTCGCCAACTTTCAGGTGTTTAACTTCCTTTCCTGTCTCTATTACTACTCCCGAAGCTTCATGACCCAATACCATCGGTTCTTTTACAATGAAAGAACCGATGCGTCCGTGCCTGTAGTAATGCACGTCACTTCCACAGATCCCCACGTTCCGGATGGCAATACGTACATCCTTTGGGCCCAGGGTTTCCTGGATCTCGATTTCTCGAAGGGAGAGTTCCTTTGTAGGTTCTAATACGAGGGCTTTCATGTTCTTACCTCACAGTTTCGTCTTCTGGCCATCCCAATTGCTGATAATGGGATTTCCGAGCTTTTTTATCCTGTTCATGTTCCTTATGAGCGTACCTTGCAACTTCCAAAGCAATGTCCCGGGGAACTACGATGATTCCATCCCCATCAGCAACAACTACATCGCCCGGGTATATGGTAATGCCACCCACAGAAACAGGAATGTCCATTGAATCGAACTGAAGCCTTCCTATTACATTCGTTTGACTGATGTAGCGGGACCAGAAGGGAATTTTTTGGTGAATGATCTCGTCTGTATCACGAACACCGCCGTTGGATACAAATCCTCTTACGCCTCGAATTATGCAGTTGAGCGTATTTTCCGAGCCCATCAGACCAACGTTCATTTCTGATTGGTCGATTACGATAAAGTCCCCCTCCTGAATCTGTTCTATCCAGGGATAGGGGCAGATTGTTCTATAATACTCTGGAATCCATTCATGATAGTACTTGTCGGCTTGGATTCCTAACGGTAACCCTCCTTGAAAAGGAACGTACCGAACTGTCCGTGCGATGCCCCATGCCCGTGTGCGAAACAATGGACGGATCGATGGGTCCATGGAAGCGTAGTGGTGACGGAATACAACATCCATTCCATCTCGGACATCCGCCACTCGAAGATCTGCGTAATGTTCGAGTAAAGTTCTGTTCTCATTTGGGTTCATTAGGTCCTCCTCCTTACTCAATTACTATTGAAAATCCGATGTGACTGGTGATAGATATGATGGCGCATCGCTTTTTCTGCTATGTCTGGATCTCCAGATAGAATTGCCTGGACAATCCGTTGATGGTGGTCTGAAGGTAAGGTGGAGCCTGCTAATCGTAATCCCTCCTTTGCACGGTGAAAGAAACGAAAGAGATTGATCTTTTGAATTTCTTTATAAAGAGACTTGCTTCCCGCATATCGAGCTAACATCAAATGAAACTCATACTCTTTTTTCCAGTAATTATTGTTTAATGGGGATGAGTTCCCCATCGTATCCAATTCCTGTGCGACTTGTAGTAATTCTGTTTTCTGAGATTCGGTAATTTTTTTTGTAAGAATCCTAACTACCTGACATTCTATCGCTTCCCGAAGGTAATATTTATCCCGGATCGTTTCTTCGTCTAGGGCGATTACTCTCGAACCCCATCCAGGAATAGTTTCTACTAGCCCCTCATGATCCAACCGCTGTAGAGCGTGTAGAACTGGAATAATACTGACACCCGTGAGCTCAGCTAACTTTCGGCTTGTCAACCGGGTACCGGGGGGTAACTTATGGGATAAGATATTTTTTTTGATGATCTGGTATGCGTGTTCCGTAGAAGAAGCTTTTTTATTTGATTTCATATAGATACAGTACCATGATTAGCAGAATATGTCTATATTGTTGTTGACAAATTGATATAACAATGTTATAACAGAATTCTAATAGAGCTATTAAAATCAAAATCCAATGGTAGGAGGTGGGAGTTATGAAAAAGGTTGTATTAGTATTATGCTTGATTTCCCTTCTTGCTTCGCCTTCTTTCTCGGGAGGGGGGAAGGAGTCAGTCAAACCCTATGAACTTCGCTTTCTTGTACCCAGCACTGCCGGTAGTGCCCAGTATGAACTAATGCAGGAGAAAGCAAAGGAGTTTGGACAGAAACGTCCGGGAGTTACTGTTATTATTGACGCCCAACCAACTGCTCAAATTCGAACGAAGCTCACAGTGGAGTATTCGGCTGGGAATCCTCCCAGTACGTCCTGGTGCGTGTTGAACTATTCCAGGGAGTTTATGAAGGACAATAAAATCGTGGATTGGCGTCCGATCTATGACAATCCAAAACATCCTGAGTTCCGTCGATGGTACAGCGAAACAATTCTGGAGGGCTCCCGGTACAAGGATGGGCGTTTGATGTCTGTTCCCCATGAGGCGAGCATGGATGGGCTTTTCTATAATAAAGAAATCTTCGATAAATATGGTTGGAAACTACCGAAGACATGGGACGAACTCATATCTTTAGCCAAAGAAGCTCGCTCTAAAGGGTTGTATCTATTAGTTACTGGTGGAAAGGATATGCGGTTTGCCTGGATGGCTTCTGCTTTGCTGATACGGACCACTTCTTTGCAAAAGGCAAACGAACTAGCCATGGGCTCGGCAATGAATAAATGGAATGATCCGGCCTATGGTTTCCCGAAGGCAATGGAAAAATTCGCCCAACTTGTAAAGGCAGAGGCATTTCCCCCGGGGGTCCTTGGATTAAGTGCGAACGAGGCAGACCAGATGTTTGCCCGTGGACATGTAGCCATGTACTATGAAGGTGCCTGGAAGCCACTCAATTTCCTTTCGGTAGGAGGACCTGAGTTCATTAAAAAGGTACATCGTGCCGATTTGCCCCCGATGACGGATATGCCGGAAGCTACCCCTGGAATAAACATAGGGGGAACTATTGTAGGGTACATCATTGCTGCAAACCAGACTCCTGAACAGATAGAACTTTGCGTGGAATGGCTGAAAATAATGGTGGACCCGGAGTTCTGGAAAGCTGTTACTATCAAAGGAGGTGCGATGCCCTTCTTACCCGCTGGACGTTTGGGTAACTTCGATTGGTCTCCATTTCCAGCCGTTATGAAACAATTATACGATGCCTTCCAGAACGCTAAGGGCTTTGCTCCTTCCATGGATACATGGGCACCTCCAGCAGTGGATCTGGCTATTAAGAAAACGGCCATGCCCGGAATTATTTCAGGAGAGTTCACCGTTGAACAAGCTGTAGCCGAAGTGCAGAGAGTCGCTGAAGAGTATCTGAAAACAGCGAAGTAAGTCTGAATTGCCGCCTGCAGATGGAAGACTGCAGGCGACTCCTTCAACGATATTCGGAGGCCCCGATGGGAGCAACAAGGGAAAAGAAGGACCAGGAATGGATTGCCCGTTCCCAATTGAAAATATCCAGCAGATGGGGGCGTTTCTTCGTCTACAGTGCTTTGAGTTTCAACACTATCATGATCTTGTTGCCTCTCTTTTGGTTACTTATTACTTCCTTAAAGAGCCAGCAGGATCTAGCACAGAACATCTGGGGCCTTCCGAAACAAGTTGTGTGGTCAAACTATGTGGTTGCCTGGGTAGGGGGAAAAATTGGAATATACTTCTTCAATTCTGTTCTGGCTACTGCTTCGAATATATTTTTTTCAGTTATCGCTTCCGTCACGATTGCATATGCCCTCTCTAGATTCCACTTCAAACTAAAACGCTTTTTGTATTACTTGGTTATCGCAGGGATGATGATTCCCATCCATGCCGCCGTGATACCACTGTATATAACTGCGATGAAACTAAAGATGATGAATAATCTCATCTATCTGGGAATCATCTATGCGGCTTTCAGAATACCAGTATCGGTATTCATTTTGGAAAGTTTCATGGTTACGATTCCAAAAGAGTTGGAAGAGTGTGCCATCATAGACGGGGCAAGTTATTACTCGATATTTTTTAGAATTATTCTTCCCCTTTCGGCTGATGGAATCATCACCATCACGATTCTCTCTGCTCTAGCCTCCTGGAATGAGCTGTTACTCGCAATGCTCATGTTAAGTCGCCCCTTCATAAAAACTTTGCCTCTAGGACTGATGGGATTTATTACGGAATGGACCACTGAGTACACAATTCTCTGTGCCGGGCTTCTTATAGCATGCATTCCGAATGTCCTATTTTACGCATTCATGAAGGAGAAAATTGTCAGGGGTATGACGGTAGGTGCCATAAAAGGGTAGGTAAATGATCGAGAAACGTGGACGTAATATAGCTATAGCGGTTTTTCTCCTTCCTGGACTTATCTATTACTCGTTTTTTGTCCTGTCTCCCGTTGTTCAGGGTTTAGTATTGAGTATGTACCGGTGGGTAAGTCTGGAACGGAGGGTTTTTGTAGGTTTTGACAACTACTTATCGGTTTTCCGGGATCGAATATTCTGGCAATCTGTGCGGGCTTCTTTGCTCTTCATGATCATCACTACATTTTTTCAAGTAATCTTTGGTTTTCTGTTTGGGTACTTTCTCTATCTACAGCCGAAATTCGAGCGGACGTTCAAAACGATTTTCTTTATTCCCGTTGTATTGAATACGGTAGCCGTGGGTTTTATTTGGGGATACATCTACAGTCCGGCCTTTGGGCTTTTGAAGCCTGCCATGGAGGCGTTAGGGTTAGGTCATTATTACGTTCCTCCATTGGCACAACCATCCACCGCATTACTTGCGGTGATTGTGGCCCATATTTGGCAAGCTTTTGGAATACAGATCATGCTGTTTAATGCAGGATTCATGAATATGCCTCCCGAAGTAATTGAAATGGCTTCAATAGATGGTGCAGCGGGATTCACTATGATTCGGTACATGATCATTCCCCTTTCCTGGGAAATTAGTAAAACTGTAATTATCCTCCAGATCATTGGTGCGTTAAGGGCCTTCGATTTGGTGTACGTTATGACGGGGGGAGGCCCAAACCATGCAACTGAATTGTTGCCGTTAAATATGTTTGTATATGCCTTTGAGAATTTCAATTTTGGTAACGGAAGTGTGGTAGCGACTATCATTTTCGTTCTGTGTATGACATTTACCCTTGGCTTGCGTCGCATGATGAGGCGAGAAGTGCTTCAATACTAACATAGGATTGGAGGAACAGCATGAAATATTATATGGGTACTGCTGGAAAGAGGGTGGTTGTATTGAATCTCCTTCGTGGAGATAAATTGTTGGAATCTATCCGGGATGTTTGTGCCGAGACAGGGATCCGGTATGGAGTAATTACCAGCGCTATCGGATCCCTTCAACGAGTACATTTACATCGGGTTACCTCCTTTGCAGAAACTCCTGAGGATGAATACATTGTACTGGAAAAACCGATGGAACTAGCCTCATTACAGGGTCTTATTGTGGATGGGAGCCCTCACATTCACATGGTTGTTTCGGACGTAGAACGAACCTACACGGGGCACCTGGAGGAAGGAACGATTGTTCTTTATCTGGTGGAAATAAGCATCATGGAACTGGAAGGGCTTTCCATTACTCGAAAAAAAAGTAAAGGAAACGCAGTTTATTTTGATACCAAATAATTAATTAAACAATATTGCAGAAAAGGAGATTTTAGTATGAACGATAAAGAACTTCTAGAACGAATCCGTGCACGGCGACTGGCAGATCTAAGTGATGGGATGGATGCCCTAGGCCTTGTAAATGCAGGGACTATGGAATCTTCCATGCGCCCTATAAGACCAGGGATACGCTTTGTAGGGTTCGCCTATACGGTAAAACTTATCCCGGCTCAAAAAGGTGTAAAACAGTGCCACACAATTGAAGAGTATGTGAAAGAGTTAGATGCATGGTGTTCAGATACCTATTCGTTTGTGGGAGGACTCAAGAACGGAAAGGCCAGGGATAAAGTAGTTGTAATCGATATGGGTGGATATCCGGGAGGTGTATGGGGATCGGAAATAGGGGCTGCCATGATAAAAGAAGGACTGGAGGGGGTTGTAATCGATGGTGGATGCAGGGATTCAGAAGAATGTAACCTGGAAGGGGTAAAAGCTTTCTGCACAAAGAGAACCTTTAACCATGTGTACGGAAGGGTAGTTAATGGGGGGGTAAATATACCGATTCGGTGTGCAGGGGTCACGGTCAATCCTGGGGACATCATTTGTGCCGATGATGATGGGGTGCTGGTAATTCCTCGGAGTAGGGCCGAAGAAGTTCTGAAGTTCGCTGATTTTATCCATGCGGATGACCAGAAGAAGCGTGCCCAGCATTATAAAGATCTAGGCCTGCAACCAGATAAGAGTCTGGGAGAGTTCAGTAGGACCTGATCTATGCAGTATTCCATTCCTATAAAAAAGGTAATGATCTTCGAGGTAGGACCACGAGACGGATTACAGAACGAACCGAACTTCATCGCTACAGAAGATAAGATTCGTCTTGTGGACCTTCTTTCGGCATCTGGAGTGAAACGGATAGAGGTAACGAGTTTTGTGCATCCGAAGTGGGTACCGCAGATGGCAGATGCCGAAAAAGTATGGGCAGGTATCAAGAGAATACCCGGAGTGATCTACAACGCTCTTATTCCCAATCTCAAAGGATTGGAGCGGGCTATAGCAGCCGGTCTTACTGAGGTGGTTACCATTCTCAGTGCTAGCGAAAGCCATAATAAGAAAAACCTCAATATGAGTGTTTCGGAATCCCTGAAGGAACTGGAGAGTGTAAATCGGAGGGCGGCGGAAGCGGGAGTACGAGTCCGTTCCTATATCGGTACTGCCTATGGGTGTCCAATGGAAGGGTACATCGATCCGCGGAAAGTAGCAGATATTGCACTAGCTCTGGAAGGGTATGGATCCTACGAAATATCCCTGGGTGATACAACGGGTATGGCGAATCCTAAAAGCGCTTATGAGGTAACTCTGTTCGTGAAGAACCAATTGAGAAAAGCGGCTCTTGCCGTCCATTTTCATCAGGCAGAAGGGATAGAGTTTGCCAATGTGCTGGCCTCCCTTCATGCGGGAGTAGAGATAATCGATTCAGCTACCGGAGGCCTGGGAGGTTGTCCCTATGCGCCGGGGGCAAGGGGAAACATAGCTACCGAGGTACTTGTCGAAATGCTTCACCGGATGGGGATCGAAACAGGGATCGATGAAAAGAAAATTCGGGAAGCAGGGCAGTTCGCCCGAAGCTTGAGTGCATTTTATGGGCATGGGGTTAAAGCATGACAACGCTGCAGACAATTAAGGAACGATTTAGAAATGGCCAGATAAAACAACAACACCTGGAGTCGGTTATTTTTAAGGAAGTGTATGGCTCGAATCCTGATAAAGTCAAAGAAGCATGTCGCGATGCGGCTCTTTTAAGGATAGAAGCAGTAGAGGAGGTACTGGCTCTAGAGTTGCCTTCGCTCAAATCTGCCTGGATCGATACATGCACGTATGCAAAGGGAGAAATTCTTCCGGGAATCGAGATGCGTGCAGGAGGGGCGGTGATTCCCTTAGGAATTGCTGGTCCGGTTCGGATACTGGGAGAGTATGCGCAGGGAGAATTCTACATCCCACTTGCCACTAACGAAGCAGCTCTTGTAGCGGGAGTTCAGAGAGGAATCAAGGCTATCAATATGGCAGGTGGAATGAAAGCCCTTGTAACCTTCGATGGCATGTCTCGAGCTCCGATGATCGAGGCTCCGAGTATCGAAGCCGCTCGTTCTCTTTGTCGAAGAATAGTAGAAGATAAGGACTTAATTCGAGAGCTAGGAACTCAAGTCAAGGATCCCTTTGTAAGGCTAGAAGAAATCGAACCCTACCAGGTGGGGACAAAGGTAATTCTTCGGATGGTATGCAAGACGGGTGATGCAATGGGAATGAATGGAGTAACCAAAGCATCTGCCGATATGATTCGTGCCTTATTGAAAAAATTACCTGGATGGAAACTCATTACCATTTCCAGCAATATGTGTACGGATAAAAAGGCTTCTCACATCAATGTTCTACGAGGTCGGGGAAAGAGTGTACATACAGAGATCTTTTTGCCGGAAGAAATCCTTGGAAAAGTATTCAAAGCAGGTGTAACCAGTCGTAAGGTTGAACAGGTAGTATTCCATAAGTGCTATCTGGGTTCATCCCTTTCGGGCACAATTAGTGGTTTCAATGTAAACGCTGCCAATACCCTGGCGGCGTTCTTTGCGGCTACAGGTCAGGATTTAGCACAGATCATTACTTCAGCGGCGGCTTTTGTGCAGGCCGAAGCGATAGAGGGAGGACTCCATTTCATGGTTACCATGCCCTCTCTGGAACTCGCTACGGTAGGGGGGGGCACTGCCTATGGTACTGCAAGGGAAGCTTTAAAGCTTTTAAAGTGTGATGGCCGGGGCACCTCTCCTGATGATAACGAGAATGTAAAACGACTGGCGGAAATATGTGCTGTGGCTGTATCAGCGCTGGAACTAAACACTGCATGTGCCCAAGCCGCAGGGTACGAAATGGCTGACAGCCATGTTGCCCTTGCCAGGGGAGAGAAGGACTGAAATTACCCCTCCCAAATGCGAAGTTGTTGGTGCGGATGCCCTCTTCCGGGAAGAGAAGGACTGAAATTGCCAACATCCTTCTGGGTTGATGATTGACAAGGAGTGGTCGCTAAATGGAAGTGAAGGGAAAAGTTGCTTTAATTACAGGCGGAGCAACAGGGATTGGTAGGAGTTGTGCTTTGAAGCTGGCGGAACTGGGAGCCAATGTAGTGATAAATTTTTCCCGCTCTGAGAAAGAAGCAATGGAGGTTGTAAAGAACTTAGAACCAAAGGGAGTGAAGGCTCTTGCAATTCGGGTAAACGTTGCAATCGAAGAAGAAGTAAGAAGGATGGTTCAGGAAATTGTTGATGCCTTTGGACGGATTGACATTGTGATAAACAGTGCAGGACGTACTTATTACATAGAGATGAATGATTTAGATGCAATTCATGAAGAGCATTGGAACGAAATATTCGACGTAAACGTAAAAGGTGCATTTTGGGTAACGCGGGCTTGTGCAGCAGAGTTAAAGAAACATAACGGATGTGTAGTGAACGTCAGTTCCATTGCAGGATTTATGGGTAGGGGCAGTTCGATCCCTTATGCTGTTTCGAAAGCTGCCCTTATCAATCTAACCAAATGCCTTGCTCGGGCCCTGGCTCCAGAGGTTCGGGTTAACTCCGTTGCACCAGGAATCGTAAATACCAGGTGGGTAGCAGGGAAAGAAGAACATATACGACGTCAATCGGAGGGTACCCTATTAGGAAGGATCGCAGAAGCGGATGATGTGGCAGAGGCGATCCTGGGATTCATTCTTCATGGAGATTTTATTACGGGACAGACCCTGATCGTGGACGGGGGATATTATCTTTGAAGCTTAGCTGGGTATACAATGCTTTGCAATTCTTGTATTGATATTTCCCGTATCGGCAATTGATTCTTGATTGCTAATCCTGCTGCTGTACCAGCCGCTTGCCCCATGGAAAGACAAAAACCGATACTTCTGTTGCATGAAAGAGCAAGCTGGTCTGCAGAGAAACAGCGGCCGACAACCATAAGGTTGGATAATCCTTTAACGAGTATCGATCTGTAGGAGATTTCCTCGTATTCTCCTATGTTGTATCTTTCGAAGGAAGTGCCTTCCCCTTTGGGATTATGATACTCTACACTATCTGTGTTCTTGAGTATTGCATCGTCGAATTTCCTGCGTATTCTAAAATCTTCAATCGTATGGATATAATCACCTACAATACGCCGCGTCTCCCGGATTCCTAGGATAGAAGCTGTATCCATTAGGAATGAATTCTCAAAGCCTGGGATAAAACTTTTAGCGAAGTTATAGATAAACCAGCATTGCCTGCGACCTTCGATCATTGCATCGGAAATAGTCTGGGCATCTATTGCATTTACACCTAATATGCGGGATGTATTCACCAGAACCTGATGAGGGTTTGGCAAATTCATCATAAGAATACCATTTCTCACTGTAAGAACCTTCCATTCCCAATCGCTGAACTTTCTTTTTTTTGCTGCTTTTTGAATTGTCTCATTAAATCCTCCAATGTGTGCATACTTAGGAGGATTTCCAAACACACACTGCCTGATTTCCTGGGGAGACAGCAATGTTTTATTTCTTCTTAAGTTTTCCGGATGTTCTTCCAGGTGATCAAGAAGCCGTTCAAGGTTTACATTTCCGATTCTAAACATGAGTGTAGGGGCGGAACACATACCGTCCTCATCGTTGCCTATGCAGTATTCAGCTCCGGCGTAAACGGAAAGATCTCCGTCTCCTGTTGCGTCGATGAATACCTTCCCTTCTATCGCCTGCCTGCCGTTCTTGTTTTCTATAATGACGCCTTGTACCGTATTCCCTTCCTTTTTAACCCCTGCAACAACAGTTCCGAAAAGGATTTGTACGCCGGCTTCTATAAGCATTTGTTCGAGGATTCTTTTGGATGCTTCCGGATCCACGGGAACTTCCGTCATCAGGGTGGCGGGACACAGAGGAGGGAATTCGCCGGGGGGAATAGCCATTCTTTCTTTGCCCAACCGCATAATAAATTCTGTAGGGATCCCTTCCATATACGGTTCAATGGCTACTTTAGCCATTAACCCTGCGGTCAGAATTCCGCCTAGAGCGAATTCCCGTTCAATAATTATTGTTTTTGCATTGTTCCTTGCGGCCGCCAGAGCTGCAGCGAATCCGGCAGACCCTCCGCCCGCTATTACAACATCTGCACTGTAAGCGACAGGTATTTCCCTGCCTTCTTCATAGTAAGTTTTCTTCATGGTTCCCATATTATGCACCTCGCGTTATTTCTTGCTAAACGTACTTTATCTGTTTTAAAGGAATTTCAATTATAGTCGTCCTTTTTGAAGTACATAAGTATGAATTATTTTAAACATCCGATTTCTGATTTATCATACCGGATACCGCATGTTGAGGATTTCCTCATTGCTTGCATTCTCGATGAATGTTTGTTCTACCGTGAAAGGAAATTCGGTGTATAATTATTTGAGTAATAAACAATGTTCTATGCAATTATATTTCTAGCCGTATTTTCCATAGTACTTCTGGTGGCTGATTACAGGAATAAGTATAGCTGGTTATTTGTCATGATGGTAGCCGGCATGATCATTTCCCTCTTTTCTATTTTAACCCATATATCGGTGCTGGGAAATTATTATTATGGTATCGGAAACATATTCCTGCTGGATTATAAAATATTTATTAATGTAAGCCGGGAATTTAAAATTCCTTTGTCTACGAACGGAAGACTCATGAATGCGGGAATTGTTTTGTTCCTGTTTATAATGAGCCCTGGAAACTGGGCCAAAAAGATGTAAACATAAGGTGGTAGGAGTACATAAAAAAGCTGCTAAACAGGAGGAAACTACCATCATGAGAAAACGATACGATAAGGCATTTAA
>Ga0101944_10002107_pt1 | contig 34490 bp, 19 predicted proteins | sample DewCreD2012metaG_FD_75245 | JGI IMG/M metagenome (GOLD analysis project Ga0101944, IMG submission 75245) | Hot spring sediment bacterial and archeal communities from British Columbia, Canada, to study Microbial Dark Matter (Phase II) - Dewar... ... | reverse complement strand
TGCTGGATTCGATGACGGGCTAGGGCATGGCCTGGCACGTTACCGGCTTGGGGTGCCTGGTCGAGTGCCTCTTCCGCCCCAGCCCGGCCCAGAACGGCAGCGGGGCGCTGGCCGTGGCGCAGGGCGCCACCGACGCCAATGGCGCCGCGCAGTTCACGTTCCCGATGCCGCGCGAGTGGCCGGACGGCCGCAAAGTGACCGAGAACGCGCTCAGCCTGACCGCCGCGACGGCCGATGGAAAGTTCAGCCGGACGGCCAGCATCCAGTATTACCGCTGAGCGCGATCCTGACTGTCCGCGGCGCCCCTGCCGTGAGAGGTCGAGGAGCCTTCCTCATGTTTACCAAGCGTTTTACCCTGATCATCGGGCTGGCCCTGGCGGCCAGCCTGCTCTTATCCGCGTGCGCGCTGATCGGCGAAGAACCTGCGCCGACCGACCTGCCGGCGACCCCGGCCGGGCCGGTGGCGGCCTCGATCAGCGGCGCCGTCTGGCAGGATATCTGCCTGGTCGCCAACGGCCAGCCCAGCCCCGGTTGTGTGCCGACCGGCGACGGGCGCTTCCGCGCGGACGGCCTGCGCGCCGAGGGCGAAGCCGGCCTGGGCGGGATCGTGGTGTCGCTCGGCTTCAGTTGCCCGGTGACGAACCCGGTGCTGACCGCCGTCACGGGGCCGGACGGCGCCTTCACCTTCAAGAGCCTGCCGGCGGCCACGTACTGCGTCGCCCTGGACCCGGCCCGGCCCGAGAATTCGGCCCTGCGCGCCGGCGGCTGGACGGCCCCGACGGTGAGCGCCGGCCCGGCCGCCGCCAGCGTGTCCGTCACCGTGGCGGCCGGTGAGCAAAAACAGAACGTGAACTTCGGGCGGGACAGCGGTTTCGCCGGCGACTTCGCCACCAGCACGCCGCCGGCCGCGACCGCGGCCGCGACCGCGACCGCGCCGGCCGCGACCGCGACCGCAACGCCCACGCCCCGCTGCGTGGACCGCGCGGCCTTCATCCTGGACATCTCGGTGCCGGATAACGCCCAGTTCCTGCCGGGCTCGAATTTCGTGAAGACCTGGCGCCTGCAGAACATGGGCTCGTGCACCTGGGGCGCCGGCTACTCGATGGTGCTGGTCGGCGGCAACCTGCCGGCCACGCAGGCCGTCCTGGCCCTGCCCGGCGCCGTGGCCCCGGGCGCCACCGTGGACGTCTCGGCCGCATTCACAGCCCCGGCCACGCCGGGCATGTATCGCAGCGAGTGGAAACTGCGCAGCCCGGACGGCGCGCTGTTCGGCGTCGGCGGAGGCAGCGTGGCCTTCTGGGCCCAGATCGTCGTCGCCCCGCCGGCCACCCCCACTCTGACCAGGACTCCGGCGCCGACGGCCACAACGACCATCGTCAACTGGCGCGGCGAGTATTTCCGCGACCGCAACCTGGCGGCCGCCCCGGCGCTGGTGCGCGACGACGCCGCCCTGGACTTCAACTGGGCCGGCGGCGCGCCCGCCTCCGGCCTGCCGTCCGACGCCTTCGCCGTGCGCTGGTCGCGCAGTCTGAACTTCGCCCAGGGCACGTACAGGTTCCGGGCTCTGGCCGACGACGGCGTGCGCGTCTGGATCGACGACGTGCTGGTGATCGACGATTGGCGCGACGGCGGCGCGGGCGAGGTCTCGGCCGAGGTATCGCTGACGCAGGGCGCGCACAGCGTCAAGATCGAATATTACGAGAACCTGGGCGACGCCGTCTTCAAGTTCTGGTGGGAGCCGGTCGGCTCGCCGTCCTTCCCAGACTGGAAGGGCGAGTACTGGAGGGACGCCCAGTTCAGCGGCAGCCCGGCGCTGGTGCGCAACGACCGCGCCGTGGATTTCGACTGGAACCAGGGCCCGGCAGCGGCCGGCCTACCCGCGGACAACTTCAGCGTGCGCTGGAGCCGCTGGGTGACGTTCGAGCCGGGGACCTACCGCTTCTCGGTCAACGCCGACGACGGCGTGCGCGTCTACCTGGACGGCCAGCTCATCATTGACGAATGGCATGAGAGCGACGGCGCGCGCACGTACACGGCCGAGCGCTTCCTGACCGGCCCGCACGCGGTGCTGGTGGAATACTATGACCGCGCCTGGCGGGCGATGGTGAAGGTCCGTTGGGAACGGCTGCCGGCCACGCCCACGCCGACCCTGACGCCCACGGCCACGGCGACGCCGACCGCGACGGCGACCGCCACGCTCACGCCGACAGCAACCGCGACGCCGACCGCGACCGTGACGCCGGCCGCTACCGCGACGGCCACGATCACGGCCACGGCGACCGAGCCGACCCCGGTGGAGGGAGGCCCGCAGTGAAGCGTCACGATGCCGCTCTGGCTCAACTGGTCGATCAGACCTATCTCGACCTGGAGTATCGCACGCCGGGCGGGGCGGCGCGCGCGCCGGTGCCCTTTGTGGAAGACGGCGGGGTGCTCTACACCCAGGCCGCGCTCGATTTCGGCGGGGTCCGCTGGCTGAAGGCGGCGCCGCAGGTGCGCGTGGCCGGCAGGGCCGCGCCGCACGCCGCCTGGCTCGAGGGCCGCGCCCGCCTGGCCTGGGAGGCTGAGGCCGAACGGGCCGAGGCGCTCCTGCGCCGCAAGTACGGCGGCCGGCGCGTGTGGTGGTCCAGGCTGTGGAACCGGCTGCGCGGCCGCGAGGTGGCCGTCGTCGCCGTGCACCTCTAGCATTGCCGATTGCCTCTCACCGGGCCGTAGCGGCGCGCGAGCGCGCCTCGCTACGGCCCGGCGTCGTCGGCGGTGGCCGGTTGCCAGGCCGGGGAATAATCGTCGGACGGGTGCGTCGTGATCTGGCGCAGGTCGGCGCCGTCCGGGCGCACCAGGTAAAGATCGAAGTTGCCGGTCCGGTCCGACGCGAACAGGATCCAGCGCCCGTCCGGCGACCACTGCGGCGTGCGAATGTTGCCGAGATTAGCGGTCAGCCGCCGCTGGTCGGTGCCGTCCGGGTTCATCACGTACAGTTCGCTCGTGCCATCCCGCTCGGAGACGAACACCAGCTGCCGGCCATCCGGCGACCAGTCCGGGTGGAAGTTGCGCGCGAAGGTATGCGTCAGGCGTATCGCCCCCGACCCATCCGCGTTCATGACGAAAATCTGATACTGATCGCTCTCGCGCCGGGACTGGAACGCGATCAGACGCCCATCCGGCGACCAGTCGGCCACGGCGTCGTCGGCCGGCGACTCGGCGATGAGTTGCGGCTCGCTGCCGTCGGCGCGCATGCGGAAGAGCTGGAAACGCCCGGTCCGGTTTGAGTCAAACAGGATGAAGTCGCCATCCGGCGACCAGTCCGGATATTCGTCGAAGGCCGGGTCGGCGGTCAGCCGGCGGCGGAGCGTGCCGTCGGCCGTCATCACGTGGATCTCGGGGTCGCCGTCGCGGCGCGAGAGAAACGCGATCAGGCGCCCGTCCGGCGACCAGTCCGGGCTGCGGTCTTCGCCCTCGGTGAACGTCAGGCGCGTCAGGCCGCTGCCGTCCAGCGCCATGCGATAGAGTTCCGGGTTGCCCTCCCGGTCGGACGTGAACGCGATCTGGCCGGAGCCGCCGCCGGGCGCGGCCGTCCGGCCCGCCGAGGTAGCGATGGGCGACAGCGCGGTGGGGGTGGGTGAGACAGACAGGTCGAGCGTCGCGGTCGGCGAGGCGGCGGGCCGCGGCCGGGTGGGCGTCGCCGAGGGCGCGGCGGTGCGCGTCCACACGACGGTGATGCCGGGCGGCGGCGCATCAGTGGGCGAGGGCGACTTCGTCGCCATCGCCAGCGACGGCGTGCGCGTCACCAGCGCCACGGCCAGGCCCACCCGCCCGGTGCCCAGCACCAGGAGCATGAAGGCCGCCACGGCGCCCAGCAGGAGCGCGGCCAGCGCCCCTTCCCCCCACGCGGTGAGCCAGTTGAACCGCCTGGCTCGCGGCCCCGGCCGGGTTGGCCCCGTGCTCATCGGCGCTTGTCCGCCGCCGGCCGCCGCTCGTAGGGCAACTGGACGGTGACGATGGTCCCCTGCCCGGCGCGGCTGCGCAATTCCAGCGCGCCGCCGTGCCGGGCCAGGATGCGCTGCACCATCGCCAGCCCCAGGCCGCTGCCCGAGACATCGCGGGCGTTGGAGCCGCGGTACAGCTCCTCGGTCACCAGCGGCAGCTCATCCGGCATGATGCCGCGCCCGGTGTCGATCACCTCCACCACCAGCGCGCCGGCCATGTCGCGCGCGCGCACCTGCACCGGCGTCGCGGGCGACGAGTACTTCAGCGCGTTGTCCAGCAGGTTGCGCAGCGCCATCAGCAGCAGCTCGCGGTCGGCCTCAATCGGCGGGATCGGCCAGGGCACGCGCTGCACGTCGAACGCGATGCGCTCCGGGTCCTGCAGCAGCTCGGCCACCTCGTCCAGCAGCTCGCCGATCTCCACGCGTTCCAGCTCCAGCGGGCGCGCCTCCAGGTCGGCCAGGCGGCGCAGGCCGCGGGTGAGCTGGGCCAGCCGGTCGGCCTGGGCGCGCACCTCGGCGATGGCCGGCTTGCGGTCCGCATCCAGGGCCTGCAGGTTGTCCAGCTGAATCTGGATCGCAGTCAACGGGTTCTTGATCTCGTGGTCCAGGCGCTGGATGAAGCGGCGCCGCTCGGTCTCCAGCGCCGCCGCCTGCTCGGCCAGCGCGCGTTGCAATCGGGCCGCCTGCCCGCGCAGACCGGCGGCCGCCGCCAGACAGATCAGCGCCGCCGCCGCCGACAGGGCCAGGACGGCCACGGCCGGGTCGGCATAGGCATTGAACTCCAGGAGGACCGCCGGCGCGGCCAGCCGCACGGCCAGCGCCGCCGCCGCGCCCAGGAACAGAAAGCCCAACCCGATCCAGCCCAGCCAGCGCGCCATGCGAGGTTCAATCGCCTCCGGTCCTGACACTGCCCACGAAGCGGTAGCCCTCGCCCGGCACCGTCTCGATATATTCGTCGCCGAGCTTGCGCCGGATCTCGGCGATGCGCACGTCCACCGTCCGGATGCCGGTGGGGTCGTCCCAGCCCCACACCTGATCCAACAACTGCTCGCGCGAGATCACGGCGTTGGGCCGGCTCATCAGGTGGGCCAGCACGCCGAAGGCCTTGTTGCTGAGCGCCACCGGCTGCCCGCCGAGCCAGACGCGCTGCGTCTCGCGCTCCAGGCGCAATGGCCCGCTGCTGAGCACGCTGGACAGGTGCGCGGGGCGCCCGGCCACCGCCTGCCGCCGCAGCAGCGCGCGCACGCGCGCGATCAACTCGTACGAGTCGAACGGCTTGTTGAGGAAGTCGTCGGCGCCCTCCTCCAGGCTGGCGATCTTCTCGCCGGTGGCGCTGATCTGCGTGAGCATGATGATGGGCGTCCAGACCTCGGCCTGGCGCAGACGGCGGACCACCTCGCGGCCGTCCAGTTCCGGCATCAGGATGTCCAGGGCGATGACGTCCGGCGCGCGGCTCTCCACCAGCCTGATGGCCTCCAGGCCGTTGCGCGCCTGCTCCACGCGGAATCCGGCGCGCTGCAACGCCGCGGCCAGGCCGGCGCGGATGGCATCGTCGTCGTCCACAAGCAGGATCAGCGGGGCTGGCTCACTCATCACACAGGCTCAACGTCGTTCCAGGATCGTCGGCAGTATAGGCCCCCCCGTCGCCGACTGTCAACCAAATGTTACCGGGTTGTCACGGCCGATTACCGGGTCTTAATGACCGGCCTGCAGCCGTCGTAACATGCCCGGCCTAAGGTGGACCTGGCGATTGACCCGGTCCTCCAGGAGGTGCTGTATGTTGCGCGTGAGTCTGCTGTTGAATATCCTGGCCACACTGCTGGGCGCCTGCGCGCTGGCCTCGCTCCCGGCCGCGCCCGTCAACGAGCCGCTCGCTGTCCGCTCCCTGCCCACGGCTTCAGCCGAGGCGCCGGCGACGCCGATCGGGCCCGCTGCCACGCCGATCGAGGCGCCGACGGCCGCGCCCTCTCCGACGATGGCCGTATCGGAATTAACCTGGTCGGAACGTCAGTTCCCATCGCCCAGCGGCGCGTGGGTCGCGACCGTCCGGCTGGGCGAGCCGCTCGACGCGCGCGGCCACCTCGCCGGCGACGCGGCCTACGAAGAGGTCATCCTCGCCCGGACCGACGGCAGCCTGGCCTGGACCGTCTCCGCGCGCTGGCTCGGCTACGGGCTGGGCGGCGACAGCCCGGCCCAGTTCCTGTTCACGCCCGATGAGCGCGGCCTGTATTTCACCCGCGAGGGCACATCCGACGGCTGCGGCGGGGCCTTCTTTGAGTTGTGGCGCGTCGACCTGGAAACCGGGGCCGTGACGCAGGTCGCGCCATTCACCTGGGGGAGGCTGGCGCCCTCGCCCGACGGCGCGCTGGCCGCCTATGGGCAGCTGGCCCTGCTCGATTTGACGACCGGGGTGACCGGGACCATCGCCCTGGGCGAGGACGTCCTGCCCGAGTGGAAGATCAACCATCTGCTCTGGTCGCCGGATGGCCGGCGCCTGGTAGCCGCCTTCTCCGATGAGTGCAGCCCTGATACACCGACGGTGCTGCTGAGCGTGGAAGCCGCGACCCGTTCCGTCCAAGTCCTGCTACGCGACGAGGCGCGGCGTTTCACGCCAATCGATTGGACCGACCCGGAGCGAATCCTGGTCCGCGACAGTGAGGGCCAGAACTGGTGGCTGAGCGCCGCCGACGGGGCGCTGACGCCGGCGCCCTGACGCTCTGCGTTCATCCTTCTTGCGATAGCAGCGCCGCCGGCCCGACGGCCTCGATCACGCGCGCCGCCAGGGACACGGCGCGCCGGGCCGCCTCGACCGGGGTCAGGCCCCGCGCCAGCCCGGCCAGGACTGCGCCGCAGAACGAGTCGCCGGCGCCGGTCGGATCGACCTCGCGCGCCGGGAGGCCGGCCAGGGCGACGCCGGCCTCGCCGACGCCGACGACCCGCGCCCCGCGCTCTCCCAGCGTGATGAACAGGAGGGCGCCGGGCCGGGCGCGGGCTTGCTCCACTGACCCGAACAGGCCGTTCGCCTCGTTCTCATTCATGAAGAAAAGATCAGCCCCGGCGAACAGCGCGCGCACGTCGTCGGTTTCGCCGTAGACGGCGCGGGCGTAGGTGCCGGCGGAAATCCGGCGCGCGCCGCGCCTCCGGGCCGCGCGCAGAAAATCCCGCTGACGCCGGGCCGCGCCGAGCGCCGCGATGTGGATGATGTCGAAAGCGGCGAGGTCGGCCGGCAGCGCGTCCGGCGCAAGGCGCGCCACTGCCCCCCACTGCGCGCTCACCAGCGTGGCCCGGCCGCCGCCGTGATGCGCGATCTCCAGCCGCATCAGGTCTTCCACCGCAATGACAGGCCCGATCCAGGTCAGGCGCTCGGCGGCCGGCCGCAACGACTCCGGCATCGGGTCCGGGCGCGGCGCCAGCAGCGTCACCCGGGCGCCGGCCTGCCGGGCGGCCAGCGCCGTATACAGGCCCGCGCCGCCCGCCGCCGTCGCGGTTCGGCCATCGGCCAGGTGCAGCACGTCCAGCGACGCGCCGCCGACCACGAGCAACTCGCTCAGCCTCTTTTCAGCCACTCTGCAACCCGGAAGAAGTGAACGCACTCAATCATGGCCGGTTCTGAAATGAACCCGGCATGCTAAGCGCAACGCCGTCAAGCGCCGCGCGGGTCGCTTTTCGAGCGTTGTGTGATTTCTCATCGGGAGGGGCGCACCGCCGCGCGCCCCAACGCATTGGCACAGAAATCGGGATACAGCCGCCGCACGTCCTTCGACTTCGGCTTTTGTTCAGGAGGCGTGGAGGGGGTTGAAGACACCGGACTTTCATCCAACCGCACCCAAGCCGCCAACCCATTTCCAACTTAAAGGCCTGCAGGTCACAGTTTGGTAATAATCCCCGCACTGGCCCCTAAGAACCATGTGTTTTTATATCGGTAATATCTACAATAATTTCTGGCTTTATGTGACCTCATCTGAATAACTGGCGTATCCAGCCAAGGGCCGGGACACGCTACAACGCACCTGTGCAGGAGGGCCGATGTCTATCCGCAGCCTACTGAGGACAGCACTTCGCCAGTTTACGCGCCTTGCGCTCGTCCTGGCACTGGTCGCCCTCGCGCTGCCCGTGCTGCCGGCCCGCCCCAGCCTGGCCGCCGCGACGATCACGGTCACCGGGACAGGCGATGCTATTAACTCGGAGGGCGTCTGCACTCTGCGCGAGGCCATTATCGCGGCCAACAAGAATCAGGCCTCGGGCAGCAAACCGGGCGAATGCCGCGCCGGAAGCAGCAGCGGCGCCGACACGATCGTGGTTCCAGCAGGCACATACACCCTCACCCGCAACGACAGCGGCAACGAGGACTCCGCCTCCACCGGCGACCTGGACATCAAGGGCAGCCTGATTCTCAGCCCCACCGGGCCAGTGACCATCACGGCTGTTAGCGGGTTCTCGGACCGCATCTTCCATATCCTGAGCGGCAGCGTCACGATCACGGGGGTGACGATCTCGGGCGGCAACACCGGCTACGGCGGCGGGGTCTACAACACCGCCACGCTCACCCTCACCAACAGCACCATCACCGGCAACAAGGCCACCGTCTGGGGTGGCGGCCTCAAGAATGCGGGCACATTGACGCTGACCAATGTCACCCTCAGCGGCAATAGCAGCCAGCAGGACGGCGGCGGGCTGTACAACTACAGTAACACGGCCGTGCTCAATAATGTCACCCTCGCCGACAATGTGGCCGACAGCGATGCTAACGGCTCCGGCGACGGCGGCGGCGTCTTCCGCAGAGCCGGCACTGTCACGATCGGCAACCTCCTCATCGCCGGCAACCGCGACAACAGCGCCGGCGCCGAGAAGCCGGACTGCTCCGGCGCGCTCAACTCGCTCGGCTATAACCTGATCCAGAACGCCGCCGGCTGCTCGTTCACGGGCAGCACGACGGGCCACCTCACCAACGTCAACCCGCTGATCCGGCCGCTGGGTTTCTACGGCGGGAACACCGCCACCCACGCCTTGCGCGCCGGCAGCCCGGCGGCGGACGCCGGCAACCCGGCCGCGTCGGGGAGCGGCGCGTGCGCGGCGACCGACCAGCGCGGCGTGACGCGCCCGCAGGGGCCGCGCTGCGACATCGGCGCCGTCGAGAACGGCTTCGTGGCCCCGCCCGTCGTCATCCGCGTGGTCGTCACGGCGGCCGATTCCATCGTCATCGGCCGCCTGGCCGGCGCGCCCGGTACGAACTACATCCTGGACTTCTTCGCCAGCGCCGGCTGTGACCCGGCCGGCCCCCGGACCCCGCTCGGCTCCGGCGTCGTCACCACCGACGCGCACGGCGACGTGTATTTCGAGTTCGACCTGTCGGCCGTGCCGGAGGGCCAGTTCGTCACCGCCCTCGCCACCGACCCGGCCGGCAATTTCTCCGGCTACTCGGCCTGCTCGCTGGCCGGGCCGGGCAACGACTCCTGGCCGCGCGCCCTGCGCCTGGACCTGGCCGGCGACCCGGCCATCGCCAGCGTCGCGCACTACCTCGACACGCTCGGCCAGTCGCGCTGGTACAAATTCATGGTCCAGCCCAACAGCCGGCTGGTGATCACGCTCACCGGTCTGCCCGCCAATTACGACCTGACGGTCTACAAGGACATCGCCGCCGCCTACGAGAGCGAGCTGATCGACTCGCAGGACGACCTGCTCCGCCTGGGCGCCGAGTTCGCGCCATCGGCGTTCTCGCCGTCGGCCTTCAGCCCGAGCGCCTTTAGCCCGTCGGCCTTTTCCCCCAGCGCTTTCAGCCCGGACGCCTTCGCGCCGTCGGCGTTCTCGCCTTCCGCGTTTTCGCCGTCGGCCTTTTCACCTTCCGCCTTCTCACCTTCAGCTTTCAGCCCTTCGGCTTTTAGCCCGTCGGCCTTCTCCCCCAGCGCCTTCAGCCCGGACGCCTTCGCGCCGGATGCCTTCGCGCCGTCGGCGTTCTCGCCGTCCGCTTTCTCACCCTCGGCTTTTTCGCCGTCCGCCTTTTCGCCGTCCGCTTTCAGCCCATCGGCTTTCTCCAGCGCGCAGTCGCGCAGTTTGATCGGCGTCTCGGCCTTCGAGGGCGCGGCCGGCGAGGGCCTGGTGCTCAACACCTGGAACAACACCGGCGACTTCTACGTGCGCGTGCGCGGGCGCGAAGGCGCCTTCAGCCTGGCCGCGCCGTTCCAGCTCGACATCACGCTGCTGGCCGGCGGCTGCGCGGGCGTCAGCCCGGTCACCACACCGCCGTCGCTGGCCGCTGCGGCCAGGGACTACCAGACAATCATCCTCACCAACCTGAGCCGCACACCGGGCGACACGACCGTCCTCCAGGCCCGCCTGGCGGCGCTGGCCGCCCGGCCCGAGGTCCGGGGCGTGATCGTGGACGTGGCCGCCGACGCGCGCGTGGCCGCGGCCTGGGCGCAGGCGGACGCGCACCCGCAATGCCCGTATGCCCTGAACGAGGTGGCGTACGCTGTCAAAGCTGTGATTGATCGCTACCGCGCCGTCAACCCATTGCAGTATATCGTCCTCATCGGCGGCGACGCCGCCCTCCCGTTCTTCCGCCACCCGGACCAGGCCCTGCTGGGCAGCGAGGCCAACTACGTGCCGCCTGTGCGCGACGAGACAGCCTCGCAGGCCAGCCTGCGCCTGAATTACGTCCTGAGCCAGGACCGCTACGGCGCGGGCCAGGAGGTCTCCCGGCGCGAAGATCGTCTGCCCGTCGCCGGCCTGGCCGTCGGCCGGCTGGTGGAGACGCCGGCCGAGATGGTCACGGCGCTGGATGCCTACCTGTCCACGGCGGACGGCGTGGCGCCGACGCCAACCTCGGCGCTGGTGACGGGCTACGACTTCCTGCAGGACGCCGCTGACGCCGTGGCCTCCGAGTTGAGCGCCGGCCTGGGCGCGCCCGCAGACACGCTCATCGCCGACCGGGCCTGGTCGCCCGAGGACCCGCGCTCGTGGACGGCCGACGACCTGCGCGCCGCGCTGCTCAGCGAGCGGCACGACCTGGTCTTCCTGGCCGGCCACTTCAGCGCCGCCAGCGCGCTGGCCGCCGACTTCAAGACCAGCCTGATCACCACCGACGTGACGGGCTCGCCCGTGAACTTCACCAACGCCCTGATCTACAGCGCCGGCTGCCACTCGGGCTACAACATCGTCAATGAGCACGGCGTGCCGCTGGTGACGTTCGAGCCGGACTGGCCGCAGGCCTTCGCGCGCAAAGGCGCGACGCTCATCGCCGGCACCGGCTACCAGTACGGCGACACCGAGTTCATCGAATACAGCGAACGCCTGTACCTGGAGTTCACGCGCGAGCTGCGCACCGGCGCCGGCCCGGTATCGGTGGGCCAGGCGCTCGTCCAGGCCAAGCAGGCCTACCTGGCCGACACGCCGCAGATGCGCGGCATCCACGAGAAGGCCTATCTCGAAGCCACGCTCTTCGGCCTGCCGATGCTCAAGATCGACCTGCCCGGCGCGCGGCTGACGCCGCCCAGCGACGCTTCGAGCGTGGCCGGCACGGCGCCCTTCGCGGCGGCCCCCGGCGGCGCGCTCGGCCTGGCCTACGCCGACGTCTCCGTGGCGCCGACTTTGAGCGAGAGCGTGGTCGAACTCACCAATCCCGATGACCAGACGACGGTCGAGGCCCTGGTGGTCAGCGGCGCGGACGGCGTGCTCACCAACCCGGCCGAGCCGGCCCTGCCCCTCGAGGTGCGCAACGTCACGGCCGCCGGCGCGGTGCTGCGCGGCGTGGGCTTCCGCGGCGGCGCGTACACGGACCGGGCCGGCGTGCTGCCGCTCACCGGAGCCGCCGTCACCGAGATCCGCGGCGTGCACACGCCCTTCTTCACCAATGTCTTCTACCCGGTCCGGCCGTGGAGCGTGAACTACTTCGGCGCGCTAACCGGCGGCGCAACGCGGCTGGCCGTGACCCCGGCGCAGTTCGTCTCGGACCCGGCCACCGACCGCGGCACGCTGCGGACGTTCAACCGGATGGACTTCCGCCTATACTACAGCGCCAACGTCGCCGACGACCTGGCCGCGGGGTCGGCCGCGCCCACGCTGGTGCGCGTCACGTCCACGATCGACGGCGGCGCCGTCCGTTTCCGCGTGGTCGTGGACGGCAACCCGGCCGCCGGCATCCAGGAAGTCTGGGTTACCTACACGGCCTTGAGCGGCCCGTGGTACGGGACCTGGCAATCGCTGGACCTGGCCCAGAGCGCGTCCGACTCGACGGTCTGGGAGGGCGCGTTGCCGCTCGGCGGCACGCCCGCCGCCGACGTGCGCTTCATAGTCCAGGCCGCGAACGGCGTCGGCCTGGTGGGGATGGCCACCAACCTGGGCGCATACTACGTGCCCGGCCAGGACGGGACGGCCGGCCAGCCCACGACCCTGGCTCTGGAAATCCCGGCCGCCTCCGGCGCCTACGGCAACACGGGCGCGTTCGCGGCCGTGCTCACCAGCAATGGCGCGCCGGTGGCCGGCCAGCGCGTGGTCATCAACCTGGGCGCGCAGGGCCGCGCGGCGATCACCGACGGCGCCGGGCGCGCGACGGTGGCGCTGCCTCTGCTCGGCCTGCCGGGCGATTACACCGTCAACGCCTTCTACGCCGGCTCGGCGGCCTACGCGCCATCCGTGGCCGATGGGACGTTCGAGATCGCCCGGCAGACCACGGCGCTGGCGCTGACGCCGGGCGCGAGCGTCGTCGGCGCCGGCGCGGACGCCCGCCTGACAGCCACGCTGACCGACGGCGCGGGCCGCCCGGTGGGCGAGAAGACCGTGTTCTTCGCCCTCTCCGGCCCGAACGGCGCGCACTACGCCGCCGCCATCACCGACTACGCCGGGCGCGCGCGCCTGGACGGCGTCCCGCTGGCGCCCGGCGTTTACACCGTGAACGTCTACTTCGGCGGCCTCATCCCGCTGCCCACGCCGATCACCCAGACCGACGAGCGCTACACGGCCTCGACCGCGGCGGGCGCGCTGCGCGTCAACGCCGCGCCGGTCGCGGGCGACGACGCCTACTCCGTGGCCGAGGACGCGACCCTCACCGTGCCGGCGCCGGGCGTGCTGGGCAATGACACGGACGCGGACGCGGACGCGCTGACGGTTGCGTTGCTCAGCGGCCCGGCCCATGGGGCCCTCACGCTGAACGCGAACGGCGGCTTCACCTACACGCCGGCTGTGAACTACGCCGGCCCGGACACGTTCACCTACCGGATCGAGGACGGCTTCGCGTCGGACACGGCCACGGTAGCGCTCACGGTGACGCCGGTCCCCGATACGCCCTCAGCCGCGGATGACGCCTACAACGCGACCGAGGACACGCCGCTGACCGTCCCGGCGCCGGGCGTGCTCGGCAATGACGCCGACGCTGACGGCGACCCGCTGGCGGTGACTGCCTACACCCAGCCCGCGCGCGGCTCGGTCACGGTAGCGCCGAACGGCGCCTTCACCTACACGCCGGCCTCGGGCGCGTGCGGGCCGGACTCGTTCAGCTACACGGCCTCCGACGGCGGCCTGACCGCCACGGCCGCGGTCAGCCTGGCGGTGGCCTGCGTCAACGACGCGCCCGTGGCCGCCGATGACGCCTACACGATGCCGGGCAACACGACGCTCAATGTGGCCGCGCCGGGTGTGCTCGGCAACGACACGGATGTGGACGGCGGCCCGCTGGCCGTCACGGCCTTCACCCAGCCCGCCAGCGGCTCGGTCACGGTGGCGGCGGACGGCGAGTTCACGTACACGCCGGCGCCCGGCTTCGCGGGCGCGGTCACGTTCGCGTACACCGTTTCCGACGGCGCGGCGACGGACACCGCGACCGTGACGATCACGGTGCAGGCGGTCAACCGCCCGCCCATCTGCGCGGGGGCCGCCTCCAGCGCGCCGACCATCTGGTCGCCGGACAAGTCCTTCCATCCGGTCAGCGTCGTCGGCGTGACCGACCCGGACGGCGACCCGCTGACGATCACGATCACGGCTATCCGCCAGGATGAGCCGACCGGCAAGACCGTGGACGGCCGCATCCTGGGCCCGAACTCGGCCGAGGTGCGCGCCGAGCGCGATGGCAACGGCGACGGCCGCGTCTACCACCTCTTCTACACCGCCAGCGACGGGCGCGGCGGCGTGTGCAGCGACCAGGTGCGCACGGCCATCATCCCGCACGACCAGGGCGGCAATATCGACGCCATCGACGGCGGCGCGCTGTACGACTCGACCGTGGCGCGCTAGGGGCGATCCGGATGCGTTGGCGGTAAGTTGCGCGGCGCCCCGCGCGTCCTTCGACAGGCTCAGGAGACGCGGGCGCCGCACTCGTTTCAGGATTGCATTGGAACGTCGAAAAATCCCGTACACCGGGCAGGGCGGCTGAGTAAGCCGCCCTGTTCATTCATGGCTATCCGAAAGACAATTGCGCGCAGCGTCAAATGCGTCTATCCTTAGCGCATCCATGGAGTCGCCGAGCGCCTACATCCCCATCGACCGCCGGCTGGCACTGGCGCGCGGAAGCAGCCTGCCCGACCGGGCGCGCGGCGCGGCGTTGTTCGCCGACATCTCCGGCTTCACGCCGCTGGCCGAGGCCCTGGTCCAGGAGCTAGGCCCGCAACGCGGCGCGGAAGAGCTCAGCCTGCACCTCAACGAGGTCTACGACGCCCTGATCGACGAGCTGCACCGCTATGGCGGCAGCGCCGTCAGCTTCACGGGCGACGCCATGACCTGCTGGTTCGACGCCGGCGGCGCGGACCTGCGCCCGGCCGCGCGCCGCGCCGTCGCCAGCGCCCTGTCCATGCAACGCGCCATGGCGGCCTTCGCGTCGGTCGCCATCCCCTCCGGCCACGCCGTCTCGCTGGCCGTGAAGATCGCCGTGGCGGCCGGCCCGGCCCGGCGCTTCGTCGTCGGCGACCCGGCCATTCAACTTATCGACGTCCTGGCCGGGGCCACCTTCGACCGCCTGGCGCAGGCCGAGCGCCAGGCGCGCAAGGGCGAACTGGTGTTGGACCTGTCCGCCCTGGACGCGCTGGGGGCCGACGTCGCCATCGCGGCCTGGCGCTCCATTGAAACGCTGGGCCAGCGTTTCGCGGTCGTCGATCGCCTGAACGTGGATGTCCCGGCGTCGCCGTGGCCGGAACTGGAGCCCGGGGCGCTCAGCGCCGACCAGGCGCGGCCCTGGCTGCTGCCGCCGGTGCACGAGCGCCTGCAGGCGGGCCAGGGCGAATTCCTGGCGGAGTTGCGCCCGGCGGTGGCGCTCTTCCTCAACTTCTCCGGCATCTCGTATGATGATGACAACGCCGCCGCCCGGCTGGACGCCTTCGTCCGGCACGCACAACAGACGATCGCGCGCTACAACGGCGCCCTGCTCAGCCTCAACACCGGCGACAAGGGCAGCGTGCTGTACGCGGCCTTCGGCGCGCCGCTGGCGCACGAGGACGACCCCGCCCGCGCCGCGTCGGTGGCTCTGGAGTTGCGCGCGCCGCCGCTGGACTACATCCGCAGCGTGCAGATGGGCCTCAGCCAGGGGCGGATGCGCACCGGCGCCTACGGCGCGGGCGGCTGCCGCACGTACGGCGTCCTCGGCGACGAGGTCAACGTCGCCGCGCGCCTGATGCAGGCCGCCGCACCGGGGCAGATCCTGGCCGGCCAGGCCGTCCGCCAATCAGCCGGCGACCAGTTCACCTGGGGCCCGCCGCAGGCGCTGCGCGTCAAGGGCAAAGCGGAGCCGGTGCCGGCCTTCGGCCTGCTTGGCCGACGGGCGCGCCGGGCCGTCCACCACCAGGAACCGAAGTATGCGCTGCCCATGATTGGGCGGGCGCCCGAACTGGCGCTCATCGAAGGATGTCTGGAGGCGGCCGCCGGCGGGCGCGGCCAGGTGGTGGGCATCACAGCCGAGGCCGGCATGGGCAAATCCCGCCTGGTGGCCGAAGCGGCGCGGCTGGCCCAGGCGCGCGGCTGGGCCGGCTACGTCGGCGAGTGCCAGTCCTATGGCACCAGCACCAGCTACCTGGTCTGGCATAACCTCTGGCGCAACTTCTTCGAGGTTGATCCGGACCTGGACGCCGCGCAACAGGCGGCCAGCCTGGAGGCGCAACTGCGCGCCATCGACCCGGCGCTGGCCGTCCGGACGCCGCTCCTGGGCGCGGCCCTCAACCTACCCCTCCCGGATAATGACCTGACGGCGACCTTCGACGCCCAGTTGCGCAAGACCTCGCTGGAGGCGCTCCTGGCCGAATGCGTCCAGGCGCGCGCCGCGCAGGCGCCCCTCTTTTTCATCCTGGAAGACTGCCACTGGCTCGATCCCCTCTCGCAGGACCTGATCGAGGTCGTCGGGCGCGCCATCACCGATCTGCCCGTCCTGTTGCTCCTGGCCTATCGGCCGGCCGGCGCGCCGGCCCGGCTGATGCAGGCGCTGCCCCGCGTCACCGAGGTCCGGCTGACGGATTTCACGCCGGACGAAGCCGCCCAACTGATCGGCCTGAAGCTGCAGCGCTTCTTCGGACCGGGCGTGGCCGCGCCGCCCGCGCTCGTCGAGCGCCTGACGGCGCGGGCCCAGGGCAACCCTTTCTACATCGAAGAATTGCTGAACTACCTGCGGGACCGCCAGGTCGCGCTCGACGACGAGGCCGGGCTGGACCACCTGGAGCTGCCGGCCAGCCTGCAGAGCCTGATCCTCAGCCGCATTGACCAGCTCAGCGAGAGTCAGAAGAGCACGCTCAAGGTGGCGAGCGTCATCGGGCGTCTGTTCCGGGCGACGATGCTGTGGGGCGCCTACCCCCAGCTCGGCAGCCTGGAGCAGATCAAGGCCGACCTGCAGCAGCTTCACCGGCTGGACCTCACCCCGCTGGACGTGCCCGAGCCGGAGCTGGTCTACCTGTTCAAGCACGTCATCACGCAGGAGGTGGCCTACGAGAGCCTGCCGTTCGCCACGCGCGCCTTCCTGCACGAGCAGATCGGCCTGTATCTGGAGCAGGCGCCCTCGGAGGTGCGCGAGCAGATGCTGGACCTGCTCGCTCACCACTTCGGCCTGAGCCACAACCAAGCCAAGAAGCGCGAGTACTGGCTAAAAGCCGGCCAGGCGGCGCAGGCGCGCTATGCCAACGCCGTCGCTATCGAGTTCTACCGGCAGGTAATGCCGCTGCTGCCGCCCGCCGACCAGGTGCCGGCGCTGCGCCAGCTTGGCCAGGTGCTCAAACTGACCGGCCGCTGGGATGAGGCCATGGCCGTCTTTCAACAGGCCTTCGACCTGGCCGGCCAACTGAACGACCTTTCGACCCGCGCCCGCTGCCAGACCGACATCGGCGACCTGTTCTGGAAACAGGCGCAGTACGTCGAGGCGCGCGCCTGGCTGGCCCGCGCCCAACTAACCTTCGAGATGCTGGGCGATGACGCCGGCCTGGGGCAGACCCTGCACCTCTCCGGGACGCTGGCCGCCCAGCAGGGAGATCTGGACGCCGCCCGAGCGCTCTACGAACAGAGCCTGGACCTGCGCCGCCGGCTGGACGACCGCCCGAGCATCGCCAGCCTGCTCAACAACCTGGGCATCATCGCGCGTTTCCAGGGCGACCCGGCGCTGGCCGAACGGCTCAACGCCCAGGGCCTGGCGCTGCGCCGCGAGCTGGGCGACCGGCGCGCCATCGCCAACTCGCTCAATAATGAGGGGATGCTGGCGCTTGACCAGGGCGACCACGCCCGGGCCCGCCAGCGGCTGGAGGAGGCGCTCCAGCTCCTGCGCGAGATCGGCGACCGGTGGGGCCTGGCGAACTCGCTCAACAACCTGGCCAACGTCGCCCGCGATCAGGGTGACGCGGCCGCTGCCCAGGCGCTGTATGTGGAAAGCCTGACGATCAACCGGGAGCTGGGGGACCGGCTGGCCGTCGCCTACCTGCTGGAAGACATCGGTCGGCTGGCCGTCCGCCGGGACCGGGCCGGCGCGGCGCTGCGACTGGTGGGCGCCGCCCAGGCGCTGCGCGACGTCATCGGCGCTCCATTGCCTCCGGCCGAACAGGAGAGCCTGGACCGCTCCCTGGCGCCGGCCCGTGAAGCGTTGGGGCCGGACGCCCAGGCCGCCGCGCTCGCCGCCGGCCAGGCGATGTCTCTGGAAGAAGCCTTCCGTTACGCCCTCCACGATCCGGCCAGCCCCCTGGTTTAAGCGGCTGCATCCCTGACAGGTCTTAAGACCTGACAGGGGTGCATGACCTTTGTCACTAGAAGCCGCCGCCCCGGACAATCATAATAGTTCCACCAAATTTGTCAGGAAAGGCTGTCGTCTTCATGCCACCGCGCCGTGCCAGCCGCACCCCCCTGCCGCCGTCCCCATCCCCGTTTGCCAGCCTGCCCCACCTCCAACCGCGCCTGACCATGCTCGGCCGCGAGGACTGCCTCAAGCTGCACCTGGCCTCGCTGGATGTCCTCCAGCATACCGGCGTGCGCGTCTACAGCCCGGAGGGCCTAAAGCTGCTGCGCGACGCCGGCGCCGCCGTCCAGGGCGACCTGGTCCGGCTCCCGCCGTCGCTGGTGGAGCGGGCGCTGGCCACCGCGCCGTCGGCGTTCAGCCTGTACCGGCGCGGCACGGACGAGGCCGTTATCCAGCTCGACGGCCAGCACGTCTACTTCGGCCCCGGCTCGGACACGCTGCGTTACCTGGACCCGCGCACCGGCCAGCGCCGTGATTATCAGACGGCCGACATCGCCGATGTCATGCGCCTGTGCGACGCCCTGCCCGAGATCGGCTTCGTCATGTCCACCGGCATCCCGCGCGACGTGCCGACGCAGACCTACTTCCGCTACCAGTTCGCCGTGATGCTGCGGCACACCGTCAAGCCGATCGTGTTCGTGTGCAACGACCGGGCCGATATCGAGGCCATCCACGCCATGGCCGCGGCCGTCGCCGGCGGCGCGGACCGGCTGGCGCAGTACCCGACCCTGCTGCTTTATTCCGAACCGACCACCCCGCTCCAGCACTCCGTCGAAGCCACCGACAAGCTGCTCTTCTGCGCCGAGCGCCGTATCCCGGTGACGCACTCGCCCGCGCCGATGATGGGCGGCACCGCGCCGGCCACGGTCGCCGGGGCCGTGGTGCTCGGCAACGCCGAGATGCTCAGCGGTCTGGTTATGCACCAGCTCTGCAATCCGGGCGCGCCGTTCCTGTACGGGCACGGCGTGCATCATCTGGACATGAAGGAGATGATCAGCGTCTACGGCGCGCCGGAGTTCCAGTTGGCGCGCGTCTTCGCCGCCGAGATGGGCCGTTTCTACCACCTGCCGGTCTGGGGCTACTCCGGCCACTCGGACAGCAAGGTGGTGGACGGCCAGGCCGCCGCCGACGCCCAGTTCTCGGTGCTGGTCGCCCTGCTGGCCCGCACCAACCTCAACCATGACGTCGGGTATCTCGAAAGCGGGCTGACCGGCTCGCCGGAGATGATGGTGCTGACCGACGAGATTATCTCGCAGACGCGCTGCTTCGCGCGCGGCGCGCGCCTGGACGCCGAGGCCCTGGCCGTGGACGTGATCAACGCCGTCGGGCCGGGCGGCGAGTTCCTCAGCCACGACCACACCATGGCGCACTGGCGCGAGCTGTGGCAACCCGCCGTCTTCGACCGCCAGCGTCTGGGGCCGTGGGAGGAGAAAGGCGCAAAATCCGTCAACGACCGCGTGCGCGAGAAGACCGTCGCGCTCCTGGACACCCACCGCGTTCCGCCTCTGCCGGACGGCGTGGACGCCGAGATCGATCACATCTTAGCCGCGGCGTAACGGCGCCCGGCCGTGCGCCCCGACATGCGCTGCGACGACGGAGAGACTATGACTTCGACCACCGTCCCCGGCCTGTGCGGCATCTGCCCCTCCGGCTGCGGCGTTGACATCCACCTGGAGGACGGCCGCATCACGCGGCAGAGTCCGCGGCCGGATCACCCGCTCGGCCTGGTCTGCCCGCGCGGCATGCGCGCGCCCGAAATCGTCTACTCGCCGGACCGCCTGCTCTACCCGCAGAAACGCGTCGGCGCGCGCGGCGCGGGGCGCTTCGAACGCATCGCCTGGGATGAGGCCTACGAGATCATGGTGCGCGAGCTGCGCCGCCTCGCGGCCGAGCACGGCCCGGAGGCGGTGGCCATGTACACGGGCCGCGGCAACTTCGAGTTCGGCCTGAACGAAGCCTTCGCGCCGGCCGGCACGGCCGAGTCGTCCGCCAACGCCGTGCTGTTCCCGTTCGGCTCGCCCAACACCACCGGCGTGGGCGCGCTGTGCTACGTCTCCTACGGCATGATCGCGCCGCGCGCCTGCTTCGGCGAGTATATGCGCGAGGTCACGGAGGACCTCGAGCACGCCGACCTGATCTTCGTCTGGGGCGAGAACCCGGCCACCGACTCGCCGCCGCTGAACCTGCGCCGGCTCAAGCACGCCCAGGCGCGCGGCGCGCGCGTCGTCGTCATCGACCACCGCCGCAGCGAGACCGCCAAGGCCCTGCGCGCGGAATGGATCGGCGTGCGGCCCGGCACGGACGGCGCGCTGGCCCTCGGCCTGATCCGCGAGCTGATCGAGACCGGGCGGTACGCTTACGACTTCGTCGCGCACTGGACGCACGGCTTTGAATCCCTGCGCGGCTACGCCGCGCCGTTTACACCCGAGGCCGTCGAGCGGATCACGGGCGTCCCGGCCGCGGCCGTGCGCGAGCTGGCGCGCGCCATCGCCGCCGCGCGCGGCTTCTCCGTGCTCATGTACAGCGGGCTGGAGTATTCCAACAGCGGCGTGCAGGCCATCCGCGCCGTGCTCACGCTCCAGGCCATCGCCGGCCACCTGGACACGCCCGGCGGCAAGCTCATCAAGCCGCGCGACCGCCTGCGCTTCAACCGTATCCTCACCGAGCCGCCGGCCGGCGCCCGCCGCCCCATCGGCGCGGACGAGTTCCCGATCTATTATGAGGTCCGCCGTGAGGCCCATGGCGTCCTGCTGCCCCGGGCCATCCTGGAGGGCAAACCCTACCCCATTAAGGGCCTGATCATCAGCGGGTCATCGCTGATCACGGCCTGGCCGGACCCGGACCGCTGGCGCCGGGCGCTGGCGGCGCTGGAGTTCCTGGTGGTCGTCAACCGCTTCCCGACCGCCGACGCCGCCTACGCCGACCTGGTCCTGCCGGCCACGACGATGTTCGAGATCGAGTCGTACATGGACTACGGCGGCTGGGTACAGCATCGGCGGCGCGTGATCGAGCCGCTGGGCGAGGCCCGCAACGACTACCTGATCTGGGCGGAGCTGGCGCGCCGGCTGGGCTATGGCCACCTCTGGCCGCAGACCGAGCCCGAGCTGGTGGCCCGCTTTCTGGAAGGGACCGGGATCACCCTGGATGAGCTCCGCGCCCACCCGGAGGGACTGCCCTACGCGGAGCCGGAGCCGCGCTACCGCAAGTACGCCGCCGGCGAACTGCGCGCCGACGGGCAGCCCGGCTTCAACACCCCCACCGGCAAGTTCGAGATCGCGTCCGAGTGGTTCCGCGGCCACGGCTACGAGCCGCTGCCGGTCTACGTCGAGCCGACGGAGGGACCGCTGGCCGCGCCCGGCCTGGCCGCCCGCTTCCCGCTCGTGCTCAACACCGGCGCGCGCATCCAGGCGGATTTTCGCTCCCAGCACCACAACATCCCATCGCTGGTGGCCCTGCAGCCCGAGCCTCTGGTGCACCTGCACCCGGACGACGCCGCGGCGCGCGGCCTGCGCGACGGCGACGCCGTGGACGTGGTCACGCCGCGCGGGCGCGCCCCCTTCCGGCTGCGCGTCAGCGACGATATCGTGCGCGGCGCGGTCGAGGCCAACATGGGCGGCGGCGGCCCGCTCGGCCCGGAGGCCTGGCAGGTTTGTAACGTCAATGTCCTGACCGACCTGGAAAACCGCGACCCGATCTCGGGCTTCCCGGTCTACAAGGCGCTGCTGTGCGAGGTGGTGCGGCGGGAGACGCCGCCAGGGGGATACAGGTAATGGCCGACCGCCTGCGCTAGCCGCTCGCCTTCCACGCGGCCGACAAGGGGTAACGCCGCTTTCCGACCTCTCAGGCGCGGCTCATCTATCTGTGGATACTGCTCCATAGCGCGACGGCAATCCGGCAGGATCGCCGTCCGGTGAAGGGCAGCGTCCTCAACGGCTATGGTCGGTCAGCGGCGGTTCGACGTCAGGCGGGGCCTGTGGAAGGCCATCGTCCTGGTCGTCTGGTTGGGCGAAGGATCGGGCCTCGCTGCGTGGGCCGCGCCCGCCCCCGGCGCCGCGCCGGCGCTCGCCGCCCCGATCCGCGCGAGCGGACCAGACCCGGGCCCGAGCCCGGCGAGCGCGGCGCCGCCCGGCCTTGGTGAGCCCGTTGACCCTGCCCCGCATCTTCCGACCGGTCTCCGGCTGCCCGACCTTCGCACGTTGCCGCCTGCGGATTTCGAGATACGGTCCTTCTCACGCGGCCGGCGCGAGCTGCGCCTGGCCAACACGGTCTGGAACAGCGGCCAGGGCCCCCTGGAATTGCTCGGCCAGCTTAACCCACGCACTCAACGCACCACGGTGCACCAGCGCCTCTTCGCGCTCGACGACACTCACCACACGCGCCTGGTGGGCGAGTTCGTGTGGCACCCCACGCATGACCACTGGCACTTCGAGGACTTCGCCGTCTACGAGTTGTGGAGCCTGACCGCGCACGGGGAGTTGGACCGCCTGGTCGCCAGCAGCACCAAGCTATCTTATTGCCTGATCGACACGGACGCCATCGACCAGGCGCGCCCCGGCTTCGAGGCGCGCCGCCATTACCAGGGTTGCGGGCGGCTACGCCAGGGGCTGTCGGTGGGATGGGGCGACAAGTATGACTCGTTCCTCGACGGCCAGTCGCTCGATGTGTCCGAGCTGGCCGACGCCGTGTACGGGCTCGTCTCGACCGCCAACCCGAACGCCCGCCTGATCGAGGCCGATTACACCAACAACTCGGCCGTGATATATCTCCGGATCGCGGGCGACCGGGTAGATGTGGCGCTGCCGCCCGAGCTTGACCCGGGCCGCTGTCGCGCCGACGGCTGGTGCTGACCGTCAGCCTGGGCCGTTCAACTATTCCCGTCACGCCGCCGGACCAGGAAATAGGTCGGCATCGGGCCTTTGCCCTTGATGTTTACTTCGCCGCGCGGCTCACATTCATAGCCGTCCCCCAGCGCCGCGTAGGTGGAAGCCGTGACCTGCGTGCGCCCGGCCAGGCTGTGGCTCTCCATGCGGCTGGCTGTGTTCACGGTGTCGCCCCACAGGTCGTAGATAAATTTCTTCTGCCCGATCACGCCCGCCACCACCGGCCCGGTGTTCAGGCCGATGCGCACCTGCAGAGGCAGGCCGGTCTTGTCCGCAAAGCGTTTCACGGCCGCATGCATCGCCAGCGCCATGTCGGCGGCGGACTGGGCGTGGCGCGGGTTGGGCGTGGGCAGCCCGGCCACCGCCATGTACGCATCGCCGATGGTCTTGATCTTCTCCAGCCCGTGCTGTTCGGCCAGCGCGTCGAACTTCGAGAAGAGCTGGTTCAGCACCAGCACCATCTGCTCCGGCGAATAGGCCTCGGAGAGCGGCGTGAAGCCGACCAGGTCGGCGAACAGCACCGTGACCTGCGGGAAGCTATCGGCGATGGTGTCGGCGGTGTGCTTGAGCCGGTCGGCGATGGGGCCGGGCAGGATGTTGAGCAGCAGCCGCTCGGATTTCTCCTGCTCGATCTGCAGCAGCTCGTACTGGCGCTTCAACTCGGCGTTCAGGCGCAGGTTCTCGCGCAGGGTCACCGTCTGCCGGCCGATGACCAGCGCCGTCAGCAGCCCGCCGGTGAGCAGCTCGACCTGCAAACGCATATCGCCCTGCCACTGCCCGCCCGCAACCGCCAGCAGCAGGCCGTAGCCCAGGGCGATGGCCAGGAACGGCAGCGCCAGCGAGAGCCGATCCACCCAGGTGGCCACGCGGGCCGGCAGGGCGGCGGCGCTGGCCGGGGCGCGCTGGCGCAGGGCCGCCAGCGCGAACAACACGTAGGCCGCCACCCAGCCGATGTCCACCAGGCCGCCGCTGGCATAAGTCCCGGCCAGTTGCTGGTAAGCATAGATCAGGTCGGCGGCGACGAAGACCGCCAGGCCGGCCAGGAACCACAGCAGCGCAGCGCGCACGGCCGGATCGGGCCGGCGCAGCAGCAGGGCCACGATGCCGCCGATAGCCACCAGGTCGCCGACCGGGTACGCCGCCAGGATGATCTGCTCCAGCCAATCGCCCCCGCCTGTCGCCGAGGGGCTGATCACCAGATACCACACCACCATCCAGGCGGCGGTGAGCACGATGAGCAGGTCCAGCCAGAATTTGAGCCGGTCGTGGCCGGAGAGCGCCGCGGCCGGGAGGCGCGTCAGGCCGAGCACCACCAGGGGGAAAAAAGCGAGGTAGAAGAGGTCAGCCGGGGTGTACGGGTAGTCGGAGGCCGGCAGGCCCAACACCGACTCCATCACAAACCAGATGAGGTCGCCCAGGAAGTAAGCGCCGATGCCCAGGCCCAGCCATAGCCAGCCGCGGCGCACGCGCGGTTCGAGGGCCGGGTCCGCCGCCGCGCGCTGGGCGGCCAGCGCCGCGAACAGGCTGAGCGGCATGAAGGTGGCGTTGGAGATCAGGGCCTTCAGGGCGGGGTCGCCGGCGCCCAGGGACGACCACAGGCTGAAGGCCAGCACGGCCGCGGTGGCCAGGCCGGCCACGGCGCCCCAGGGGTTACGGAGCCAGGTGAGGGTCATCGGCGGTCTGAAGCGGGTTGGACCCTCCGGATTGTACACCCCCGGCCGCCGGCTTCATCTGGTACTGAGGTCTGCCGCCCCGACGACGCGCTCGATGAAGGCCAGCGTCAGCTCCGCCACTCGCGGCAGTTCCTGGTCCAGGAGGACGCAGTGGGTGGAGCGCGGCATCCAGTGCAGTTCCTGGTCGGTGGAGCTGACGCCGGCGCCGATCAGCGGGCCGCTGACCGGGTGGACCACGTCATCCAGCCGGGCCTGCACGGTCAGGATCGGCTGGTGGACAGCCGGCAGGCGCCGGCGCGTCTCCCATTGCAGACGGAAGAACTCCAGCAAGGCGCGCGTCGGCCGGACGTCGTACCCCTGCCACAGGTCGTCCACGACCGTGCGTGGTTTCCTGGCTTTCTTCATGTGCGCCACGAACGGGCTGAGCGCCGCGACCAGCGCCACGTCGCGCAGGCGCGCATAGGTCTGCAGTGCGGGCGCGTAGAGCATGACGCCGGCCGCCTCCGGGTGACGGCTGGCGACGTGCAGGGCCAGCATCCCCCCCATCGACTCGCCTCCGACGAACACGCGCCGGCAGCGCCCGGCCAGGTCGCGGTAGGCGGCCGCGGCCGCCGTCACCCAGTCCGTCCAGCGGCAGCGGTTCAGGTCGTCCGGCGTCGTGCCGTGGCCGGGCAGCAACGGCCCGGCGACCGTGTAGCCGCGCGCGTGCAGACGCCGGGCCAGCGGCCGGACCTCGGCGGTGGTGGCCGTGAAGCCGTGGATCAGCAACACGCCGGTCTCCCCGGCCGGCCAGGTAAACGAACCACCGTCCAGGTGCGGGTTGACTAAAGCCGCGCTCATGGCAGGCGAAGTCTATCACAGGGGACTGGGGGGCCCGCAAGGTATAATCGCTCACAGCGTTGTCTGCCTGCCACAACTCGAGATGGCCCATTTTCCCGAGGACCGCCTGGCGCTGCTCTACCGCGTCTCACAAGCCTTCAACTCGTCGCTTGAGCTGGAGGCCGTGCTCGATGCGGTGATGGATGAAGTCATCGCCGCCACCCGCGCCGAGCGCGGCTTCATCATGCTGCGCGACGACGACGGCCAGCTCACCCCGCGCACCGCCCGCGGCCTGGACCAGCGCGACATCGCCGCCCCGGCCTTTCAGGTCTCGCGCGGCATCGTCGAGCGCGTGGCCCAGGAGGGCCGGCCGCTGCTCACCAGCGACGCGCAGAGCGACAGCTGGCTCCGCAACCGCGCCAGCGTCATGGCCCTCGGCCTGCGCGCCATCCTGTGCGTGCCGCTCGCCCTGAAGGATAAGCGCATCGGCGTGGTGTACGTCGACAACCGCCTGCACGCCGGCATCTTCACCCCGGCCGACCTCGAGCTGCTCACCGCCATCGCGGCCAGCGCCGCCGCCGCCATCGAGAACGCCCGCCTCTATCAGGTGGCGGTGGAGAAGGGCCGTCTGGAGCGCGAGCTCCAGGTGGCGCGCGAGGTGCAGGCCAGCCTGCTGCCGCGCGCCGTCCCGCGCCTGCCCGGCTGGGACATCGCCGCGCACTGGCAGCCGGCGCGCGAGGTGGCCGGCGACTACTACGACTTCATCCCCGGCCCGGACGGCGCGCTCGGCCTGGTGATCGCCGACGTCACCGACAAGGGCATGCCGGCCGCGCTCTTCATGGCCACCACCCGCACGACGCTGCGCGCCAGCCTCAACCCGGCCGCCCTCGGCGCCGCCCCCCTGACCGAGGCCCTGGCCCAGGCCAACCGCCTGATCTGCGCCGACTCCGTCAACAGCATGTTTGTCACGCTCATCTACGTGCGGCTGCCGACGGCCGGGGACCTGGTGTGCGTCAACGCCGGGCACAACCCCGCCCTGGTCTACCACCCGGCGGCGGACCGCTTTGAGATGTTTTGGCGGACCGGGCTGCCGTTGGGCGTCCAGCCCGAGGCCCGCTTTGACCAGCATGTCTTCGCCCTGGACCCCGGCGACCTGCTCCTGCTCTACACCGACGGGCTGCCGGACGCCCTCGATCCGGCCGGCCAGGAGTTCGGCCTCGAACGCGTCCGGGCGCTTCTGCGCCAGCACGCGGCCCGGCCGGCCGGCGAGATCGTCCGCGCGCTGGCCGAGGCCGTGGCCGCGCACGCCGGCGAGGCCGCGCTCTTCGACGACATCACGCTGCTGCTGGCCCGGCGCCCGGCGGCCGGCCGCGCCGACGGCTGAAGGACGGTATGATCGGCGCGACCCTCCTCAACCGCTACGCCCTGACGGCCCCGCTCGGCCAGGGCGGCATGGGCGTCGTCTATCGCGCCCACGACCGGCTCCTGGACCGCGATGTGGCCGTCAAGATTCTCAGCCGCCCCGGCCTGAGCGACGAGGGCCGCGATCGCCTGCTGCGCGAGGCGCGCGCCGCCGCCCGCCTCAACCATCCCAACATCGTCGGCGTCTACGACGCGGGCGAAGCCGAGTTTCAAGACCTGAGCCGCGGTTCGGAGGGCGAGGCCGCCGGAACCGCCGCCTTCATCATCATGGAGCTGGTCGAAGGCCAGTCGCTCTATGAGCGCGGGTCCCTGCCCCTGGACTCCACGCTTTCGGTCGCGCGGCAGATCTGCGCCGCCCTCGAACATGCCCACCGCCACGGCATCGTCCACCGCGACCTGAAGCCCGAGAATGTCATCCTCACCCCGGACGGCGCCGTCAAACTGATGGACTTCGGCCTGGCGCGCTCCGCCGTGCCGTCGCGGGCGACGCCGGAGGGCGCCCTCATCGGCACCGTTTTCTATCTCGCGCCTGAGCAGGCGCTCGGCCAGGAGGTGGACGGACGGGCGGACCTGTACGCCCTGGGCGTGATGCTGTACGAGCTGACCACCGGCCGCCTGCCCTTCGCCGGCGACGACCCGTTGATCATCCTCTCCCAGCACCTGCACGCGCCGGCGCCGCCGCCCAGCCTGTACCGGCCCGACCTGCCGCCCGCGCTGGAGGCCGTCATCGTCCGGCTGCTGGCCAAAAACCCGGCCGACCGTTTCGCGTCCGCGGGCGAAGTCGCCGCCGCGCTGACCGAGGCGCTGGACGGCCGCCTGCCCGCTCCGACGCCCCTGGTCCGCAACAACCTGCCGGCGGCGGTGACCCGTTTCGTCGGCCGCGAGCGTGAACTGGCCGAGGTGCGCCGCCTGCTGACCGACGCGCGCCTGATCACGCTCACCGGCTCCGGCGGCTGCGGCAAGACGCGCCTGGCCCTGCAGCTCGCCGAGACGCTGCGGCAGGCCGGCGGCGCGGACCGGCCGTACTTCCCGGACGGCCTGTGGCTGGTGGAGCTGGCGCCCATCTCCGACCCGGCGCTCGTGCCGCAGACCGTCGCCGCGCGGCTCAACGTCCGCGAAGAACCCGGCCATCCCGTGACGCAGACGCTGGTGGACACGCTGCGCCCCCGGACGCTGCTCCTGATCCTGGATAATTGCGAACACCTCATCGACGCCTGCGCCCGACTGGCCGAGATGCTCTTGCGCGCCTGCCCCAACGTCAAAATCCTGGCCAGCAGCCGCGAAGCCCTGGGCATCGCCGGCGAGACGGCCTTTCGCGTGCCCTCGCTCCCCGCGCCGGACCCCGCCGCTCTGCCGCCGCTCGCCGCGCTGGCCGAGTTCGACGCCGTGCGCCTGTTTGTGGACCGGGTCGCCCTCGCCCGGCCCGATTTCCAGCTCGCCGAGGCCAACGCCGCCGCCGTCGCCCAGATCTGCCATCGCCTGGACGGCCTGCCGCTGGCGCTGGAACTGGCGGCGGCCCGCGCCCGGGTGATGACCATTGAGCAGATCGCGGCGCGCCTGGACGACCGCTTCCGTCTGCTCACCGGCGGCAGCCGCACTGCCCTGCCCCGTCAGCAAACCCTGCGCGCCCTGATCGACTGGAGCTGGGACCTGCTCTCCGGGGCCGAACGGACGCTGCTGCGCCGGCTGGCGGTCTTCATCGGCGGTTGGACGCTCGAGGCCGCGGAGAAAGTGGCCAGCGACGAGACGCCGGCGACAGGGGCGACAGACCCGGCCCCCCAGCGCCCCTCCCTGGCCGCCGCCGACATCCTGGAGACGCTGAATCACCTCGTCGACAAATCGCTCGTCCTCGTCGAGGAGCCGGCCGGGGCCCCGCGCTACCGCCTGCTGGAGACCATCCGCCAATACGCGCGCGAGAAGCTCCTGGAGGCCGGGGAGGCCGAGGCGGTGCGCGACCGGCACCTGGCGTATTACGCCGAACTGACGGAGAAGGCCGGGCCCGGACTGCGCGGCCCCGGCCAGCTCGCCTGGCTGGAGCGCCTCGAGGCCGAGCACGACAATCTGCGCGCCGCGCTCAGGTGGTCGCTGCACGGCGGACCGCCGGAATCCGGTCTGCGCCTGGCCGGGAACGTGGCGCGTTTCTGGTATTTGCACGGCTACTGGCGCGAGGGCCGCGCCTGGCTGCAGGACGCCCTGGCGCAGGGGACCACGCCGCCCACGGACGCTGATCGCCGGGCGCGGGCGCGGGCTCTGGCCGGCGCCGGCTGGCTGGCCGACGAAGATGGCAGCGAAGTGGCCTTTTACGAGGAAAGCCTGGCGCTCTGTCACGCCCTGGGCGATCGCTGGGGGGCGGCCTTCGCCCTGCGCGGGCTCGGCTCTAGCGCCACCCTGCACGGCGAGCTGGACCGCGCGACAGCCTGCCTGGACGAGAGCCTGGCGCTCTTCCGCGAGTTGGGCGACGTATGGGGCTGCGCGCTGGCGCTCTACAACCTGGGATGGGTGGCCATCAACCGGGATTCGGCCGAGCCCGCGCAATCGCATTGGGAAGAGGCGCTGGCCCTCTTCCGGCGCTCCGGCGACCGCTGGGGGATCGCGGTCACACTGGGCGCGCTCGGTTACCTGGCCCGCCAGCAGGGCGACTACCGGCGGACCATGGCGCTGTCCGAGGAGGGGCTGGCGCTCTTCCGCGAGCTGGGCGACAAAGCCGGGATCGCCGTCTCCCTGGTGCGGCTCGGCAACCTGGCTTTCCGGCGCGGAGACTACCGGCAGGCCCTGGAATTGCTCGAGAAAGGCCTGGACCTGAACCGCGAGCGCGGCGACTCGAGCGGGATGATGACCGCCCTCGGCCTGATCGGCCTGGTCGCGTGTTATCAGGGCGACTACGCGCGCGCGCGGACGCTGCTCGAGGAGGCCGTGGCGCTGGGCCGCGAACTCAGCAACCCATACGATCTGCCCGTCGTCATGAGCTACCTCGGCCTGACGGCTTACTACCAGGGCGATCTGGAGCGGGCGGCGGCCTGGTGGCAGGACAGCCTGGCGCTCAATCGCCAATACGACAACCGCGCCGGCGTCGGTTTCGCCCTCAACGGACTGGGGCTGGTGGCCCTGCGCCGCGGCGACCTGGCGCAGGCTGAGACGCATTTGCAGCCGGCGCTGGCCGTACAGCGCGAGAGCGGCGACAGGCGTCACATCGCCACCGTGCTGCATGACCTGGGACGCCTGGCGCTTGCGGCCGGCGACGCCGTTACAGCAGCCGGCCGCCTGTGCGAGAGTCTGACGCTCCGCAAGCAGCTGGGCGACCGGCAGGGCCTGGCGGAGACGCTTGAAGCCCTGGCCACGGCCCGACTCGAACAGCCGCGCCTCGCCGCCCGGCTCCTCGGCGCGGCGGAGGCGTTGCGGGCCGCGCTCGGCGCGCCCGTGCCGGCCATTGAGCGCGCCGACCTTGAGCGGGATCTGGCCGCCCTGCGGGCCGCGCTGGGCGACGCCGAATTCGAGGCCGAACACGCGGCCGGACGGGCGCTGCCGGTGGAGAAAGCCGTCAGTCTGGCCCTGGAGCAACGTCATGCTTGAAACGACCCTGCTCAATCGCTACCAGATCGAGGCCGAGATCGGCCAGGGCGGGATGGGCACGGTCTACCGCGCCCGGGACCGACTGCTGGATCGGGCCGTGGCCGTTAAGGTCCTGGCCGAGGCCGGCCTGGGCAGCCACGGCCGCAACCGCCTGCTCAAGGAAGCGCGCGCCGCCGCCCAACTCAACCACCCCAACATCGTCGCCATCTACGACGCCGGCGAGGCCGAATTTCAGGCTCCCGGCCGCCGGAACGGCGGCGAAACCGCCCGAACGGCGGCCGGCGGCGCGGTTGAAACCCGCGCCACCGCCTTCATCGTCATGGAGCTGGTGGAAGGCCGGACCCTGTACGAGGCCTGGCCGCTGCCTCTGCCCGCTGTGCTGGACGTCGCCGCCCAGATTTGCGAAGCGCTCGAGCATGCCCACGCGCACGGCATCGTCCACCGCGACCTCAAACTGGAAAACGTGCTGCTCGCGGCCGGCGGTCCGCTGCGCGTCAAGCTGACCGATTTCGGCCTGGCGCGCTCCATCGCCTCGCGCCTCACCCAGGAGGGCACGCTCATCGGCACGGTCTTCTACGTGGCCCCCGAGGTCGCCCTGGGCCAGCCCGCCGACGGGCGGGCCGACCTGTACTCGCTGGGCGTCATGCTCTATGAATTGACCACCGGCAAACTGCCCTTCACCGCCGACGACCCGCTGGCCGTCATCTCCCAGCACCTGCACGCGCCGGTGGTGCCGCCCCGCGCCCATCAGCCCGAACTGCCCGCCGCCCTCGACGGCCTGATCGTGCGCCTGCTGGGCAAGCGGCCGGAGGACCGGCCGGCCTCGGCCGCCGAGGTGCGCGCGGCCGTGGCCGCCATCGCGCGCGGCGAGACCGAGGCCGCCGTCCAGCCCGGCCTGGCGCTGCTGGACCACATCGCCCGCGGCCGCCTGGTGGCCCGTGAACGCGAAACCCACGACCTGCGCCTGCACTGGCAGCGGGCGGCGGCAGGCGAAGGCCATGTCCTGCTGGTCACCGGCGAGCCCGGCATCGGCAAGACTCGCCTGGTCCGCGAGCTGATCTCCCGCGCGGAGGTGTCCGGCGGGCGCGTATTGACCGGCGAGTGTTACGCCGAGGGCGGCGCCCCTTACGGCCCCATCGCCCAGATGCTGCGCGCCGCGTTGCTGGAAGCCGGCCGGCTGAACGATCTGGGCCTGCCGCCAGCCGTCTTCGCCGACCTGCTCACGCTGGCCCCGGACCTGCAGCCGCACTTCACCCAGACGTCGCCGCGCGCCAGCCTCGAGCCGCAGGCCGAGCAGAGCCGCGTGTTCGAAAGCTTCGTGGCGCTGTGCGGGGCGCTGACGGCGCGCGCGCCCCTGTTGCTCTTCCTGGACGACGCCCACTGGGCCGACAGCGGCACGCTCTTCCTGCTGCGCCACCTGGCGCGCCGGACGCGCCGCCAGCCGATCCTGACCGTCCTCACCTATCGCGAGACCGAGCTGGACCAGGCCTGCTGCCTGCCGGATGTGCTCGCCGACCTCAACCGCGAGCGCCTCTCGGCGCGCGTCAAGCTGGGCCGCTTCAGCCTGGACGAGACCCGCGAACTGCTGGCGGTTTTGTTGCAGGCGCCGGCCGCCGACGACCTGGTCGCCGCCATCCAGCGCGAGACGGAGGGCAACCCGTTTTTCGTCGAGGAAGTCTGCAAGGCGCTGATCGAGGAGGGCCAGTTGACCCTGGCCGACGGGCGCTGGCAGGCCACGCCCGTGGACGAGATCGTCATCCCGCAGAGCGTGCGGGTCACCATCCAGGCCCGCCTGGGCAAGCTGCCGGAGCCGACCCAGGAGGCCCTGCGGCTGGCGGCCGTGCTGGGCCGCGAGTTCGACTTCGACACCCTGGCGCGGGCCAGCGACCTGGGCGAGGAGGCGCTCATCACGGCCCTGGAGGCCGCCGAACACGCCCAGTTGATCGCCGAGGCGCGCCGCGCCGCCCGGACCACGTTCGTCTTCGCCCACGCCCTCATCCCGGCCACGCTGCGCGAGAACACCGGCCGCCTGCGCCGCCAGCGCCTGCACCGGCGCGCCGCGCTGGCCATCGAGGCTCTGCGCCCGGAGGATTACGAGGCCCTGGCCTATCACACCGAACGGGCAGGGGACGAGGAACGCGCCCGGGCCCACTACTTGCGCGCCGGCGACCGGGCCCTGGCGGTGTTCGCCAACCAGGAGGCCGAGCGCCATTACAGCGCCGCCCTCGAGACGCTCGCCGAGACCCAGGCGGGGCAGCAACCGGACCGCGCCCACGCCCTGGCCGGCCTGGGCGAGGCCTTCTTCCGCCAGGGACGCTACGAGCAGGCCAGCCAGAGCTGGCAGGCCTCCATCCCGTTGTTCCGGGCGCTGGGCGACTCCAGCCGCGCGGCGCGTCTGTACGCCCGCCTGGGGCGCGCCGCCTGGCAGACCGACGACAAGGCGCGCGGCCTGGCGATCTGCCGCGAAGGGCTGGCGCTCTTTAAGACGGCGCCGGAGAGCGCCGGGCTGGCGTACCTCATTCATGAGACCGGCCGGGCCTGCTTCTTCAACCATCTGCATGACGAAGCCCGGACGCTATGCCAGCAGGCGCTGGAGATCGGCATGCGCCTGGACCTGGCCGAAGTTCAGGCCGAGGCGCTGGCCACCCTCGGCCTTCTGCCGGACGAGACCCTGGAGGCGCGCGCGCGTCTGCTGGCCCGCTCGGTGACGCTGGCCGAGTCGGCCGACCTGCCCGCCACCGCCGTCCGCGGCCATATCAACCTGGCCAACGCCATCCAGGCCCTGGGCCATCCGTTGAGCGAGGTCCATGACCACATGCTCAGGGCGCGGGAGCATGCCCGGCGTATCGGCCACGGCGCCGAGGAGTTGAAATGCCTGGTCAGCGTCGCCTCCACCACCCTGCAAAAGGGCGACCTGGCCGGCTACGAAGCCGTGGCGCGCGAGGCCCGCGAACTGGCCGCCCAGGTGCCGCGCCCGTATTGGGGGACGACCCTGCTTATCTTGCTGGACGGCGTTCGGCTGATCCAGGCCGGCGATTTCGAAGCCGGCCTGCGCCTCTTCGACGAGGCTGAGGCTCAGGCTCACGCCCATCCCCATCCCGGTCTGCTCCAGGAAGTCGACGCCAGCCGGGCTAACCTGTGCCTGGCGATCGGGGACCTGGAGCAGTCCGAGGCCGCCGCCCGGCGCGCGCTGGCGGTCAAAGAGGTCGGCGACGAAGCCGCCGCGGCCTATTGCACGTTGGCCATGATCCACGCCGAGCAGGGTCGCCTGGCCGAGGCTCACGCCGTCCTGGAGCGCGCCCAGTCTGAGGCGGCGCGCTGGCCGGGTTTGCCCCTGAGCTACCTCCTGGCCCAGGCGCGGGCTACCCTGGCCGCCGCCGAGGGGCGCTGGGAAGACGCCGACGCCGAGGTCGCCACGCGCACCCAGCCGTAGTCCGCCTGGCCCGTGGCCGCGGCCGCGCTGAGCGGCGTCGCGACGCCCACGACGTAAGTCTCGGTGCTCGTGAAATCGTGCCAGAAGGACGACGATCGGGTATCGGGGTTGCGGTCGATGTCGAATCCGAATGCATTCAGGTTCCCGTAGATGAACACGGTGGCCGAAGTCCGCGCGGCGAGGGACAGCGAAGCGGCGAGTGCGAGCAGGACGGCGAGGAGCGAGCGCATGGGGTCTCCTTCAGCGCCGCCGGCGCGCGAGCACGGCCAGCCCCGCGAGCACCGGCAGCGCGGTGCCGGGCTCGGGCACCGGAAGGATCGCGTCGCGGTAGTCGGTGCCCGAAATGGACGTGACGTCGAACACGGGGACGAGGTCGCCGTTCGCGTCGCGCAGATCGGAGACGCCCGCCCAGGTGAAGGTGTTGCGGAAGTCGGCGACCATCGTGGCGGTGGCGGTGGCGCCGATCTGGCCGTCCTCGGTCTCCGTGCCCGCGTTCGTGCCGCCCGTGAACTGCACGTAGAAGTCGATGGG
>Ga0101944_10002106_pt1 | contig 34495 bp, 30 predicted proteins | sample DewCreD2012metaG_FD_75245 | JGI IMG/M metagenome (GOLD analysis project Ga0101944, IMG submission 75245) | Hot spring sediment bacterial and archeal communities from British Columbia, Canada, to study Microbial Dark Matter (Phase II) - Dewar... ... | reverse complement strand
GTGCGCTGCAGGAAGGCCTTCAGTCGCTCTTCGGTGCGCCAGTAGGGCGCGCCGTACTCCATGAACGGGTGACGCCGACGGAACGTCTCCATTTCCTCGGGGCCCCAATAGGCCTGAAAGACCAGCGGCACGGCGCTCTGGTAGCTGTTGAACACGTGCCGCGGCCGCTCGACGTCGAGGGCACTTCGACGGTGGCCTTGCCGGTTTCCAGTTCCACGATCGGCTCGTCCTTCCCGATCGTGTCGCCGACGCCGACCAGGACCTTGATCACGTCGCCCGAGTCCACGTTCTCGCCCAAACCGGGAAGTTTCACTTCGACGGGCATGACGAATGCTTCCTTTCCGTAGGTGCCTCCATTCTCCGCAGGGCGGGTCGCAAGCCGGAGGCCTGCGGCACTCACGAGGTCAAGGGATCCAGCTTCTCCGGGTTGACCCCCAGATCCTTCAGCGCCTGCGTCACCGTCTTGACCGGGATGGCCTTTTCCCGCGCCAGCGCGTGGAGCGTCGCCAGCACCACGTAACGCGCATCGACTTCGAAGAAATCGCGGAGCGCCAACCGGCTGTCGCTCCGCCCGAAACCGTCCGTGCCCAGCGTCTGCAGGGGGCGTGGGAGCCATTTGGCGACCGAATCCGGCAGCGTCGTCACGTAATCCGACGCGGCGACCAGGACGCCGGGCGCCTTCTCGAACGCCTGCGCGAGGTAGGGCACGCGCGGCTTTTCGCCCGGATTCAGCCGGTTCCAACGTTCGCAGGCCAGCGCCTCGCGCCGCAGTTCCTTGTAGCTGGTCGCCGACCAGACGTCAGCGGCGACGCCGTACTTCTCGGCCAGGATCTCCTGCGCCTTGACGACTTCGTTCAGGATCGCGCCGCTGCCGAGCAGTTGCGCTTTCAGTTTCAGGCTGGTATCGACTGCCGGGCGGAACCGGTACAGACCGCGCAGGATGCCTTCCTCCGCGTCCTTCGGCATCGCCGGCTGGACATAGTTTTCGTTGCCGACCGTGAGGTAGTAGAAGACGCTCTCCTGCTCCTTGTACATGCGCCGGATGCCGTCGCGGACGATGACGGCCAGTTCGTAGGCGTAGGCCGGGTCGTAGGCGACAAGGTTCGGCAGCGGGTAGGCCAGCAGGTGGCTGTGGCCGTCCTGGTGCTGCAGGCCTTCGCCGGCCAGCGTGGTGCGACCGGCCGTGCCGCCGATCAGGAAACCGCGGCAACGCATGTCGCCGGCCGCCCAGATCAGGTCGCCGATGCGCTGCAGGCCGAACATCGAATAGTAGATGAAGAACGGAATCGTGCGCACGCCGTAGTTTGCGTAGGCCGTGCCCGCGGCCACGAACGACGAGCCGCCCCCCGCCTCCGTGATGCCTTCCTCTAGAATCTGCCCGTCGCGCGCTTCCTTGTAGTAGAGCACGCTCGCCGCATCGACCGGCTCGTAAAGCTGTCCGACGTGGCTGTAGATGCCGACCTGGCGGAAGAGCGCGTCCATTCCGAAGGTGCGCGCTTCGTCGGGCACGATCGGGACGACCAGCCTGCCGATCTCCGGGTCGCGCAGCAACTTGGTCAGCAGACGCACGAAGGCCATCGTCGTCGAGACCGGCCGGCCCTCCGAGCCGCCGTCGAACTCGGCGAACGTGCTTGCCGGGGGCGGCTCGAGCGCCGTAACGGTCACGCGCCGTTCCGGCAGGAACCCGCCCAGCGCGCGCCGGCGTTCCTTCAGGTACTGCACTTCGGGGCTGTCCTCGGGCGGCCGGTAGAAGGTGACCTTCATCACTTCCTCGTCCGAGAGCGGGATCTTGAACCGGTCGCGGAAGTGCAGCAGTTCCCGGTCGTTGAGCTTCTTCTGCTGATGCGTGATGTTGCGGCCTTCGCCGGCTTCGCCAAGCCCGTAGCCTTTGATGGTGCGGGCCAGGATCACGGTGGGTGAGCCACGGTGTTCGACCGCCGCCTTGTAGGCCGCGTACACCTTGTCCGGGTCGTGGCCGCCCAGGTTCATTCGCCAAAGCCGTTCGTCGGGCACGCCGCGGACCATCTCGAGCAGCTTCGGGTCCGCGCCGTAGAAATGCTTGCGGATGTACGCGCCGCCTTCGACCTGGTATTTCTGGTATTCGCCATCGACCACCTCGCCGCAACGGCGCGCGAGACGGCCGTCCTTGTCCTTGGCGAAAAGCGGATCCCAATCGCCGCCCCAGATGACCTTCAGCACGTTCCAGCCCGAGCCGCGGAAGGTCGCTTCCAGTTCCTGGATGATCTGCCCGTTGCCCCGGACGGGGCCGTCGAGGCGCTGCAGGTTGCAGTTGATGACGAAGATGAGGTTGTCGAGGCGTTCGCGGGAGGCCAGCGTGATGGCGCCCAGCGTCTCCGGCTCGTCGCATTCGCCGTCTCCCAGAAAGGCCCAGACCTTGTTGCCGGTGGGCTTCTTCAGGCCCCGGTCCTCCAGGTAGCGCATGAAACGCGCCTGGTAGATGGCCATGATCGGCCCGAGCCCCATCGAGACGGTGGGAAACGACCAGAAATCCGGCATCAGCCAAGGGTGCGGGTACGAGGAGAGGCCCCCGCCGGGCTTGAGTTCCTGGCGGAAATTCGAGAGTTGCTGCGCGGTGAGGCGCCCCTCCAGGAACGCCCGCGCGTAGATGCCGGGCGCGGCGTGGCCCTGAAAATAGATCAGGTCTCCGCCGCCTTCCCGATCGTGACCTTTGAAGAAATGGTTGAAGCCGACTTCGTAGAGCGTCGCGGCGGAGGAATAGGTCGAGATATGCCCGCCGAGCGTCGAGTCGTGACGGTTGGCGCGCACGACCATTGCCATGGCGTTCCAACGGACGAGACTCTTGATGCGCCGTTCCAGTTCGCGCTGGCCGGGATAGGGCGCCTGTAATTCGACCGGGATGCTGTTGACGTACGGCGTGACCGACGTCATCGGCAGTTCCACGCCTTCGCGCTGGGCGTGGATCTGCAGATCCCGCAGCAGCGCGCGCACGCGGTCGGGGCCGCGCAGGCGCAGGACGTCGTCCAGGGAGAGCAGCCAGTCCTGCGTTTCCTCCCGATCCAAATCAGGCGTGTGACCGGACGCCGCTTCGCTCATGGATTCCGGTTCTCCTGTCCACAAAAGCCGGACGCAAAACGGTTATGCACGCACGCGGCTCAAGATCAAGTCGGGTATGCGCGGAAAAACCGACCTCGCGCTCCGGAAACATATGTATCGTTCGGCGCAGGATCATCGGGGCAAAAGCGGAACGCGAAAAGCGAGACAAAGCGCTGGCCCGCGCTATAATGCCCGGCATGGGCGTCTCAGCGCTGCTGCCCCCCGGCTTCCCCGCGACCTTGGAGTGGACCTCCGAAGGACTGCGTCTGCTGGATCAGACGCGCCTGCCCGCCGAAGAAACCTTCTTCACCGTGCGCGATACCGCTTCGCTGATCGAGGCGATCCAGCGACTGGCGGTGCGCGGTGCCCCGGCGCTGGGTTGCGCCGGCGGTTATGGCGTGGTGCTGGCCTTCCGCGAAGCCACGGCGAAGAATCCCAGGGACTGGCAGTCTTCCTTCGAACGCCTGTGCGAGAAGGTGGCCGATGCCCGGCCGACGGCTGTCAATCTGCGCTGGGCCGTCGAACGCTGCCGCAGGAAGATGACGGCCGCGTTGGCTCGTAAATCGGTGTCCGCCATCGAGAAAACCCTGTTGGCCGAGGCGACGGCCATCCACGAGGAAGACCGGGAGATGTGCGACCGGATCGGCCAGTTCGGCGCGGCGCTGCTGCCCGCCGGACGCGTGACCGTAATGACCCACTGCAACGCCGGAGCGCTGGCCACCGGCGGCGCCGGCACGGCCCTGGCCGTGCTCTACGCCGCCCATGCCACGGGCACGCGACTTTCGGTCTTCTGCGACGAGACGCGCCCGCTGCTGCAAGGCGCACGGCTGACTGCGTGGGAACTGACGCGGGCCGGCATCGCGGCGACCGTGATCTGCGATTCCATGGCCGCCATGGTCATGCGCACGAAACGCATCGATGCGTGCATCGTCGGCGCCGACCGCATCGCCGCCAATGGCGATACCGCCAACAAGATCGGCACCTGCGGACTGGCCATCCTGGCCCGCCACCATGGCGTGCCTTTCTACGTCGCGGCGCCCAGCTCGACCTTCGATCTCACGTTGCCCAATGGCGCCGAGATCCCGATCGAAGAACGCGGCCGCGCCGAGATCGAGCGACAGGGCGAACGCTTGATGGTTCCGGATCTGGCCAAGGTCTACAATCCCGCCTTCGACGTCACCTCGGCCGACCTGATCACGGCGATCATCACCGAACGCGGCGTCCTGCGGCCGCCCTTTGCCGAAAGCATCGCGCGCGAGTTGGCGGAGGAGTAGCCAGCGGCGCCGGCATTGGCCGCCGGGACGCGAAGCCGCCCGTTTACGGATCGGCGCGCAATCGTTTCGCCTTCACGCCCGTGGCTTCCCGCTTGACCCATCTCGCGTAGGGCTTCCAGGCATCTTCGACGCGCAACACGACGATTTCGGGCACCTCGTAGGGGTGCAGTTCGGCGATGCGTTTCTTCAGACGGCGGAGCCCCTTGGCGGGCGCCTTGAGCGTCATCAGCACCTCGTCGGCGCGGTCGATCTCGCCCTTCCACCAGAATAGGCTCTTCACGTGCGGAATGAAGCTCACGCAGGCGATCGAACGTTCCTCGAGCAGCTTGCGGCCGAGTTTTTCGGCGTCCTGCGACGGCACGGTGACCCAGATCATGCGGAACATTTTTCGGCTCCTCGCACCTCCACCTGGCGGATCGGTCCGATTTCCGATCCCTGCCTGCCGCTCGGGGCAGGGTCTTTTCAGCCCAGACGCTCCAGTTTTCCCTCCAGGTACCGCTGTCGCAACTCGCCGCGCTGGACCTTGCCGCTGGTCGTCTTCGGGATCTGGCCGCGTCGGACAAAGACGACTTCGGCCAGCGGCAGTTTCATCTCCCGGGCGATGCGCAGGCGGACTTCACGCTCCAGGCTCTTGAGCGCCGCGCCGTCGCGTTCGGCGATCTCCATCACCAGGATCGCCTGTTCGCCTTCGGCGTTTCTGGCGACCGAAAAGGCCGCGCTGCGCTCGGTGCCGCCGCTGCCGCTCACCGACTCGGCGAGCCACTCCAATTCGTGCGGCATGAAATTGTGCCCGTGGATGATCAGCAGATCCTTGGTGCGGCCGGTGATGTACAGCTCGCCGCGGTGGAGGAAACCCAGATCGCCGGTGCAGAGCCACCCGTCCTGGAGGCTCTCTCGCGTCGCTTCGGGATCGTTGAAGTAGCCGAGGAAGATGCTGGGGCCCTTCGCACGCACCTGGCCGATCCTGCCTTCGGGCAGCGGTTCGCCGCCGGGCGTCGCGATGCGGACTTCCATGTCGCGCACCGCGGCGCCGGTCGAGACGACTTCGGTGAGGCCGAAGCCGGAATCGGCGCCTTGCGGCAGCGGCTGCGTGCGCACGCCGCCCGTTCGCACACAGGTGACATCGAGCGTGCCTTCCGCCAGACCGTAGCACGGGCGCAGGCTCGAGGCGCCGTAGCCCCTGGGAGCGAAGGCTTTGCAGAAGGCCGACATCGTCTCGGGCCGGATCATCTCGGCACCGCACAGGCTGGCCGCCCAAAGCGAGAGGTCCGCGCCTTCCAGTTCGGACGAGGCGACTCGCTCGGCGCAAAGCTGATAGGCGAAGTTCGGCGCGGGCGAGAGGTTCGGCCCGTCGCGGCCCACCGCCTCCAGCCACAACTCCGGGCGTGTCAGGAAGGTTTCGGGGCGCAGCAGCCACAGGTCGAAACGGTGGGCGATGGAAAAGAGCAGGCAACCCACCAGCCCCATGTCGTGGTAGAGCGGGAGCCAGGAAACGACGCCGCGGTTCCACTCGCGAGCCGGTCTTCCGTGCGGCGCGCTGACGGCATCTTCGATCGCGATCGGGTTGTGCACGGCGCCGCGATGCGCGATCATCACGGCGCGCTGGCGGCCCGTCGATCCGCTGGTGAGCTGCAGAAACGCGATCTCGTCCGGACCGGGCCGGGGGTCGGGCAGCGCGGACGCGACGGAGGTCGCGGCCAGTTCTTCGGGCGTGACGACGCGGGCGGCCGCACGCCTGGCGCCGGCCGCGGCCAGTTCGTCGCGGAAGTTCGCATCGCAGACGAGCTTCTTCGCGTCCAGTCGCTCGCAGAGCTCCTCGATGCGCTGCGCCTGCGTGGCCACGGCACCCATGGCGCCGCCGGGCGCCAGCATCACCGGCCAGGCGCCGCGGAAGAGCGCGCCGAACCAGGCTTCCAGCGCGGACCACGAGGTGGGCAGGGCGACCAGGACGCGGTCCTTCGGTTCGACACCGTGCCTGGCCAGCGCGGCCGCGCGGTGCCGCGCAAGGTCCAGTAACTCGCGGTGCGTCCGCCGTTCGGCGGTCTTGCCCCGGCGATCGTAGATGTGAATGGCGCGCGACGCGTCGCCGGCGGCGGCGCGGATGACCGTGTCCTGCAGCGAGGTCGTTTCCCAGGCGTTCAAGGCATGAAGCTCCGATCCGATCGGGAGCACGCACCATACCGCAAGACGGACGAAGGACAAATGAGGAAGCTAGCCGTTCCCCCTCCAGCCTGACTTTGCGGGATATGGCCCCTTGTGCTATACTGCTTTCGCTGTGAGAAAATCCATGCGGCCGCCGTTCCTGAAGTGGGGGGGAACGTGCAGACCGCTGGGTGGACACCAGGAGATCAGGCCGTGGTCGGAGGCAGAATCGCATCGCGCAGTGGAAAAGGCGTGGAACATCCCTTTGCCCGCAAGGAGCCCAAGCCAACTCGAGCGAGGTTGGTGAGTCTGCTGGATCCGCTGGGTCGCAAGCGCTACGCCGAAGTCGAGCGCTTCCTGGCCACGATCAATGGCGCCACCAGCGGCCTCCATTATTACGACCGCGAGTGGGGTTGGGCCGTCCGTTACATGCTGGGCGCCAAGGATTCGCTCTGCACGCTGCACCTGTTGCCGCAGTTGTTCGAGGCGACGGTGGCCTTGCCCAAAGAGGTCGATCTGCTTACCAACGGCACCAAACTGGCTTCCGATCTTCGCCGGCGCATCGGCCGCGCGCGCCTCGTGAACGGCACCCGCTGGGTTCGCGTTCCGATCCGAAGCGACGCCGATTACGAAAACTTCCAAGCCCTGATTCGTCTGAAGGCCGAATCCACCCGCGGCAAGAAGGCCAAGTCCAAGAGCAAGTGATCGGGAAGACTTTTCCGATTCGGCAAGCTTTGCAGCCCACCTGAAACGATTGCAACCTTGGCGTTTGCCGACGCACAAGCCGGAGCAGGATGATCCTGTTTTGACAAGCGGCCAGGCTTTTTCCCTCGATTTTTCGACTCAAGCGCCGGCGCGAGCGACCGATATTCGGGATTCGGTCCGAGACTTGCTGCCTCCCGTTCAGGAATTTGCGTGAGGAGGAAGTCTCTTCATGACGCCCGGCATCTACACCGCAGCCACCACGATGACCGCTCGCGCAAAGGCGCACGAGCTGATCGCCCAGAACCTGGCCAGTGCCAGCACCAACGGCTATCGCAGGCTGGAACCTCATTTCAAGGGCTTCGGGCCTGGGGAATACCAGTCGGACAGCGATGCGGCGCCGGCGACTGCGGGGGGCGTCCAACTGCTGCAGCCGGTCTGGAATCATGCCCATGGGATGCTGAAAGAGACCGGGCGCGATCTGGACTTCGCCATCCGGGGCGAGGGTTTTTTCGTCCTGAACGGCCCCACGGGCAGAATGTTCACGCGCGACGGGCACTTCATGCGGGACAAGGATGGGCGCTTGGTCAGCACCTCCGGCGATCCGGTCATGGGCAAACGCGGCGCGATCATCCTGCCCAACGGCGAAGTCTCGGTGAAGGACGACGGATCGATCTACGTGGACGGCAAGCAGGTCGGAGAACTGCTGGTGCAAGCGCCCAGCGACCCGCAGAAGCTCGAGTCGGCGGGCGGCGGGCTCTTCCGCCTGCTCGAGGAAGCCAGCGTGCGTCCCGTGAAGGAGACCCAGATCTCGAACGGGAAACTGGAGATGTCCAACGTCGAGATTCCCATCGAGATGGTGGCGATGATCGAAAACTCGCGCATGTACGAGGCGGCCCAGCGGGCCTTGCAGATGACCGATGCCAACATCGGCACGACGATTCAGAACCTGACGACCTGACGAGGCCAGGTAGGAGACGACCATCATGATGCGCTCACTGTGGGCTTCGGCGACCGGCATGCGCGCCCAGCAACTGAATGTGGACGTGATCGCGAACAACCTGGCCAACGTGAACACCACGGGGTTCAAGCGGAGCCAGGCCCTGTTTCAGGACCTCCTCTACGAGCGGATGCGCACCCCGGGGGCCAGCAGCGGCAGCGGGGCGAACATCCCCACCGGCATCCAGGTCGGCCTCGGCACGCACCTGGTGTCCGTCTCCAAGATCTTCACGCCCGGCAAGCCGCAGCAGACCGGCAACGAACTGGACATCTGGATCGAAGGCGACGGGTTCTTCAAAGTCGTGAAGCCGGACGGAACGGAAGCCTATACCAGCGACGGCGCCTTCCGTCTCAATGTCGACGGTCAGGTGGTCAATGCGGACGGCTATCGTCTGGACGGCGTGGATACGATCAGCGTCGAGGCCACGTCGGTGTCGATCTCGCCCGACGGCACGGTCTCGGAAACGGTCAACGGCACGACCAGCGACAAGGGACAGATCAAGCTGTTCCGCTTCCTGAATCCCGCGGGATTGCTGTCCGAGGGAAGCAATCTTTACTTGCCGTCCAGTGCCAGTGGCGATGCCCAGGAAGGAACGGCGGGCGAGAACGGATTCGGATCGCTCCGCCAAGGCTACCTGGAGATGTCCAACGTCGAAGTGGTCACCGAGATGGTCAACCTGATCGTTGCGCAACGCGCCTACGAAGTGAACACCAAGGCCATCCAGGCCAGCGACGAAATGCTGCAGCAGGCGAACAACCTGCGGAGGTAAGCGCCGTGCGTAACCTGTGGCTGGTGTCGATCCTGGTTTTCGGAACGGTTGCCGGTGCCGCGCAGTCGGGGCCCGCGACGGGTGCATCCGCCGGCGTCACAATCACGCTTCGCGACCAGGGGATCTGCAACGAAGACGAGGTGCGACTGGGGGAGATCGCCGAGATCACGGGTCCGGAGGCGCGTGTGGCGCGCCTGCAGCGGCTGCCGGTCGCGCATGCACCCGAGGCGGGACAGGAACGGATGCTGGCCCGGGAAGACATCGAAACGGTCCTGCGCGCTTCGCCGGACGGCCGCATCGGCGCGACGGTGGCCGGCGCGCAGCGGACGCTGGTTCGCGCAGGGGTGCAGATCGTCGAGGGCGAGCGGCTGGCTGCCGCGGCGATCCGCGCGCTGGAGAACCAACTGGCGGCGCAACCCGGACTGAAGGCCCAGTTCGAGTTGATGCATGTCCCCCCGGCCCTCCGGCTGCGACCCGCGGAGGTCGAACTGCGCCCCGACCTGCGTGCCGACGAACTGCCCAACGGCGCGGTGAACGTCCGTGTGCGTCTTTTCCAGGGGCTGCGCAGCGTGGCCGAGACCTCCGTCGGGATCCGCGTCAGGCTTTACCAGACGGTTCCCGTGGCGGCACGCAATCTTGCGGAAGGCGACGTGCTGGAACGGAACGACGTGATCCTGGAGGCCCGCGAGGTGAATGGCTCCCGCTGGGAGCCCGCCGATCCGGCCCGCATTGCCGGACGGGCGGCCCGCCAGCCGATCGCGCGCGGCAAGATGATCGAGTCGCGGATGCTCGAAGCGCCGGCGGTGATCCGCCGCGGCGAACGGGTGCGCGTGACGCTCACCCGCGGGGCGCTGGAACTGGTGACGCAAGCCGAGGCGCGTTCGGATGCGACGGACGGACAGTCGGTTCGCCTCCGCCTGATCGATTCGGGCGTGGAAGTGCTGGGCACGGCCACGGGACCCAGCGAGGCGAAACTCTGATCGCCGCGCGGGTCTCCCGGTCCGCGCCGGGCCGCCGGGGCGTCTGCCCGCAAGGAAAGTCGCGGGGAAAGGATGGGCTCGACATGAGATGGAGTGCGCTCTCCTTCGTGACGCTGGCCGCGCTGATCCTGAGCGGCTGCCGCCAGCCGGCCGCCGTGCGCGCGCCGCAACCCGTGCGCATCGAGGTGCCCGAGCCGCAGGTCACCGAAGGCTCGCTCTGGCAACCGGACACCGGCCCGACGGGACTGGTGGCCGACCAGATCGCCCGCAAGAAAGGCGACATGGTCACCATCCTGGTCGTCGAAGACATCAACGCCAAGCGCGATCGGAAGATGAGCACGTCACGCAAGCAGGCCGCGGACGCCTCGATCGACAACATGGTCTTCTCGAATTGGAACTTCAACGGCGAGCTGCCCAAGATCAAGTACGGCTCAAGCCGCGATTACGAGGGCGGCGGAACGATCCAAGACAGTGGCCAAGTCCGCGCAACGGTGACCGCGCAGGTGACCGAGACGCTGCCCAACGGCTACCTGGTGCTGCTGGGCCAGAAGGAAGTGGTCGTCGCCGGCGAGACGCAGGTCGTCACGCTGACCGGCATCGCGCGCCCCAACGACATCCTGCCGAACAACACGGTGCTTTCGAGCAAACTGGCCGAAGCGCGCGTAAACATCTTCGGCAGCGGCCCGCTGAACGACGCGCAACGCCGCACCCTGGTCGGCCGCGTGCTGGATTGGATCAACCTCTTCTGAGCGGGGCGGTCTGCGAACGCCGGGTCTAGGCAAGGAGCACGACGATGTTCAGCCTGCGAAGCTGGAGCTGGGTCTTCGGCCTGAGTGCCGCTTGTGTCGCGCAGGACCTCGCTCTCCCGATCGGCAACGGAACCTCGCAGAACAGGACCGCCCAGATCCGCATCAAGGATCTGGCCGACGTGCAGGGCATCCGCGAAAACCAGCTGGTCGGCAACGGTCTGGTGGTCGGCTTGGACGGCAGCGGCGATTCGTCGAACAGCGTGGCCAGCCAGGAACTGGCCAACCTCGTGCGCCGGTTCGGCATCAACTTCACCGGCACGGACATCAAGAGCAAGAACGTGGCCGCGGTGCTGGTCACGGCCCAGCTCAAGCCCTTTGCGCGCAAGGGTTCCACCATCGATGTCCAGGTCTCCTCGCTCGGTGACGCGAAGAGCCTGCAGGGCGGCATCCTGGTCCAGACCCCGCTCATCGGCGCGGACGGACGCGTTTACGCGGTGGCGCAAGGCGCGCTCTCGATCGGCGGATTCAGCGCGGGGAGTTCGGGCGGCGGCGGCGCGGTGGTGCAGAAGAACCATCCGCTGGTGGGCCGGATCCCCAATGGCGCGCTGGTTGAACGGGAGGTGCCTTCGGATTACGCCGCGGACGGCATCCTGCGCATGCGGCTCCGCCAGCCCGACTTCACGACCGCCAAGCGGATCACGGAGGCGATCAACGCACGCTGGAAGGGCATCGCCTCGGCACCGGACCTGGGGACCGTCTTCCTGGCCCTACCGGAAGAAGCGCGGCAACCGGGCGGCCTGGTCGGCTTCATATCGTCGATGGAGCACCTGACGGTGACGCCCGATGTCTCCGCACGCGTGGTGATCAACGAGCGCACCGGAACCATCGTGGCGGGCGCGGATGTCCGGCTGGCGCCGACCGCCATTTCGCATGGCGGACTCTACATCACCATCAAGAACACGCCGCTGGTTTCGCAACCCGATGCCTTCTCGCAGGGTCGCACGGTCACGCAGGAGGACCAGAGTACGACGGTGACCGAACAGGAAGCGCGCCTGGTCGTGCTGCAGCCGGAAGGTCCGACGCTGGGCGATCTGGCCCGTGCGCTGAATTCGTTGAAAGTCACGCCGCGCGATATCATCGCCATCTTCCAGGCCATCAAGGACGCCGGCGCCCTGCATGCCGAACTGATCATCATGTAACGGCAGAAATCTTTCGCCCGCCTTGGCATCCCGCTTGCAATCTTGCTCCCTCGGCGAGACCGGCAAGGAGCGACAGATGACGGAAATCGGATCGGTCAACAGCGGCATCGGACCTCTGCCGAAGGACGACGAGGCGCGGCTTCGGTATGCCGCGCAGAAGCTGGAAGCCGTTTGGATATCGCATGTTCTGAAAGAAGGGCGAGGGACTTCGCAGGGGCTCCTGGACAGCTCGCTGGCGGGCCAGACGTTTCGCGACATGCTCGACGAAGCGCTGGCCGACAGCATCGCCTCCAGCGGAAAGTTTGGCTTGGCGGAGAGTCTGGTACGGCAACTAATGCCGGAAACGAGCGTTCCGGCGGGCAAGGCAACGTCAGGCGAAGGAGTGAAGTCATGATGGCCACGGAAACGACCCTGCTGCAGGTTCTCGAAGAGCTGTTGGAGTCCACGCGCACGATGCAGCGGGCGCTGTTGAGGGCGGATGCCGAAGCGGTGGCGTCGGCGGTCGATCGCCAGGTCGAGACGATCCGGCAACTGGAGACGTTTGCGCCGTCGGCGTGGGAGGAGTTGAAAAGGCATCCCCAGCTGCGGGACATCGTCCGGCAGGTGGTGGCGCTGAACGAGCACAATGCGGAGTTGTGCCATCACGGGCTGCGGTCGTTGCAGGCGTTATTCAGCCGCCTGCGCCAGGCGCAGGGCTACGGGCCGGACGGGTTCGCGCCTGCGCCGGTGGTGTCCAGCACCCGATTCAACGCCTCGGTCTGATTTCGATACGCGCGGAAGAAGAGGGCTTGGCCGGTGATTACGACGAACGGCATTCTCGACACGGGCTTGCGGGCGCTGAAGGCCTACCAGATCGCGCTGGCCACGACTTCGCACAACATCTCCAACGCGGCCACCGAAGGATATTCGAGACAGCGCGCGAACCTGGCGCCGACGTTGCCGATGCCGCACACTCCCGGCCAGATCGGCTCGGGCGTCGAAGCGACCTACATCACCCGCCTGCGCGACGCGACGCTCGACAGCACGATTCGCACGGAGGTATCGAACCTGGGCCGCTGGACGCAGGAGAAGGAAACGCTGGGCGTTCTGGAGACGCAGCTGGGCGAGGCGACCAACGGCACGATCGCCAATGCGTTGTCCGAATTCTGGAATGCCTGGCAGGAACTGGCGACGGCCCCGGAGGAACTGGGCATTCGCAGCGTGGTCGTCGAAAAGGCCAAGTCCCTGGCGGACGCCTTTCAGAACGTGGACACGCAACTCGCCGGTTTCACCGTCGGCCTGAACCAATCGCTCACGGCCAAGGTCAACGACGCCAACACCTACAGCAAGAACATCGCCCAGCTCAACTACGACATCTTCCGCATCGAATTGACCGGCGCCAATGCCAACGACCTGCGCGACCGCCGGGACCTGATGATTGAGAAACTCGCCGAACTCAGCGACATCGTCGTCACGCCCCAGGCCAACGGGGCCTTAGATGTCCAGATCCAGACGGCGGGAGGCCCGGAGTACCTGGTCCAGGGGTTCCTCAGCTTCGATATGGACTGCAGCGACATCTCCGTTCCCGCGGACGGTTACAACGAGGTCACGCTCGGCGGGGTCCAGGTCACCAGCAACTCGGGGCGGTTCAAGGGATTCGCGGACGACTTCGCCAACGTCGCCGCGACCCGGACGTCCCTGAACAATCTGGCCGGCACGCTGATCAATACCGTGAACGCCCGCCACGCCCTGGGATACGACCTGTACGGAAACGCGGGCGGCTCGTTCTTCAGCGGCACCAGCGCGGCGGATATCGACGTCGAAGCCGCGGTCAGCGCGAGTCCTGCACTGATCGCCGCGTCCAATTCGGCCGCCGGCGTTCCCGGCAACGGGCTGAATGCCTTGGGCATTGCCGGGATCCGGGATCAGACCGTTCTCGGGGGGGCCACGCTGAACGATGGCCTGGGCACGCTCGTGATCGAGCTGGGCAGCAAGGCGCGGGAAGCCAACCTTCGATACGCGGACTACGCGACCACCGTGCGGGTGATGAAGGAACAACGCGAATCGATCAGCGGCGTGAACATGGACGAGGAACTGACGAACATGCTGGCGTTCCAGCGCGCGTACCAGGGTGCGGCAAGGATCATCACGACGGTGGACGACATGCTGGACCGGATCATCAATCGCATGGGTCGGGTGGGCCTGTAACGCAATCCTCCGGATTGCGCGACGGCGCGGCCAACCGTGCGGCCCAGGCCGCCGGCCCGCGCCGCGGACACGCGGAGAGGAAGGAACGGGACGATGCGAGTCACGGACTGGATGCGATACCAGGGTTTCGCCTCCACTTACCAGCAGCTGGTCGGCGACCAGCTCAAGCTCCAGCGCCAGATCGCCTCGGGCAAACGCATCCTGGTGCCTTCGGACGACACCGCCGGCGCCGCACGGGCGCAGCGGTACAACCAGGTGCTCTCCATCCTCGGGCAAAACACCCGCAATGTGGACGAAGCCACCGACTGGTCGCGCACGACCGAAAACGCCGTACTCACCTCGATCAATTACATTCAGCGCGCCCAGGAACTGGCGGTCAAGGCGACGGACGTGACGCTCTCCGCCGGCGATCGCCAGGCGGTTACGGAGGAGCTGGAACAGATCATCGGCGGCCTGGTCGATACGGCCGGTTTGCGCCATCGCGGTCACGCGGTCTTCTCCGGCTCGCGCACCGACGTGGCGGCTTTCGCCGCGGTCTATGGCGTCGATGGCAAGATCTCCGCCGTGAACTACCAGGGCAACGGCGAAAACCGCACGACGGAGATCACCCCCGGTCGAAACACCAGCTACAACCTGCTGGGTTCCAACGAGGCGGGCGGTCAGTTCGGGGTCTTCCGCGACACCTCGGCCGGCATCGACATCTTCGGCACCCTCATCGAGCTGCGGAATTTCGTGACCGCCGACGACAAGGGGTCGATCGGTACCATCTCCATCGCGGCCCTGCAGGACTGCCTGACGCACTTGACCGAGGCCGAGGCCCGCCTGGGCGGCACCCAGAGCCGCCTGATCGCCGCCAATACCTCGAATGAGGATTTGAACGAAATCACGACCAGCGCGCTTTCCAAGATCAGCGACACCGACATTGCCGAGGCGGCCACGAATTTCTCGCAGTTGGAGACGGCCTACCAGGCCGCCTTGGCCACCGGTTCCCGAATCATGGACTTGAGTTTGGTGGACTACCTGAGGTAAAAGGCTGATGACTGCCATGGAAGAGACCGTCGAAACCGTGGACACCGTTGCCGACCTGCCAAGGGAGATCGTCATCCTGGGTGGGCTGGAACCGTTTCCCCACGAGCGCTACCGGGTGAGCGAAGAACCGGACGCGCCGCCGTTCCTGCGTATCCAGACCGTGGACGACGACCTGGTCTTTCATGTCCTGGATCCCTTCCTGGTACTCGATAACTACGAACCGGCCATCGGCGACGAGGACGACCGGTTGCTGGGACTGACGGGTGTGGCCGATACGCGGCTGCTGGTCATCGTGAACCTGTCGAAGGGCGCTTCGCAAGCGACGGTGAATCTGGCGGCGCCGATCGTGGTGAACCGGAAAACGGGGCGTGCCAAACAGGTGATCCTGCAGAACGCGACGCAATACTCGGTGCGGCACAAGTTGTTCGGATAGGAGCGCGGCCATCCAGACCGCACCGGTCGGCAAACCGCATGGCGGGAAAGGATGTCCGCGATGCATGTGAGGGCGGAGAGCGGATGCTCGTCCTGACGCGCAAGATCGGCCAGGCCCTGGTGATCAACAAGGACATTGTGGTCACGGTGGTGCGTATCGAGGGCGACCACGTCCGCATCGGCATCCAGGCGCCCAAGAGTGTTTCGATTCTCCGCCAGGAACTGCTGGAAGAGGTCAAGGCCGAGACGCAGCAGGCGCTTGCCAAAGGCGACCAAGCCGCGGCCCGTCTGGATGGTTTGAAGCGGCTTGCGGCCAAATTCAAGCCACCTTCGAGCGATAGCTCTGAAGCTTGAGTTGCAGGGTTCGTCGTTATGAGACTCGATTAGTGTCTTGACTATATTTGCAGCTCATTTAAAAAATATATAGTTATGATCTTGTCCGGACTTTCGGACAGATGGCATGCCAAGTGCTTTCATCCATCAAATGGAAGTTTCTTTTGGACGTCATTCGGCAGAAACTTCCGGGGCGTTTTGGAGGGCAGATGTTTGGCTCCTTTCATCCAGGGAGCCAAGTTACGGACGCGACGGGGACGGAGTCTGCCCAGAGACGACGGATCGGGGGGTGCGAATGGGTATGAAGACGGTGATCCTCGCGGGCGGTCTTGGCACTCGCATAAGCGAAGAGACGCATCTCAGGCCCAAGCCCATGGTCGAGATCGGCGGGCGACCGATTCTGTGGCACATCCTCAAGATTTATTCGGCGCATGGAATCAACGAGTTCATCATCTGTGTCGGTTACAAGGGCTATACGATCAAGGAGTACTTTGCGAACTACTGTCTTCACATGTCCAATGTCACCTTCGACATGTCGAGGAACCAGATGTGGGTGCATCAGCAACAGACCGAACCGTGGAAGGTTACGCTGGTCGATACCGGCGATCATACGGCAACCGGAGGACGGCTGAAGCGGGTGAAGGAGCATCTGAACGGCGACTCGTTTTGCTTCACCTATGGTGATGGGGTCTCCAACATCGACATCAGGAAGGAGGTCGAGTTTCATAGGAATCACGGCTTGATTGCGACGGTTGCTGCCGTTCAACCGCCGGGCCGGTACGGAACGTTGGAGATCCGGGACGAGAAAGTAAGCCGCTTTGTCGAGAAACCACGAGGCGACGACGCCTGGATCAACGGTGGGTTTTTCGTATTGAAGCCTGCGGTGCTCGATTACATCGAAGGCGATCAAACGAGTTGGGAGACGGCGGTGGTTCCCCGTCTTGCCGCAGACGGTCAATTGGCGGCGTTCAAACACGCCGGGTTCTGGCAGCCGATGGATACGCTGCGCGAGAAGATGTATCTGGAGGAGCTTTGGCATTCCGGACGGGCGCCGTGGAAAGTATGGGAGTAGCCAGGTCACAAGGCACAATGGGGAGTTTTGCTCTCATCCAAGGCATGTGCGGCGGCACAAGACCGGCGACGAACGTCCGGCACGTGATCTTCGATTTGGATGGGACGCTGTTCGACACGGCGCCCGACATCGCGGCGGCTCTGCGCCGGGCGATCGGCGATTCCTCCTGCGATGCGGTCGTGGAAAAAGCCGTTCGGCAGGGACTTCCGCTCGACGAGATGATCCGCGTGGTGCTTGGTCCGTTCATTTCCGACGGGGAACGTCACCGGATCACGGCCGATTTCCGCCGGTACTACGACGTTTCCGACTATGCCGGCACGCGGCCTTATCCAGGTATCCCGGAGCTACTGACCCGTCTCAAGGACTCGGGGCGGGATCTTCATATTGCCACGAACAAACGCGAACGTCCAACGCTGCGCATCCTTCAGCACAAAGGCATGCGCGATCTCTTTTCGCAAATCGTGTGTGTGGACAGCGCTGGAATGAAGCGGACGAAGAAACAGCTACTGGAGCAGATCCTGTCGACCGCGCATACGGTGCCGTCAGAGGCTGTCTTTGTCGGCGACAGCACTGCCGATGTGGTGGCGGGGCGTGAGTTGGGAATCCGCACCGTGGGCGTGCTCTACGGCTATGGTGAGCGACAGGCGATGCAGGCGGCGGGCCCGGACGCGATCTGTGAACAGGTTGAAGAGTTGCTCGCAGGTGTCCTTTTTGCTGGGTGAGCATCCACGGCATTACCAGAGCTCCGGAGCGAATCATGAATGAGAAGAACGTCTTGAGCGATCTGGTCATCCTGGAGATGGCCAACAACCACATGGGCGACGTGGAGCACGGCCACGCCATCATCCGCGCGTTTGCGGACGTGTGTCGCGGGTATCCCTTCAAGTTCGCCCTCAAGTTCCAGTATCGCGATCTGGACACGTTCATCCATCCCGCCTATCGGAACGATTTCAGCTTCAAGTACATCAAGCGGTTTCAGGAGACGCGCCTGGACCGAAGCCAGTTCGCGCGACTCAGGGAAACCGCTCGTGAGTGCCGATTCCTTCTGGCCTGCACGCCGTTTGACGAGGTCTCCGTGGACCGGGTGGTGGAAGAAGGCTTCGACATTCTGAAGGTGGCCAGCTGTTCGGCCTGTGACTGGCCGCTTCTGGAGAAGGTGGTCCGATGCGATCTTCCAGTGGTGTTCTCCACCGCCGGCGCGAGTGCTGACGATGTGGCGAAGATGTTCATGTTCTTCAAACACCGCCAGAAGGAATTCGCGATGATGCACTGCATCGGCGAATACCCGGCGGCTCCTGCGAACGCCGCGTTGAACCAGCTCGACTACCTCCGCGAGAACTTTCCGGGGACGCTATTGGGTTACTCGGGGCATGAGGATCCCGCCAATACAACGTGTGCGATGCTGGCCGTGGCCAAGGGCGCCCGTGTGTTCGAGCGTCACGTTGGCTTGCCCACCGGGAAGCATGCCGTGAACGCTTATTCGTCGAATCCGCAGCAGTTCAAAACTTGGCTGGATGCGATTCTGAAGGCGCGCGAGATGTGCGGCGGCTTCTCCGGTCCGCGGGTTCCCGGCAGGAAGGAACTGGCAGACCTTCACGGCTTGCGCCGCGCCTGTTATCTGCGTCGCGATATGAAGGCCGGCGAGCAGCTTCGCGTCGAGGATCTCGCGCTCGCCTTGCCGAACCTGGAGGGGCATTTGACGGCGTGCGATCTGTCCAAGTACTCGAAGATGACGCTGACCAAAGACCTCAAGGCTGGCGCGCCGGTGCTGAAATCCGACGTTTCGATCGTGAACTTCCAGAAGGAGATTTCGGAACATCTGCAGCGCATCCTGACCATGCTGGAAGACAACCGCATTCATCTCCCGCATATGCTGAACTTCGAGTTCTCGCATCATTACGGATTATCCCGATTCCGGGAGTATGGCGCATCCATCATCAACTGCATCAACCGCGAGTACTGCAAGAAGATCGTCATCATCTTCCCGGGACAACGCCATCCCATGCACTACCACAAACAGAAGGAAGAGACGTTCCAGGTCCTCTACGGGAAGTTCATCCTCGACCTGGGCGATGGTGAACGGGAGTACTCGCCAGGTGACATCATCGTGGTCGAGCGCAACCGGCCTCATGCTTTCCGTTCCGAAACAGGCGCGATCTTCGAGGAAGTCTCGACCACGCATGTCCCGAACGATTCCTTTTACGACGATCCGGCGATCATGAACAACAAGGACCGCAAGACGATGATGTCGTTCTGGGCCAACGACTACCCTAGGGAGTTCAATAGGCACAAAGATGATCAGAATCGCTGATTTCATTCTCAAGTACCTGGCGGAACAGACGACGGTCCGCCATGTGTTCATGCTGCCGGGCGGCGGCTGCATGCACCTGGTCGATGCGCTGGGGCGGAACAAACACTTCACCTACGTCTGCAATCTTCATGAACAGGCTGCAGCCATTGCGGCGGAGGCCTACGGACAGTACACGAATGACTTGGGGTTGGTCCTGGTGACCACCGGGCCGGGGGCGACCAATGCCATCACCGGCGTGGCGGGAGCGTGGATCGACTCGACGCCCCTGTTGGTGCTCTCCGGGCAGGCCAAGACGACAGACCTGATCGGTGATAAAGGCGTTCGCCAGATGGGAGTCCAAGAAGTGGATATTGTTCCGATGGTGTCGCCGATCACGAAATACGCCTGTCGTGTTGTGGATCCGCTCCGGATTAAGTACGAACTACAGAAGGCGCTCTACTTGGCCCGGAGTGGACGAAAAGGCCCGGTTTGGCTGGATCTTCCGCTGGACCTACAGGGCGCTCCGGTCGATGAGACGAAGCTGCCTTCCTTCGAGCCGCCGCAGGAAACGGGAGGTGACGGCCGGTTGGACGGCCAGATGGACCATCTGTTGAACCTGCTCGCGACGGTCAAGGCCCCTGCAATCCTGGTGGGCAATGGCGTTCGCCTGGATGGCGCGATTCCTCAGTTCTTGGCACTGGCGGAACGTCTGCGCATCCCGGTGATGACGACGTGGAAGGCCGCCGATTTTCTGCCTGAAGATCACCCGCTTTTTGTCGGGCGGCCGGGTATTGTCGGTCAGCGTGGGGCCAACTTTGTCCAGCAGACCTGCGATTGTCTGGTGGTTCTTGGAGCGCGGTTGGATCTCTGCCAGACCGGCTTCAACCATCCTCACTTCGCACCACGGGCGAAGAAGATCATCGTCGATATCGACTCGTCCGAGATCAATAAGCTTGAGATGGCCCTTGAACTGAAAGTCCATGCTTCGAGCGGTTGCGCCATTCGAGTGTTGCTGGAGAAGACGAAATGCCGACGGTTGCCCGATTTTTCCAAGTGGCTCCGCATCTGCAAGGACTGGCAGCAAAAGTACCCCGTGGTTCTGCCCGAATACTGTCGCAACGAAGCCGTGCCGGTCAACCCTTATTACTTCATCGATGTGCTCTCCGAGACCTTGCCGGCAGATGCCCTCATTGTGCCTGGAAGTTCGGGTGGCTGTGCCGAGATGACCCTACAGGCGATCAAGCTCAAACGCGGGCAGCGGCTGCAGAACACGCCGGGACTTGGTTCCATGGGCTTTGGCCTGCCTGCCAGCATCGGAGCGTGTCTGGCGTCTGGCGGCCGACCTGTGGCCAGCATGATTGGCGATGGAGGACTGCAGCACAACATCCAGGAACTGGAGACGTTGCATCGTCTGAACCTTCCCATCAAGCTCTTTGTGCTCAACAACAATGGCTATGTTTCCGTGATCAACATGCAGAAGAACCGCTTTGAGGGACGCTTGGTGGCCTGCAACCCGGAAAGCGGGTTGACGTTGCCGGATACCTGCCGGGTCGCTCAGGCATACGGTCTGAAAGTCTGCCGGATCGAGAACCAGCTCAACCTGCGCGAAGCGGTCAAGGACGTACTGGGCATGACGGGGCCCGTGATCTGCGAAGTCATGATCGACGCCAGCGTCCAGACGGCCCCGCGCCTTTCTTCCCGAATCCTGCCGGACGGCCGGATGGAATCCATGCCCATGGAGGACCTTTGGCCGTTTCTGCCGCGGGAGGAGTACCATGCGGCGATGTCGGCTGCGGAGGGACTGAAGTAAGTATGCTCGGCAAGCCCCGGCGTATTGTTCTGAAGGCCACCGTTTCGAAGTCCAGAGACCGGGCCATTCCAGAGGGCACGGCAGCGCGTCCTGCCGATGCGGCCGGCGGAGTCGTTGCGAAGGCCGTGCTAAGTCTGGAGAAGCACATCAAGGATCCGACCCAGGGCCTTCCGGAATCCGTCTTTCGGTTAGTGAGTAGTCTGGTGCCGATGGTGAATGTGGACTTGTTGATACGGAATGAGAAGGGCGAGACGCTCCTGACTTGGCGAGACGATGATTTCTATCCGCGCGGATGGCACATTCCCGGCGGGATCATCCGCTTCAAAGAGTCGCTAACGACGCGCATCCGGAAGGTGGCCATGAACGAACTGGGCGTACGAGTCCGTTTTGACCCGTTGCCGCTTGCGGTTTCCGAGGTCGTAACGACGAGGCAGCGTATCCGCGGACATTTCATTTCATTCCTCTATCGTTGCTCGTTGCTCAGCGCATTGCCGGCAAGGCTTCGGTTCACGAACGGAGTTCCGAAGGCGGGGGCGTGGGCATGGTTTCCTGGATGTCCGAAAAACATCCTGGATTGCCAGAGGCGAATCTATGGCGACTTTCTTAAGGGAGCCGGCGGGCGCGCGTGACTCGTTCAGCACAGAAAGCGCCAGTGACGGCCGGTCTTCGGCACTGTCGGGGCTGTGGGCACCCCCTCTTTCGGAAAGCCTTGTTGTCTTACAGCGGAATGCCGAAGGCGGCTCAGCACCTGCCGCGAGAAGAAGACTTGGCAGCCGAACGAGGCGTGGATCTGGACGTCTGCCAATGCGCCGGCTGTGGTTTGGTGCAGTTGGGCAATGAGCCGGTTCCCTACTACCGCGATGTGATTCGTGCCGCGGCGGTTTCGCCGGAGATGGCGGATTTCCGAAGGCGACAGTTCAGGGCATTCGTTCGGAATTACGGTCTCGTTGGGAGGAAGGTGTTGGAAGTGGGGTGCGGGCGAGGCGAGTTTTTGGCCTTGCTCCAGACGAGTGGTGCGAAGGCATTCGGGTTGGAACATCAGGCTGAAGCCGTGACGTGGTGTCGGCGCAACGGACTGAAGGTTTCGCGTGGGTTTGTGGAGCGGGCGGATACGGCCATTCCGTCGGGGCCTTACGCCGGGTTCATGATCCTGAATTTCCTCGAGCACTTGCCTGAACCCGGAGTGGTATTGAGGGGTATAGGTGCCAATTTGACGGCGGACGGCGTGGGGTTGGTGGAAGTTCCGAACTTCGACATGATCATCTCGCGACGGTTGTATTCGGAGTTTATCAACGACCATCTCTTCTACTTTACCGAGGAAACCCTCTGCAGGCTGCTGAGCATCAACGGTTTTGAGGTGATTCGGTGTCGGACGGTCTGGCACAATTACATTTTGTCGGCCGTCGTTCGGAAGAGACCCAGACTGGATTTGCGCGGCTTCGAGAAACAGCGGGACAGGATGTCCAAAGAACTAAGACGCTTTGCGAAGCGTTTCGTCGATAGGGGTGAGAAGGTTGCGGTGTGGGGCGCGGGCCATCAGGCACTGGCCGTTCTGGCGTTGGCGAAGATGGCGCCTCTGATCTCGTATGTTGTCGATTCGGCCGAATTCAAGCAGGGACGGTATACGCCCGCCTCGCATCTCAGGATTGTGCCCCCGCGGACGCTCGCGACCGAACCGGTGGCGGCGGTCATCGTGATGGCGGCGAGTTATTCGGATGAAGTCCTTCGGATCATCCAGAAGGACTTCGGGCCAGGGATGACCGTCGCGGTTCTGCGCGAAGATGGGTTGGACGTCAACCTTGCCCCTGGCACGTCGAAATGAGGGTTTAGACGATGAGTGAACAGGATCGCAAGAAACTTGAGGAACAGCGGAGACGGAACTGGCTCAAAGAGAACAAACCGCTTGTTCACGAGAAAATCCTTCGACTGGATGAGCGTATCCGGCGTGGGGAGAGCATCGGCATCATTCAGCTTCAGTACAACTACGCCTGCAATTTCCGATGCGAGCACTGCTCGATCAAGCGCTTTCAGGGCCAGAAGGACAAACGCTCCCTGACACCTTTGGACGTCAAAGAACTGGCGCGTCAGGCGGACGAACTGGGCCTGGCCCGATTCGTGATCACCGGCGGCGAACCGCTGGTGTTCAAAGACCTCGACGAGTTGGTTGCGGCCATCGATCCACAGAAGTTCTACATCAACTGCGATTCGAATGGCTGGTTCCTGGATGATGCCCGGGCAAAGCACCTGAAGTCCATCGGTGTGGACCGGATCCAGTTGAGCATAGACAGCATGAGCCCTGAGGAGCATGACGCGTTTCGTGGCGTGAAGGGTGCACATGCGCGCGCCATGCGCGCCATCGATGCGAGCTTGAATGCGGGATTGCAGATTTTTGTACAGACGGTGGTGACCAAACAGCGGTTGCGTACGAAGGAATTCCTGGACTTCGTCAAGTACTTCAACGGGAAAGGTATCGGTGTCTTTGTTACCTATGCCAAACCCGTCGGAGCGTGGGAAGGCTGCTATGAAACCATGGTCGATCGTGATGACATGGCTTACATGGGGGAACTGGAGAAGCAACACAACGTCTACACCCATCTCACCCCTGCGTACGGTCTGCGCATGGGCTGTATTGCCGTAAAGGGCATGCTGAGCGTGACCCAATACGGTGACGTGCAGCCCTGCCCGTACATCCACGTGTCTCTCGGCAATATCCTGAAAGAACCGCTAAAGGACATCATCCGACGAGGGTTAGATGTGAAGTACTTCGGCGAATACGTCGACACGTGCCCGATCGCCGAGGACAAGGCGTTCGTCAAGAAATACATCGCCGGCCGGGTGTATGGCAGGGAGGTGCCGGTTCCGGTTCAGGAGGTCTTTACCGAAGAAGACCGGACGGTCAAGCCATTCCACCTCTCGTTATGACGATCCCGTGCCAAGTACGGAGACATGATTTCGAGGCACGTAGACGGTGCGTTGGCGATGATCATGCGTTCAGCAGATCAAAACGTTAGGCGAAGGAATCGAGAAAAGACAACCTGTTGGTGAAATGGGGTGCAGGGCCATGAATGTTGCGATCTTGGGGAGCACATCGCACATCGCCAAGGGGTTGATCAGCCGCTTCTTGGAGCGTCCTCAGTTTACGCTGCATCTGTATGCGCGCTCAACGGATCCCGTACACGTGTTCCTGGCCCAGATCGGCAAAGAGGCGGGGGATCGATGCGTGGTTCATGCCGGATATGACGATTTCCCGCTGGGTCTCTACGACGCCGTCATCAACTGCGTAGGCTTGCGTGCGGTGGGGAAAGAGAAAGTCGATTACGCCAGCTACTTCACGGTGACGGAGCAGTATGACAACCTGATCCTGGATTATCTGCGGGACAGAAACCCGGAGGCGCTGTATGTGAATTTTAGCAGCGGCGCTGTGTACGGCCGCAAGTTTTCCGCGCCCGTGGGTCTCGAATCGAGATTCGATCTGGCGGTTAATGCGGTCGAACCGGAGGACTACTACGGCGTCGTTCGCCTCAATGCGGAAGTCAAACACCGCGCGTTCGCCCGTCTTCGGATCGTCGATTTGCGGGTCTTTTCATACTTCAGCCGTTACTTGGACTTGAACGATACGTACTTCCTGTCGGACCTCCTGCGTGCTCTCCTGGAGAACCGAGTGCTGATCACGGATGACTCCAATATGGTTCGCGACTGCATGCACCCGGATGAGCTTTTTGGCGTGGTCTGCAGGTGCATGGAACTCAGGCCTCTTAACAGGGCGCTTGATGTGCGCAGCGCCCGGCCGGTGACCAAGAACGAACTACTGGATTACTTCTCTGCGGCGTACGGACTGCGGTACGAGCGCCGTCCGGCGCTGGAGAGGTCCAGCATCACCGGGAGAAAAGAACAGTATTACTCCACCTACGATTCCCTTGGCGAGATCGGATGTCGCCCGCGGATGACGTCCATGGAGACCGTGCAGCAGGAGGCGAGGTACATCCTGGCCGGGAAGGGGTCGCCTGCTCAGACGGCAGATGGGTCGGGGCCAACGGAGCGGGCCCGGGGGCTGGCGGACTGCCGTATCCGTCCATGAACTCGCCCGTCGCCTTGCGATCGGAGAAAACGATATGCACGCCGAACCTGTGACCAATGACGCCAACGATCCTCTAATCAGCGTGCTGATCTATAACTACGATGGGAAATACTTGCGAAAATGTCTGGATTCGGTCTTTGGGCAGAATGTCCTGGAGAACCTGGAGGTCATCTGCTTGGACGATGCAACGACCGACGGCTCGTGGGACGTGGCGCTGGAGTTTGCGGAAAAGCACAAGTCGCTTATCAGTCTTTGTCGGAACAGACGGGCTTGGGGTGCCGACATCAATGCTTCCATCGGACGAGAGATGGCGAGGGGACGTTACTTTGTTGCGCTGACGTCCGACAACAAGTTCGATCCCGAGTACATCCGCACGTGTGTTCGTACCATGGAATCCGATCCGCATGCCCGGTTCACCAACATGGGTCGGGTCCGAGATGTGCCGACGCTGCCCTCCATCGAAGAAGGGCCGCTGGTCAGCATCCTCTGTTACAATTACAACTACGGGCGCTATCTGAGGCAGGCTCTGGACAGCCTGTTCACTCAGACGTATCAGAACATCGAGGTATGCTTCTCGGACAATGCCTCAACAGATGAGTCGTGGAAGATCGCGCTGGAGTTCGCGCGACGGTATCCGGACAAGATGAATCTGATCCGGAACCGTAGAAATTTCGGTGCCGATGCGAACTTCAAGAACTGCATGCGTATGATGCGTGGAAAGTATCACATCAATTTCCGTTCGTTTGACGTAATGGAACCGGAATACGTGGAGCGCTGCGTTCAGGTGCTGGACGCACACCCGCACGTGGGATTGGTTCTAGTCCATGGGGCCGCCTTGGACGAAAACGGCCAGCGAACGGAAGAGCCGCCCTTTTACAATCGTTCATGCATCATCCCGGGACACGAGCAGGCGGCCGTTTACATGACGGCGAGCGTCAACTCCAGCAACTCTCAGGTCATGTATCGACGGGATGTTACGTCTGGTCGCGGCCCCACTGGATTCCTGGTGACCCGCTACTACGGCACGCGGCTTTTGGATTTCGAGGTCAGTCTCGAGTTCGATGTCGCGTACATCAAAGATCCGCTCCTTCTTCATCGAGAGCACAGGCACAACGACGCCAGCCAGACCGACAGCCTCCTGTTGCCGTTGATCGGCACCTTCGTCCTGAATCACCAGTTGGCGGACATGGCGGCAGTCAATGGCGCAAGGAAAGCCGTCAGTCGTATGCCTGAGGCGCTTGACCTCTTGGCCCGACAGGCTGTCCAGAACAGTGTTCGGTCGCTGCGGGCACAGGATGAGCAGGTCGCCTTAAGGTACTTCCACTTGGCCAAGGCCATGTGTTCTCGCGTGGCCACCGATCCCGTTTGGCAGGAGTTGCAGAGGTACTGGGATGCAGACGCCGAGGAGAAGGCCAAGATTGTCGGTCGATGGGCGGGACGCGCCGATCCGGTACCCATCGTCTCGTGTGATCCGCCCCCGGGGAGCACGCCGCTGGACTCGTTCGCCAGACGATGTGTCGGAGGGGAATGACATGCACATGGAACCAATTCTCGGTGACTCGAACGATCCGCTGATCAGTCTGCTGATCTTCAACTATGACGGGCGTTACCTGCGCGGATGCCTGGACGCCATCTTCCGACAGAAAACCCTGCCCAACGTGGAAGTCATATATATTGACGATGCGACATCCGATGGCTCCTGGGAAATCGCGGTCGAGTACGCGAGAAAGCACGGTTCGTTGATGACCATTTGTCGGAACCGGGACATTCGCGGGCCGAAGTTCAATGCCGTCGCGTGTCGTACGATGGCGAAGGGGCGCTACTGCGCTGAGCTGACGGGCGATCAGGCGTTTGATTCCGAATATATCCGTTCGCGTCTCCGCATTCTCGCCGAGGACGACCAGGCGAAGTTCGCTTCTGTTCGGCGAACGGTGGATGTGGTAACGCCTCCGCCGTCTGTGCTGAAAGGACCTTTGGTCAGCATTCTCTGCTATAACTACAACTATGGTAGGTATCTGAGACGGGCGCTATCCAGCCTCTTCGCGCAGACATACCAGAACATCGAGGTCTGTTTTTCCGACAATGCCTCGACGGATGAATCGTGGGCGATCGCACTGGAATTCGCGCAGCGCCATCCGCACAAAATGACGTTGATCCGCAATCGCAAGAATTTCGGCGCGAGTGCCAATTACTCGAATTGCTGGCGCGTGATGAAAGGAAAGTACTTCCTGCAGTTTTGTTCCGATGATGCACTGGAGCCGCAGTTCGTGGAACGGTGCGTTCAGGTATTGGAGACGCACCCCAATGTGGGAATGGCTCTCGTCAACAGGGCGATCATAGACGAGAACGATCAGCGTTCGGAGGAACCACCCTTCTACAACCGATCGTGCATCATCCCGGGTCATGAGCAAGCCGCTGTCTACATGATGGCAGGGGTGAACCCCAGCACCTCGCAGGTCATGTATCGTCGGGATTTTACGGAGGAGTGTCAGGCACCGGACAATTTCCTGGCGTCCCGCTACTACGGCATGCGCGTGTTCGACCTCAAGATGAGCCTCGATCACGACATTGCGTACATCAAGGACAGTCTGTTACTGAACCGGGTGCACAGTCGCAACGATACTTCTCATGCCGACGGTCTCTTGCTGCCGATCGCCGGCATATACGTACTGAATCACCAGATGGCCGACCTGGCGGAAATACGGGGGGCTCATAAGGCCGTTGGCCGCTTGACGCAATCCATTGACAAGCTCGCCACACTCTCCATCCGATACAGCGTGCGAATGCTACAGGCGAAGAAGGAAGAGGTGGCGCTCAGCTACTTCCATCTGGCCGTGGCGATCAATCCCCGCGTCATGGAGGACTCCGTCTGGCAGGATCTGAAGCGCTACTGGACGTCGGATGCGAAAACGAAGGCGGAGATTCTTGGCAAACTGACCGGTCGTTCGAATCTGGCCACACGCAGTGTGTCCTACGATCCGCCACCGGGCAGTACGCCCTTGGAATGAGAGATGATCTGTTGTTGCTCTGGATGGGCCTGATGGCTGGCTTGGCGATCTGAGCCCCGCGAAGGTCATCACGAAGGGAAAGGAAAGCGGACATGTTTGACATTGAAGCGGTTCTCACGGCGGGCAGTCGCGGCGAAGAAGTGGAAGTCAGCGGCGTGCTCAAGTACTTGGTCGGTTTCGACCACATCGTGCTTCGAGGGGCTGGATTTTTTGGCGCCGAGTTTGGGAAGAGGCTGCTTGCGTTGGGAGTGCCGAAGGACAAACTGGTCTACTGGGATTTGCGTGCCAAAGATATTGTGCAGGCGAACGATATTCCTGTCCGTTTGCCCTACCAGGAGGAACTGCCCAAGGATCGGACGCTGGTCATCAATTGCATACCCAATGGCGTTGCCGCGGGCCGCACGATAAAGGCGGAAGTGGAAGAGAATGGTTATTCGAACTACGTCTTTGGTGCGGCTCTCTACGAGGCGCTGTTCTGTGAGATCAACCTTCGAACGGGTTTCGATGCCAAGTACTGTCTGGCCACCAGGGTATGCAACTGGAACTGCTGCAAACGGCTGACGTCGCTGGTGGGCGCGGAATGCAGGAAGCTCGGCGCGGGATGTCTGGACGACGATATGGTCTTCAGCGGGATCTGCTTTGACATCAGCCAACTGTGCTCGCTGCAGTGCACGCACTGCGGCCAGTACATGAACAGCTACACCAAAGAGGAACGAGTCAACTTCCCCTTTGAGCGGATCAAGACGGATATTGACCGGTTCTTCGATGCGGTGGACGTGGTTGGCTTTCTCTCGGTGATCGGTGGGGAACCTTTCCTGCACCCCGATCTTTCAAGGATCATCGATCACCTGATGACCAAGCGTAACTTTGGGATACTGGGCGTGACGACCAACGGGATCTGCAGGATAACGCGGGAACACCTTGCCAGCCTTGACAACGGGAGAACGCGCGTCATCTTCTCGGACTATACAGGCGTCCTGAGCGACGCTCACAAAAAACTGTTTCAGGAAAACGTTGCGAAAGTTCGAGAGGCCGGGATCAACTTCTCGGTGGGTACTCCCATATGGATCACACCGCCTACGCTTAAACACTCAAACCTCTCTCTGGCAGTTAAGACGGCCATGAAACGTGACTGCCATTTGGCAAAAACATGCCGAACGGTTCACAATGGAGTCTACTATCCGTGCTCTGGCGCCGTTGCCGTAATGACGCACCGAGTTGCGAACTATCCTGAGGACTGCGTGCGGATCGATGACACGCGGTCGGCCGAGGAACTGCGAGCAAGGATAAGAACTGTCAACGAGAGGTCGTTCTATCAGAGTTGTGAGCACTGCTGGGATGGTGGGGAGGTCCTCCACGCCTCCGGGGAACAGGGATGCGATGACAGATATGGTCACCTTGATAGGAACTCCTAAGCGAAAGGGTAGGCGAGTAGCAGGGCTTGAGGTGTTACCGGCAGCTGTCAATGCGTGAGTAGGAGGCGACTGATTCTGTAGAAGCACGAGAATAGAGCAGACGTTCTGGTTCCTCCCGAAGGCAGGAAAGGGTAGCAGATGAAAAAGGTCATTAGCGACATCGTCGAGATTCGAGACCGGTACAGGAGAGAGGCCGATCTCGTCAGTTGCCTGTTCGGTTGCCGCAATCGGGAAGACCTGATTCGGGGCAAACGATCTGTCGTTGTGTATGGCGCAGGAGCGGCCGGAAGAGAAATGTTCTTTCAGCTTGAACTGAGTGGATGTCGCCCCATCTGTTTCTGTGACAGTGATCCTGCAAGGGCTGGTAGCAGTTACTGTGATGTGCCTGTCATTGGGAGCGAAGAGCTGGTGAAGAGGCATCCTTCCGACATCGTGCTCGTAGCCGCGATGGGCCATACCGAAGAGATCAGGTGTCATCTGAGGGAGATCGGGTTCCCTGCCAACCAGGTGTTCAGTATCAGTCGGAATCCGAGGCTTCATCGGTTGTATGTCGAGAATGGGATGCGCTACTTGGATCATATACATTCTGGGAATTCGTTGATCGATTTGGGGCGAGATGAACAGGAGATACATGATGCATACAACCTTCTGTGTGACAAGAAGTCTAGGGACTTGTTTGTAAAGAGGATCGCACTACTTCTGGCCGGAGCATCCTATGCGGCTTTTTCCGAGTTCCTCTGCGAGTTCTCGGAACCCATTCGTCAGGGGTTGGTGCCCCAGATTGGCGGAGAGAGTTTTGCCTACTTCAAGAATGACATAATTGCCCTGAAGCAGAATGAAGTATTGGTCGATGGAGGTGCCTATGATGGTGATAGCGCAAATGCCTTTATTGAAACGTGCAAAGCACGGGGCCTGAAGTACGGTAAGGTATTCTGCTTTGAACCAGAACCCGTCAACTTCCAGAGACTAAAGACCAACACCGCCCCGTTTCCTGATGTTATCTGTTACCCGTATGGCTTGAGTGACTGCGTGGCGACGCGTTCGTTTCTTTCGGAGGGCATGGGTAGTCGACTGAAGGACGTTGGTGGAACTATTCAGGTGGAGACGACAACGATTGACCATTGCCTAAGCGGCGAGCGTATTTCCCTGATCAAGTTGGACGTTGAGGGGGCTGAAATGGCCACGCTTCGCGGGGCTGAGACTACGATCAAAGAGCAGCGGCCAGCACTGATTGTCAGTGCATATCATAGGAACGTTGACATCTTCAAACTTGTGTTGCGAATTCATGAGCTTGTTTCGGACTACAAGATCTACGTCAGACATTGTGGGCATAGTCTGTATGACACGGTCATCATAGCCGTCGCCTGATGTACGTCGGATCCCCAACGTATTTCAAAGTCATTGTGGGCTATATATCTGTCGGGCATGTAGCATTGCATACCTCCGCCAATGGTTTCGATATTTTCGTTGATTGGGAAGGTACAGGCGAGAGATTGAGGCTGGAAGCGGTTCAGTGAGCACGTCGTCGGGCAGCTAAAACCGTGCGGGTTCTCGAATCACTAGGAAAACATATGCCGATACAGTGATGACGCCGTCAAGCTCAGTCTTTGCTGGTTACGAGGGAACGCCCATGATTTTAGAGGCTTTCCGAAAGAAGACCGAACGGATCAAGGCAATGATTGATGATGGCCTCCTGGATCAGGCGTTATCGATGGCTGGCGAAATGGAGCAGACCAAGCCCATTACTCTGGCTGTAGTGAATGCGAAGGCGGCTGTATTGCAGGCCATGGGGCGTACGCACGAGGCAGAGGCGTGCTACGCGGGAATGATGCAACTGTATCACGTGGGGGCGGAAGAACTGGAGGCCATGCATCGGCTCTGGAAACTGGCCGAGGTGAATCACGACCCGGTATGGGCGGAGTGCATGCATTTTGACTACTGCTTCATCAAGAACCAGGTTTGCCCAGATGAGGAGTGTGCGACCTATCTGGCGAAGCGAACGTGTGAATTGCGCCGACTGGAACAGGAAGTACTCGGTGACCTCCTGAATGCCAGACGAATGGCGGACTTGGCCTGGACCTGCTGGACCATGCGGCAGCACACGGCGGCGGCCATCTATTTTGTGGCCGGAGCCCGAAAACAAGGTTTCCCGATCGCCGGGTCGGCCTTTGAGCCTACGTTGCGCGGGAACCTCAACCTATTGACACTGGGCGAACAGTTGATGTCGGACAAGTATCCGGTGGTAGTGCTCTACACGACGAAGAGTGAGGATGTGGAAGACCATGACGTTCTAGCGCGCGTGCTCGCGGACATGGGTCGAACGGTCTATTGGATCAAACCTTCAGCGATCTCAGCGCAGGAAACAGCAGTCTCCTCCATATCGACGTCGGCGGGATACGGCGAGCGAGGAAACGTCCAGATTATTCTGCACACTGCCGCAGTCCGTAACGGGAAGGCAGAAAGCCCCAGCTTGGAGGATATCTTCAACCGCATATACGAGATCCTTCCCGATCGATATGCGCTCTTAATCGCCTCCCGCAAGGATCTCCTCATGCTCATGGATCTGCCGGGGCTCTGCCGCAAGGTGCGACTGCTTTCGGATCACCACAGTTCCAGTGGCTACTTTGACGATTTCACCGCGTTTGGATACCTGGGCGACTACACGGAATATGTCGGAAGCCTATACGGCATCTGCGTTCAGGAGCAGATCAGACAGCCGTCCAGTGTGGCCATCAGCGTGATCATCCCCACGCGGAACGCGCCGGCTTCTCTACGCCACACGCTTCGCACCTGTCTGGCCCAGGAGATAGCGGATGTTGAATTCCTGATCTCAGATAATTCATCCCCCGGGAATCAAGATACAAAGGAATTGGTGGACGAACTGTCCGATCGGCGCATCCGCTACATCCGCCCACCCAAGCCGCTGAACCTGACGCGAAGTTTCGAGTACGCCTTTCTGCAGGCACGTGGCGAGTTTCTCATCTCCATGGGGTCGGACGACGGGATTGTTTTCGGCGGCCTGAAGACGCTGTTGGACGTCCTGGAGGCTCTGCCTGAGTGCGACGTGATCCAATGGGACCGGATTTTCTACGTTTGGCCCGATGCGTTCTCAGACCGCAGCGGCCTCTTTCAGACCATCCGACAGTACAAGCGAGGGCAGGTGAACGTTTCGTTTTATGATTGCGGGGAACGTCTGCGTGCCGTCTTCAAGAACCCGAACCACGTCGGGTTATTGCCCATGCTCTACATCAATTCGGGGATGCGGCGCAGGTACTTCCAAAAACTGCTGGACCGGACGGGTCAGCTCTGGGACGGCATCTCGCAGGACGTGTATATCAGCGTGGTCAACTGCCTCATCAATAAGACGATTCCGCTCGTTGAGTATCCCCTTACCATTGCCGGAATGGGCGGCAACAGCTGGGGCATGCGCTGCAGCCGGGGAGCGAAGAGCAAGGCTGACATGGATGGCTGGGCGCGTGAGTACAGCCTGAACACGATCGGCTATGCGGTTCCCGGCCGGCTGGAGCGTCTTGTGGCGAACGGGTTTCCGGACTCGGCAAACCTGTACCAAAGCTTCCTGCGTGCTCTTCAGACGAGATGCAATCCGGCAATAACGAAAGACATGGTTGATTGGAGATGGGCTTTCGTATTCATGATGCACCAGAGCGCCAAGGACAACCTGGCCCATGACCAGTTCATCCGACTGATGCAATGGGCGGCGGAGCAGCATGGGCCGGAGTTCGGCAAATGGTTCCGCGACGAAGTCGTGCCGCACGCCTACACGCCGCCGCCGGCGCGTCCGGCGTCTTCAACAGGCGGAAAGTCCTATACCGAAGGCCGGCTGAAAGACGGTGGCCTGATGCTGAACTCGGAAAAACTCGGTGTGGGTAATGTCTTTGAAGCTGCTCAGTTGTTCGAGAAACTGCTGGATGCGGATGTGCTGTAGCGGGCGACGGAAAGGGGATGGCTTGATGACGACGGTTCGCGTTCCGTGTGAGAACAGATGGGACCGCTCTCTTCTGTTGTTCCTTCACGGTTGCGTTGGCGTTGCGGGCAGTTGCGGATAGGGCCCCTGCAGGCCATGCGACAATGGGTCCCCCTGCCATCGTCGGAACAAGCCCTGTCGTTGAAGGACGGGGCCGTGGTCCTCTTCGGTGCCGGTCTTTTTGCGCCGCCGCTCATCCATTCGATGCGCCAACACGGCCTGAACCCCGTGTGCATCATGGACAATGCGACGAGCAAGCACGGGCAGTCCATTCACCAAGTACCTATCCTGTCGCCGGCCGAAGGCCATCGGCTCCACTCGCAGCTTCCTGTCGTCATTTCAGCGGCTCCCAAGTACATCGAGGAGATCCGCGGTCAGCTGGTACGGATGGGGTGGACCCGCATCCTCGACGGCTTGAGGTGGATGTCCGAGTTCGAGTACGAGCAGGATACATTTGCCGTTGGCCTGGACAGTCTGCATAATGAGATCGACCGGTACGTCGACGAGTATGTTTCCATATACCATCGTGACAGGCTGTTCATTCCATCGATCGACGTGATCATTACGGAGAAGTGCTCGCTCCGATGCCGCGATTGCTCCAACCTGATGCAGTACTACACGAACCCCAGGAACATGGACGCCGACGAAGTCTTCCTGGCGCTCGATGAATTGATGGGGTTCGTCGATCACGTGCTGGAGTTCAGGGTTCTGGGCGGAGAGACCTTTGTGAACCCCTCGGCGTGGCAGTTCGTTGAGCGCCTTCGGACGTACAGCCATTTCACACGCATTGCAGTCTACTCGAACGGTACCATCGTGCCCAAGGGCAGGAACCTTCAGTGTCTGCAGCATGACAACGTCTATCTGCGGGTTACCGACTATGGGCCGCTGTCGCGAAGAACGGAAGAGATGACGGCGTTGTTCCGTTCACAGGGCATAGCGTACGATGTCCTGCGCGTCGATGGGTGG
>Ga0101944_10002103_pt1 | contig 34526 bp, 28 predicted proteins | sample DewCreD2012metaG_FD_75245 | JGI IMG/M metagenome (GOLD analysis project Ga0101944, IMG submission 75245) | Hot spring sediment bacterial and archeal communities from British Columbia, Canada, to study Microbial Dark Matter (Phase II) - Dewar... ... | reverse complement strand
AAGATAATCGTGATTGGCCAGCTTACAATGAGGGGCTTGTCAAGGTCGGAGAATATCTGCTTGACCTTGAATGGGTCAAAGGTTGGTATGCTGAACTTGCTCACATGAATGACGGGAAAGTTGGTGCACCATACAGATTTCCAAAGTCCTTGATCGAGCTTCAGGTATTGTGGCATACAAAGTCAATTCCTTATAGAATGATAGAAGGGATGACTCGAAGCCTCAGTAAGTTAGGCAAACTGCCATCATACAACAATTACTCTACGACAAATAGGCGAGCAAACAGACTGGACTATTCGCTTGTGCCTCCTGACGGACAGAATCTAGTCTTGTTCTCAGACGGCACTGGCCTACAGGCTGTTAATGGTGGCGAATATCTCAGAGAGAAGTACGGCAAGAAGAACCGTCGTTGGGTGCAGATCGTGATACTTGGCGACCCGAACACAAAAGAACCTGTACACTTCGAAGTACATCTGTCCCCCGAGTCTGAAACAGATAGCGCATTGAGGCAGATGAAGCATATCATTGAGAATGGAGGCAATAATATTGACAGCTTCGGCGGTGACGGAGCGTTTGATAATATGGATCTCTGGGATTTCTTGAGAGACAACGACATTGAGCCAGCCATCAAGCCAGATAAGAGTGCACGAGAAGATACTGACAATGAAATTAGAAACAGGCACGCAAAAGAGAGAAAGAAGTCCTATAGGAATTGGGCAAGAAAGCATAGGTATGGAATGCGCTGGCCTGCAACAGAAGGCATATTCAGTGCAATAAAACGCATTTTTGGTGAAACACTGCGTGCATCCAGCGAAATTGGCATGGAAAAAGAGGCAAGTGCAAAGATTTGGGCTTACAAACGAATGAGGAAGTACGCTAAAGCATTGAATTAGGTTCTAAGTCCAAGATCCAGTTGGAATTATGCAACACAGCAATAATCCTATCTAAATAGATTGTTTCCGGGATGTGTTTTGGTTGTTTTAACACTTTTTGGTCCGCACTTTACATTGGTCCGCACTTTGCATATAAGAATAGAGCTTGTGTCAGGAACCTTCAATAATAATTGTCATGTACCCCACAGCAATCTTTATATACCCGCAACCTTTCCCTTGTAGCAACAAAAGTGCGGGGTGTCAGTATGAAATTAACTCTTGCAGAGCCGAAGTACCTTAAGGACAGCATCTCTATCATAAGCGACCTTGTGACAGAAGGAAGGTTCAAAGTCAATAAAAATTCCATGGATCTTGTGGCGATGGATCCGGCCAATGTCGCGATGGTCGTCTTCAAGCTGCTCTCGAGTGCATTCATCGAATATGACCTGAAGAAGGATGTCGAAATCGCGCTGACGCTGAATGAGCTGAAGCAGGTGCTTAGGAGAGTCAAGCCAAACGACACAGTTACGCTGAAGCTGACTGATGACAACAAGCTTGAAGTCATCCTGAGAGGGACAAATGTCAGGACATTCTCACTTCCTATACTTGAATTCGAGGAAAAAGAGCAGAAAGTGCCTGAACTGAACTTCCCTGTGACCATAACAACCACATCCGCAAACCTGTCTGATGCGATAGAAGATGTTGATATCATTGCAGAATCAGTGAGCTTCAACTGCGAGCCTGCGAAATTTACCATCTCTGCCGAAGGCGAGATGTCTAAGGTCAAGATAGAGCTCAAGCAGGACGATGAGACCAATATTGTCTCTGATGTCAACGACAAGGTCAGGGCTAAATACTCTATCGAGTATCTTAAGAAGATGGTTGCAGGTGGAAAGCTTGCCGGCCAGGTCAAGATACAGTGGAACAATGACTATCCATTGAAGCTAGAGTACAAGGAAGTGGACAAGCTGATGCTATCCTTCATCCTAGCGCCGAGAGTTGAGAATGATTAAAACATCCGTATAACAATAGTTCCAGCGCATATTTTTGGTTGAATGTTGATCTCATGAGGCAAGATTAAAGGAACGGATGGTTATCTTACTAAAATCAATACAAATGTTTATAAATTTTATTCTTCTTCTTATTTTGTAAACATGAAAAAGTTATTATTCCCAATTTTTTTGATATTATCGCTCTCTTTTGTATATTCCTTTGACTTTAAACTTATACCTAAGACAGTAAGAAGCGCAAACAGTGAGGGTTATTATACAAAAATACCTTTGTCCGAGATAAGTGTTCATAATGGAAAATTGAGTTACTATCAGAGCAGGGGGTACGATTTTATAAGTTTTGAAGGTACATATAATGAGATTACAGGAGAACTAAATGGCATTTTTACAGCGGCAACAAAATATTCCCCAAACTCAGGATATTCTTATTTCTGCAAATTCCAGTCTAAAATTATTAAAGGACAAGAAACTACAGAATTCTTTTTCAAGGGCGATACAGTAGATGACTGCTATAATATAATAATATTCAATATTGAGAAGCAAAGCAAGGGAGGCAAAAATCTATGGCTGCCTGATAACCTGTTTTTTACAATAACCGAAATGGAAGGAGTTGAGGATTCAGGCGTAAGATTCTCTGACATAGCAGGCCAAGTTGAAATCCTTTTCCCCACAGGTTACGATGATGAGGGGGAGCCGATATTTGATGATGAGGAAGGTTGGAATCATGCAAAACTTGATATGGAAATACCTTATGGGGCAAAGGTCAGACTAAAGGAAAAAAGCCGAATTGTCTTGGCTGTTCCAGGAAGCGAGCCTTATGAAATGAAAACACCAGCTAATCTTTATCCGCATGATGAAACGGTAATTATGCTTCCTTTAAAGAATAAAAAAGATAATATCTTCAAACTAATGGCAGGCCAACTCTATAATAATGTCAAGAAGATGGTTTCTGAAGGAAGTATGGATATAGAAATGGGGCAGGCGGTTTGCGGGATCAAAGGAACCACTTTTATACTCGAGGAGGATGGCACAACCTCTCGGATCAAGGTAGTTGAAGGAATTGTGGATTTTAAGCATAAGGCAAATGGTGAAATTATCAAAATATCAGCAGGCGAACAGGTTACAGCGACGCAAGCAGGTTTCTTAGAAAAAACAACGTACAGCTTTGCATCAGAAAAGGATAAGTGGTCTTCACAACCAGGCAGTTTTAGTAGCTTTTTAGGTTTGATAATTGTGTTGCTTGTCACTGCAGGCATAGTATTTTTTATAAAGAAAAGGAAGATGATGAAACCCATTGAATATGACTCGAAATAAACTTACACAGTCCATTATTTTAAAGCTTTTCTTAAATATTATCCTATTCGTTTATTGTATCCCTATCCTTGCTGCAGAGATTCCTTTCGGAGTAACGCCAAAGGAAATAAATGATATTGGCCTGGTCCCTAATGCTAATCTAGTCGGTCCGGAAACACAGTTCGGCGTGGATCGCCAGGGCAACCTCCTGATGTCATATGACTATAAGATTGGCAATAGGATCGGAGTTACGCTGGAGGGCATTGAGTACCGGCTCTCGTATTGGAATGTCGGCGCACTGGGTGGCACTTCAGGATACCTCTTCTGGAAAAAAGATTATAGTAGGGCGGTTCTAACCTTAACCCCTATTGCACAGGATGGTGGACGGATTATCTCTGACAGGGTTGACAACAGCAAAGTAGGATTGCCTGATAGTTGGAAGGTAGAGCCAGCAATCAATGAACCAAATTTCCGCTCAGCCTCCTGCATCCTTACTTTTTCCGGTGGACCAAGCGGCACATTCAAAGGAACGTGCAACGAAGGTGAGAAAATAAGCGGGCGCCTTATTTCAGCTGGAACATCTGTTGTTTTTGACACAATCGAGGGCGTACAAGTGCAACAACCCCTAAGCCTTATCAAAGGGATTTCACTTCCGCTTAACAAAGACGCGTTTAGCGATTGGAAACTTGGCGAACAGGGCTGTCAAGACAGCGGAACAAGGTTCAACAGTATATCCGGCACTGTCAAAGTCGCATCAGATGCGAACGCTAAGGCAGACTCTTGGGGATTTGCGAGGCTCGAAACTGTGCTGTGTGTTGACGACCATGTTCAGACCGGTGAGGAGTCAGAAGCGATTCTTTCATTTGCAGACATGTCAACCTTTGTCATGAAACCAGAGACAGAGATAATAATCAACTCCCCGCCCAAGCGCGACAGCAAATGGTCTCTAGCGTACGGCAAGATTAAGGCGAACATCGAAAATATGGCAAAAGACGGCACCATGAATATTGAGATGAGCCAAGCGGTTGCCGGCATCAAAGGAACTACATTCATTCTGGAAGAAGATGGAAAAAACTCTGTGCTAAAAGTCATTGAAGGCAAGGTTGAATTTACCAGCAAGCCATCCGGACAAAAGGAGCTGGTTATGGCAGGTGAAAAAATAACTGCAACAGACACAGGATTAACTCCAAAGCAGGCATACAATATAGACAAAGAGCTGAAAGAATGGTCGGACAGAGATTTACCCATCATGGTCATAATTATAGTGTTTGCTACTGTCGCCATTATTGTTGCATTATACATATTAGGTATCAAGCCAAAGTTTAGATAAGACAAACAGAAACTAATCACAGGTTTTGACGCCGAGTGAGATACGGTAAACTCTGTAGGAGTTGACGATGAGCTTGGCATAGGGTTGCCGTGGGATTTACAAGGGTTGCTTGAATTCCTTAATTCACAGCTAATTGCTGAACGGACTGGATGCAAAGCTATTTCCAATGGCAAGCTTTATATCATTGCAGAAATCTTTACATCGCATGACAAGACTGTTCATTTTGCTTCTGCTCCTTGCCGCAGCATGTACAGGTGAGAAAATGGCAGAGCAGACAGATAGTTATGAACAAAGTGAGCTGAATCAGGATTCTGTAATTATAAAAACATCGGTTGGTGATATTGAGATTCTCTTGGACAGGGCAAATGCGCCAATTACAGTAGATAACTTTCTTACCTATGTGGATTCAGGGTTTTATAAAGGTACTGTATTTCACAGGGTGATTCCAGGCTTCATGATACAAGGTGGCGGGTTTACAGCCGATGGCTCCCAAAAACCCACTGGTACTCCTATTCCTCTTGAGAATCCAAAAGGCAATGTCAGAGGAACCATCGCCATGGCAAGGACCATGATACCTGACAGCGCTACATCACAGTTCTTCATAAATTTAGTTGACAACAGACAAGGCCTTGATGCCGGAACTAGAGGAGCGGGTTATGCTGTGTTTGGAAGGGTAGTCGCCGGAATGGATGTTGCAGACGAAATAGCTGCAGCGAAAACTGGAAGCAGAGGTCCGCATCAGAACTGGCCGGTTCAGGATGTCATCATCACTGATATAGTAAGAAAAAACAAATAAAAAATCAGGCGAACTTGCTTTGCCTGTCTTCAGCTAATACTGCCCCCAGACTGGAGTCGCTCAGCTGGCCCACCGCAATAGCTGTGTATTGAGTGCTTGATTTGAGCATCACGCCGGGGACTTCGAGCGCCACTGTATCTGTTCCAGCTACTCTGACCTCAAGGTCGTACTTTCCGGGCATCACCCACCTGTACTTGGTATGCTCGCGGAACTCAACATTCTTGAACAGGACTGGTCCGCCCTTCACTGCGATATCAACTGCCGGCGCATCAGGGGAGGCATGGACAAACCGAATCCCTGCGAATTTCCTTGACGGCGCCACTGTCCTGTCTATAAGCACAAGAGGTTGTATGTCAGCCAAATTACCTGTGGCAATCACGGTGTAATCCCTAAACCTGCTCAGTCTCAGTGTTGCATCAATCACTACAGGGTTCGTGGCTCCTGCCGGAACGACTTCTATATCATAAGTTCCTGACGGCACATTCTTCCAGTCAGTGATGCCTTTGAATGCGGCATTCACGAATAATGGTGCTCCATTAGCCCATACATCCACTGCAGGCGCATCAGGGCTAGCGTGGATCACCCTTACTCTTGCATCATCTAACGCTGCACTTACTGACATCACTGCAAGCACGCTTATCAAAGCTGCTGCAAAAATCACTTTTTTCATATCAATCACCTCACAGAAATGAGGGCCGACACACGGCCCGTACAGTTAAGCCACTGCTAAGGCAATAATTTTGATAGTAGGTATTATAGTTAATATCATTGCGCTTAATGGTTAAAATAGAGGTTTAACAGAAATCATGCAATCTGCATTGGGCAGCGCAGACCGATGGCCGGGATTATATGATAAACTATACAGTCAGATGCCTAAGAAGGTACATCTGAGTCAGGACTGTTCTGCGCCAAATGGGAGACTATTCTCATTGCAAACTCTATAATCACTGTAAACATAAGATAATATACAGCCATACTCCATAACCCAATCATGCTCTTGAAGACATCTATTGATCTTTCAATTGAGAAATAAGTGCTGTCAACGAGGAATATGCCAAGTAGAGTGAAAGGCACCATCTTGGCCAGGTCTCGGGCGAGGTCAGAGCTGAAATAGGATATAATCCGCACTGCAGCGATAATCGAGACTGAAGTGAGCAGAATCTTATCTGCCGAATGGGTCTTTGAGAGCATGACTAGGAAGAAGGCCAAAACCGCGCTCCAAAGGAAAACAAACAAAGGGATCACAATGAGATTCTCCAGTGTGTAGAAAGCACCCTTTAGGAACTTGCTTATTATGCTTTCCTTGTCATGTCTTTTATGCAGATCCCATCCAAGCACATCCTTCCTTGCCAGCCACCTATAGAACCTGAATACGAATGCAGCGTAGATGACAATGCCTGCAGTGTAGAATGCTAGAGGCTGAAGCATTGATATAATTCCCTGGAAAGTAAACTCAGAAGCGAAATCACTTGCCGAGATGCCGGTGATGTTCATTGCCTCAGATGCCATCCCGTAACTATGCTTTGCCGGGTATTTAAATCTTTCCAGGCATGGCGGCTTTCCTTTCTTTCCCGGAACTCTGTCTTATTGTCCAGTACACCCCAGCTGAGCTCAAGATAACTGAAAACGAGATGACTGTGATGACAATCTGCGATATGATATCTGCGCCGGCTATCCCTACCTGTATTGCCAGCTGAGCGATTGCGGCAGCTGCTAGACCTCTTGCAAAGATGCGCTTCAACATGCGCCTGTCAAGGTCAGGCTCATTCCTCAAGAAAATATCTGAGAACTGCCTTCCTGCAAAAAGCAGAACTGTCATGGAAAAGCCCACTGCTATGATTATCCAGCTTGAAAGGTCAAGCAAGATCCCGATATATACGAAGAAGATGGTCTTGAGGAAAAAGGTCAGCTGGCTGTAGAATAATTTCTCTGTAGGGGTGGTCACTGCCGAGCCTTTCTTGGTGAAAAGCGACATCAGCTTGCTTGAGTTCTGGATGATTATGCCAAAGACAAGGCCAGCGATAGCTCCGCTTCCTCCAAGGAATTCAGTGAATACATATATCATGAGAAGATAAGCTATAAGCATCATGTAAGAGTGTTTGTCTACAAAGACATGGATTATAAGCGATATCCAGATTATCCCTCCTATTATGCCGATGAAAGAGGCTACACCGAAGAGTGCGAAAATCTTGGACAGCACTACCTTGATGCTGAAATGGTCTATCACTAATATTTCCATTATCGCCAGCGAGAAAACAATGCATAGGACATCTGTCACAGCGGATTCAATGGTCAGCGCCACTTCGTTGGCTTTTCTTATCTTTATTTTCTCAACAACCGGTATCACAAAAGCAGATGAGATACCTCCAAGAATGGTGCCAAGAAGCAGGGATTCCAGGAAGGGCATGCCAAGTGAGATTCCCCCTGCAGTGACAAGCGCAACAGATATGATGAAATTCATCATTGTCATCTCCATGCTTTTTCCTATGCCCTTGGCAAGAGAGACTAGATCAATGCTGAATGCGCTGTCAAAGAGCAGGAATAGGAGCACAAAACTCGTAAGATAAGGAGATAGTCCTTCAAGGCTTTTCACATCAGTTATCTTCAGACCAAATGGACCTATTATGACTCCTAGGGCTATCAGGAGAAGGACGTCTGGGATGCCTGTCCGCCTGAAAATAAGCTCTGAAAGAAATCCAAAGAATATTATTATGCTTATTATTATGAATACAAGAAGTATCTGCTCTGCCATGATTGAATCACTGGCTTCATCTGTTTAAATTATTTTCGGAGCATTTTCAAAGGCTCGAAGCTTTGATACCGCAAAGTATGTGAGCGGGGTCATAAGAATCTCAAAGCCAACTTTGAATATGTAATTTGATGCCGCCACTGCAGCCAGGACAGGCATAGGATAGATGCCATAGAATGCCAGCCATATAAACACAACAGTATCTATCCCCTCACCCACTATGGTAGAACCAATCGTCCTTGTCCAAAGCCATCTGCCCTTTGTGCGCCGCTTCATGGCATCCATAATGTAGCTGTTAGAGAGGGATCCAAGAAGATATGCTGCAAGACTCGCCAGTACTATCCTTGGCACCATACCAAGAACGGACAGATATTGTTCCTGGAATAGATAACTTGGCGCAGGAGGTAGGAGTCCTATCAGCATGTATGATGCTGCCATCAAGACTATGCATGCGAAGCCAAGCCAGATAACTCTCCTTGTCCTCTTGTAGCCGTATATCTCAGTGAGCACATCGCCAAGAATGTACGCAAGAGGGAAAAGAATGGTGCCTCCGTCGAATTCAAAAGGACCAAGCCTGACAAGCTTGGTGCTCACGGTATTGGATATAAGGAGCACTGCTACAAAGAGCCCTGCGATATACACAAGATACCTTGGTTCTTTCATTTTACCTTGAGTAAACCCATTACATATAAAAGAGCTACTGGAAAATAATGTCCCTGATTCAGCCTAGTGCAATGGGCATAGTAGAGTGACAAGTCTGGCTTAACTTGCCAGCCAAAACCGCACCCGTAAGCCTTTTAACCCCTGAATTCGGGCTTTCCAGACTCTTTTGGCGAATCCGCGCAAAGCGAAACCTATTTAAACAAACAACCGTTCCAAAGCAGTGAAGTATGGACCATAATAACGACGACAAAATGCACTCTGAAGTATCTGCGGGAGCTCCTCAGGAGGCGTCCAAAGTAGTGACACGTATGATTGAGGATGAGATGAGGCAGAGCTATCTAGACTATGCCATGTCTGTTATAATCGGAAGAGCTCTTCCAGATGTAAGAGATGGACTGAAACCAGTGCATAGACGAATTCTTTACGCCATGAACGATATGGGCATGCAGCACAATAAGCCATACAAGAAATGCGCAAGGATAGTGGGAGAGGTGCTAGGCAAGTACCATCCCCATGGTGATAGCGCGGTCTATGACACGCTTGTGAGGATGGCGCAGGATTTCTCGCTCAGGTACACTCTTGTGGATGGCCAGGGGAATTTCGGGTCCATAGACGGGGATTATGCGGCAGCTATGAGATACACAGAAGCCCGCCTAGCCAAGATATCTGAAGAGATGCTTCTTGACATTGACAAAGAAACAGTGAATTTCGTTGACAATTTTGACGGGACTCTCCAGGAGCCCACCGTCCTTCCTGCACGCCTTCCTAATCTTCTCATAAACGGCAGCTCTGGAATTGCTGTCGGGATGGCAACGAACATTCCACCCCATAACCTGAGCGAGGTCTGCAAAGCAATCATTGAGGTCATTGATAACCCTGATGCCGACATCAAAGAGCTTCTTTCAATAGTCCAGGGGCCGGATTTTCCTACAGGGGGCTTGATCACAGGAAAAGATGGGATACTTAATGCCTACAAGCATGGCACAGGGAAAGTGATTGTGCGCGGAAAGACAAACATCGAAAAGGGCAGGACAAAGGATGCAATAATAATAACAGAGATACCTTATCAAGTCAACAAGTCAGCGATGATTGAAGAGATAGTCCATTGCGTGAACGAGAAAATCATTACTGACATCTCAGATATAAGGGATGAGAGCGGCAAAGAGGGCATAAGGATAGTGATAGAGCTAAAGAAGGATGCCAATCCTGATATTGTCGTAAACCAGCTCTACAAGCATTCGAGCCTGCAGACAACTTTCGGCATAAATATGCTCGCGCTTGTAGACAACCAACCCAAAGTACTGAACCTTAAGGAGCTTATAATCAATTTCATCAAGCACAGGCGCACTATTGTCATCAAGAGGACTGAGTTCGAGCTGAAAAAGGCGCTTGAACGTGAGCATATCCTTGAAGGGCTTACCATTGCGCTTGATAACCTCGACAAGGTTATCGCCGATATCAGGAGATCCAAGTCAGTCGAGACAGCGAGGGAGGCGCTTGTGAGGGGCTATTCCCTAACTGAGATACAGGCGAATGCCATACTTGACATGAAGCTGCAGAAGCTCACGTCGCTTGAGCAAAACAAGATTCGGGACGAGAAGCTTGAGCTTGAGAAGAATATACAGGATTTAAGGGAGATACTGGATTCAGAGATAAGAGTAATGAGTATAATAAAAGCTGAGATTATTGATATCCAGAGCAGATACGGCGATGCCCGCAAGACTGAAATAATTGATAGGTATGAAGAAATTGATGTAGAAGACCTAATCGCAGACGAGCAGGTGGTTGTAACGATAACCCATTCAGGCTATATCAAGAGAACGCTTCTTTCCGAGTACAAGACCCAGAGGCGCGGAGGCAAAGGTGTTATAGCGGCAGCCACAAAGGAAGCTGACTTTGTGCAGGATATGTATGTGGCAGGAACCCATGATGTGATGCTCTTCTTTACAACCCAGGGGAATGTGCACTGGCTTAAAGTCTATCAGATACCAGAGGCAGGACGATATTCCCAGGGAAAAGCAATTGTAAACCTCCTTCAGCTGAAGGGAAGTGACAAGATATCAGCGTCAATTCCTGTTAAAGTTTTTGACGACAGCCATTACCTTGTCATGGCAACAAAAAAAGGCATCGTCAAGAAGACCGTGCTATCAGCATACGGCAACCCCCGTCAGGGCGGCATAAAGGCCATAAACCTAGATGATGGAGATAATCTTGTCAATGTCGTTATGACAGACGGCAAACAGAAGCTCCTTATGGCTACAAGATCAGGAATGGCCATAAGGTTTGACGAAACTGACGCAAGACCAATAGGAAGAGCATCAAGAGGGGTCACAGGCATAAACCTTTCTGAGAATGATGAGGTAATAGGGATGGTCATAGCCCTGAATACTATCCTAACTGTGACAGAAAACGGCTACGGCAAAAGGAGTGATGTCGAAGAATACAGACTCATCTCAAGAGGAGGCAAAGGGGTTATAAATATTCAATGCTCTGAAAGGAACGGCGGTGTTGTCGCAATAATGTCTGTGGGGGATGAGGATGAGATAATGCTCATCTCGAAGAACGGGATAATCATTAGAACCAGGTGCAAAGATATCTCTGTAATCGGCAGGAACACGCAAGGTCTTAGACTCATGAAGCTTGAAGAAGGAGATAAGCTTGTCGCAGCCTGTAGGATAGCTGATAATAGCATGAACTAGCCTTGAGTTCTGTTCAGAAATACTTGTACAACGCTTTTCCTCTGCTATAGCAGATTCTGCCTGTCGCGAAAAGCAGGATTGATATGAAATAAAATAACAATGCGGTGGCTGTGCCTTGTTTTGCATGATATATGGCGGCCTGCACTAGGAACACTAGGAGCAGTGTGAAGCTGATTGCAGATAGGACATAATATATATTCGCCTGGATGAATTTGCCTAGCATCACCTCTTCAAGATCTTTCTTGAGCCTCTCATTGTTTGGCATATTCAGATGCTCTTGAGCAGCTTTATCCTATTCTCGATCTTGGTTCTGATGCCGTTTCTTGTCTTAAGCTTCGCTATGGATGAGGCCAATGTCTTATCGCCTATTATGTTCCCAATCCAGTTTGCGAAATCGTTCTTGCTCGCGTTGGCATGGTAAGAGAACACTTCATCCCTCATATCACTCAACGCAGAAGCTAGCTCCTCCAGGCTTTTTAGAGTCCTTCCGTCGCATAGCCAGAAAACATATTCCCCAGCGACATTTGACAGGTAAATCTGGGCCTTGTCTTTTGTCAATCTTGCCATAATCACCCCTCCCTTAATTTCATTCACGAGGTATAATATAAAAAGGTTTGTTACCTTCTGGCAATAGCTACATGAAATAGGTGCAGTGGGAATGATAAACTAAGTTCATCATATATCCATCATATATTTATCCAAAATATACTTATCTCAACTTCTTATTCAAGTGCTGAAAGAGTCTTTTCCATATCTTTCTCAAGGAGCAGGCAGGCTTCAATGGCAAGATGTCTTGCAATTTTCTGGGAAAGAAAAGTCCCTTGCGCCCAGCCATCTTTTTCTGCCATCTCCAAGATGGCATCTGACATTGTCTTCCTATTGCGGACAGATGAGACAAAGGGCTGAAGCATCGGTCTCTCATCTGAATCAGCGGAGGCGCTCGCAAATCTCATTAGGCCTTTGCAATAGCCGGCAACTTTCAAGTCTGACATGCCTTTGTAGGCGCATGCTGGTTGAAGGATCTTTTTCAAGTAATCCTCAGGCGGAACATGCAGGATGTCGCCTTCAACGAAAAACGGCCGCCGCATTCCGACATTTCCCGGAGTTACATCAAGATTCTCTTCATAGATCCGCGCAAGGCAGCTCTTGATTACAACTGTGGCTGCTGCAAGATGGCTTGGCAGGTTCATATCCATACCTCTTTCCTCAAGAGTATTATGTGGGTTTATCTTTATTGGGTTCCAGGCAGTACTTAATATTGAACCGTATTTTGCAAAAACCCTAATGTTAAAGCCAAAAGACCTTATCAAAGAAGTCCAGTTATGGAACCTTTTCTCGATGCTGCCTATCACATCAGTCATTCTGTGCCGGTAGCCCTGAAGCTGGCCGAAATCTTCGAAATCCGCATACATACCAAGAGGGAAGTGAAGGTCTCTTCCGCCCCTATACACTATCACCCTCGAATCCTTTCCTATATTTAGGCACTGATAGAAAGGCGAGGACTGCATTAGGCAGGTTAGTGCCGGGTCCGCGGCTATAAGGAAATTGTAGCCGTTTATAATGGCCTGCTGCTGCATCATATCAATCATGCCCAGTATGCTTATGTCCTTTGCGAAAGGGAGTATGGAAGGAGTGTCATAATGGCAGTGAAATCCTATGCATCTGCCGCTTATTGCGAATTTCCTGCCAAAGACCTTTTTCTTGATGCCGTAACCGCACTCCGTTCTCATTTTAGGGCTGAATTTGCCGGGGTATGTCCCAAATGGGAAAAGATGCAAGCGCTTCCTATGGGCTGCATTATTGGCCTGTTGGATATTTTGGACTAGCATCTTTATTACATCCCTCGCACTAGGAGAGGGCTTTGCGAGAATTTCAACAATGTTTCTTGCACATTCTTTCTTGACCATGCCGCCAAGTCTTGAGGCCTTAATTACAGAATCAGCTCCTGATGCCACTCTTCCTCTACTGTCTACAGTGAAAAGCTCAGTCTCCAGGCCAATGAGCCATTCCCGCTTTGCCATATTCCATTGGTGACGCAAAATTATTTAAAAGAATAAGTATCCTAGCGGATACCATGGGGCCTTTGGCGCATATGATTAGCTTGCTTGGCGAGAAATGGGTACTTCCAATAATCTCCATATTGTTCATGGAAGAGGTCAGGTTCAATACCATGAAAAAGCAGCTGTCCATAACATCAAGAACTCTCTCAAGGAAGCTTAGGAAGCTTGAAAACAGCGGACTTGTAGAGAAGATACTTGATGAGACAGGAAGGACAGCGTATTCACTGACAGAAGTGGGCAAAGAGTTCTATTCTACACTTACCAGAATACTGCATTAGACAAAAGGGACTTTCTCTGAAGTCTTGATGCCATAGACAAACAGATAGTTCCACATGAATCCTTTGACTTTCTCGACTTTGACAGAATAGCCGGCTGCCCTGAATAGTGCCTTTAGATGATCATGATGGGAGAGCCAGCTAACATTAGGGATTATCTTGAATAAATCTATATAATCAACGAAAAAAATCCTGCCGCCTTCAGGAAGGATCCTGTGCATCTCCCAGAGCACCTTATTTATGTCCTGTATGTAGCCAAGCATCCCTACCGATACGATATAATCTACTTGAGGGATCTCATGATGCACTCTGTTGACCTGATGTATGTCGTGAATAAATTTCACATTGTTCAGTCCTATCCTGTTTGTCCTTCTTTCGGCAATCTTAACTGATTTGGCAGAAAGGTCAGTAGCATAAACCATACCTTCAGGACCAACTCTTTTTACGAGCTCAGTTGTAATTGTTCCAACGCCGCAACCGAATTCCAGGACACTTTTTCCTTTAAGGCTTCCCAGGTGTCCGAATATTTCCCGCATGACGCGGGCAGGTACCAGAAGCCGCTCGAAAAAAAGCGACATGTAAGCGAAGACATCATTGAGCCTGACTACTACATCAGGGTCATAATGGAAAAGCAGCAGAAGATAGATAGGTATTCCAAAACCTATAAAAGATATGATCAGCCTGAAAATCTGTAGATTTCCTGGCGCATCTATAAGCCAAGAATATATGGTAAGACCATAGACAATCGCTATGAGGATAGGACCTATTTTTCCGAAAGGCACCCTGAACGGACGTTTCATATCAGGATGCTTCCAGCGAAGGATCGGCACAGTTAAAAGAACAGAGATATACATTATGAGAGCCATCGGCACAAGCAACTGCAAGATGATCTTGTATGCACCGAATCCAATGATTATCACTATTATTGTCACAATAGTCTGGAATAATATTGCCTTATGAGGGGTCTGGTATACCGGATGGATGTCGCTTAGCCTGTTTATGAACAATTTGTCCCTTGCAAGGGCAAGGATTAGCCTTGGGGAACTTATGACTCCTCCTGCGGCTGATCCGAACAGCGAAATGACCACTCCTGCAAGGATAATATCAGTTATGGCTGAGCTGTAGAATCTGGAAGCGATATTCTCGAATGGGGTTGCCATGCCGCTTAACTGATCCACAGGAAAGATACCAAGCATCACAAAGGCGACAACAAGCCCAAGCAGGGTGACTATCGTAGTGGTGACAACAAGGGATATGGGTATGACTTTTTCTGCGTCTTTTGTCTCCTCTGCCAGAAATGTGACAGATTCCCAGCCGAAAAAAGTCTCCATTATGAAAAACAGGCTCACCGCTATCATCAGCGGACTGGCTGCAAAGAGAAGATCAAAATTCTCCATCTGTACATCTGCTGCCCCTGGCAATATTACAGCGAGTATGACTCCAATAGTCACAACAGCGAAGAACACGAGAAGTGTTGCGCTGGCATCTATACCTTTGAAAGCGATGTAATTGAATATTAGTATTATGATTGCTGAGAAGACTAAATCAAATGATTTCGAAGCGATGAGCTGCAGTGCCTGGGTCTTAAGGGGTTCAGCAAGGGCAAAGACAATGAGCTTATTCAGCAGAGGGACAAGATATCCCATGGCCGCTATGACCATCAAGCATGCTGTGATATTTGCTACCAGCCATGTCATCCAGCCAATCATGAATGATGGGAAGTGACCATAAGCACGTTTGGCATACTCATATACACCACCTGCGTTAGGGAACATCGAGACAAGCTCGCCAAAGCAGGCTGAGACATAAATTGCTATCACGGCCAGTATCACCCACGCCAATATAGAACTGACACCGCTATGGCTTGCGGCTATAGCAGGACCTATGAACACGCCTGTCCCTAGAACTGAAGTTATTGACAGTGCGATTATAGTACCATAGCCTAGGCTCCTTTTCAGCTCTGCAATAGTAAGTGCCTCCTTTCAAAATAGGCGCATATAGGCAAGTGGCTTGCCAGTGCAACTGATTTTTCCATAAAACCCTTGGATATCTGACCAATGCTGATATAATATATAATTTACGGTTTATGTCAGCATACTGTGGATAACTATGCCCTTGTCAGAAATCTCCAGAGGGTGGGGGTTTTCATTGTTCTTTGTCCTTCGCATCTTCCTTACCATCAGACTCCTTGAGAACTGGCCGCCCATGCTCTCGAAAGTTATTTGGATTATGCTGTCGGCGAGAAACTCCTCGACATCAAACCTTGAAAGCTTTGAGTGTGAGCTCTCAACGCTTTCCCCAACAAGGAGGGTTACGCAGTTCCTTTTTTTCTTCAGCGCTATGGCAAGATCAATCAAGTCCTTCCTTACTTCGAAGGAAGAATGGAGGAAAAGGCCGTAGACAGAAACCGAATCGAAAACAACGCGTTGTGCGTCTGTCGCAAGAATGTCCTCTAGAATCTGATAATGGATGTCCTGGTAGATATAAGGGTTTACGAATATGAACTTCATCCTGCCTTCTTGCTCATAAGGCGAGAAGTCCCAGCCCATCGACAGCGCGTCTTTTTTCACGTCATCTATCTCCTCCTCAAAAGACACGAAAAGGCATTTCTCATTGTACTTAGTGAGCCCGTTCCAGAGAAACTGGAGGCAAAAAATCGTCTTTCCGCAGCCAGGGCCGCCTGCTATGAGATTTACGCTCTCCTTGTTGAACCCGCCCTGGACAAGCTCATCGAAACCCGGTATCCCAGAAGGAATCCTTTCCATTTTCACTTGAGGTTATGGACTATGAGGCCATTATAAGACACCTCAAGAGGATGTATGTCCTCATCATTCCTGGTGCGGCGCATCTTCCTTACCATCAGACTTCTTGAGAACTGGCCGCCCATGCTCTCGAATGTTAGAAGGATAATGCTGTCAGCCAGGAACTCCTCAACACCGAAACGGGAGAGCTTGCTTACAGTGCTGCTCTCTGTTACCTCTGTAGTCAGGAGGGAGACGCAATCGAGCTTCTTTAGGATGCCTGTCAGGTCAAAAAGGCCTTTCCTTACCTCAAAGGCAGTCTCAAGAGTCATGCCATACACGGATGTTGAGTCAATAACAACCCTTTTTGCGTTCACGGATTTTATCTCATGTTCAAGCTGACGGTGGATGTCTCTTACCTCATAAGGGTGGAAATAGACGAATTTCACTTTCTTGTCCTTCTCGAACTGGTCGAAGTCCCAACTCATGACCATAGCATCCTTTTTAAGGTCATCGAGGTTTTCCTCGAATGAGACGAATAAACCATTTTCGTTGAATTTCGTGAGCCCGTTCCAGAGAAACTGGAGGCAGAAAATCGTCTTTCCGCAGCCAGGGCCGCCTGCTATGAGATTTACGCTTTTCCTGTTGAATCCGCCCTGGACAAGTTCGTCGAATCCTGGGATGCCGGTAGGTACTTTTTCCATGGGCTGTCTATTGCTATGTCTGTATATAAAGATGTGTTGTCACGGGAGGATGGTCTACAAAAAATCTGCATTATGGCTTACTGATTTTTCAATAGTCTACACTCTTTTTCTTTGATTCGTGCAAATTCTGTATATAAAACTGTTGAAAGTAAAACTATTGAAAGCTCTGAAACTGACTGGCATCGTACCGCAAAGATTTAAATAGAAAAATCCTACCCAGTCCATTATGTACGACTTCAAATCCATAGAGGCCAAGTGGCAGAAGGAATGGGAAGAAAAAGGCATCTTCAAGGTAACTGAAGACAGGACCAAGAAGAAGTTCTACTGCCTAGAGATGTATCCATATCCGTCAGGAAAGCTCCATATGGGGCATGTCAGGAACTACGCGATAGGCGACAGCTATGCGAGATTCATGAGGATGAATGGCTACAACGTGCTCTATCCTATGGGATATGACAGTTTCGGTCTTCCTGCCGAGAACGCTGCAATAAAGAACAAGATACATCCAAGGGACTGGACTATCGCCAGCATAGAAGCTATGATGAAGGCCCAGAAACAGCTTGGCCTATCGTATGACTGGGACAGGATAGTCTCCTCGCTTGACCCGGAATACTATAAGTGGAACCAGTGGTTCTTCATAAGACTCCTGGAAAAAGGTCTTGCATACAGGAAAAAGGCACCTATTAACTGGTGTCCGAGCTGCAAGACATCGCTTGCAAATGAACAGGTTGAGGACGGCAGATGCTGGCGCTGCGACAGCGAGGTCGAGAAGGAGATGCTTGAGCAGTGGTTCCTGAAGATAACCGCCTATGCTGAGGAGCTCTTGGCTGATATACCTAAACTGAAATGGCCTGAGAAGGTTAAGCTGATGCAGGAGCATTGGATAGGAAAAAGCGAAGGGGCCAGGATAAGGTTCAAGGTCAAGGATTCTGACAAGATAATAGAGACATTCACGACACGGCCTGATACGCTTTTCGGCGTGACTGCTCTTGTACTTGCTGTTGAGCATCCGCTGATTGATGAGCTTGTCAAGGGAACATCAAGAGAGGCAGAGGTGCTGCAATTCGTAAAAGACCAAAAGAAGAGGAGCATCATAGACAGGACTGCAGAAGGCAAAGAGAAGTTCGGTATATTCACAGGCAGGCATGTCATAAATCCAGCAAACGGCAAGGAATGTCCGCTGTATATCGCGGATTATGCGCTGATGGAATACGGCACAGGAGCAGTCATGGTTGTCCCGGCGCATGACCAGAGGGATTTTGAGTTCGCGAAGAAGTACGGAATTAAGATAGTTGTAGTTATTACTCCAAGCGAATATCTACTGGAGGCCCATAAGATGGATAGGGCGTTTGTGGAAGATGGTGTTCTCGTGAACAGCGGTGTCTTTGACAATATGCCTAACAAGGATGCTATGGATGCCATCATCGCCTGGTTGGAGCAGAATGATTATGGCGAGAGAGCTCATTCCTACAAGATACGCGATTGGCTAATATCAAGGCAGAGATATTGGGGGACACCTATTCCAATAATATACTGTGATAAATGCGGAACTGTACCAGTGCCTGAAAATGAACTCCCTGTTCTTCTTCCGGATGATGTGCAATTCACAGGCGAAGGCAACCCTCTTCTTTCATCAAAGAGCTTTGCTCATGCCAGGTGTCCCAAATGCGGCGCTATAGGCCGGAGAGAGACAGACACAATGGATACCTTCATAGACAGCAGCTGGTACTATATCCGGTATTGCAGCAGCAAGGAGTCCTCTGCGATGTTTAATAGGAAAGCTGCAGACTACTGGATGCCTGTTGACCAGTATATCGGAGGCATCGAACATGCAATCCTGCATCTTCTTTATTCCAGATTCTTTGTAAAGGCGATGCGGGATATGGGGATGCTATCCATTGATGAGCCGTTTACCTGCCTCCTTACACAAGGCATGGTCATAAAGGACGGCAGGAAGATGTCCAAGTCATTCGGCAATGTCGTTGAACCAAGCGAGATTGTTGCTGAATACGGCGCTGATACTGCGAGATTGTTCATGCTGTTCGCTTCGCTTCCCGAAAAGGAGCTTGATTGGAGCGACCAGGGTGTCGCAGGCTCTGCCAGGTTCCTGAACAGGGTCTTTAGGCTTGTGGATGACAAGAAGTGGATATTAGACTCGGCAATTCCTGATAATTTAAAGCCGTCAGATAGATATGTGCTCTCTGTTACGCATAAGACCATCTTGGAAGTAACAAGGCATATCTCAAATTTTGAGCAGAGCCTTGCCATAAACAGGATAATGGAGCTTGTGAATGCCCTTATCAACTATAAGGGGAATCCTGCAGTGCTCGGATACTCGCTAAGAAAGCTTGCGCTCCTCCTTAATCCCTTTACGCCTCACCTGTCAGAGGAGATGTGGCAAAGACTCGGGATGAAGGGCTTTGCATCTACACAAACATGGCCCGTTGCCGATGAGAAGCTAATCGATGAAAAGGCGCTTGCTGGCAGGGATATGGTTGAGACGGTTGTATCAGATATCAGGAATGTGCTAACCCTTGCTAATATTGATGCGCCTAAATCAATACGGATCATTTCAGCTTCCAAATGGAAGAGCGAGCTTGTCGAGATGGTCAAGGAAGCGCTTCCGAAGACCAGGAATGCCGGGGATATCATGAAGCAGATCATGCAGACCGGCCTTAAGCAGCACGGGCAAGAGATATCAAAGATCGTGCCTAGGCTTGTCTCCGACCAGAGCAAGATGCCTGCTGTCCTAATAGGCCAAGAAGAGGAGATGCTGTTCCTCAAGGATTCCGTTGATGAGATAAGAGCAGTCTTTGGCGCTTATATAATAGTTGAAGCAGAGGAAGGCTCAAAAGAACAGAAGGCTAAGCAGGCGATGCCAGGGAAGCCTGCTATTGTTGTTGCCTGAGCAAATTCTTAATTCAGGGATGGCTTCACCTATTGAGCCTGAGGTCTATGAAATCCACTTCATGCCCGTCGTGTTCCTTGCTTCCTGACTTGTAGAGCATTTTCAGGAAAACAAGGGTTATTACAGTGGTGAGAAAGCTCATGAATACTACTGCTGAATACACATCTTTTGAGATCAGCCCTATCAACATGCCATTGAGGGCTATTATGAACGCAACTTCGCCCCTTGGAGCCATCCCGACTCCGACAATCAGAGCATCTCTTGGTTTGAATCCCATCCTGTAAGCCGGAATGCCTGACCCGAGCACTTTAGTAAGCACAGCAACAACAGTCAGCACAATTATGAACCAGAAGAGTTCCACAAAAGCCCCGAGCTCAACAACGATGCCTATGCTTATGAAGAAAATAGATGTGAATACCACTTCGAAGTATTCGCTTCCAGCCATAAGGGAGTTTATGGACCTGCTTCCTGCAAGCGAGACACCTGCAAGGAAAGCGCCTATTATCGGTGCCATGCCAAGCAACTGTGCAAGATAACTGAACAGGAAGACAATCGCAAGACCGAAGACGAATGTAAGCCTTGGAGCATGCCTAATCGCTATGTCATTGAACCTGTCGACAAGCCGCGTGAGCAGCTTCTCCCCCAAAAATATCATTGATAGCACAAAGGCTAGAACAAGAAGAAGTTTCAAGATGATGCTCGTCGGGCTGGTATGGTTTGGGATGCCAATTACAATAGAAAGTATTGAGAGGCTGAGGATATCATCGATCACAGCTGCGCCAATCATCGCTTTCGCAGTCTCTGTCCTGATTTTTCCTATTTCCTTCAACACTGCGGATGTTATGCCAAGGCACGTTGCGGTTAGCGTCGTCCCTATGAATATGGAAGTCATTATATCATATCCAAAGAGCTTTCCTACAGCGAATCCGCCGGCAACAGGCATTACTGCCCCCCAAAAAGCCACATACAGGTTCCTCTTTGTGTAGATCTCCCTTATGTTCGAGTTCAGGCCTGCGATAAAAAGAAGGACTATGCTTCCAAGCTGGGCAATCACAGCCACAATATCATCATAGTCAGCGAGACCGAGTATGCTTGGGCCAAGGACAATGCCCATTATTATGATGCCGACGCTCACTGGCTGCTTCAGGCGCTTGGATGCCGCAAAACCGATTATGGCGAATACAAGCATCAAGGACAGCTTGAAAAAGATATCTGATGCTTCCATGAAAATCTCACTGGCGCTTTGGTATTTATATGTATCTATGAATTCTCAATATGCAAACAAAGGATATCTAACTCTGAAGCAGGTTCACATATAATCATGCTGTTTTACCCAAACAACAGAAACACTTAATAAGTCCAATGAAACAAGATATGGCATGGATATAAAGAAGGATTTCACAGATAGCTTCGAGCTCCTGAAGAGGCACAGGGAAGTCGTACTGCCTGTTCTGATAGCTCTTGTAATACCAATATTCCTGATGGGCGCATTCTTCGAAATGTCGGGGCTTAAGCCACTGACGAAGGAGCTATACCAACACAAGCAGAATTTCGACAAGATGAGGGAAGGGCAGACGAGCTGGTTCGCGGATGAGAATGAGCTTTTCGTCAAGTACCTGGAAGAGCAGGAATTCGGATGGGAGAAGCTAAAAACCCTTGCCACGTCAAGGAACCTCTGGCTGCTCGTGGGCTTCATGTTCTTTGGTATACTATCGTCTTTCTATTTCTCCTGCATGTCCTATGCGATGATCGCCCTATCAATACAGAACAAGAAGATGGATGGTCTGATATCCCTGACAAACAGGTTCGCAGTGAAGCTGTTCTCAATGAAGATAATCATCATGCTTATTGTGGCAGTGCCGCTTGCAGCTCTGACAGCTCTGGCTGTGCTCGCTTTCTTCGTACATGTAGCCCTAGGGGCCATATCGCTTCTCTTCTTGACACTGGTTTTCATCGCTTATATTGTGTTAGTCAACCTAAGGCTGTTCTTCAGGACTCCGGCTATGTTTGTAGATAACCAAGGGCCTATTGACAGCCTGAGGCACAGCTATCATCTGACAAAATCGCACATCTGGCAGGTGTTGCTCATATTCTTCGTGCTTTGGGCAATAAGCTCCTTTACAATGTCCTTCATAAGTGAGCCCCTCAAGAGCGCCTTGTCAGGCTATGTGTTTATGACAGGCAATATCGCCCTTTTCTTCAATCTGCTCTTCATCATTGTGTTTCTGCTGATTGAGGCTGTGGCCTTCACGCTTGAGCACATCTTTTTCTTCTATTCATACATCGATTTCAAAAAGGAGGTCAAGGATGGATAGCTATGCGGGTTTTTGGATAAGGTTCTTGGCCGCATTGCTGAATTTCCTTATATTAGATGTACCGGCCTTAATTCTTCTTGGCCTTATCGCCTGGTCAGGAGCTGTTGAAGCTGCCCAATACCTTCCAGGCATAGCCGCGATGATACTTTTTATCTATACGGAAGGCCGAGGAGGAAGCCCCGGGAAAAGGATAGTTGGGATCCGTCTTCAGGACGAGAAGGGTGATGATATTGGCACGATAGGGGCGCTTTTCAGGCAGCTCTGCAAGGTGCTCTCTGGGGCCGCGTTTCTTATGGGCTTCTTCTGGATAGGCTTGGATGAGAAGAAGCAGGGCTGGCATGACAAGCTCGCCAAGACTTATGTGGTGTGGGGCTCGAGAAAAGCTTAAATACTATCCCGTCCTTTGAAGTCCCCGGAGGCGATATACATGAAGAAACTTGTGCTTGTGATATGCATCCTTCTCGTACTGGGATGCTTTTTCCTTGGTGGCTGCACCTCATCTGACCCAAACAGCCAACAGAGCGGTTGCGGAGGCTGCTCAGCCTGCAACTGCGGCAGCACAGACACGACTAAGACCAGCGAATCCAATATGCAGTCAACTAACAGCAAGTAGGGTGCGAGCATCCTGCCTTATGAGACAGTAAAGGCATTGTTTACGACACCACCTTTCAGTATCTTCGGGCTGCAAATCCCCAAATTGTATTTCTTAAGCTACCCTATCTTTCTTAGCATATCTTTTATTGTCACTTTGTGGATTGCATTATACGAAGGGGCAAAAAGAAGGCTTCGCAGGCGAAAGATTGTTACATTATGGGCTTTATGTGTGGCAGGAGGGCTTATCGGTGCTAGGCTATGGTACATGGCATTATGGGAGTCCTACTCATTTATTGATTATATGTTAGCAGTATTCGATTATACAAAAGGAGGTCTTGCGTCATCAGGTGCGTTCTTGGGTGTTGCGGTTACTGCTGTCTTGTATGCTAAGCTGTCTAAAACCAATCTCTGGGCATATGCAGACCTATTCGGAATCGCCGGTGGCATCACTGTTGCGATAGCGAGGTTCGCATGCTTTTTCACAGGATGCTGCTATGGTGCATTAGCTGACCTGCCCTGGTCTGTTTATTATCTAGGTGCGCTTAGGCATCCCACTCAGCTGTATGAGATAATCGCCGGGGTTGTGATATTCCTAACTATCGGGGCCATCAAGCACCGAAAGAGATTCTCTGGATACTTCTTCCTGCTTTTCATAACCATGTATTCAGGGATTAGGTTCTTCATTGAGTTTGCCAGGGAAGAGCCGCACTTAGGGATACTCACCTATAGCCAATATATATACGCTACATTTTTTGCAATAACAATGTTTCTAATCTTACTCGCTAGCAAAGAGAGGAAAGGCTGGCAGAAAATGGTCTTGGAGATTGCAGGTCTAAGGCCGCTAAGAGAAAAACCTGGCCAGAACAAGGGAAAACAAAAAGGAAAGAAAAAAGATTGAAGACTGCACTTTCTAATACTATAGTGCCAGGGAATTGGGCAATTCTATATCCTCTGCGATTGATTGTCCTTCGTTGGCTGCTTCTACGAATTCTGCCCTGTCTCTGCGGATTCTGTGCTGGTTCAATGAACTTGCGCCCTGCATTGCAGGGCAGATTAATGATGCAGAACTTCCCATGCAGCATTTATGCAATATGCTCCATTTGGAGCACTATATAATGAATGAGTAGTGCCTTTGGCAATCCCTGTTACTTTGTTCCTTGCTTAATCCATATAAGTATCCTATAGATATTATCTCCCATCCATCAAAGGGGTTGGTGTGGCATGAATTGATGTCCCTATTCCAATTATGAACTGAATCAATTACATAATTATTAATAGGGTGATATCTTTCAAATTCTTCATGAGAATCTGCGGCATAGATGAGGCTGGAAGGGGGCCTGTTATCGGGCCGATGGTCTTGGCTGGTGTCCTAATAGATGAATCTGATGATGCGCTGCGTAAGATTGGGGTGAAGGACTCCAAAGAACTTACTCCTGATAGAAGAGAGGAGCTTTTCCTCAAACTTCAAGTCATTGTGCATGACTTTGAAGTGAAAATAATCCCTGCAGAAGAGATTGATGCAGCGCTTGCGACACCCGGCATGAACCTCAACTGGCTTGAAGCGGCAAAGACTGCCGAGATAATCAACCGCCTGATGCCTGACAAGGCCATTGTTGACTGCCCAAGCACGAACCCGCTTAAGTACAGGGATTATATATTAGCTCGCATAGTCAAGAAGATACCTATCATCGCAGAGCACAAGGCAGATGCCAATTACCCTGTGGTTGCTGCTGCCTCGATAATAGCGAAAGTCATAAGAGACAAGGAAGTGGCGAAATTGCGGGAGATGCACGGCGATTTCGGGTCAGGCTATCTCTCAGATGAGAAGACAGCGAAGTTCATGAAGGAGCAACACGGGAAGCCAGTCTTTAGGAAGAGCTGGAAGCCGTGGCAGGATATCGAGAAGCAGAAAAGACAGACAAGGATACTTGATTATTAAATGGGTTGATGAATCCCAGTGTACACTACATCTGAATATCTGTCAAAATTACACATCAAAATAAAAATACCGTAAGTGGCCTTTTTTTCGCCTACAGTTGTAGGCATAGTCCGCCTGATCTCTTGCACTGCATATATTCGTGCTCGTAGTATTCACACCTCGGTTCTGGCCGTGCTTTACACAGTCCTGCGCATCCCTGCAGCTGTATCGCAAGCTTTTCTGCTGTTGTCTTGTTCTGCAGTATTTCTTCCAGTGGGTCGCTTTTCATAGTGATCTTAAGGGCCGGTGCGGCCGCTTTGCGGCCGTCAGCCCGCCTCTCTGTATATTTTTTGTCTATTTATTATATTGGTATACATAAAGCTATACTGATATATAAATGTTTCTATTTAATCATTGGTTTATAACGCTTTTTTGTTAAATTATATAACTAATAATTCTCTTTATTCTTTTGTTTTATTGCCATTGTTTTATTGCATTAGATAATATTTCAGCCATTTACTCCCTTTCATCTTTTTTGTTATTCATCCTGTTATTTTATGCAGATTTGCAAAGCCTAGCACTATCTTATATTCGGGTTAAGGTTGTAATAACCTTTAAATACAATCCCCAATCAAGACAACTTATGACTCGGATAAATCGTATGGTCATGAAGGGCTTCAAGAGTTTCGGGGACAGGGTTGATATGGTGTTCGGCCCTAAGTTCAACTGCGTTCTAGGTCCAAATGGCTCGGGAAAGAGCAATGTCACGGATGCCCTGTGCTTTGTTCTGGGGAAGGGAAGCGCGAAGGGCTTAAGGGCCGAGAAGTCTGCTAACCTAATATACAACGGCGGCAAAACGAAGGAGCCGGCGAAACAGGGAGAGGTAAGCATTTATTTCTCAAACGACAAGCGGACTTTTCCGCTCGATACTGAGGAAGTGAAGATAACCAGGATTATCAAAGATGACGGGCAGAGCATCTACAAGATAAACGAAAAGAGAAGGACAAGGCAGGAGATACTTGAGCTTCTATCCATGGCAAACATAGATCCTGACGGCTACAACATCATCCTTCAGGGTGACATAATAAGGCTTGTGGAGATGTCTGCCATCGAGAGGAGGCAGATAATCGAGGAGATAGCAGGCATCGGCGTCTATGAGGAGAAGAAGGCTAAAGCCCTTCAGGAGCTTGAGAAGGTACAGGTCAAGATAAACCAGGCAGAGATAATACTCGCAGAGAGGCAGGGGTATCTGAAGGACCTCAAGAAAGATAGGGACCAGGCGATAAAATACAAGGAGATAACTGACAGAGTGAAGCGAGCAAGGGCCACTCTTCTTTCGCTTCAGGCAAAGAGCAAGGACGAGGAGCTCAAGAAAGCCGAGATGCTAAGAGAAGAGATAAGGGGTGCGATAGAGCAGACACAGAAGGATATAGATGCACAGAAGAAGAAAATACAGGAGTACAAAGAAGAAGTCAAGCGTATCAATGATGAGATCGAGCAGAAAGGCGAAATCGAGCAGATAAAGATACTCAAAGATATTGAGGAGCTGAAGGTCACGATAGGCACACTGAAAAACAAGATAGATTTCGATAACAAAGAGGTAGAAAGAGTCCGGGCAAGGAAGGAGCAGCTCCAGGCAAGCCTTAAGGAGATAGCGAAGAAGATAGACAACCTTGCAGAAGACAAGGCCAAACTCAGCAAGGAAAAGGCATCGACAGAAGATGAGATAAAAGTCTTCATACAGAAGATAAAGTCATTCAGGCAGAAACACAAGCTGGATACATCAGAATCGCTAGAGCTGGACATAGACAATCTTGACAAGAAGATAGAAGAAAAAGAGAAGGAAGTCCAGGCCCTGAGAGAGAGCCAGCAGCAGATGCTGCGCGAAAAGGACAGGATAGAGTTCCAGATATCAAGCATCGACGAGAAAATAGAAAAAGTCATGCAGGTCGAGAAAGAGCACAGGCAGGAAATAGAACTATTGAAGCACAAGAGGCAGGAGTTCAAGAAAGCCACGCTTGAATTAAACCAGCTGCTAAATGAAGACAGCCATCTTGCAGCAGAGCTGTCCCAGGCACGCCAGAGGATGATGCAGGCAGAAGAGGAGCTGTCAAAGCTTCGGGCACAGGCCGGCAGTATCAAGGCGCAGGCAGCAGATAATATTGCGACAAAGACTATATTAGAGGCTAAGGGAAAATTCGGGACAGTGTACGGCACAGTCTCTGAGCTGGGCCAGGTGTCAAGCAAGCATGCGCTGGCTCTTGAGGTAGCAGCAGGACCAAGGCTGAGAAGCATTGTCGTAGACAATGACAGGACAGCAGCCGAGTGCATAAAGCACCTGAAGAAAAATCGTCTCGGCACTGCAACGTTCCTGCCGCTAAATAAGATAAGGTCGCAGGATGCGAAGATACAGGATATCAAGAGCCTTCTCAAGCAGCCAGGAGTCCACGGACTTGCATCGGACCTTGTACATTTCGACCCTAAGTTTGAGAACGCTTTCAGCTATGTTTTCGGAAGCACTATTGTCGTAGACAATATTGACACCGCAAGACGGATAGGCATAGGAGCTATCAGGATGGCAACCTTGGATGGAGACCTTGTGGAGCTGTCCGGTGCGATGCAGGGCGGCTTTCGGCAGAGGCAGAAAGGAGCAGGATTCCAGGAGCGTGAAGTTGCTGAAGACATCAAGAAAACAGAAAAGAGGTTTGCAGATTCACAATCACTCGTAGAGCTGCTTGACAGGAAGAAGAATGAGAATGAGGAGAAGATAGTCAGGCTGAGGGAGCTTAAGGCAAATCTTGAAGGAGACATAATCAAATCAGAGAAATCCCTTCATCTTGATTCAGATGATCTTGAAGCCACCAAGAAAGAGATGGCAAGACTGTCTGAAGAACTTAAGGATGCTGACAAGAAGCTGGATGAGGTAGTCAGCAGGATATCAGTTGAGAACAGGGAAGTGGCAAGCCTCAAGATAAGGAAGCAGGAGCTAAAGGACAGGATTATGCAGATGAAAAACCCTGCAGTGCTTGCCGAGCTAAATACTTTCGAGGAGAAGCTATCGCAACTGAAGGAAGCCCTGCTGAAGATCGAAGGACAGATCAAGAACATCGATGTCCAGATAGATAGCATCCTCAAGCCAGAGCATGATAATATCCAGAAGATAATCAGCCAGCATACAAAGGAGGAATCCCTTTTCCTGAATGAAATAAAAGAGCTGTCGAAGAAAATAAAAGACAGCGAGCAGAGCCTAAAAGAGAAAGAGAAAGCGCAAAAGCAGTTCTACGGCAAGTACAAGGAATTGTACAGCACAAAAGAAAAGGCGAACGCCGGCCTCCAGAAATCAGAGAACACACTGATAAATCTTGAAGAAAGCATAAGGCGCTCAGAGCAGCGCATCAATACACTCGGGCTTGACATTGCGACAAAGCGGGCTGAGCTCGCTGCCATAAACGAGGAGTTCTCCAAATACAAGGATATTGAGCTTTTCCAGGACAGGAGCGAGGAAACACTCAAGAGGGATATCTGGAACGGCGAGAAAGCGATTGAGCAGGCCGGGGCTGTCAATCTGAGAGCGCTTGAGACCTATGACCAGATCGAGGCAGAATACAACAGCCTAATGGACAAAAAAGCGAAGCTTGCGCAGGAGAAGGAAGAAGTGCTAGGTATGATGAATGAGATTGAAGGAAAGAAGAAAGAGCTTTTTATGAAAACATTCGAAGCTATAGACAAGAACTTCCAGGAGATGTTTGTAAAGGTCGCTCCAAAAGGCGAGGCGTTCATGGAGCTTGAGAACACGGATGACCCGTTTGCCGGCGGGCTTTACATCAAAGTAAGGATTACAGGCAAGAAGTTCCTGGATATCAGGGGATTATCTGGGGGGGAGAAGACCATGACAGCGCTTGCTTTCATCTTCGCGATACAGGAGTATGAGCCTGCGTCCTTCTACGTGCTGGATGAGGTGGATGCAGCACTTGACAAGAGAAATGCCGAGAAGCTTGCCAATTTCATAAAGCAGTACAGCGAGAAAGCGCAGTACGTTATAATCAGCCACAACGATGCAGTCATTTCTGCAGCGGACACTTTGTATGGTGTCTCCATGAACGAGCACGGGATGAGCAAGGTCGTGAGTTTGAAGCTGTGAGAAAAATAATAAACATTAACAAATCCTATCACAACATTTGCGAATCTCGCAGTCCCAAACGAAAAACTTTTTAAGCAACGCCAGGAATTTTACGCAGCACAATGATAGTGATGAAATTCGGCGGGACCTCTGTCGGAGGGCCGCAGAGAATCAACTCAGTCTGCGAGATTATCAGGCAGAGGCTTGCGAAGAAGCCAGTTGTCGTCGTAAGTGCAGTATCCGGGATTACTGATAAGCTCATAGCTTATGCCCGCGGAGAAGGCTCCTACAGGGAAATCGAAGAGAGGCATTATCAGATAATTGATGCGCTAGGCCTTGACAGGAAGTTAATATCCAAGGAGCTAAAGGAGCTCAAAGACCTCGGCAAGCAGCAGTACAGTCTTGCACTGCAGGACCATATCGCGTCGTTCGGCGAGAGGATATGCGCAAGGATTGTCGCCTACAACCTTAGGAAGAAAGGGATTCCTGCGAAAGCCTATCCTGCCTATGAGCTGGGATTCGTAACTGATGACAATTTCACAGAGGCAGAAATACTTCCCCAGACATACCAGAGCATCCCTAGGAAGCTCAAGAACCATGCCGTGCCTGTTGTGACTGGTTTCATAGCAAAGAATCTCGGCGGGCACATAACTACACTAGGCAGGGGGGGAAGCGATTACACCGCAGCCATTCTCGGAGCGGCGGTGAAGGCTGAGGAGATACAGATATGGACTGATGTGTGCGGAGTGATGACTTCAGACCCCAAGATTGTCAAGAAAGCATGCACTGTCCCGATACTATCATTCTCAGAGGCGGCTGAGCTTGCCTATTTCGGTGCAAAAATACTGCACCCTAAGACAATTCTTCCTGCGATGGACAAGGACATACCTGTCAGGGTTCTCAACACTTACGAGCCGAGGCATCCAGGCACCCTTATTGTCCGCGAGACCCCTGAGAAAACCAGGAGCATCAAGGCTATCGCATGCAAAAGGAATGTGACTGTGGTGCATATAGTTTCCACAAGGATGCTTAACAGCTATGGCTATATGCAGAAGATATACGAGATATTCGCCAAGCACGGAATAGTGGTTGATCTTGTGGCTACAAGCGAGGTGTCTGTTTCTCTAACTGTGAATGTCAAGAATCTTGACTCTGTAAAGCAGGAGCTTTCGCAGTTCGCCAAAGTAAGCGTCCTTTCCGGCAAATCCATCATCGCTGTTGTGGGAGACGGCTTGAAGCAGAATTATGAGATACCTGCAAGGGTTTTTAAGGTAACGAGCAAGGCCAAGATAAATCCAGAGATCATATCGCAGGGGGCTAGTGAAGTCAACCTGAGCTTCGTCGTGAACGGCGAAGAGACCGACAGGATAGTTAAGCTTCTGCATGCGGAGTTCTTCTGAAATATTCACTATCTATATTCTTAAAATCCAATTGCCAAAAAATACATGGACTCTCATCTGCTCCATCTTTTTACGCATACCCTTCATTACAATTTCTTTGTTGATACTCTGTGAATTATATCTATTTCAGGTAAGTGTCAAATTACGAAATTCGTAAAAATATTATATCAAATATACTAAAAATGTAAATATTTATAAAGAAAAGTACAACCCAATCAGGGCATGGATTTGGATCAAAGCATAATCGCAGAGCTAAGGAAAGACCCTGAGATAAGCTATCTGGCGATATCTAGAAGATTAAAAGTCTCAGAAGGCACTGTCCGGAACAGGATTAGGAAGATGAAGGAGACCGGCAGGCTCAGGTTCTCTGTTCAGCTCGCATCGAGCGCATTTGTCGAAGTCAGCACCAATCCGCGCATCCCTACAAGCGTAATAGCCAAGAAGATAATGGCTCTTGGGGCTGAGCGGACGTTTGAAGTTGCAGGGAGATTCTCAATAGGGGTTCTTCTTTCGACCGAGACCATGGCAGATCTCAATGACCTCGTGGAGAAGATAAGAAGCATACAAGGCGTCATCCAGACAGAAACATTCCCTATAATGAAACAGTGAGGATAATATAATGAGAATCGCATTGATTGGCTATGGCAAGATGGGCCAGCTCATCCATCAGCTATGCAGAAAGCAGGGTATCGAGGTAGCAAGCATAATAGACCCTATGGCCGAAGGTGCTACAAACAAGCGGATAGATGAGGATAGCATGAACGGCGTAGATGTATGCATTGATTTCTCCCATCCGAAGCATGTAATAGATAACGCGGAGGCTGCTGCGTCCTTTGGCAAGGATATTGTTATCGGAACAACAGGATGGTATGACCAGGCAGATAGAATGGAAGCCATAGCCTATGATAACAACATAGGCATAATTTGGAGCGGCAATTTCTCACTAGGAATGAACATATTTATGAGAGTTGTCAGCGATGCTGCACGCATATGCGGGAGGTTCGATGAATATGATGCCTATGCAGTTGAAGAGCATCATAGGATGAAGGCTGATGCGCCAAGCGGAACTGCAATGATGCTTGCAGACTGCATTATGAAAGGCATGACCAAGAAGAGGAAGGCAGTATACGACAAACCAGCAGGAAAGCTTGCAAACGATGAGCTTCACTTCGCTAGCGTCAGGGGCGGCTATGTTCCTGGCACGCATTCAGTTGTTTTCGACAGCGCTGCTGATTCCATTATGCTAAAGCATACTGCCAGGAGCAGGGAAGGATTTGCGATTGGTGCAATCGAGGCTGCAAAATGGATAAAGGGGAGAAAAGGATACTTTGGGATTAACGACATGATGGATTCAATAATAGGGTGAAAACATGAAAGGAGCGATTACTGCATTAATTACGCCTTTTACTGCCAAAGGCGAGATAGACTATGATGGAATGAGAAAGCTTGTCAGGTGGCAGATTAAGCAGGGCATCAATGGGCTTCTTGCTCTTGGCACCACAGGCGAGGCCCCGACAATAGAGGATTCCGAACGGGCAGGCATAATCAAACTCGTCGTTGAAGAGGCAAACGGCAAGGTCCCTGTTATTATCGGAACAGGCACTAACTGCACAAAAGACACTGTCAGGTATTCCAGGGAGGCAGAAGAGCTCGGGGCAGACGCAGTGCTCGTTGTCACGCCTTATTACTCAAAACCCACAGATGATGGGATATACCTGCATTTCAAATCTATAGCAGATGCCATAAATATACCAATCATAGTCTATAATATCGCAGGCAGGACAGGAAGGAATATCGATGCTCCACTGATGAAGAGGTTGTCCAGCATAAAGAATGTTGAATATGTAAAAGAAGCATCCGGCAGTATGGAGCAGATGATGCAAATACTTAGGCAGGCACCTAAACTCAAGATGTATTCAGGCGATGACTGCATGACCTTCCCGCTTATGTCGCTTGGGGGGGTTGGAGTGATAAGTGTTGTATCAAACATTGTGCCCGGTAAAGTCGCCAAAATGTGCGAATACTGTCTAAGAGGAAAATATGAAAAGGCAAGAAAGCTTCATAATGAGCTTTTGCCTCTCTTCAAGGCAGCATTCATTGAAACCAATCCAATTCCTATCAAGGCTGCTATGATGATGGCAGGACTTCCAGCTGGCGGTTATAGGCTTCCGATGTGCGAGATGCAGGATGCAAACAAGGAAAAGCTTAAGAATGTCCTTAAGGAATTGCGGATAATCAGAGGGTGATACAATGATAAAAGCAGGTATTCTGGGCGCTACAGGGGCAGTCGGACAGAGATTTGTCCAGCTTCTTTCAGAGCATCCTTTTTTTGAGATAACTGAAGTTGCGGCAAGTGAGAGGAGCGCCGGAAAAACTTACCTTGAGGCGGTCAGCGGCAAGTGGATACTCGATTCAGATATACCTGCTCACGTGGCAAAAATGACTGTCAAGGAGTGCAGGCCCGGTCTGGATTGCAAAATAATTTTCTCTGCTCTTGATTCAAGCGTTGCCGGCGGAGTTGAGGAGGATTTTGCAAGAGCAGGCTATTATGTAGTCTCTAATGCGAAGAACCACAGGTTTGATGATGATGTGCCCATGCTCATACCTGAAGTCAATTCTGACCATCTTGCTATAATACCGGCACAGCAGAGAAAAAGGGGGTGGAAGGGCTTTATCACAGTTAAGCCGAACTGCTCTCTTCAGTCCTATATTCTTGCTCTGGCTCCACTGCACAGGAAATTCGGCGTGAAACGCGCGATAATTACTACAATGCAGGCGGTGTCCGGTGCCGGCTATCCCGGTGTTTCTTCCCTTGATATACTGGACAACCTCATTCCATACATAGGCGGAGAGGAAGAGAAAAGCGAAAAAGAGCCATTGAAGATATTAGGTTATATAGAGGGGGATAGGATAGTGAATGATGATTCATTGAAGTTCTCCGCGCACTGCAATAGGGTAAATATCGTTGATGGTCACACAGCGACTGTAAGCGTAGAGTTTGCAAAAAAACCCACACCGGAAGAGATTCTTGAGTTGTGGGACTCCTTTGAGGGAGATCCCCAGAAGCTTTGTCTTCCTTCAGCTCCGAAAAAAGCCATTTTCTACAGGACAGAAAATAACAGGCCGCAGCCGAGGCTGGATAGGATGCAGGATGGCGGCATGGGTATAGTTGTCGGCAGGCTGAGGCCCTGCAATGTATTTGATTACAGGTTCGTCTGCCTCTCGCACAATACCATCAGGGGAGCTGCAGGAGGAGCAGTTCTCATCGCTGAACTACTTTACAAGAAAGGGATGCTGGAATGATATGGAAGTCTGTGATTGAGCTTGAAAACAGGGGCGGCAGGCTATATATAGGGGGATGCGATACAATTGAACTGAAAGAGAAATATGGCACTCCTCTATATGTCTATGCCGAAAACAGGATACGGTCAAATTACAGGCGGCTTGTGAATGCATATAAAAAGCATTATCCCAAGTTTAAGGTCTATTATGCGGTGAAGGCCAACAATAATCCGGCAATAGTGTCTGTGTTGAGGAGCGAAGGTGCGGGAGCTGACGCTTCATGCCCTGCAGAGATAATGATTGCAAGGATGTGCGGTATAAAAGATGAGGATATACTATATTCAGGCGTATACAACACTGATGCTGAACTCAAGTATGCGGTTGAGAACAAGGTGCGGCTGAACATAGAAGACCTAAGCCAGCTATATCGGCTTGAGAAGATTGGTGTCCCTGAATTCATATCTTTCAGGATAAATCCAGGAATCGGCAAGGGCGGAAAGGAAGGTCTTGTCTTTGCAGGCCCTGATGCGAAATTCGGCATAATAGAGCGCGATGTGAAAAAGGCCTATGCGCGGGCCAAGCAGCTAGGCGTAAAGAGTTTTGGCATCCACATGATGACTGGCTCCAATGTACTTGAAATTGAATACTATAAGGAGATTGTCGCAAAGCTCATTGATATCGCAGGACCTATTGCACAGGAGCTTGGCATCAGGTTCGAATTCGTAGATATCGGCGGGAGCCTTGGTGTCCCTTATACTCCTGAACAAAATGAGCTTGACATAGATGAGGTCGCTCGA
>Ga0101944_10002102_pt1 | contig 34530 bp, 27 predicted proteins | sample DewCreD2012metaG_FD_75245 | JGI IMG/M metagenome (GOLD analysis project Ga0101944, IMG submission 75245) | Hot spring sediment bacterial and archeal communities from British Columbia, Canada, to study Microbial Dark Matter (Phase II) - Dewar... ... | reverse complement strand
AGAGGCCGCCGCGAGCATGAGGGATCCCAGGATGGCCAGGAGTTTTTCGCGCCGTCGATTGACGAGGCGACCGCAGAGGAAGGCCCCCACAGACCAGGCGAGGCTCAGGGAGACCAGGGTGATGCCGAGCTCGGCGGGAGTTCTCCCTAGTGCACCCTGAATGTACAGGGGGGCGTAGGCCGAAAGGGAGAATATGGCCACGCTGCTGAAGAAGGCCGAGCCATTGGCCATGCTGAAACCGCGTATGCCGAAAAACCGCAAATCCAGGAGGGGCTCCCTGGCCCTCCGTTCGGCGTGGAGGAACCCCAAACCCGCCGCGGCCGTCACCAGGAAAAGCCCCGCCACCTCCATGGAAAGCCAGGAGTAGTCTCTGCCGCCCAGCATGCAGGCCACCAGGAGAGCAATAACCGACGTTGAGAGGGTGGCCGCCCCGAGGAAATCGATGGGCGCCTCGGTCTTTTTTTTTCGCGTATCCCGCAGGAACACGAGGATGCCGAGGAGCGCGAGTCCACCCAGCGGCAGGTTGATGTAAAAGATCCATCGCCAGGAAAGCCAAGTGATGAGAAACCCGCCCAAAGCCGGCCCCAGGATGCTGGTCAAACCCCAGACGAAACTGATGAGCCCCATCATCTTACCCCGCTCGTCGGGTGCGGAATGATCGGAGACGACAATGTAAGCCAGGGCGAAGGTGCCTCCGGCCCCGATCCCCTGAAACGCCCGAAAGGCGATGAAGTGGGTCATGTTTCCAACGACGCCGGCAAGCACCGAGCTGACGATGAAGACCGAAATGGCGACGATGTAGAGCGCTCTGCTGCTGAAGAGGTCGCACAGTTTGCCGAATATGGGCAGGGAAACAGCCCGTGTAAGGAGATAGGACGAAAAAGCCCAGCTGTAGAGCTGAAGCCCGCCGACGTCAGCCACGATGGTGGGCATGGCCGCCCCCACCACGAGGGCATCCAGCGCTCCGAGGAAGAGGGCGAGCATCACGGCGGCAAAAAGAAAGAATCGACCGGTTCTGCTAAGGTCTGTCAAGCATTCCCCCGTGCGGCTTCAGCGTTCGAACGTCCACTCTCGAGAGCAACCGGGGGCGGCTTCGCCCCACGACGAGGCAGGCACCTTTCCCGGCTATCACCTCAAGCCTGATGCCGCCCAGAATAGTCTACATCGCCCGATCCCCTCCAGTCGTAAGAAAGGGTTCATGCCACGTTGGTCGACACCCTGCAAGCACCATTTTAATTCTTCTTCCCTGTATGTTAAGGTCCACTGGCTCGTCGAGCTTTCCGCAACCTGAGCTACGGCCTTTACTTCGTCACCTCCAAGGATGGAATAGCTGCGAAGGGCATGAGGAGGCTCTGGAGGGATGCACATCGAAGCTTTTTTCCAGTCGCTCTTGAACTTTTGCCCACTGTGGAAGGTGGAGAGGCGGTCATCGACGAAGCGGGGTTGATCCCCGTCAATCTTCACGTGGCCTGGGAGCCATCGTTTCCGGCGCTCTGCCCGCAATGTGACCGTATCGGCGGCCTGCGGGGTTTTTCATCGGTCAGGGGGTGGAGGCACCTGAATGCCTGCGGCAGGGAAACCCTTTTGAGCGCCGGCCTGCCCGTTGTGGAATGCACGGACCCCGTTTGCAGGAACTGGCCAAGGACTATTTGAGCGTCGAAAACTCTGTGGCCCGCGGTGCCGACCCTGTGACCCGGGCTCGCCTTTTTCTCCTGGGACTAGTTCTATGCGAGAATTCCGACCACTTGAGATTCGTCGAAAGGATCGACCCCATCCAGGTTCGGCGCGCCATGAAGCAGGCCAATGCGGACCTGTTTGACGATTTCGTCCAAAGGATTGTCAGGGAAGGAGGACGAGCTCCGTAGAAGCTCAGGAAATCCATGGGCGTGGAGCCATGATGACCATGCGGAACAGTTCTTCGAAGGGCAGGTCTCCCGCACCCTTCTCATCTCCACTGAGGATCACCCTGATCTACGTTCTTGTAGGGTCAGCCTGGATTCTGCTCTCGGACGAAATCTTGGGACTCCTGATCCACGATCCAGTGGTGATGACGCGAGTGGCCATATTCAAGGGCTGGGTCTATGTCGTCGCGACAGGCTGGATGCTCCATGTGCTCATCAGTCGAGTGGTCTCGCGGGCGGAGCGCTCCGAGGCGGAGGCCCGGCTGAGCGAAGTCCGCTGCCGTGAGCTGGTGGAGAGCGCCAACAGCATCATTCTCCGAATGGATGCCACCGGGCATGTCACCTATTTCAACAAATTCGCCCAGAATTTCTTCGGGTACGGCGCCGATGAGATCCTGGGGAGGAACGTGGTGGGTACCATCGTGCCCGAGGTGGACCGCGCGGGGCGGAATCTTAGGGAGATGATCGAGGACATCGGCAGGAATCCCGAACGGTACGTGAACAACATCAACGAAAACAGGCGCAGGAACGGTGAGAGGGTCTGGATCTCCTGGACCAACAAACCCATGCTCGACGACCTGGGTGAGGTCGCCGAGGTCTTGTGTATCGGAAACGACATGACCAGCCGGAAGCAATCGGAGGAAATGCTCGAGCGCTATGAACTGCTGGCGGCCCACAGCCGGGACATCATTCTTTTCATGCGCCGGGAGGATGGACGGATTCTCGAAGCCAACCATGCCGCCGAGAAGGCGTATGGATACCGTCGCGACGAACTGCTGGGGCTGACCATTCACGATCTGCGCGCTCCCGAGACGCGGGGAGCGCTTCCCGAGCAGATGGCGCGGGCTAACGAAGAGGGAGGCCTGTTCGAAACCATGCACCGCCGCTCCGACGGGAGTACCTTCCCCGTGGAGGTCAGTTCGAGGGGCGAGACCATCGGCGGGGTGCGCACACTCATCAGCGTGGTGCGGGACATCACCGAGCGCAGGAAGGCCGAGGCGGAGCTCCGAGCCCACGAAGAGCGGCTGCGGCTGGCCCTGGAGGCGACGCATCAGGGATGGTTTGATCTGCAGGTCCAGACGGGTGAAGTACTCGCCAGCCCGGAATACTTCCGCATAATCGGGTATGAGCCCCAGGACTTTATCGCCGATTTGGAGGGATGGATCGCCGCGATACATCCCGACGACCGGGAAGGTGTGGTGAGGGCTTACCATGACTGCCTGGAGTCGGGGGAAACCCGGAGCATGGAATACCGGCGGCAGACCAAGGCGGGTGAATGGAAATGGATCCGTTCCATCGGAAGGGTCGTCGAATACGATTCCGAGAAGAGACCCCTCAGAATGATCGGCACCCATGCCGACATCTCCGAGCGCAAGAAGGTGGAGGAGGCTCTGCAGGAGAGCCAGGAGAGGTTCAGGGAACTGGCCGAGCTCCTGCCCGAGACCGTCTTCGAAATGGAGCCGGATGGCAATCTTGTGTATGTGAATCAAAAGGCCTTCGACCTCTTCGGCCATTCCCGCGCCGATTTTGATGCGGGTTTGAACTGCATGAAAATGCTCTCTCCCGAGGAACGCCGGAGGGCCATGCACAATATGCAGAGGGTGATGCAGGGGGAAAAGATCGGCCTTAACGAATACAGAATGTTGAAGAAGGACGGAAGCACCTTTCCCGGCGCCATCCGCACAAGTGCAAAAGTCCGAGACGGGAAGCCGATGGGATTGAGGGGTATCGTCATCGACATGACGGAATCCCGGAGGCTTGAAACCCAGCTGCGGCAGGCGGCCAAGATGGAGGCGGTCGGCACGCTGGCGGGTGGAATCGCTCATGATTTCAATAACCTGCTCCAGGCCATCCAGGGCTTTGCCGAGCTGTTGATCCTGAAAAGGGGCGAACGCGAGGACGGAAGTCGGGAACTCGTGGAGATTTGCAGCGCGGCCCGGAGGGGAGGCGAGCTGACCCGCCAGCTGCTCACATTCAGCCGCAAAATGGAATCCCATTTGGAACCGGTGGAGCTCAACCGGGTTCTGGAAAATGTGAGAAGACTCCTGGAGCGGACCATTCCCAAAATGATCAGCATCAAGACGCACCTGGCCGAGGGCCTTCCCAAGGTGCATGCTGATGTCTCGCAAATGGAGCAGATCCTTATGAATCTGGCGCTCAACGCCAGGGACGCCATGCCTGAGGGCGGCAGTCTATCCATCGAGACGAAGCTGTTCCTGCTGGATGCAATCTCCTGGCGCAGCGGGCCGGACCTCCCGCCCGGTCGTTACGTTCAGCTCACGGTTTCCGACACGGGGCAGGGAATGGACGGGGCCACCCTGGAGCACATCTTCGACCCGTTTTTCACCACCAAGGAGGTGGGGAAGGGCACCGGTCTCGGCCTGGCCATGGTTTACGGCATCGTCCAGAACCATCACGGGCACATCCTGTGCCGTAGCGAGCCGGGCCGGGGAACGTCCTTTGAAATCTATCTGCCCGCCATCGATCCGGAATCCTGATCGGACCGGGCAGCGAAGGATGATGCTTTCGATCTGAGGGTGAGGTTTCCGGGACAGGCGGGTTCAAGCGGCGGAAGACGGTCATGGACAGGTTGCGAGTCGGGGTCAGGGACCCGGTTCTGGTCCTCCCAGGGGCGGGGGACAAGCTGAGCCATCTGAAAGCGGGGGACGTGGTTCGCGGGCGGGTGGTGAGAGTGCTGGCTTCGGGCGAGCTGAGCCTCAGCATCGGAGGGGCTCTGGTGCAGGCCAGGTCTGCAGCTCCCGTGCCCGTCGGCGCGGGCGTCCTGTTCAGGGTTCTGGGGCAGGAGGGGGCGCAGGGCGGCGCAGGGCTTCGGCTGCAGTTCCTCAAGGTTGTGGAGGGCCCCGAAGCGGGCCAGCCGGGCCGAAGCGGAGCGCCGGAACCTGGTGCGATCCCCTTGTCCGACCCCGCGGGTGATCCCGCAACGGAAACGGTTCGGACCCTGGCCCGGGAGCTCGCGGCTCAAGCGCCGCTGAAAAGCGGTCAGAGTGAGGACCTCACTGCAACCCTCCATCAGCTTTTCAAGGCCCTGCCTGACGATGCGGCATCGCTCCCGCCGGAGCTCCGGCATCAGCTGCTCAGCCTCCTGAGGTCCAGGCTCAGGGAAACGGAGCAGAGCATCCAGCGGCGGGCCGCTCATTTTTTGGGCGATCCGGCCATCCAGGAGCTTCCCGAACTCTCGGAGTTCTCAGAGCTTCCCGAGCCCGCCCCTCCGATGCGTGCGAGGCTTCCATGTTTTGCGGAGGCCGAGGGGATCCTGCAGGTTCCATTGAAGGCCCTGCTGCAGGATACGGGCGTGGGCCTCGAGTCTAAGCTCAGAGCCCTCGCCCGGGCGCTCCTTGCCGAAGACGGATCGAGCCCCGAGGCCGAATGGACTCCCGGTTCTCAAGAGAGCTCGGCTGCCGGGCATGCCCTCCTGGGAAACGATCTCAAGGCAAGGCTTCTCCAGCTGCGTCAGTGGCTCCAGGATCACAAAGCCTCAGCTCCCGACTCCCCGGCGGACGCCGGAGCTGCCTCCGGGAGGGCTTCAGGTGAGGCGTCCGGCCCATTGGAGAAGCTTCTCCCCGCAGTGGAAGGGCTGCTCCGGGATATCGAGACGTTTCAGCTGCTCTCGAAGCTCACCAGCTCCTTTTGCACCTTCCTGCCCCTGATCTGGAAGGGTCTCCGGGAGGGTGACATCGCCTTCAAGCGAGGCCGGGCCGGAGGAGGGGATCAGATCCATTACTGCGTTCTGAACCTGGACTTTGAGAGTCTTGGGAAGGTGACCATTGTGGCCATGATGCAGGGTGGGGATTTCTTCCTGTCCTTCAAGGCGGACCGGCAGGAGCTGCAGTCGGCCCTGAGCGGCGGTGCTCACGAGCTTGAGGAGATGTTTCGCCGGGAGGGGCTTCGCCTCGGGGGGATCAGCTTTGTCGCCGCGGATGACCCCTGCTTGACCCCGTTTGAAAGACTCGATGCCCTCGAGAGTGTCCTGAGCCTCAAGATTTGAATGCCTGGAGGAGCTCGTGACGGATAAGATCAGAAAGGCCGCCGTCCTCAAGTACAAGCACCAGATCGATCGGGCCCCGAAGCTGGTCGCCAAGGGGAAGGGGGTAGTCGCCGACCGGATCCTGGAGATGGCCCGCAAGCACCGCATCCCCATCGAGCGGGATCCCGCTCTCGTCGAGGTGCTGAGCCAGCTTGATATTGACCAGGAGATCCCGCCCGATCTCTACCGGGCCGTTGCGCAAGTGCTCGCTTACGTCTATCGTGTGACCCGGAAGCTGGAAGGCGCGGGATGAACCGGGGGGGAGGCATGAGCTTTCACTGCGGGATGCCTCGGGATGACACTTTGCCGAAGCTGGCCGCCGGACGTTTTTCTCCCGTGCACCGCATCGTCGAGGTGAGACCGCTGGGGAACGGCCACATCAACGACACGTACCTGGTGGTCCGGGAATTGGAGGAGGAGCCCTGTTTCGTTCTGCAGCGCATCAACGGGCGGGTCTTCCGGGACCCGGCGAGCGTTGTGAGGAACATGCGCAGGGTGACGGACCACGGGCGCAGCCGCCTGAAAGAGCTCACGGCGGCTGCGCCGGGTCTGCGATTCGAGCTTCCCCGAATGCTGACGGCCGCGGATGGCCGGGATCACTGGATCGACGGTGGGGGGGGGACCTGGCGGGCCATCAGCTTCATCGAGAATTCACGATCCTTCGATGCCGTCCAGGGCACAGAGCATGCCCGGGAGATCGGGAGGGCATTGGGGCTTTTCCACACGGCGATGAGCGACCTTCCCGCCGATTCGCTGATGGACACGCTGCCGGGATTCCACATCACTCCGAAGGTTCTGTGCCACTACGACGGGGTGCTCTCGAAGACTTCGGTTCCGAGCCTGCCGGAGGCGGCCCACTGTTGCCGATTTTTGAGCCGTCGGAGGGAATGGGCCGGTGTTCTGGAAGATGCCAGGGCCCGGGGCAGGCTGGTGCCTCGCACGATCCATGGCGATCCCAAGGTGAGCAACGTCATGATCGATGAATCGACCTGGCGCGCGGCCAGCCTCGTGGATCTCGACACGGTGAAGCCTGGACTGGTGCACTACGACATCGGCGACTGTCTGCGCTCGACCTGCAATCCCCTGGGAGGCGAGACGCGGGAATGGGAGGCTGTCCGATTCGATCCGGACCTCTGCCGCGCCGCTCTTGAGGGCTATTTCGAATGGGCGGGACGTTTTCTCACACCGGACGACATCGACCACCTTTACGATGCCATCCGGCTCATTGCCTTCGAGCTCGGTGTTCGATTCCTGACCGACTACCTCGAGGGCGACGTCTACTTCAAGGTGGCCTACCCCGGCCACAACCTGGCCAGGGCCCTCGTCCAGTTCAGGCTCGTCGAAAGCATCGAGCTCCAGGAGGCGGTCATTCGGAAGATCATAGGCGAAGTGACCTCATCCGGCCTCGCCCGCGGGAGGTCGTGGGAAACTCCCCATGTGAGGTGTTAGGGTGCTTCCGAGCCAGGCGATGGTCTCACCGAGGTAGAGCATGTTGCGCAACCCCTCATCATCCTTGAGCACGTCCCCCCTGTCCATGCCGTATCCCATGTTCCAGTAGATGGATCCGGGCACGATCATCCCCGACATGAGGAACATGTGGTTGATGGTGTCGAACACATGGGTCGCCCCGCCCCGCCGCACGGCCACCACCGCTGCCCCGATCTTCCCGAGAAAAGCCCGGTCATTGGCCAGGGAAACGAGTCCGGAGCGGTCGATGAGTGCCTTGAGCTCGGCGCTCACGTCGGTGAAATAGGTGGGGGAGCCGAAGATCATGGCATCGGCCTCCAGGAGTTTTTCCATGCAGTCGTTGAAGATGTCGTCCTTGATGGAGCACCGACGGTCCTTGTTCTCGAAGCACTTGTAGCACGCGATGCATCCGCGGATGCTGCGGCCTCCCACCTGGATGAGCTCTGTTTCCCATCCAGCCGCTTCCAGGGGCTCCAGCACTTTTCGCAGAAGAATCTCCGTGTTCCCTCCCTTCCGGGGACTTCCATTGACGGCGACAGCCTTCATCCTTCCCTCCATGAATGTCATCGGGTGAGTCTCTGGAAAACCGCGGCGCGAAGCCCAACCCCGTTGAACAAGGCCCATAATCCAACCAGAAACCAGAAACTGGAAACCGGTGCACCTGGCCTCATTTGCGCCAGAACTCGGGCACGAACAGCACGATGACGGTGTAGATCTCCAGCCGGCCGAGGAGCATGCAGAGCGAGAGCAGAAGCTTCGCTAAGTCCGGCAGATGGGCGTAGTTGTCCATCGGCCCCACTTCCCCCAGACCCGGGCCGATGTTTCCGATGGTGGCCGCAACGGCGGCAAAGGAGGTGACCACGTCCACGCCCATGCCGGCCAGGAGGAACGCGGACACGATGAAAAGCCCCAGGTACAGGATGAAGAATCCCCAGATGCTCCGGGCGATCTCCTCCGATACCAGGCGGCCACCCAGCTTCAGATGCTTGACGGATCGGGGATGGATCAGGTGCATGAGCTCGACGTGAACGTGCTTGAGCAGCACCATGATGCGCATGCATTTCATGCCGCCGCCCGTCGAACCGGCACAGCCTCCCAGGAACATGCAGAAGAGGAGAACGGCCTGCGGCAGCGGAGGCCACTTCTCGTAGTCCGCCGTGGCGTATCCAGTGGTCGTGATGATGGAGACCACCTGAAAGGCAGAGTATCGGAGGGATTCCAACAGGCTTTCATACACACTGCCGTAGTTGCTCGCCGTGGTGACAAGGATGAATACCGCGATGAGACAGGCGAAGAACCGGAACTCCGGATCGCGCCACAGAGCAGAAGGCTTCCCTGTCAGGGCCACGTAGTGGAGGGCGAAGTTGATGCCCGCAATCAGCATGAAGACGGTGATCACGACATCGATGTAAACACTGCCGTAGTGCCCGACGGAGGAATTCTTTGTCGAGAACCCGCCAGTGGCCATGGTGCCAAACGTGTGGCAAAGGGCCTCGAAGAGGTCCATGCCCCCCAGCATCAAGAGGATGGTCTCGACGAGGGAGAAGATGAAATAGACCTTCCAGAGGATCATGGCCGTATCACGAATACGGGGCTTCAGCTTGTCCGCCACGGGACCGGGAACTTCAGCCCTGTAAAGCTGCATGCCGCCAACCCCCAGGAACGGCAGAACGGCCAGCGAGAAGACGATGATCCCCATGCCGCCCAGCCAGTGGGTGAGGCTTCGCCACAGCAGGATTCCTTCGGGGACCTTTTCGATGTCTTTCAGGACTGAAGCCCCCGTGGTGGTGAAGCCCGAAACCGACTCGAACACAGAGTCCGCGAAGGATTCGAAGGTGCCCGCGAAATAGAAAGGCAGCGCCCCCACGAGGCAGGCCCCGATCCAGCCGAGGGCCACGATGGCCATGCCCTCCCGGTGAGTGACCACCTGGACTCTTTCGGAGCGAAACACGACAAAAAGCGCCATTCCCAGGCCGATGCTCAGCAGCAGAGCCTTGAGGAGCGCCGGCACGCTGTCCTCCTCGCGGGCGAGGGCAAAGGCGATGGGCAGAATCAGCGTGAGTCCCAGGCAGGAGATGAGGGCTCCGATGGAACGAAGCACATAGCGCCAGCGCATCTAAAAATACTCCAGCTTGACCATGAGCTCGCGCTCGACGCGGGGGATGGCCTTGCGCGTGGCCAGGATGATCACGCGATCCTGGGGTTGGATAACCGTATCGCCGCTTGGAATCAGGCTCTTGTCACCCCTCAGGGCGGCGATGACGAGGGCGCCGCTCGGGAAGTTCATGTCCTTGAGCGGTCTCCCCACGATCCCCGAGTGCTCCTGTGCCACTGCTTCGAGGACCTCCGCCTCCTCACCTTTGAGGGTGACGGCCGAGAGGACCTTGCCGCGGCGAATGTGACGAAGAATCGTGTTGACGGCGGAGAGGCGGGGACTGACGATGTTTCCCAGTCCGATGGCCCTGGCTATGGGCATGTAGGCGATCTTGTTGATGCGTGTGATGGTCCTGCGGGCTCCCAGCTGGCGGGCCAGGAGCGAGGACAGGATATTGTTCTCCTCGTCCCCGGTGACGGAGATGACCACGTCCATGCCCTGGATGTTCTCTTCTTCCAGGAGCTCCTGGTCGGTCCCATCCCCGTTCAGGATGATGGTGTGGTCCAATTTCTCGGCCAGGGACTCGCATTTCTCGCGATCCTTTTCGATGAGCCGCACGTGAAGCGAGCTCTTCTCCAGTCTCATGGCCAAGCCGAGCCCCACGTTCCCACCGCCGATGATGAGGACATTCCGGATGGAAACGGGCCCGCTGCCGAATACTTCAAGGACCCGGTTCATCTCGGGTTTTTCACACACGCAATAGATCAGGTCCCCGGATCGAACGTGACTCTTTCCCGTCGGGATGATGAGCCGGTTCTGGCGCAGGATGGCCGCCACGATGAAGCGCAGCTCGCCGGTCTTTTTCCTGAGCTCGATCAGGTCCTTGCCGACGGCCGGACAGTCGTCCTGGATGCGAATGCCGACCAGTTGTATTCGACCGTCGGCGAATTCGCTGATCTCCTCGGCGTTGGGAACTCTCATGAGCTTTTCGAGGATCTTGACGACCTCGAGGTCGGGGCTGATGATGTGCTCGATGTCGAGGAACCGCTCAATGAGCTCCGGGCGATAGTGGGTGTAGTCCGTGTTGCGGATCCTCACCAGCTTCACCATTCCCGGGGCCATGGCATCGGCGAAAAGGGAGGCCACCAGGTTGGTCTCGTCACTGTCGGTTACGGCCAGAAAAGTCTCAGCATCCCGAACCCCCGCCTCGTCGAGGATGCGGGGGTTGCTTCCGGAGCCCTGAACGGTCTTGACATCCAGCAGTTCGGCGAAGCGCTTCAGGACCTCGGGATTCTTGTCGATGACAACGACTTCCTTGCTCTCCGACGCCAGTCGGTGAGCGATGTGGAACCCGACCTCACCTCCTCCAACGATGACCACTTTCAAACGGCATCCTCCCCTGTATAAGGGTCAGCCCTGAGTCTCGCGGCACTCAGGCTCCCACCCCCGTCGGCACAGATTCTCGATATCCGGCGCCGGCATGGGCACCCCCAACAGGAATCCCTGACCCACTTGGCACCCGATTTCGTTCAAGTACCTGAACTGCCCATCGCTCTCGATGCCTTCGGCCAGAAGCCGCACCCCAAGACTGGCCGCCAGACTGACAAAGGTCCGTATGAGTGTCCGGGAGCGCGTGGAAAAATCTCCGAGCTGCTCGATCTCCTTGATGAAAGACTGGTCAATCTTGAGACAGTCCACGGGAAGCCGCTGGAGGTAACTCAGTGAGGAGTAGCCGTTTCCGAAATCATCGATGGCAACCGAGACCCCCAGCCTGCGAACCTGCTCAAGGAGACCGGCCACCACGTCCATATCCTTCATGAGGACGCTTTCGGTGATTTCGATCTCGAGCCACCGAGGGTCCAGACCGGTCTCGGCCAGGATGCCGGCGATCTCGTCCACGAACCCAGGATGGACCACCTGCAAGGCGGAGACATTGACGGCGATGCGGAACGGAGGATATCCCGCCTCCTGCCACGCCTTGTTCTGCTCGCAAGCCCTGCGCAGGACCCAGCTGCCGATGGGGATAATCAGGCCCGTCTCCTCGGCTATGGGGATGAACCGGGCCGGCGGTATTCGTCCCCGCTCCGGATGATCCCACCGGAGGAGAACCTCGATGCCGTCAACTCCCTTGGTCGCCAAATTGAACTGCGGCTGGAAAAAGAGCTCGAACTCCTCTCGCTCGAGAGCCTTCCGGAGATCATTCTCGATCTCGAGTCGTTCGACGACCAGGGCATTCATCTCCTCGGAGTAGTAACGGAAGCGGTTTCCCCCCTCGTTCTTCGCGGAATACATGGCGATGTCCGCGCATTTGTGGAGAGTTGCCGCGTCCAGCCCATGATCAGGGAAGACGCTTATGCCGAGGCTGGCCCCGATGTGAAGCCGACGGCCTTCGATGGCGAAGGGGGTCACCAGGGAGGTCAGGATCCGTTGGGCGGCCTTGGAGACGTCGCCGAAATCGAGGACACGGTTGAGGATCACCATGAACTCATCACCACCCATGCGGGCAAGGGTGTCGCTCTTGCGCGTGCACCCCTGGAGTCGTTCGGCCACCTGGCGCAGCAGGATGTCTCCGGTCTGGTGGCCGAGCGAGTCGTTGATGTGCTTGAATCGATCCAGATCGATATAGATGAGGGCCGTTCTCTCCCGATGCCGGTTGCAGCGCGCCAAGGCGCCTTCGAGGCGATCCGAGGCCAGCAGGCGGTTGGGGAGTCCCGTCAGCACATCGTGGTGGGCCAGGTGAGCCAGCCGTTCCGTCAGGGTTCTTTGCTCGATGGCTATGGCCGCGAGCTTTCCGGTCATCTCCAGGAGCTGGTGGTCAGCCCCCTGGTGAGCGTGGGGCTCGCGGTGCAGCATCGAAATGGTCCCGAGGACCTGCCCCTTCCCTGAGAAGATGGGGATGGACAAGCAGGCGTGAAGTCCGTGCTTCAAGGCCTTTCGGCAGAAGTCGGCTGCGAATGGATTTCCTGTGCGTAAGTCCGTGGCTGCGACGGCATCCCCAAAATGAGCGGCCAGGGTGGAAGGATTCCCCTCCGCGCCCAGCGATTGCTCATGAAAGCTTTCCATCACGATTTCAGGAAGTTCGGACGCGGCTCCGACGACCAGTCGTCCCTCCTGAAGCAGGGAAAGGACACACTCGGTACTGGGCCGCTGGTTCCGGACCAGCCGGATGAGCCCGGCCAGGATATCTTCCAGTGGATTGTTGCCGATAACCATTTGCAGGGCTTCGTTCCTGTCGATCTCGAGCTGCTCGGCCCGCTTTCTCTCGCTGATGTCCTGGATGGCTCCGGACACGCGATAGGGTGGATCCGCATTGAGGTCCATGACCTGGATTCGATGATGGACCACCGTTTGGACACCGTCCCGAGAGACCAGACGATGATCCATGCGCGAGGAACGGCCCCGGAGCATGGCATCCTCGATGGCCCGCCGGACGACCGGGCGATCCTCCAGATGAACGCTGCTCAGGAGATCATTCATGTCCATCCCGGAATCCATGCCGCCGAGGCCGCAGATGCGTTGAGTTTCCCTGGAGCAGACAAATCTCGATCGGGTCGGGTCGAGCTCCCAGCTGCCGAGAAGAGCGATCTGCTGAGCCTGCTCGAGGCTCTCGCGGCTCCTTCGCAGCTCCTCGTTGAACCGGCTGGCTCTCAGCATGTATCGCACCCGCTCGCTGAGAATGAGCCAATTGATGGGTTTGGTGACAAAATCCGTTGCGCCGACTTCATAAGCCTTGGTGATGGAGTCGATGTCGTCGACCCCGGTAACCATGAGGATGGGAACGTGACTGCCTCCCGGCTGCTTCCTGAGTACGGCGCAGGTCTCGAAGCCATCCATGCCGGGCATCACTACGTCAAGCAGCACGGCGTCTGGCTTGTTCCGGTTGAAGATTGCAACGGCCGCTTCACCGTCGGAGGCTTCGACCGATGCGAATCCCCCCCGTTCGATGCAAGCCTTGAGGAGCATTCTCATGGAAGCATCATCGTCGACGATGAGGACCAAGCCACTGGGATGGATGGAGGTCGCGTCCACCATGTCAAAGACCTTCGGACATTCGAGTCAGGGCGATGCAGACCTGTTGGAATTCAGACTGTATCCTCTTGAAGAGCTCGCGTGCTCCATGGAGGGACCCCTGCCGCCCGACGGTCTCCAATTGTCTGCAGGTCTCGGAAAGCCCCATGGCGCCTACCGTGGCGCTGCTGGACTTGAGAGAGTGGGCGGCGCGAAAGACTCCTTCGGCATCGCCCGCCTCCAGGGCTGCGGCCATCTTCTGCAGCAGCTCGGGAGTCTTCTCCATGAAAAGCTCGAGGATCTTCCTGAGAAGGCCGGTCCTTCCTTCGGGGTCCAAAGAGCGTATGCTGTCGATCTTGCTGGAGTCCAGAAGCATGATCTCGCTGCTGGCTCCCTTCCGGGATACTCCGCCATCATGATGGCCCAGGTTCATGGTGGTCCTTCCGAACTTTGGTACGCATCTCAGCTCAGACCGGCTGAAGCCGGCCTTGGTTTCAGCAGATAGTGAGAGACTAGCCACTCCTCACCGTTCCCGTAGGCGAAAAGCTCCGCGCAGGACATCATGAAAATGCGCCAGCGCTGAAGCCAGACCCTGGCTGAAAGATCGCCATGCACGCGCGCCAGCACAGGGAGGATCGCCTCGCGCCGAGTGTCCAGGTTCCTGAGCCAGGCTTCGAGGGTTCTGGCGTAATGTCTTCCGTTCATGCGCCAGTGGCCCTCGACCAGAAGCTCTTTCTGCAGATAAAGCAGCAGAGAATCCGATGGCATCATGCCACTCGTGAAGAAATGGCGCCCCATCCAGTTGTTCTCGCCCTCTGACTCGAACAGGTAGGGCGAGGTGAGGTGGCTGAAAATGTGAATGAATAGTTTCCCCCCGGGCTTGAGCCATCGGGAGATTCTACCCAGCAACTCTTCCCAATTCCGCATGTGCTCGAACATTTCGACGCTCACGACACGGTCGAAGCGGCCGTCGGTGTCGAACCGGTTCATGTCCTCCGTCCGCACTTGGACCCGGGAAAAACCTTGTTCGCGGGCCAGCGATCGAATGGTCTCCGCCTGGGGCCGTGAGTTGGATACCGCCAGAATCCGGCAGCGCGGGTATTGCTGCGCAATCCAGAGTGCCAAGGCCCCCCATCCGCACCCCAGCTCGAGCACATCCATGCCGTCCTCGATTTGAGCCCTGCGGCAGGTGAGGTCCAGCATCGCCTCTTCGGCGCCGTCCAGGGAATGGATTCCTCGAGGCCAATAACAGCTGCTGTATTTCAGTCGCCGTCCGAGAACCATCCTGAAGAAATCCGGCGGAATTTCGTAGTGCTGCTCATTGGGCCTTTGCGGTGACAGGGCCAGGGGAGCGCGCCCCATTTCCTCCAGGAATCGCCAAAGGGATTCCAGCTGTGCCTCGGCGTTCCCCACGGGGAGCGAGCGCAGCCTCTGCCTGTGCAGATTCCTGATGCCGGCTCGGATCAGCGGATCGGGCAGAAGCCCCAGCTCCGCAAGGCGAATCAGCGACTTCATTCCTTGGACTTTCTTGGGGGGCCAGGAAAGAATGCGTTGGTGGTTTTCACGTAATCCACGTAGTCCGGCCTCCGCTCGGCAATGGTTTTCTCCGTCAGAACGACTCCGGAGACTCTCAGAAGCAAAAAGGTGATAGTGATGGGTCCGACGATGGTCCAGAGATTTCGGGGATCCGCCATGGCAATCAGAAAGATACCCCACCACACCAGGGATTCGCCAAAGTAATTGGGATGCCGCGACCAGGCCCAAAGACCGCTTCTCATGACCCTGGAACGGTTGGCGGGATCGGATTTAAACCGGGCCAGCTGCCAGTCGGCCACGGCTTCCCATGAGAATCCCACGAGCCAGACCGCCATCCCGAGAAAGTCCCAGACAACCGGTTCTCGGGGATGCGGGCTGGTGAGGGCCGCCTGGACGGGCAGTGCTATGACCCAAAGGAGTACCCCCTGAAGCCCGAAAACGCTGAAAAGACTCATCCACCAGAATCGGTCGCCGTGCTGCTCCCTCATGGCGCGGTATCTCGGATCCTCTCCCTTGCCCCGATTCCGCAGCCCGATATGCAGGGAAAGCCGGACCCCCCAGGTGCTGACGGCCAGGAGGATCAGCCACTTCCGAAACCAGTAGCCATCCGCATGATGGAACGTGACCCACGCAATGAGGACGAAACCGGTCCCCCAGAAGATGTCGGCAATGCTCGCGTCCCGCCTGACAATGCTCGCCACCCAGACCAGGACCATCGCCGCCAGGATCACAAGGAGGTTTTCCATGTAAAGAGTCATCGGGGTCTTCCTCGTTCCGCCCCTGGCGTCCCGCCCGCCGGCCGGAACAAGCTCGAATCTTCAACCGCGCCCGAGGACGATGGCGGCATCGGTCACCGAAAGCCCCTGTCTGCCCATGATCACGGGGTTGAGGTCCATCTCGTCGATTTCGGGCCGGCTGAGTACAAAGTCGGCCGCCTGGAGCAGAAAGTGGACGACATTTTGTTCATCGACAGGCGGAAGGTTGCGGAATCCGCCCCGGATTCGGGGCCAGCTCCTGAGCTCCGAGAGCATTTCGGAAAAGTCCGCCGCGCGGGCCGGCAAAAGCCTGAAAGCCACGTCCCTGAACAGCTCGAGAGACGTTCCCCCCAGGCCAAAGCTCAGCACCGGACCGAACTGGGGGTGCCGCTGAAAGCCCACGAAGAATTCGCACCCCGTTCCGGCCATGGGCTCGAGAATCAGCACCGCATCCGGGTCGAGACGGCCCCGGAGCTCATGCAGCTTTGTGAAGGCCTCAGCCAGTTCCGTCTCGTCACCGATGTCCAGGATCACGCCGCCGATCTCCGTTTTATGGGTGTGGATCGCCGACGAAAACTTGAGGACCACCGGATACCCCAGGATGGCTGCCTCCGTCATGGCTGCCTCGGCGGAATTCACTGTCGCCAGGGGAATCATGGGAATTCCGGCGGCGGCGAGCATTCGGTTGGCCTCGTGCTCGGGAAGAATCATAAAAAGCCCTCCCTTTTCAGGTAACGGTGCCGAAACAGCAATGCGTTCAGCGCTGTCGCCCCGTCCTCGGGGGTGAGATAGGCGCAGATCCCCCGGGATGCCAGGGCCTCGCTGAACGGGTCGGCTTCGGACCGGGTGGCCAGGTTCACCACAACAATGCACTTGTTTTTGTGCCGGCGGGACAGTTCCTCCATCTCCACCACGGGCACCCGGATCATGGGATTGTAGTTCCAGATGACCAGGTAGGCGTCGAAATCTTCTTCCAGCACTGTCTCCAGCACGGGTACGTAATTCTTCGGCAGGAAGCCGGGTCCCGTCAAATCGATGGGATTCTGGATTTCGACGGGGGTCTTCTCTCCGATGATGGCGGAAATTTCGGCCTTGACCTCAGGGCGCAGGTCCGGCAGCTCCCAGCCGCCTCCCACCAGTTTGTCCATGGCCACGATACAGGGACCCGCCGTGAAGGTGAGGGCGCAGAGCCGATTTCCCGCCGGGGGCCGGACCATGCTCAGGGCCTTGGCCGCCACGGCTGCGTCCCAGGATGAGTCGGCTTCAAAGGCTCCGGCCTGGCGGAACATGGCCCTGTAGAGCTCATACTCCCCGGTCAGACTGCCCGTGTGAGTCGCCGTGGCCCTCGAAACCACCTCGTTTTTTCCAGCCTTGTAAACCGCCACCGGCTTGACGGGGGTGGTCTTCCGAAGGGCGTCATACAGGAGCCGCGGGTTCTCGATGCCTTCAATGAAAAGCAGGAATGCGCCCGCCCCAGCGTCGTCCCTCAGGGCGTCGAGATAGTCCGGGAAATCGAGAACCGTGCGGTTCCCCACCCCGATGAAATGGCTGAGTCCGCACTGGAGCGCCGCGAGCGAATAGCCCATGGTGAGCCCGACACCGCCGCTCTGGGAGATGACGGCAACAGGCCCCGGCGCCGCTTTCAGGTGCCAGAAGATACCGTGCAGACCGTGGGCGAACGTGGAGAAGCCCAGGGTGTTGGGGCCGATCACCACCATGTCGTGCTCGAAGGCGATCCGGCGAAGGCGGTCATTGAGCGCCTGCCCTCCGTGCCCCACTTCCCGAAAACCGCCGGCCACGATGGTGATTCCAGGAATGCCGAGTCGGCCGGCCTTCTCGGCCATTTCAACGGCCAGATGCTGGTTCAGGAGCAGAATGGCCAGGTCCGGAAGCGGGTCCAGACTCTCGAGATCCGGATAGCATTTCCGGGACAGAATCTCCCTGTACTTGGGGTTCACGGGGAGCACTTCCCCCTGAAATCCGGCTGTCAGAAGATTGTGCAGGGGACCCATGCCCACGGAGAGCTGTTCCTGGGACGCCCCAACGACGGCCACCCTCCTGGCGTTGAGAACCCTTTTAAGATTTTCCCGCATGCGCGGCGAAAGCGGCATGTGCTGCATCCTCCTCGTTCAGCGTTGGCGTCGTTCGGTTCAAAGGCCGGGGTACTGTGAGGTGCTCCTCCAGGACATGCAGTAGCCGGGACGCAGCGGATCGCAGACCGTTCGACCCGATCGGGCTTCATGCACGGACTTAAGAATAGCTGCATGAGCCAACCGGTCAATGGGATACCGCAAGGCAATGATGAAAGCCAGGACATTGCAACAGGAGGGAACCAGGGCATAGAGCACGCGCAGCATCCATCGGACTTCCTCGGATTGCGGGACATTCGGCACATATCCCGACCTTCCCAGAAGCCAGAGCGCGATCCCCACTCCCATGGCCGCCGCCAGCTTCTTGGAAACCGACCAGAATCCGACGTAAAGGCCCTCCCGCCGCTGTCCCGAGATGAGCTCGTCGTAATCGATCACGTCGGCCTGCATGGCCGAGGGCAGGGCCAGCGTTGCCCCAAAGCCGATTCCGGAGATGCAGACGAGCACTCCGTAAAGGTGCCCGTCGCCCGGCCCGAGGAAGAATACGCCCACGAAGGCCCCCGTGTTCACCACCATCGAGGTCAGCCATGCCTCCTTTTTGCCCCATCTTCTGGATACCAGCACCCAGGCCGGCAGGCAAATGATTCCAGTGGCGAAGTAGACGAGGAGGAACAGATCCGCGTGGGGCGACTCCAGAACATACTGAACGTAGTAGAGGATCAGGGTGGCCGGCAGGTTGCTTCCGAACGCCGACACCGTGTAGGAGACAAGCAGGATCCTGAACGGCCGGTTGCCCGCGGCTTCTCGAAATCCGCCCAGGAGGGGCGCCGCTTTGTTCCCGTCGATGCGGGCCGGCTGCTCCCTGACGGCGGAGACGCACCACAGGCAGGATGCTGTGAGCAGCGGAGCGTAGGCCATGGATATCCAAAAGAATTTGGAGCGCTCGCCTGCCGCTCCGGCATCCAGTCCCGCCAGCCAGGAGACCAGCGCGGGCGAGCTGGCGGCCACCAGGGTCCCCAGAATGAGGGCTCCGTCACGATAGCTGAAGAGCTCCGTGCGCTCGTCGAAGTTCGACGTGATTTCGGGCCCCAGCGCTTCGTAGGGGACTTGAACCACTGTCCAGAACAGGAAGAGGAGAAAAATCCAGATGCCGAACCAGGCCGCGCCTCCAGCCCCAGGTTCGGCGGGCGGATTGAACAGGAAAAGAATGGCTGCCGAGAGCGCGACAGTGCCCAGTGCAATGAGGGGCCGCCTCCTTCCCCACCACGTTCTCCAGCGGTCGGAGAAGAAGCCCAGCAGGGGATCCGAAAAGGCGTCGAAGATGCGAACGGAGAAGAGCAGGACACCGATGGTCGCCAGGGAAACCCCAACAACGTCGGTATAGAATTTAGGAATATAGACGTAAACGGGAATCCCGACGATGGCGAGGGTGAATGCCGGTGCGGCGTAGGCGAGCTTCCTCGACAGGGGCACCTTTCCTTCGGATGATGGAGTGATGCCGGCGGCCATATGAAGCCTCAATCAACCCGCTGCTGACACTGTTGAAGCATGAGTTGACGGATCTTCTCCAGCCGCTTCCGGTTTTGTCCCAGGTCCCAGTAACCCACCCGCGAAGCCGATCGCATGTGGATGACCCCGGCCCCGGCATCCATCTCGAAGCTCACATCATCCACGAAGCCAAGTCTTGTTCGGAACTCCGCCTCAATGGACAGGGTATCGGATGATATGATCCTTGTCCGCTTCATCGCCATGATGACCCGTTTCAGGCAATCCATCGTCTCGCGGGGAGACCCCTGGATCACAAGAGGAGCAATGGCCCTCCCCTCTCGCTCGCTCCTGCTGGATACGCAGTTGGGCGAATCGGGGCAGGGGGGCAGGCGGCTTCCATCGGGTGGAAGCGCTTTTGAATGGACCGCGGAAAGATTGAGCATGGACCAGCACAAGGCCATTAGCCACACGGGGATGAGAAAGCGAATCACTTCCATGCCTGTTGCTCCAAATAAACTTCACCGAGGAAGTCGCGGGTTTCCCAAGACACGTTCCGCTCTCAAGCGTCACGGCAGGCGAATCAAATCCCCGGCCTTGGAGGTTTCCTTTCGGCCCCAGACCGGCATCTCTCTGGTGACCGGGAGAAAGTAACCACTCCAAGGTGGATTGTCTTCCACCCTTGTCGCACCGTTTGGCTCTCAATTGGGAACGAAAATTCCTTCGTCCCCGCGGTTTGCACAAACGAAGATTCCGATCCTCAACGAGCAGGTCCTCGACATCCCTCGAGCCTAAGGTCGGGTTCCGGGACCTTCCGTGTCCTGGAGCATCCGCTCGATACGCTCCTGGGAGGGCCTTTCCTGGTCCGAAGCGCTTCTTCCCCGCTGACGCCTCTCGGTGGCCGGCCGCGGCTTTCTGCAGGCGCGGACCATTTCCTTCACGTCCTCGTCGTCGGGGGAGATGAGCAGGTAGCGCTCGAAATAGACCATGGCGCTGGCGCAGTTCCTCTGATCTGCATACTTCCGCCCGGCTTCCCTGTAGAAATCCTTCATCTCCTCGATGCGCTCCCGGGCCACCCGGTTGCCGGGATCCAGCGCCAGGATCGTCTGGTATATGGCATAGGCGTTCTGGCCGATGGGGGTGGTGTAGCGCCTCGCGGCAAAGTGCTCGTCCGCTCTGGCCATGAGCTGATCCAGGGGAAGCTCGGTGACGCTCTCCTTCTGATAAACGCTCCAGATGTGGCTGAGAGCTCGCTGAGCCTCGTCAAAGAGAGGGCTGTCCTCCGTGATGGAGGAGAACTCGCGCAGTGCGCCCATGGGATCACCGCTGATTTCGAGTTGCTGACCGACCTGCAGCCTGAGCTGATCGAGACGTGCCTGGACGGAGTCCGCTGCCTTTTCCGCTCCATATTTGGCGAGAAAGTCACTCAGGACGCCTCGAGCCTCGTCGATCTTGCCCTCGGGTGCCAGCTGGTCCGCTTCCGCGACAGTGAGCCTTGCCAGCAGATCCAGGGCTCCTTCCCGGGTCTCCTCCGAAAGGGCTTCGGACAGGAACTGACCCAGGCGAGCCTGGATTCCGGAGGTCTCGCCGGAGGTCCACAGCCGGGTGATTTCCTCGAGCTCCTGTTTTTGCTTCCAGGGCACGTATATGCCGTGAAAACCGAAATAGGCCGCCCCCGCGAGTACGGTCAGGGCAAGGCACGCCCATGCGAAGGCCGCCCCTTTCCGCCGTTTGACGATGATCCGCTCCTCAATGGGCCTGCGATCCTCGATCCGATCGGATACGAAGCTTATTCTGAAAGGGCCGATCCCGATTTCATCGCCTGCATAAAGCTGATGGTCCGCCACATTCATCTGATTCAGAAATAGGGGATTCGTCTCGCTGATCCGAACCAGGTGGAAATGGTCGCCCCTCTTTTCGATGCGGGCGTGTCTGCGTGAAACAGCCGCATCCGCCAGCCGCACGTCGACATCGTGGGCTCGACCCAGGATCGTGGGCGCATCGGAGAGGGCATGCATTCTCGAATCGCCGTCAGGGTCCAGGACCAGGAGGCGGGGGCCCCGCTCCTCCGGGATTCGCGGCGCCTGGAAGAGGGCTGTCATCTCGACGTCCTGGTCGACATCGTCGGCCATGAGATCCCCGAAAACGTCCATGGCCGGGGACTCCAGGCGAAAGACCAGCTGAGTCTTGCCAAGCAGGATCATGTCCCCGTCACTCAGGACCGACCTGTCGGTGGGTTCGGCGTTGACCAGGATGGGATTTCCCCCGATATTCTGGATGACCACCTCATCTCCATCCCTGTAAATACGGGCCTGGCGCCGGGAAATGTAAGGGTCGTCCAGCCGGATGTCGCAGGTCTCGGAACGCCCCACAATGACCTCGGACAGTTCGAGAACATGGCTGACACCGGGATCCTTGCCGTGGATCAGTCGTCCGTAGGGTTTCACGAAAGGTCTTCCTCCAATGAAAGCTCCGCGTCGCCCAATGAGTCGGAAGGTTCGAGAAAGCCGGACTCCACAAGACTTTCGACCAGGGTGAGCACGGGCTCGATGAGAGAGTCCGGATCGACTTCCAAACTCGCAGCCAATGCAGAAGCCAGTTCCCCCAGGGGACGCGACCCGTTGCATCGGGCCAGGAGATTGGCGGCGGCGATATCCACCCGAATGGAATGGGCCAGGCCCGAGGTCCGGCGCAGACGCACTTCGATCTCTTCCCATGCATCCTGCGACGGCCGAAAGGTCTGCTCCAGCCTGATATCCGGGTTGAGCCGAAAAGCCGACGCAAGCCACCGGGCCCGGTTCTCCGTCTTTTGGAACCAGTCTCGGGCAGCGAAGGCCCGCTGGATGTCACCGCCGCAGGGACCGATCATCTTTTCCGGAGCGTCGTCGGCCCGAAACCAATGACCGCTCCCCGATCTGCGCCTCATGGTGATGAGACCCGCCCCCACGGAGTCTATCCCATGGCGTTCGTAGTACGCCATCCACTCGTGGAAACGCTCAACGAACCGCTCGGGCTGTTGATGCTCGGTGTGCTGGATCCATGTGGACGCGTAAGTCGCGGCGTCCCGGGTCTCGGAGCGCATGACCCAGACGTCGCACCCGCTGGCTTCAAACCACCCGGCCAGCCGCTCCCGCCAATCCTGGCCGGCGAACTGGCACCAGTTGCACAGCACTTGGCAAAATCCCCCTTCATGGAGATAAGCCGGCGCCGTCTTCACGATGGACCGGCACAATTCGTCGCCCGTCATGCCGCCGTCCCTGTAAGTGTACTGGTTTTCAGGGGAGATCACGAACGGCGGATTGGAGACAATGAGGTCGAAGCGACGGTCTTCGGCGGGTTTGAAGCGGTCGCCGACCGCCGCCCGGATGTTGTCGAAGCCGTTGATCCCGGCGTTGAACGCAGTGAATCGGACGGCCCTGGGATTCAAATCCACGGCGAGCACGGTTTTGCTGTGACGCGCCGCCAGGAGCCCCTGGATTCCACAACCGCAGCCCAAATCCAGGGTGGCCCGTGACGATCTTCGCACGGTGAGGTTGGCCAGCGTGTGGGAGCTCCGCCCGATTCCCATGACATAGTCCCGATGGTCGGGCGCCTTCAACCTGCGGGGGAGGTCGAAGGCAAACAGCATCTCCTGGAAGGGAACGATCTTCACGGCGCCCAGGGCTTCATCCCCGCTGGTCTCGACGAGGCCCGAATGGATCAGCGTGCCGGGCTCCAGGGGGTGCACGGCCGCCTTGAAGGATTCCATGGGAACCGGGACTTCCATGAGGAAGAGGCGAACCAAGGTTTCGAGGGGACTTCCCCCACCCGTGCGACGAAGGAGCAGTGGCAGATCCGTCCCCCGCAGGGACGGGAAATCCTTCGCCCCGAGAAGGTCCAGAATGGCGGTATCTCGATAACCTGCACGGTCAAGGACGTCGCGCAGCTGGAGGATATCCTCCGGCCTTTCAAAGCTCAGGAATCTCTCGTAAGTGCTCATGCATGGCCCACATCGATCCGTTGCTCGGCGGCGCGCGCCATGGATTGCAGAGGGCCCTCCTCGGTTCCCTGCAGCTCCCGGAGCCTCGCCAGGGCTGCGCCCGCCCTCGGCCCCAGGTGGGCCAGCGCCGTTATGGCCGCTCCCCGCACCTCGGCTTCCGAGTCATCCAGCCGTTGGATGAGCAGGGGGACGGTCCGTGCCGGATCCGCTTCGATTCTTGCCAGGGTGACGGCTGCAGCCGCTCGAACGCGAGCGTTCGGGTCCTCGAGGGCGCCCGTGATCTCCTCGAGCAGAGGCATGGCGCCTCCACCGAGACCCGCCAGGAGCTGGAGACTCGCTTCACGGAGCCGCGGGTCCTCTCCGGCGAGGTGCATCGCCAGAATGGGCAGAAGGGGTGCCGAATCGCCGGTGATGGCGGCCTGGGCCGCCGCGCAGGCCAGAGCGACCCGAGGCGGGGGGCGCGAATCATCCAGCGCTTTTAAATCGTCCAGGACATCGGCGGCTTCGGCTCCCATCCCTCCCAGCACATTCAGGGCGGCCAGCATCGTCGCCTCCCCGGAGGTGAAAATGAGCGGCCGAAGGAATGGGACGGCAGCCTCGCCCAATCTTCCCAAGGCCGCTCCTGCATGCCATCGGAGTGTTTCGTCCTCCGATTCCAGGCAGCCGGCCAGCGGTTCCGCCGCCTCCAAGGCCGGCGGGCTCATGCGGGCCAGCGCCGCTGCAGCGGCAGTCCTGACAGCCGTCGGCTGATCCACGTGGAGGGCCGAGATGAGCGGCTGGCTCCCCTCCCTGCCGCAGCGAGGAAGGGCCTCGACCGCCAGGATCCTGATGCCGGGGTCCGGATCCTGAAGACCCTCGGCAAGGGCCGCCGCCACTCCATCGGGGAGCTCGTCGACCGTCAAGCACTCGGCCATGGCCGCCAGCCGGATTCCGTGCTCCTCATCCCTCAGCCGCGAGGCCAGAGTGGGGAGCTCTGGCGATGCCGCCCGGTATGATTCGCTCATCATACGATGTTCCCGACACCCGGCGAATAGGACGGAGAGACCACCCCGATCGAGGCGACGAGGGAGGTGCACTGGACCACCCCAGCCACCGACAGGATGCCCGTCGTGAAGGTGATGCTGCCCGCCGTCACGGTGACGCTCGGGGCCGTGACGGAGATCGGGCCGGCCGCGGTGATGGAGATGGAGCCCGCCGAGGTGACCGTGAGGCCCGAGGGCCCTATGGTCACGTCGGCACCCTTGAGCCAGTTGATGGTCACCGCCTGCATGACCGTGGTGTCCTTCTTGCCCTGAACCGTCTCGGTGGAATTGTTCATGACAGTCACGGTCCGGTCATGCTTGATCGTGTGGCTCTGATCGTTCTCCACCTCGATGGTCCGATCCTTCTGGGCGTGAACGTATATCTCCTCCTGACCCTTCTTGTCCTCGAAGCGGATTTCGTTGAAGCCCCCGCCGCCGATGGTCGATTCGGATTTGACGGTGGACCGGGTCTTATCGCCCGGAAGGTCCAGGGGAGGCTGGTTGGATTGATGATACACACAGCCGATGACCAGGGGACGATCGGGATTGCCTTCCAGGAAAGCCACGATCACTTCCTGCCCGATGCGAGGGATGAAAACGGCGCCCCACTGGGGTCCGGCCCAGACCTGGCCCACCCGGATCCAGCAGGAGCTGTTTTCATCCTTCTTTCCCTTGCGGTCCCAGTGGAACTGCACCTTGATGCGGCCGAGCTCGTCGGTGTAAATCTCCTCGCCCCCCGGCCCCACCACAACGGCCGTCTGGGTCCCGTGCACCACGGGCCTGGGAGTGCGCCGCTCCGGTCGAAAGGGCACGTCGATGGGAATGCACGCGAACCGATTCATGTACGAGGCCCCTCCCAGCCCCTGGCCACCCGGAAAGTTGGCTCCCTCGCTTGCCTCATGCTCAAGCTCCGTCAGCACGTAGGCCCGATTGTTCCAGTCGCTCCGGTAGTGATCCTTGAGAGTGAACCGATATCCCGCGGTGAACGCCCGGCAGTTGCTGGTGCCCTCGATGGTGGTGATGCGGGCCTCCTCTTCCTCCATACGAACGGTGGTCAGTCGCTCTCCGCGCCCCTTGTTCGGGTAGAGCCCGGGGAAGTCGTACACCTCGCGATCGCCCTGTCCGAGCACCTGCCGGCTCGACACGCTGCTTTTGAGGTCGGTATTGGGTATGCTGTAATTATAGTCGTTGAGGGTCACCTTGGCCGGTCTGACTTCCTGAGATTTGACCAGGCCATGAATGACGTCCTCCTCGAGGTCCATTCCCGAGCTGATCTGGTAGCGGGCGGATCCCTGGTGGGGACAATTCCTGTGCTCTGACGGAGAGTCCGCCAGGATCAGCGTGTGGCGGCCGCGCTCGTGCTGAAAGTAATAGTAGATCCCCTCTTCCTCCATGAGCCGGGAGACGAAATTGAAGTGGGTCTCCCGAAACTGAACGCAATAATCCCTCTTATCGTAACTGCCGCTCAATTTGATCCTGAAATCGTTGAAGCCGCTCTCTCTGAAGACCTTCTCGATGATGTCGGGCGCGTTGAGCTCCTGGAAGATGCGCACATCCGCCATGTGATGGAGGAGGGAAAGCCAGGGCACGATGGTGGCCGAGTAGTGTGAGAAACGTGGATCGCTGCCCGACTCGCCGCCGCCGCGCCCCTGGGAAAAACGGGAGACGATGCCGTTGATGAAACGCTCCTGCCCATTGGCCAGGACCACGGAAACGGTCACGTTCTTCCCGATGATGCTTTCAAAGGCGATGGCGTGGTTTTCCGAAATGAGACTCAGCTCGAAGCTGAAAGGGGAGGAGACAGCCTCCCTGCCCCTGAAGCCGGTGAGCAGCAGGACATCCTTCCCCAGCGGGGTTTCGATGGCCATCAGTCTGTTCTCTTGAGTCAGCACCATGGGTCCCCTTCAATTGAGTAACGGTCGATTATCCTCCGGCTTAGCCTGTGTGCGAAGTCACCGGTGGGGTGTCCTCGCGGGAACAGCGCCCGTATTCGTCCCCGGGACAGGGTTCAGGGACTGCTGGATTGCCGATATCCCTGCCCGCGCCCGCTCAACCCCCTAAAAAGCCCGCAAGATGATATAGGAGAGAATCATGAGCAGAATCAGCAGGAAGGCAACCCAGGCGGGCTTCTCCCTCCAAACCGGCCTTCCGGTGGAAACCTGCTGGGGAACGGACTTCAATGCCTGGTGCTCGGGCAGCAGGAAGGTCATTTCGGGGTCGAGAGCCGATTCGTCGAAATCGGCCGCCGGCTCCGGAGCTGGCGATTTCAACTGGAAAACCACCTGCGTCTTGCCAAAAAGGATCATGTCCCCACTCCGCAAGGTGGATTTTTCGATGCACTCGCCGTTGAGCAGGATTGGATTGCGGCCCAGGTTCTCGATGACCACGTCTCCGTGGTCGAGAAAGACCCTGGCCTGGCGCCGGGACACGTAAGGGTCGTCCAGGTGAATGTCGCAACTCTCGGATCGACCGATGACGGTTTCGGGCTCCTTGAGCTCGTAGAAGACTTCATGATTCCGGCCGAGAACCAATCGTCCGAATGGATTCACTGATCATTGTCCTCCCTGGATGTCCATTCGAGCAACTTTGGCAAAGCTCCATCCCCCGGGCACTCGCAACCCGCATGAACAGACACCTCGGGCCGATGGCAAGGTGCCTCCGTAGTGCACGGAGCGGAAGAACGGATACCACTTCACCAAACCACTCATTTCCGCACCTTATAACGACACGATGATTTTTTCATGCATTTTTTGGGAGGCTCGCCTGGAGTACTCGCCGGCCGGCAATTCAGGCGCGGGGGGCGCATCGAGCGCAACCGGCGCCCGGAACTGAGGCGTGAATGGGGGCGGAGACAAAGCCTCGAGCAGCAGCGTCGGAGGGCGACACGGGCTGAACCGGCCCGGGATGTTCGCCTGGAGCGCCCCCGCGCCTCCAGCAGGTTCGTGAGCAGGGAAGCACTGAACAGGGCTCGAGGAGATCGGCGCCGAGGGGTGCAACAGGAGCGGGAGCGTCGGCAGGGCCAAGAGCAGCTCCGACGACAGCAGAACGACCAAACTCCGGGAGCCCGGCAACAGGATGTCCGGCCCCGGGGTTTCTAACGGGCTTTCCGGGTTCTATTCCTCCGCCGCGGGTCTGGCCATGCAACAGAGTTTGTATTTCTTCCCGCTGCCACAGGGGCAGGGTCGGTTTTTGGGGTATTCCGTCGATTCGATTTGAAAGCGTACCTTCACCGTTGCTTCCTCGGGATGGATACCCAGGCTCCGGGCCAGCTCACGCCTCTTTTCCCGAACGGCTTTTTTGAACTGCCGCGAGTCCTTGGCTGTGTGAAGTCGGCCGTCGGACAGGCCTTTGTAGCAGCGATCGATCCAGTCGTAAGCTTCAGCCAGTCTGCCTTCGCAGTGATCGAGCCGTGCAAGACCCGCCATGGCTTCCAGTGCCCGCGGATCGAGGTCCAGGGCTTTCAGGAAGGCGCGCCGGGCCTTGGAAAAAACCTTCACGTATTCATAAAATTTCCCCAGCACGAGCTGGGCCTGGGGCTGGGTGGTGTTGCGCAGCGCCGCCTCGGAATTCTCCCTTTCCAGCTCCACCAGTGACACCGGCTTTCCCTCCTTTTGAACCGTGTCTACATGCTTCACGGGGTAGTACGGAGGCGGGCTGACCTTGGTCCGATGAAGTGCCATCAGTTTCAGCGATTCCGCGGTGATCTGGGCCAGGGTTTCTCGCGTCACGACAAAATCGTTCAGAGTGTTGCAATTCTTGCACCTCAGATCGTCGCAGACCACCACGCCATGCTGGTAAGGGGCTCCTTCGGGAGCCTCCATATCCAGCTCTGTCTTTCGATGGGGGTGCAGATGCACCTCCCTGACCGCATAGGTGTACTTCCTGCCGCATTGTCTGCAGGCGAGGTCCAGGTCAACCCGGTCCGGCCAGTCGCGGAACCCTCGGGTCAGAAGGGCCTCCTGCCGCTGAAGCATGCGCTCGTGCTCGGCGACCTCCCGCTCGATCTCCGTCATGGACTCCGCCGTGCGCTGATGGATCCGGCAGAGCCTGAGAATGACCCGGGCCGTGCTCCATTCTCCGGGCCGATATTCTTCCTCCAGAAGCGGCAGAAATGCTTCGGAGCCCATGTCCTCGATCGCCTGAAGCAGGGAGGCCGATTCTTCCTCGAAAAGCTTCGGGAATCGCTTCAGGATCTCGCCCACCCCACCACGCGTCGGGTGCGCCGAGATGACCCTGAGGGCGAGGGATCTCTCGTGGCTTGAATAGGAATCGAGCAAACCGGCCACTGACGGCGTGCTCTTCCGACCGATTCGCTTGAGCGCCCTCTCCGCCACCTCGAAGAGCGAGCTCTCCCGGAAGCGCTGGAGGGCCTGGACAATGGCAGCGGCGCCGTCGGCTTCACCCATGAGTCCCAGCATTTCCATGCTCTGAAAGGTCTTCCAGGAGAAAGGCTCCGTCTTTAGCATAAGGACCAGTTCATCCCTGAACTCGGGTCCCGGAGCGTCACGGACGGCGGATTCCAGCAGGGCGGGCTCGATGGGCCTCAGGAAATGCTCCGTAAGGACGAACGCCCGACGGTGCTCCCACGGCGCGTTGGCGGAGGGAGTCGGGAATTCCTGTTCACTGCATCCCGTGATGAGGGCACTCAGACCGAGGGCGGCGAGGGCATGGGACTCCTCCGAGCCGGCCTTGCAGCGTTTCTGCCCTTCGAGGCAGCTGAGGGCCATATCCCTCTGAAATCCGGACAGACAGTCGAGATGTTCGATGGCATGACGCAGGTGCGCCCAGGCCACCGAGACGTTCTCGGGTCGAAGCACGTCGAGATAAGGACGGATCTCGCCAAGGATCTCGTCCCTGGGTTCGCGGCCGGCTCGGCTCCCGGCCGCCTGGAGGAGGAGATCCATGCGGGCGGCGAGATGCTTCTGGACGCCTTCCACATTGCCGAATAGGAGGTCCGAGGGGTTCAGGAGCGGGTCGGTCCTGTGAGCCAGGATCTGCATGGCGTTGCGCCGTCGGGACTCATCCTGGCCCGAATCCGTGAAGAGGTTCACCAGGGTGTCAATATCTTCACGTTTTCCGTGGGAGAGCAGGGCGTCGTAATAGGTCATCCAGAGGGAGCTCCGCCTCTCCGCCATGCTCGTCTCGGTGGCCTTGAGCAGATCGTAGGCCTTGTCGCCCGGGGTGACCCCCAGGACCCCGATCATGGCGGCGATCTGGTCCGGGCTGAGGGACTGGTTCTGGAGAATTTTTTCCTGAATCCATGTGGCTGCGTCCGGAACCCTCCAGGTGCCTGCAACCCGTATGGCGAGGGCGGAAAGGTCGGGGTCGCCCGAAAGGAAGAGCGCTCTCACGTGGGGAGTCAGGTGCGGGTCGGGATGTGATGTCTCCAAAAGGTGTTTGAGGGTAGCTTTCGCGGCCAAGGGGCTGGAGCCGTCAAGCCATTTGGGCATCCGCGCCTTGCTGGAAGAGGGATACAGCCGAAGGAGGGCGGACACCGCCCAAGACTGGACTTCGGGGTGGGGGGAAGATGCCTGGAGCTCCAGCGCTGATTCCGACCAAATCAAACTGTCATCCATACGGGTTTCTCGCTTCCTTCATCGTGGGTTCACACGTGGCGCGCCTGCCGGCCCGCGAGCATCACGAGATAGTCTTCAAAGGCTCCAGGTGTCAAGGTGTTCCGTATCGCACGGCCGGCCGAGAGCGGTTGACCGGTTCAGTTCAAAAAAAAGAGCAGGCCCCGGCGGAGCCCGCTCGTGAGACCTGCTGTAGGATGGGCTAAGCGGCCTGATGGTATTCCCGCTTCGGCTCGAAGTAGATCGGTCCGCGCATCTCGTCGAAGTTGAAGTTCGCGAACACGCGGTGTCCATTGTAGTCAAGCACCCTCAGGTCATCCGTCTCGTGAAGGTCGCCCATGACCACCGAAAAATGGGTGCCATAAACGTCCTTGACTCTCTCCCAATCCAGCTCATACCCGATGAACTCGCTGATTCCCTTGGCTCCCAGCTTCTTCACCAACTCCGGGTGGGTCAGGGAGTCATAAGATGTCAGGATCAGAATCGGCCCCGTGCCGGTGACGATGATTCCCGCTTTCATGATGGAACCTCCAAATATGCCGCGGCTGGCTCACGACAAGGTAATGCCGGAGCATTGCCGCCCGACTGTCCGCGCCCACGGCCTGGAGGCGGCGCGAACAGGGTTGATGTCTTGAGTGGGCTCACGGCCCGATTGGGGTGCATCTTCCGATGTAAACTCCGCTGTTCCAGGCTCATCCAAATCTCGACCCTTGACAAAGCAACTGATGAAGCACCTGCACCTTTATTGTAATCACAGCCGCCGCATTCCGCATCTGGCCCCTGGCTTGTATGGAAGACGCCGGGAATGGAACTGTCTGCGGGCCGCATCAGCGGCTTACCCAGAGGGCGGCCCTGTCCAGGGTCTGGAGCAGTTCCAGGCTCTTTGAGCCCATGAAGGGCTTCAATGGCATCGACGCTCTGCCGATGCCGCGTCGTCCGACGGCGACGACGGCATATCGATTTTCGGCGGCTTCCCTGCGAACCGCCGCGGCAACATCGGATTCCCGGGCCACCCGGACCCTGATTCGCTCCTCGGCCACACCGACTTCCAGGAGCTTCCGCCTGGCGAGCTCCAGTACCAGCTCCACGTCTTGTCCGCTTCCGTCGTCCACGTGGAAGAGTCCGACACGGTGCTGTTGCTCGTCTCCAGCCATGAGCCCCACGTGCTCCAGCATCCTCAGGGCGGGCTCCGATCCGTCCACACAAACCAGCACATCCCTGAGACCTCTCTCCGGCCGCCTGCAGACCCACAAGGGGAATTCGATCTCCAGGTCCATGGTGGCCTCGGAAACCCAGGGGTGGAAGACTTTCTCGAAGATGGAGTAGCCCCGGCGCCCCAGCACGATGGCGTCATAGCTCCCCTGGATGGCTTCCTCGATCATGTCCCCGATCATCCCATAGCGCTTGCGCATGAGCTTCGTGCTGATCTGGTGCGCCTGAAAATCCTCGTTGAGGAGGATGTTCCTGCTCGCATCGAGGGCCTTCTGCCCCTTCTTCATATAAATTTCGGAAAGAGCCGCATCCATCTCGCGCACCCTCAGGCTCTCTCCGAGGTCCATGGATTCGAAGTGCGGGGCCACGTGGAGCAGGGTCAACGTCATGTCCCGCCTGTTCTTGAAAAAAGCGGCGACGAAACGCACCCCATAGAGCGAGTCCGGGTCGTCGCCAACGGTGATCAGGAGCTTCCTTCCCATGGCGATTGCCTTCCATCCTCATGGAACATCCACATGCGAAGCGATCTTGTCGGCTTGCACCGTTTCGTCAGGCCGAATCGCCCGGAGTCAGGCCGCCGGCCTCGAACTGATCCAGGGCCTCGAGGGCCTCGCATCCGTAGACCATGGCGGGCCCTCCGCCCATGAGGATGGCGACGCCCACGGTCTCCATGATCTCCTCCCGGGTGGCGCCGGCGCGGATGGCGTCGTGCACGTGGTAGGCGATGCACCCGTCGCAGCGCACGGTCACGGCGATGGCCAAGGCGATGAGCTGCTTGACCTTCCGGCTGAGGGCGCCTTCCGCCGATGCCGCCACCCTCAGCTGGGTGAAACCCGACATGGTGCCGCGCACCTCCCGGGCCAGTTTTGCGGAGAGCTTCTGCAGGTGCTCGTAATATGTGGGATAGTCCTTGTGCATGTCTTCTCCCCTTCCTTCCTGATGCGTATCGCTCCCGGTGATGCCGGGGACAATTCGATATCTCAGTACAGTTTAACACAAGAGAGTGTCCGCCACAGGGGCGTCATTCCGGCAGTCTCCCGGCTTGGAACCTGCCGAGACAAGCTTTAGCCGGAATCCACAGAAGAACTGGATGCCGGCTGAAGAAATGCCGGCATGACGAGAGATGAAATGGACATCTTGATTCGTGGAGCTGTACTGCCGTTGGCCGGCTTCGCTGACCGCTGACCGCTGACCGCTGGCTCCCAAAGCTCCACCATGCTGATCAGCGAAGGCCGGCCAAACGGCAGATGCGGTTCAGGCCACGCGGGAAGCCAGGTAGCGGGTCAATTCCGCAAGGGTGTTGAGCTGCCCGTAGTCGGCTTCGGGAATGGTCACCCCGAGCTCCTCGTGGAGCTGAATGAAAAAATTCAGGGCATCGAACGAGTCGATGTCCAGGGCCCTCCGAATGTTCTCATCGGGTGCCAGGCCGGACGGATCCGCCTCGGGGGCGATGCGTCGGAGGAGCTTGAAGATCGTCTGAAGAATCTTTTCCTCCTTCATAATTTGGACGGCTCCTGAAGATGGCGGTTGAGGGCATCGAGAAACTGGGCGCCGCGGCGGCCGTCGGTGGCCCGGTGGTCCGCCGACAGTGTGGCGGAGAGCACGGGGCGGACGGCGAGCATGCCGTTTTCGGCCCAGGGCTGCTCCGTGATCCTGCCAAAGCCGACCAGGGCCACCTGGGGCGGGTAGATGACCCCGAACACCGTCTCGACACCCAGGTCTCCCAGGCTCGTCACGCTGATGGTGGCCTCGGTGAGCTCGGAGCCGCGCAAGCCCCCGGCTCGCGTTCGCGTGATGAGATCGCGCAGGGCCTCCATGAGCTCATCCACGCTCATCAGGTCGGCTCCCAGGATGGCCGGCACAATGAGGCCGCCCTGCCTGAGCGAAATGGCGAAGCCGATGTTGATGGCCTCCCGGACTTCATGGCGGTCGTCGATCCAGTAGCCGTTGAGCTCTGGCACCTCCTGGAGAGCCATGGCCACGGCGCGGATGAGCGGCACCACGGGGAGCAGGCGCTCCTTGATGGAGCGCTTGAGATTCTCCGCCTCCAGCCAGCGCAGTGTGCGGCTCATGTCGATCTTCGTCTGAAGATAATAATGCGGGATCTCTCTCTTTGAACGGGCCATGGCGGCTGCGATGGCGCGCCGCATGGCCGCGGCTTGATCGCGGCCGGCCGGCCGCTCCCGGGTGGGTGCCGCGGGGGCCACGGGTTCCGTCGCTTCCCCGTGGGGTGGTCCCTTGACCGGAGCTTCCGGTGCCGGGGCTTCCGCCGTCACAGCCATGGCAAGCTGCACATCCGCCGCACGGACGGTGCCCTCGGGGCCGGTGCCGTGAAGGAGCCCGAGATCGATCGAGTGCTCTGCGGCAAGCCTGCGGGCATACGGGGAGGCCCTGACGCGCTCGCCCGGCGTTGACGGAGGGGCCGATGGGGCCCGAAAGACCCGCGGCGCCGGCGCGGCTTCAGCGCCTGGCGGCAGAGGAGGGACCGCTTCGGCGGGTGGAGCCCCTGGAAGCCGGCCGGCCGCCGCTTCTCCCGTCGAGATCTCCACGGCCTCCGTCCGGATGACGGCCAGGACCGTCCCGACGGGGACCTTTTCTCCCGGCTGCACCAGCAGCGCCTCGACAATCCCCTCCTCGAACACCTCCACCTCGATGGCGGCCTTGTCCGTGTCCACCACGGCGATGACATCCCTGCGCTTCACACGATCCCCCGGCTTGACCCGCCATTCGAGGAGCGTGCCCTCCTTCATGTCTGAGCCCAGACTGGGCATGAGGAATTCAGCCATTGGCTCGCACCATCCTTCTCGCGATGTCCACGATCTTGTCCACCTGGGGCAGGGCCGCATCCTCGAGGTGTTTGGCGTATGGCATGGGGACCTCGGCGCTGCACAGACGCTCGACGGGCGCATCGAGCTCGTAGAAGGCGCCCTCCATGATGCGGGCGCTGATCTCGGCCGATATGCTGCCGCTCCGCCATCCCTCATCCACGATGAGGGCCCGGTGGGTCCTGGCCACGGACTCGAGGAAGGTCCTCTCATCCAGCGGTCTCAAAGTCCGCAGATCGATGACCTCGGCTTCGATGCCTTCCTTGGAGAGGATTTCAGCGGCATCCAGCGCCTTGATCAGGCTCGCCGAATAGCTGATGATGGAGATGTCGCTGCCAGGTCGCCGCACCCGGGCGAAGTCGATGTCGACGGGCCCCGCATCCTGGGGCAGAACCCCCTCCATGTTGTAGAGGCCGCTGTTTTCGAAGATGAGCACCGGGTCCGGGTCCTCGATGGCGGTCCAGAGCATGCCACGGGCATCCTCGACGGTGGCCGGGCTCAGCACGCGGATCCCCGGGATGTGGGCGTACCAGCCCT
>Ga0101944_10002099_pt1 | contig 34613 bp, 31 predicted proteins | sample DewCreD2012metaG_FD_75245 | JGI IMG/M metagenome (GOLD analysis project Ga0101944, IMG submission 75245) | Hot spring sediment bacterial and archeal communities from British Columbia, Canada, to study Microbial Dark Matter (Phase II) - Dewar... ... | reverse complement strand
AACTTCCCCGGGTCTCTAGAAGGCACTGTCCAGATCACCCAGGTATCGCGCTCCTGGCCGAAAACGAGCTTATCAGCGACGAGGCAGGCCTCTCGTGACTCCAAGATCCTGAACCCGGCGGAGGTGAGATAGCCACGAACCAAAGTCGGTAGGTCCATCATGTTTTCAGTCCCCCGATCGGTGGCTCGGCATACCCTGCGAGCTGCTGGGTTTGACAGAAGAACAATGTTTTTCCTGATCAGTATAAAAACCCCTATGCTGAAGCAAAAGTCGAATAATATTCTTTCTCATATATGCTACCTTTTAATTTCATTGTTCCCTTTACTCCAGCCGTGCCAATTTACCCGTAGTATGCCATTCGTCCAGTTTTCAGGGTCGAATCGTCACGCCTGTCCCTTTTAAAAGCAGGAATGTATTCGCTCTTGTGAGATAGATCTTAGATCGTGCTCTAACTTATTTTAGCTATTATAGGTAGTTCCCGCAAAAATACAAGTACAAAATCCGTTCCGCGGCAAAAATGCAGCCCCTTCAGTGAGTAACGAATAGTCTCTGATCCTCATTCAAAGAAGTGGAGCGCACATGGCATTCAACCATCAGAATAACTTTTCTATGTGCGGACACCTACCCACCGCCTGTGTAGGAAGAGTTGCCAGGCAAGCGCGATTGATGCTGCTTCCAGCCCTCCGGAAGAACCTGCCGTTTGACAGCTCATTGACTCTGAGCGTTTTCGGTAAACGTGGGGACAACCAGAACAGTGATAGCTACTGACTTATTCTGAGTCTTTCTTCACAAAACTTACTGCCATGAAACGACGTGAAAATAAAAAACCCCGGCGGGGTAAGCAACCGGGGTTAGATTTATATGCCGTTCACGAGACTCAATAATCCCCCTTCAGCAATCCCCCCTATTAAGGCCGGGAACGGTTCACAAGGGAGAAAAAATTGGAACGAACTACTTATACTTTAAAAAATCGAAATTGTCATGTAAAAACTTTCAACCGTTATTGCCTAATTATAAATTGAAATTGCTCTATGGCACAAAAAAACTTGGGATGTTGGCGAGACCGGACGCTAACGCTGCTCGCATTTCAAAAGCTATGAATACCGCTTCTGGGTATCAAAAATCGCTGCTGCAAACACCAAATCTTCGCGCATGGTGACAGCAGTCAGAACATTGGATTGTTGGATTAAATCCCAGAAGCGAATCTAACAAGATGTGCATAAAATGTGACTGTTCTCAATCATCTGTCATTTTTAAACACGCTGCCACACAAAAAATCTCCCAACGCATCAAGACACTGAGACAACAAAACCCTCCCAAGTAACTTCGGCGAAATTTAATTTGGCATCGGTGGCTTTGCAGCGTACTGCATATGTCCCAGCCTCTCCCGGAGTCCAGACCCAGACCGCGCTGCCGTCACCCACTGAAGTCCAGTCTGCATCGCCTTCCCTCTTTATGTACCATTCATATGAGTAATTCGGGATACCGCTGACAACAGTCGCCTGCCACGTTATGCTTTGCCCAATGCGAATGCTATCCACCTCACCGTTAGTAATATACACGAGAGGCTTTACGGCTGCATTGAGAACATGTTTGGCAAGCAATTTGCCAACACGGGGATCGGCGCTGGGCGGCGTATACACCTCCCAAGTGCCGGTGTATTGATCTTGTACTGGGCCGTTAGGATCAGGTGGTCCTGTTGCAGGATCATATCCCAAGTGGCCGTAATCGCTTAGGTCAAAGGCAAGGGACGGGTCCATATCGTTACGCGCTTGGTTGAGAGGTGTTTGTCGGGGTGGCGGATAGGGCCTGCCGTCTTCACATCCTCCCATTGTGAAACAACAGGGAATGCCTCCACAATCTGTTTCGACCCAGTTTCCCCAGTAATCTGCAAAAGGATGGCCGACTTCTGGATACCTGTCAAAGTCGCCTTCGGCATAGTAGAGCCAAGTCTTCACGCCGATTTCTTTTCCAATCTGGTTATAATATTCTACAAGCGTTAACACAGAGTCGGTAACCACCTGGCTGAATGCAATCACGATGTGCTTGACGCCCCGGTTTTTGAGATATTCCAACGCATCCCAGTAACGATAGCCCCAGGGATCTGGTGGTAGCTGCTCCTTGCTCTGGTGAAGATTAGCAAAAGCCAGGTCTTCACCCCTCATTCGCCTCGTCCTTTCATATATATTGTTTTCGGGATTTATTTCTCTGGAACCCCCATATGCACCGATAATATTGGCCGGATTGATATCTGGATGACGCTCTAACAGTAATTTTTTAATATTTTCATTCAGCACATTTGTATCATCAATTTTGGGATCAAAATATGCACGATATGGATCAAAAAGGCCATGATTAAATAAAATCACACCGGTTTGAGCATCCGGAACTACATCTGACATACCAGCTTCAATCCCCTCAACATGCAGAATTGCCAAATCCGGGTCAGAGGCTACAGGATTTGGGCTTCCCTTGAGGAGCACAACGCTGTCACGTACAGGATCCCGCAAAATTGAAGTCCACCCTTCGGGCTCAATGGGATAGGAACGCTCCATTAAATTGCTGTAGTCATTTACCCAAAGCAGAGGTATTGATGTGCCGTGTTCCTGATTCCACTTGTTAAGGACACGTTTAGACATCTGCACGACATCAAAAGGTTTATAAAACCGGACTCCGCCTACCGCCGTATCAATGGCAATAATCCGGGAGACACCTTTTTTCAAAAGTCGCTCCACTGGTCCATCAATGTTATAACGCTCTGGATCGCATCCCTGCCATGGACCGTCTGCCTCTTGCTCGCCGCAGTAGGTGCATTTTGCTTTTGCCCCTTGCGGACCATTATATATAAACCGCGGATACGGGTAATTTTGCGGCCGATCGGCTGACATCCAAGATACAAACTCGACCTCAAAGTGCATCCCATACGGGTTTTTGTTCAGCTCCGCTTTCATGTCTTCCATTTGGATGTTGGAAAGGGCATGAAAAGGATCGGTGCCGCCAATCCGGGGATATTGAAACTCGTACTTTCTAAGAAACTTAACGGCAAATTCAGTCTGCAGAACAGCCGGCCACATATCTGGGTTCCAGATAACCATCTGATAAACGGGATGGTTGTGATCATAGGAAAACTGGTGCAGAGATGCGTCCCATAAATACTGTGGCTTTAGAACATCCATTCCACCATGCAAAATATATAGTACACCTATTTTCTCCTTTTTTTGCTTAATGCATGCCGCTGGTACACAGATGATTGCGAGAACCAGCACCAGAACGAGCCACCGTTTGCTGCTATGTTTCATCCTGGTATCTCCTTATTTTTTGTTGGTTTTAAAATTTTTTGTGCTGTTTAAAATTCGAAGAAAAGGCGGGGCGCTTACGAAAACACAGTTTTTGACTGTAGTCATAATTTTTTAATATCATAATATCTTGTACCTTGCAACAATATCCTTATAACGACTCGAATAAAAGGCTGGCACAGTATCGCGGCAAAAATTGTCGTGCCGCTTTAATGCGTGTCTTATGTTTCAGTTGTCTTTGCAATCGCTTCCACCACCTGGCGGACGTCAGCTACACATCAGCGGCCTTTTGGGTTTTTCCGGGCACAATCACACCCGCCCCTTGCCTTTTCCTCGATAATCTTTTCAAGGATTATCGAGCGGCCATTTTCCAGATAGTCTTTTTCAATCTGCTTTTTCGTATATTGGCGGTACTTGGAGTCCGGTTTTGAAATAGCGTTGTTATGGCTTATTTTTCGATCTCAGGGCTATTATCATTCCGACAGTGCTGCAGCATGCCATACCGTAACCATCGTGGGGAATAGATTACTTCAAGAGGGGACCTTTTTTAAAAAAAAAAACCTCTTGCATTAATACCCAACGAGGGATTAGGGGGACTACAAAGAGAATGGGCGAATAATGCGAGAGGTTTTTTATATCGTTGGTGCCGGCGGAGAGACTCGAACTCTCAAGGGCGTAAAGCCCGGGGGATTTTGAGTCCCCTGCGTTTGCCAGTTCCACCACGCCGGCATTTTACGTTTTAGGCAGTCAAACACAACCTGAACGCTGACCGCTAAAGGCTCTTAAAAAATATGCAATTCAGGCTACGTTGTCAAGAAATTTAAGTTCTGTCTGTTCCAAACGCAGTATCTGGTCGCGCAGTTCTGCTGCCCGCTCAAACTCGAGCTTTCTGGCCGCCTCAAACATCTCCCTGCGCAATTTTTTGATCAATTTCGGCACCTGCTTTTTTGCAATATACGGCGTCTCTGGCTCGGCGACCAGCGGCACGGTCACATAATCTTTCTCATAGACGGAATTAAGGATGTCAGAGATGCCTTTGCGGATTGATTCCGGGGTAATGCCGTGTTCAATGTTGAATTGCTCCTGAATCTTACGTCTGCGCATGGTTTCACTGATGGTGGCCTGCATGCTTCTGGTAACGACATCGCCATAGAGAATCACCCGGCCGTTGATATTGCGCGCAGCGCGGCCGCAAATCTGGATGAGTGAGCGCTCCGAGCGCAGAAACCCCTCTTTGTCAGCATCAAGGATTGCCACCAGCGACACTTCCGGCAGGTCAAGGCCCTCGCGTAAAAGATTGATGCCAATCAGCACGTCAAACTTCCCGAGGCGCAGATCGCGCAGAATGTTCATTCGCTCAAGCGTATCAATTTCTGAATGAAGATACTGCACCCGCAAACCAAGGTCTGCGTAATACTCGGCCAGATCTTCGGCCATCCGTTTGGTCAGGGTGCCCACCAGCGTCCGCTCCCCGGCCACAACCTGTTTGCGTATTTCCCCATACAAATCGTCCACCTGCCCGGCCACGGGCCGCACCTCTATCGCCGGATCCATGAGGCCGGTCGGCCGGATAATTTGTTCAACTACCGTTCCGCGGGATTTTTTTAACTCATATTCCGCCGGCGTTGCCGAGACATAAATGACCTGGTTTACTTTGTTTTCAAATTCTTCAAAGGTGAGAGGCCGGTTGTCAAGCGCTGAGGGCAGGCGAAAACCGTATTCCACCAGCGTCTCCTTGCGTGACCGGTCGCCATGGTACATGCCGTTGAGCTGCGGAATCGTAATGTGGCTCTCATCAATAAACAGCAGAAAATCATCGGGAAAGTAATTCAGCAGCACATACGGCGGCTGCCCCGGCTGGCGGCCGTCCAGATGCCGCGAATAGTTTTCAATGCCGTTGCAGTAACCCATCTCTGCCATCATCTCCAGATCAAACAGGGTGCGCTCCCTGATGCGCTGCACTTCCAGCAGTTTATTATGTGCCTGAAAATATGCAATGCGCTCGGCAAGCTCCTCCTTGATGGCCGCGATGGCGCGTTTGAGATTATCGCGGGTGGTGACATAATGGCTGTTGGGATAAATATGCACATGCCCCAGGGGCCGCAGAACCATGCCGCGGATCGGATCCACCTCGCTGATGGCCTCCACCGTGTCGCCAAAAAACTCAAGGCGAATTGCCCGCGCGTCCTCATAGGCGGGGAAAATTTCCACGATGTCGCCCCGCACCCGGAAGGTGCCGCGATGAAAATCATAATCGCTACGTTCGTACTGGATTTCAACCAGCCGCGCCAGAATTTCATCTCGTGATACGTGCGCCCGGTTGCGCACCAGCACCAGCATATTGTTGTATTCCTGCGGAGAGCCGAGGCCGTAGATGCAGGAAACGCTTGCCACCACAATAATGTCGCGCCGCGAAAACAGCGACGAGGTGGCAGCATGGCGCATGCGGTCTATCTCATCATTAATGGATGAATCTTTTTCAATATAGGTGTCGGTGGTGGGGATATAGGCTTCGGGCTGATAGTAATCATAATAGCTGACAAAATACTCAACCGCGTTTTCGGGAAAGAGCTCCTTGAATTCTCCATACAGTTGCGCTGCCAGGGTTTTATTGGGGGCAATCACCAGCGTGGGCTTTTGGACATCCTGAATGACATTTGCCATGGTGAAGGTTTTCCCTGAGCCGGTAATACCCATGAGCACCTGGTGTTTCCGGCCTGCGCGCACGCCAGCGCTGAGCTTCTGTATAGCCTGCGGCTGATCGCCCTGAGGTTGGTAAGAGGAAACAAGTTTAAACGGCATAAGGTATAAATGATATAATTTGTGAGATTGAAAACTGTCCAGAGATTTGTAGCAACATGTTATTTTATCCAAACTGGCAATTATTGAAGAGTATCTGAAGAAACTGCAGGATTATTCCCCTGTTTCAAGGGAACACGTTGCCTCTGACTGGGGGCTGCAAAAAATTGTCGAGCGTTGTTCACCAATATGATTGCATAGATACGGGCTTAACTGTATTCCATTGTAGAAAATAATCGTAAAGATTTTACGGCTGAGCACCCAACGTCCGATATGATGGCCGAAATAGTCAGGTTGTGCCAGGATGTGCTTCAGTTTGAGCACATTGATCTTGTTGTACATAACACCAATAATCCGATTCTTTCCTTTGAGGCGCTTTCCGGAAAACTTCTGGTCTGTAATAATATGGAACCATGCGCAGGGTAGCATATTAAAATTCCTCCCACTAACCACTGCATGGCTTTTTTACGCGCATCATGAACTTTTTGTCGTCCACTCCGTTCCCTGGGGCGTGTCTTTTAACACAATTCCCTTCTCCAGCAGTTGGGCGCGGATGGCATCAGCCTGCGCGAAATCCCGCGCATGGCGCGCCTGTTCACGCATTTTAATTAATTGTTCAATTTCTTCTTGAGAAACGGCAGCCGCAGCCAGCCCTTTGTCCCGCTGCTTCTGAAAATAGTCTTGTGGCGATTCTCGGAACAGCCCAAAAACCTCCCCTACTACGCGGAACTGTTGCTTTGCCAGCGCTCGCGTCCCTTCGGCAAGCTGAAAGGTCGGGAATTTCTTTTTTTGATTAACCAGCGCATTGAGGTTTCTGGTCAACGCAAAAAGATGGCCTAACGCTTCCGCTGTATTAAAGTCGTCATCCATGGCCTGGCTGAATTTGTCAGAAAACGCCTTCAGCTCCTCCACCAGTTTGCGTTCCCCGAGGCTCTGCAGGGCGCTCCCCGGATTCAGCCCCGTCATCTCATCAAGGTCTTTCAGCAACGCATAAAATCGGTCAAGCCCCGATTGTGCTTCAGCCAGGTTCTGTTCCGAGTAGTCAACCGGGCTGCGGTAATGATTGGAAAGCAAAAACAGACGCAGCACCTCCGGGTGATAGGTGTCAAGAATTTCTCTGATGGTAAAAAAGTTTTTTAGCGATTTTGACATCTTTTGCTGATTGATATTGACAAATCCGTTGTGTATCCAGTAGCGGGCAAATGGTTTGCCGGAAGCACACTCGGCCTGGGCAATCTCATTTTCATGGTGCGGGAAAATAAGATCCATGCCGCCGCCGTGAATGTCAAAGGTTGTGCCCAGATACTTCTGGCTCATCGCAGAACACTCAATATGCCAGCCCGGCCGCCCCCTGCCCCACGGACAATCCCAGAACGGCTCGCCTTCCTTGCTCCGTTTCCAGAGGGCAAAATCCAGCGGGTTCTGTTTGCGTTCGTCAACTTCAATGCGGGCGCCGGCGTTGAGCTCGTCAATATTTTTGCCGGAGAGTTTGCCGTATTCTGGAAATTTTCCCACATTAAAATAGACATCCCCGTCCACCTCATAGGCAAAGCCTTTATCTATGAGGGCCTGTATCATGGCAATCATTTCCCCGATGTGGTCAGTCGCACGCGGCGAGAACGTCGGCTTTTCCATGCCCAGCAGTTGCATATCGTAATCAAATTCCTTTATGTAACGATCAGCGATTTCTCTATAGGTAACCCCCTCTTCCTGGGCGCGTTTAATGATTTTGTCGTCAATGTCAGTATAGTTGCGCACATAGGTAACCGTATAGCCCCGATACTTCAAATACCGGTAAATAACATCAAACACCACCAGCGCGCGGGCATGTCCGATGTGGGACAAATCATATACGGTCACCCCGCATGCATACATCCCCACGAATCCTTCTTTGAGCGGAACAAACGGTTCTTTGTTTCGTTTCATCGTATTGTAAATTTGGAGCGTCATAGCAGTAAACCTTTCAATGCGTGGTTGCGGGAATCTCTCGCAAAGCGTTTGGCATGGTTTAAGTGTATGTTTATAATGTTAACCGAGATGCAAAAAAATGCAAAACATATTTCGGCTGGTAAAAAGAAACTTTTCGAAGAAGCAGCGCGACTGAAGAATCTCACGCGGGATTCCTCGCTTGGAAACTTCCCCCTGGGCAAATCGTTCGTTGCGCGCACAATGCCACAGCGCGGCATGGGCAGTCAACACGATCAACATAACCAACGGTTTGGGAGTTCACTATGTGAAGAATGGGTCTTCTTGTCAACAGGCCTTATACCATCATGTTTTTTTAACAACCGGTTAGATAGCGTCGGAGGCTGAAAATCAGCACAATACTTTCTGTCACCGCGTGGGGCGTGCACGCAGCGTATCGGCAAGCGCCTGTGCAAATGAACTCAGGGTGTCATCGCGCGCGCCCATCACCGCGATAACATCACCGGTTTGGGCGCACGCTGCCACCTGCTCAAGAACGCTGTTTCTCTCGGGCGCGCATGTCACCTGCGGCCCGCGGATTTTTTGCGCCAGATCAAGGGAAGAAATGCTGCGGTCTGCCGTGCCGCCGGCATCAAAGATCGGCAAAAGAAACAGCGTATCCGATGGCCTGAGGGATACAGAAAAGCATGCTGCAAGTTCATCCAACAAAAAGCGTGTCGGCCCATAGCCGTGGGGCTGATAGATAACTGTGAGACGTTCTCCCATCGATTTCAGGGTTTTGATCGAGGCGGCGATCTTATCCGGATTATGGGCAAAATCATCCACCACCTGAATGCCGTTTATCATGCTGACGAGCTCCAGCCGCCGTTGAATCCCCCTGAATTCAGCCACACCCTGCTGAATCGCAAAAACCGGAATATCCAGCGTTACCGCAACAGCAATAGCGGCAGCAGCATTATACACATTATGCATGCCCGGGATATTGAGTTGAAACGTGGCGCCGAGCGCTGCAAACCGTATCCCGCTTGCCGAAATTTGCAGCGGTTCTATGGTTATATCGCTTGACGCCGACATGCCAAACGTGATCACCCGTGATCCAGCAATTGAACGCGTTACCGGGCAATCATTATTCAGAATAAGCGTGTCGGTGGTATGATCGGCAAAAATCTGAAACAACCGTTGCAACTCGGCAATTTCTTTGTGGTCTTTTGCTATATTGGTGATAACGCTGATGCGGGGATGAAATTTAGTAATGCTCCCGTCACTTTCATCGGTCTCAATGATCATGATGCCGGAGCTGCCGCCTTTGGCATTACCGATCCGGGATTCTGTCGCATACTGCTTCATAATGCCGCCATTGATTACCGTGGGGTCTTTGCCGGCGCAATCAAGAATTGCTGCAACCATGCCGGTCACGGTGGTCTTGCCGCTGGTGCCGCCAATAGCGATGCCGAAGGCGTGGTTGAACATATCAGCAAGCAGATCCGAACGATGAATGACCGGGATGACGAGCGTGCGCGCCTGCTGCAACTCGACATTGTGTGGTTCAATGGCTGTTGAAACCACTATCGCATCAATGTCTGGCGTTATGCCGGAGCCATCCTGAGAAAACAGATGGATTCCCTGCTGGCGCAGTTTTTCAAACAGGGCAGCAGTGGTGCCGCGGTCGTAATTGCGATCTGACCCGCCGACCCAGTTGCCGCGCTGCCGCATAATCTGCGCCAGGGGATTCATACCGCTTCCGCCGATGCCGACAAAGTAATATTTTTTCATGGCAGTTCTGTCGTCAATGGTGCATAATAGAATAATTTAATAACGCAGGACGTCAAACTTCATTGAAGCATGAGGAAAAACCCTTTTGCAAGCTAAATCTCTGCTGAATCATTATTTTGTTGGCGCTGCGCATATTCTGGCAGCAGGCTGTGCGCTGATTGTGTGCTTTATTTCCAGCGGCGTGTGCCTTGAGCCGCCCGCTCCCGGTGAAATTGAACGCTATCGCGCCGACGGCACCCTGGGCAACCGCATGGCATTTGTTCACCGTTTGAAAAACCACCGCTTTCATCCGGCCCTTGTCGGCAACTCATTGAGCCGGCTGCACAACATCGCGCCCGGCGCGTCACGTGCGCAGGCTGCGTTTCCCTACCAGCCGGGGTTAGCACCACAGGGTGCGCAGTCTATTTTTGTTCTGCTAATAGAATTCCCGGGATTTCCCGGCAGGACTGACCCGGTGGTGTTTGACCGCAAACTATTCGGCAACGGCGAACAGAGCGACTATCCGTATGAAAGCCTGAGAAACTTTTATTACCGGTCGTCCTATCAGATGCTTGATATCAACGGCGCCATCTTAGGATGGTACCGGGCAAAGTTTCCGCGGTTTATCTACAGTGGTCCATTCCACACGCTGCGCAGTGTCCGGGGAATTAAACGGTTAATCAAGGAAGCGTTACGCTCGTATGACGGCGCTGTTGACTTTGCCCGTTTTGATAACGACGGCGATGGCGTTATTGATTATTTCTGCGTCATCTGGACCGGCCCGACAACCGGCTGGGGGTCGCCGTGGTGGGGCTGGTGCGATGCGGAAAAGTTTTTCGTTGGCAGGGATTCCTTTACCATTGACGGCAAGCGGCTCGGCGTGTTCTCCTGGCAGCCGGAAAGAAATGTGCGGGAAGAGGAATCAGCATTTACGCCGGTAACCATCATTCATGAGACCGGCCACGCGCTGGGGCTGCCGGATTATTACGACTATGATCCACAGCAGGGACCGGACGGCGGTGTCGGCGGGCTTGATATGATGGATGAGGGGCAATTTGATCATAATGCCTTCAGCAAATGGATGCTCGGCTGGCTTGCGCCGCAGGTTATGATTGCTGGCTCAAACACCATAACCCTGCAGCCGTCTGCTGAATATCCGGCTGCTGTTGCCCTTATGCCTGCCCAGAAGCCCTTTGATCCCTTGAATGAATTTTTTCTGGTGCAATACCGCGCTGCAAGCACCGGAAATGACTACCGGCTGCCCGCAAGCGGCCTGCTTATCTGGCACATTGATGCCCGCTGCAATGAAAATGGAACTGATTTCAGGTTTAATAACAGTTATACGGAACACAAGCTGATCCGCCTTATGGAGGCGGACGGCCTGGAAGAGATTGAGACCGGAGACGGAGAGGCTGACGCCGAAGATTTTTATCTGCCATTTGCGGGCCAAGAATTTTCTCCCTACTCCGTTCCCAACAGCACCAGCTATTCCGGTGCTCCCACCGGCATTACCGTTGCGAATATGCAGGCGAATAATTTCAGCGAAACGAGCTGGGGTTATCTGGCCGCAGATTTCTCTATAGATATAACCGAATAAAACACCAGCATGATTATAGGTTACCGCCATGACAGTCAATTGCGCCGACATTGTTGAGAAGGCCGCATCCGGCAGGCGCCTTTCTCCGGAGGAAGGTCGTGCCCTGCTTACGTCTTCAGACCTGCTGTCTCTGGGAGATGGTGCGCATCGGATAAAACAGCAGAAAACCGGCAATCAGGTATTTTTTAATGTCAACTGTCATATCAATCTGACCAACCTGTGCGTCTCGCGCTGCGCGTTTTGCGCCTTTAGCTGCGATCCGGGTGACCCGCGGGCATACACCATGACGGTGGACGAGGTTATGGAAAAAGCCCGGTCTGCGCTTCCCCTGGGTGTCACGGAATTCCATATCGTGAGCGGCCTGCACCCTGATTTGCCATTCAGCTACTACGTGGAGGTCGTCCGTTCGCTTAAGACAGAATATCCCCATATTCATATTCAGGCCTTCACCGCCGTGGAGATAAAATATTTTGCCGATATTTCAGGATTGAGCGTAGCAGATGTCCTGCTGCACCTAAAGGAAGCCGGTTTGGGTTCGCTTCCCGGCGGCGGCGCAGAGCTGTTCAGCGAACGGCTTCGGCAGAAACTGTGTCCGAAAAAGGCTTCGGCGCAGGAATGGCTGGACGTGATGCGCACTGCCCATACGCTGGGCCTCAAATCAAATGCCACCATGCTGTTTGGCCTGGGGGAAAGACCGGAGGACATTATGCATCATCTGGTGTGCATTAGAAATCTACAGGACGAAACAGGCGGTTTTCAGTCATTTATCCCGTTGCCCTTTCATCCCCGCAACACCCAACTCAGTTTTTTGCAAAAACCCCGCGGGTATGAAATTTTAAAGATGTATGCGCTTGCCCGCCTCATGCTTGACAATATTGCCCACATCAAGGCATTTTGGATTATGGTTGGTATTCCGTTGGCACAACTGTCCCTGCTGTTTGGCGTTGATGATCTGGATGGAACCGTGATTGAGGAAAAAATTACCCATGCGGCCGGGGCGGAAACAGACACGGCAATTTCTAAACAGAATCTCGTGCAAATCATACAAGAGGCCGGGAAAACGCCGGTAGAACGGGACACCCTGTATAACATAATAAAAATGTATGCCGATACAGCATTCGGCAGTCAGTCTTCGGCACACAACCTGGGCTGATGACTGACAGCTCACTATTGAGGTCCTCTTGATGCTTCCCCGTGTTGGACATATTCAGTTTCTCAATTGCCTGCCGCTGTATTATGGCCTGCTCAAAAACGGCGTGCTTTCCGAAATGGTGCTTTACAAGAACACCCCGACCGAGCTGTCGGCACGCCTGCTGCGCGGCGAGCTTGACGTTAGTCCGATACCGGCGATAGAGTATGCTCGTCATGCAGACAAACTGTTGCTGCTGCCCCGATTGACCGTGAGTTCTGACGGTGAAGTGCTGAGCATTCTATTGGTGAGCAAAGTGCCTGTCAGAGAGCTGGACGGCAAACCGGTGGCTTTAGCAAATACGTCTGCCACCTCCCAGGTGCTCGCAAAAATCATCCTAAAAGAGCGCTATGGGGTAAGTCCACGTTTTTTTGAAAGCCCGCCGGATATCGCCCAAATGTTTCTGGAAGCAGAGGCTGCCTTGCTCATCGGTGATGACGCGCTGCGGGTTTTAATCCGCCCCAAAAGCTTGTTGGTTTATGATCTGGGTCTGGAGTGGAAGCGTTTGACCGGTGAATGCATGGTGTATGCTGTTTGGGCGGTCAGGAAAGCATATGCACACTCAAACCATGAGCAGATACAGACGGTATATACTGCATTCATGAATTCCCTGGAGATAAGTCAGCGCCAGATTGATGCTATTGCGCGAGAAGTGGCCCAGTGGAGTCCTTTTTCAAAGCGCTTCTTGAAAAACTATTTTAAACATCTCAAATTTGAATTTGGCATTGCGTATCAGCGAGGCCTTCGGGAATTTTTGCAACGGGCAAAAAAACTGGGCGCCCTTAAAGCAGTTCCCGACCTGGTATTTGTGGATGTAATATGAATCAGGTTAGTGCCGTCTCAAGAAAAGTAGAGCGCGGGGAACGGATAGCTGATGACGACGCGCTTATTCTGTACCGAGAAGCAGATCTGCTGTTGCTGGGGAATCTCGCGCGCAAACGCGCGGCGGTCTTTCATCCGCACGATATGGTAACCTTTATTATAGACCGTAATATTAATTATACGAATGTGTGCATCAGCCGTTGCCGCTTCTGCGCATTCTACCGCGACGCAACAAACCCTGAAGCTTACGTCCTTAGCCACGATGAGATTTTGAAAAAAGTCGGCGAAGCAGTTTCCCTCGGCGCAACTCAGATCATGCTCCAGGGTGGTTTGCATCCGGCCCTGGATATGGACTATTTCTGTGACCTGTTAAAAGAAATTAAAGCTCGTTTCAGGGTTTTTATCCATTCATTTTCACCGCCGGAAATCTTCCACCTGGCAACCCGATCGGGTTGTTCCGTTGCCACTGTTATCCAGAGACTTTATGCGGCAGGCCTTGATTCACTGCCCGGCGGCGGTGCCGAAATTCTCTCGGACCGGGTGAGAAAGATTATCTCTCCGCGTAAAATCAGCTCCGCCCAGTGGCTGGAGGTGATGGAGACCGCACACCAGGCTGGGTTGAAAACGACTGCGACCATGATGATCGGCAGCATTGAAACGCCTGAAGAACGGATTGAACATTTATGCAAGGTGCGCAGCCTCCAGGACCAGACTGGCGGTTTCAGAGCCTTTATTCCCTGGTCCTATAAGGCCAGCAATACCGAACTCGGCGGTTCGGAGATTTCTTCGCTTGAATATCTGCGCACGCTGGCGCTGGCGCGCATCTATCTTGATAATATTGTCAATATCCAGGGATCATGGGTTACCCAGGGCCCGGATATCGGACAGCTTACGCTGTATTTTGGTGCAAATGATCTGGGAAGCATCATGCTTGAAGAGAACGTGGTAAAAGCGGCAGGGGCTGCTTATCACTTGACCGAACCTGAAATGGTCGCCCTGATTAGAACTGCCGACAAGATACCGGCGCAAAGAAACACCGAATATACTGTTATAAAAACCTATACCCATAGCGCAGACCGAACATAACGGCACGCTCCCAGCAAGAAAGAATTCATGGTGATGTGTCGGCATATATGGGGACACACAAGGAAGGAGACTCTATGGCACCAGTCTTAGGTATTTGCGGCAGTGCGCGAAAGAGCGGCAATACCGCAACGCTGCTGCGCGCGGCGCTCACCGCGACGGATATGGAAAGCGAGCTGGTGTTTTTATCCGATCTGACTATCGGATTCTGTACCGGCTGTTTAAGCTGCATGAAAAACAAGGGCCGCTGCATCAAGGACGACGACATGAGCTGGTTGCTGGATAAAATGCTTGAAGCCCAGGCGCTTGTTCTTGGCTCGCCAAATTACTACTATGACGTCTCAGGGCTGACGAAAAATATGATAGACCGCAGTATCGCGGCAAGTTATCTGGGCATCGGCGAATATACCGGCATGGAATGGCATGGCTGGCGTCCCTTTTATGAAAAAGTGGGCGGGGTTATAATCTGCCAGGCAGCATTTGGCGCGGAAAAAGCACTGGAGACGTTCAAACGCTTTTGCGAATATTCAGGGCTTACTCTTATCGGGGACGTGATAGCCGCGGTGGGTAATCAGTCGGCAGCGGATTTTCCTGAATACATTGAAGAAGCGCGCCAGCTTGGCGGTAAAATCAAAGCAGCGATTGAGCGAAAACAGATCTCCCGGAAAAACCTTTGACACCGCAGATCAGAAAGAGATTTGAGGCAATGGAATGGCTTTTAATTATTGGAATAGTGCTGGTGCTGGTTTTTTTATACAAAAGAAATAAAAAATAAGGTGCATGGGTAAATTAACCGGATGGATCGGTTCCGGTCTGCCACATTGTCAATCCAAATAGTCTTGAGGTGATTATATAAATTAGGGAGCCAGAAAATAATTTCGGCAGGCCTGGGTTACCGTATCATAGTCCAGGACCGGCGGCTTCTGCAAATATTTTGCCGCCCAAATGATCTGTTGCACAACATCCCGGGGATAGCAGGCACGCAGCGGTTCCTTGTAATCCTGGGTGATCATCTGAATGAGCGTGTCTACGACGGCGGCATTGTAGGCAAGGTCATACTCCACACAGACCCGCCGGAAAATCTCGCGAAATTGTTCGGGTGACACAAACTCAACTTTGATTTTGGTCTGAATGCGGCGGAGAAATGCTTCATCCATCATCGTGGACGGGTCAAGATTCGTGGCAAAGACAACAAAAATGTCAAAGGGGATTTCAATTTTCTTGCCGCCGGCGAGCGTCAGAAAGTCAATGCGCCGATCCAAGGGAACAACCCAGCGGTTCAGCATTTCTTCCGGGCTGACGCGCTGGCGTCCAAAGTCATCCACAATAAACAGGCCGTTATTGGCCTTCATCTGCACGGGAGCGGTATAAAATTTGGTGCTGGTGTTAAATTGCAGATCGAGCATTTCAATGGTTAATTCTCCGCCGACCATTACACAAGGCCGACGACAGAGCACCCAGCGGCCGTCTTGATCAGTAGCGGCGGGTTGTTTAACCTTTTGATGCAGCACCGAATCATATACCGTAATAATCTGGCCATCAACTTCCACTGCATAGGGGATCCAGATCCGATCCTGTTCAAAAATCCGCGTAAGCGTCACCGCAATGGTAGTCTTTCCGGTCCCTGTCGCGCCATATAAAAAAACCGCCCGACCGGAGAGTACCGCAGTGCCTATTTGGTTGAGCATGCTGGTATTAAGCACCAAATCTGCAAAGGCGCGCGGCAAATCCTGCGGCGTAATCTGTATATTGCGCACGGTCTGGGCATTGATACGCTTGACATAGTCTTCAAGCGACACCGGTGCAGGACCTGAATATTGGTTATTGGCCAGCAGTTCCAATGCCCGCGTCTTTCCTGCCGAGGTGGTTGTTATGCGGTGTACGCCCTTTTCTATGCCGGTAACCTGGCAGAGCTGATCCTTGCGCAAGCGCTGAAACAACTCTTCGACCAGGAGCAAATGCAGCCCCATGTGGCGTGATAATTCATGGAGCGATATTTCGCCTATTTGATAGACAATCTTAAGTGCAAGGTCTTCCAGCAGATTTTTTCTCACACCAATTTCGTCCATTGATTTGGATGCCACTATCTTGGTGGTTGCGCTCATGGTCGGTTCTCCTTTTATAACGAATCTGTTAATAAGTTTCTTATTCACAAATATCGTTGGTGCTCACGGTAGCTACTCGCATATGTATTATAGAATAGATTTGCCCGTCAAGTGATTTTTAGCACCGGTGTTTTGCGAAAGGTTTTTACGGGGTAAAATAAAACAAGAGCTGAGATGGTCAAAATGCTATGTCTATGTTTTATTTTTTACATCCTATGGAGCGGCAATTGCGTCTTTACGGGGGGAAACAATGAGCTTTTGTCCCGGCAGGATTGGTTGATTTTCTCTTAAATTATTGAGCCGATAAATTTCTCCAACAGATATGTTGTAGCGCTTGGAGATCTGGAAAAGCGTTTCGCCGCGGTTAACCTCATGGTATTGCTGTGAATGCTGCGCCATTTTCCGTAATGAGGGAGCACCCGGTCTGGTAAAGGGCTCTTCTGATGCAGACTTCTGCGGGATGGATTCCTGGTTCAATATACTTGACTGTGGCGTTTCTTTTAAAAGGGAAAATCCCGGGATAACGGCAACGCCATTGGCAGAACCTTTTTGTTTGGTTATTTCCTGAGATATCGATGTCTCCACTTTACCAATATGCGCTGCTAATGAAGCCAACTGGTTCTCTGTTTGCGCGAGGTCAACCTTTAGCGCGTTTAATGTTTTGACTGAATCAATATAACCGTAAAAAACACCCCCCAGAATAAAAAACCACACGAATTGCAAGGCAATAAGCACTGAAAGAGTAATAGTGCTCCTGATCCCGCCATTGTCCGCACGGGCTGATTCATCCTGGTAACTATTTGTTTTTGTTATGGTATTTTCAATGGTATGCATAATGAACACTCCTTTTATTTATTATTTTAGTTTCTTTTTTCGGTATTTGTATTACTTACATTAAGCAATTTAAAACAAAAACCTCCTGTCAGCCATTGGCTGATAGGAGGCATCGGTATTTCATTTTGTGTCGGTAATCAGACCCTATAACCTACCGATATGGAAAGTTCCTCAAAACATGAGCCGCACCATAACAATCGCCACCATGACTCCCAGCACATCGCCAATCACGCACACGGGAACCAGATATTTTGTTTTCCGAATGCCAACGGAGCCAAGATAAATGGCTAAAATATAAAATGTTGTTTCGGCGCTGCCAATGATTACGGCAGAAATTCTGCTGGCAAGCGAATCAGCGCCGGTGGTTTTTACAATATCGGTAAAAACCGCGGTTGAGGCACTTCCTGAAAGCGGTTTAATCACCGCGACGGATAACACTTCCGGCGGAATACCCAAAACATTCAGCGGCCCTGACAACGCTTGTTTCATGAGATCAAAAGCGCCTGATGCCTGAAAAACCTTGACCGCGACGAAGATGGCAAGCAGATAGGGAAAAATATTGACGATGACCTGGATACCCTCTTTTGCCCCTGATACAAATGAATCATACACCCGCACCTTTTTAAGGGCGCCGTAAAGCACGGTAAAGAGTATAAAAGCGGGGATTATGAGTTGAGAAATAAATGAAACCGTTTTCATTTCATAGTTCTTCTAAATAAATACAGAATTGCCAGCGCAATCCCGGCGGAAATAACCGTTGCGCAGAGTGTGGGCAAGACAATACCTGAAGGATTTGTGGAGCCAAAATCGGCAAGGATGCCCACCACGCTAAAGGGCAAAAATTGAATGCTTGCGGTATTAAGCACGATAAAGAGCATCATTTCGAAGCTCATGCTGTCTTTACGGTTGTTAAGAGTCTGCAGATCCTGCATGGCCTTTATGCCCAGCGGTGTTGCGGCATTCCCCAGCCCAAAAAAATTAGCCAACAGATTCAGCGTGATTGAAGTAATCGCCGGGTGTTCTGCAGGAACGGTTTTAAACAGACGGGTAATCAACGGTCTGAAAAAACGAGAAATCCCGTGAATGAGCCCTGAGTCCTCAATAATTTTAGTTATGCCAAGCCACAGCGAAACAATCCCCAGCAGAAACAGGGCTATTTCCACAGCCGCCTGTGCCCCTTCAAATAAGGCCTGGGTAAGCGCTTCAAATCTCCCGGTACAGGCAGCAGCGACGATGCTGACTGTAATCAGTACAAGCCAGATGATATTCATCGGTATGGGATTAAAATTACGGAACTGCCAGTTCTGTTGCCGCTCTTTTTGTTCAAATATATGTCACTCTATTATCATTGTGCTAAAAAGTAAAGACTATATCTATTATTCTCCCGGAGATAAAGACGCTTGACATTTGTCGCTATCTCACTTAATAATAACCTATTAATAAAGCTTGCAGAAAACGCTTGTCCTTGGTTAGAGGATCGGCATCCGACATGCTGCAAACACTACTACAACCACAGTGAGCAACGCTCTCAAGGACTGTTCCCTGTGGTTATTTAATTAACCATCTGTGGAGGATGCGTTTCATGCCCTGGCAAACCGGCGCCGGCAGGGATAATCCGTTTGGCAATAGTTCGTTCTCAGCTGATGATATTCTAAAAAAATTCAGAAAGTTTCCGGGATATCGTATACCTCTTTTTTATCTGGTCCTGGTGGTCGTCCTGGTGCTGTGGAGTTTTTCCTGTTTTTATACTATTCAACCCGGCGTGGTTGGGGTGGTGCAGCGCTTTGGCAAATTTGTGCGCGTAACCGAACCGGGCCTAAACTTTAAACTGCCGGCAGGCATTGAAACCCTCACCAAAGTGTGGGTGCAGTATGTGTATACTGAGGAATTTGGTATTCGCACTATCCACGCAGGAATTGATACTGAATATGCCCCAAGCAGGCAGTATCTGGATGAATCGTTAATGCTCACCGGAGACCTGAACTGTGCGGTGGTACCCTGGATCGTTCAGTATCGGATTAGCGATCCGTATAAATTTTTATTTAAAGTGCGGGACGTACGGAAGACGCTGCGCGATATATCGGAAGCGGTCATGCGCCTGATTGTCGGCGATCGCAGCATAAACGAGGTCATTACCGAACGGTTAGAAATCGCAACCGCGGTCAAATCTGCATTGCAGAAAGCCGTCAACGATGCTGACACCGGTATAACCATTGTTAATGTGGAACTCAAGCGAACGACCGTGCCCGATCCGGTGCAGCCGTCATTCAACGAGGTCAATCAGTCGCTGCAGGAAAAAGAGCGGATGATTTATGAGGCCCGAGAAGCCTATAACAAGGTTATACCGGAAGCAATCGGCGAAGCGCAGCGAATTCTGCGTGAAGCAGAAGGGTATGCGCTGGAGCGGGTCAATCAGGCAAAAGGCGATGCGTCTCGTTTCTTGTCGCTCTGGACAGAATATGTCAACGCCCGAGAGGTAACCAGAAGACGCCTGTACCTTGAAGCCATGCAGGATGTGCTGCCAAAATTGGGCAAGACATATGTCATTGATCCGGAACAGGGCGGGATTCTGCCGCATTTGAATCTGAGCGAAAAACTCCGCGAGGATAAAAAGCAATGAAAAATGCAGCGCTCATACTAGCGGTCATAGTGCTTTTTCTCATAACGTTTGGCGGTCTGTTTTATAGTGTTGATGAAACCGAACAAGTCGTCATTACCCAGTTCGGCAGGCCTATTGGTTCTCCCGTTACCGAGGCGGGGCTGCACATGAAGCTGCCCTTAATCCAGAAAGCACATTTTTTCCCAAAAACCCTGCTTGAATGGAATGGCGATCCGGGGCAAATTCCCACACAGGATAAAACGTTTATTTACGTGGAAACCTTTGCCCGGTGGCGCATAACAGATCCGCTCAAATTTTATGAGACGGTGTATAATGAAATAGCGGCGCAAAAAAAGCTGGATGATATACTGGATTCGGCAACGTTTAACTTCATATCTTCACATCATCTGGTTGAAGCGGTGAGAAACTCAAACCGCCTGTTGGAAAAAGATATCATTATTTCCGCCGGCCTTACAGATAGCGTCCAGGAACAGGTTTCCATCAAGTTGGGGCGGTCGAAAATAGATCGCGGCATCCTGGAGCAGGCAGCTCCCAAGCTGGAAAAATTTGGCATTGAACTGATTGATATGAGAATTAAACGCATCAATTACGTTGATGAAGTGCGGCAGAAAGTTTATGAGCGGATGATAGCGGAACGCAAGCAAATTTCCGAGAAGTTTCGTTCTGAAGGAAAAGGGGAAAGTAAAAAAATAGAGGGGGAACGGGAAAAGGAACTCAAACGGATTAAGTCGGATGCATACCGCAGAGCCCAGGAAATAAAAGGCAAGGCCGATGCAGAGGCGGCGCGCATTTATGCTGACGCTTACAACAAGGATCCGGAATTCTTTTCATTTGTAAAAACCCTTGATACCTACCGGCAGACGTTAACGCAAGACAGCGCAGTAGTGCTAAGCACCAAAGGTGACTTTTTTAAATATCTAAAAGGATACGAAGAAAAGCACTAAATGCTAGCCAAAGATATATGAAAATTTATTTGGCTTCTGATTCATTTGTTCGGGCTCAGTGCTCGCTGGAACGGGGGGTCGTGTTCACCACAGCCATCGCTCGCACCGCCTGTAACTGCTTTGACCACAAGCCAAACGATACAAAATATGAGAGAAAAATTCTCAGATTTAATCAGGTAATAATCTAATATCTCAATTCTAAACATTTTTTAGGATTTTGATCATTAGCTATTGCTTAGAATTTCTAATTTTGGATTTAGGATTTTTTTGACAGGAGGTTTTAGGTATGGCTCATAAAAAAGCAGGAGGAAGCTCACGAAATGGGCGCGACAGCGCCGGTCAACGGCTGGGAACCAAACGATTTGGCGGTGAGCAGGTAAAGGCAGGAAACATATTGGTTCGTCAGGTGGGCACTAAGATTCATCCCGGCCCCAATGTGGGCATGGGCAGAGATTTCACGCTCTTTGCAAAGGTAGACGGCACCGTCAAATTTGAAAAGAGCGGCACCGGCAGAAAGCGGGTAAGCATAATACCGGTCGAACGGGCGGCGTAACGAGATTTTTGCTGCGGTTGGAACGTTTCTTGGCTACTGAGAATATACGCACAAAAGTCCTTGAAAAAGCAACGCGCATTGTTATCAAGATTGGGAGCAATGTAATAACCACCTCCGGATGGAAGTTGGATCGAACAGTTTTTGCGGACATTGCTCAAACCGTTGCAAAAGCAAAAAAACGCAATAAAGAATTTATTATTGTGTCTTCAGGCGCAATAGCGGCCGGTATGGGAACGCTTGGCTTTAAAGAGCGACCCAAACTGATTGCTCTTGAACAAGCAGCAGCAGCAATCGGCCAGATTAACTTGATGGCGCTTTATCAGCGGTTTTTCAATAAGTTCGGATGCAGCGTTGCACAGGTCTTGCTGACCCATGATGACCTCAAACATAGAAAACGATTTTTGAATGCCCGCCACGCACTTGACAGCCTGCTTGCCTATGACATTATTCCAATTATAAATGAAAACGACTCTACAGTGGTCGATGAAATCCGTTTTGGCGATAATGACCATTTATCCGCACTGGTCACTAATCTGGTGCAGGCTGATCTGCTGGTGATTCTCACCGATATTGCAGGGCTCTATGATCGAGACCCCAAAACATTTCCTGATGCGCAGCTTATACCCTTGGTAGAAAAAATTACGGCGAGTATTGAAAAGTCAGCACAGGAAACCAGAAGTACCATAAGCCGAGGCGGCATGGTGACCAAGATTGCTGCGGCAAAAACGGCGGCGAGTTTTGGGGTGCCCACCATCATTGCCAACGGGAAAACTGCCGGCAATCTGGAAAAGATATTGCAAGGCAAAAAAATCGGCACGCTCTTTCTATCCGAAAAAAATAAACTTACCAGTCGCAAACACTGGATAGCCTTTACCCTTAAACCATTAGGCGAAATTATTGTTGATGACGGGGCAAAAACCGCTATCGTGAACAAAGGCAAAAGCCTGCTCCCTTCCGGAATTTTACGAGTGGAAGGAGAATTTGCTGCTGGCGAAGCAGTTGCATGTCGTGATCAAGGCGGCATCGAGTTTGCCCGCGGACTGTCGCGATACAGTTCTGCTGAAATTGTAAAAATAATGGGCTGCAAGACTGCGCAGATTGCGCGGGTTCTCGGCCATTGCCCTTCGCAGGAAGTTATTAACCGCGATGATCTGGTAGTATTGAATAGGATCTAACGCGCGATTTTAGGGAACATGTAATCTATGGATATAGCTCAGGAGCTTCTCTCTATTGCCCGCAGCGCAAAAGAATCTTCCCGTTCTCTGGCAGTGCTTTCCACCGATCGAAAAAATCGGGTGCTGCGGATCATCAGCACGAAAATTGCCGAACAACGCGCATTTCTTCAGGCAGAAAACGAAAAAGACTTGTCAAATGCGCGTGCCCAGGATTACCCCCGTGCTTTTATTGACCGGCTCACCCTCAGTAACCGGGTGCTTGATGAAATGATTGCCGGACTTGAAGAAGTGGCGCAGCTTCCCGACCCCGTGGGCGAGGTCACGGGCATGTGGAAGCGCCCCAATGGGCTTTTGGTGGGGCGGATGCGCATCCCCATCGGCGTCGTCGGTATGATCTATGAGTCGCGGCCCAATGTGACGGCAGATGCTTCTGCGTTGTGTTTCAAGGCCGGCAATGCGGTAATTCTACGCGGCGGATCTGAAGCACTGCACTCAAATCGCGCCCTGGTGCGGCTTATGCAGGAGGTGCTGCAGAACGAACAGATACATCCTGCCGCCATACAGATAATCCCGACTGCCGAACGCGAGGCGGTGATTCAATTGCTGCAGCTCAGTGATTACATTGATGTCATAATTCCGCGCGGTGGCGAATCCTTGATAAAAACGGTCTATGAACACTCTAAAATCCCTGTTATCGCGCATTACAAGGGCGTCTGCCACGTCTATGTTGATGCAGAAGCGGATCCTTCCATGGCTGAAAACATCGTGCTTAACGCCAAGGTGCAGCGCCCCGGTGTCTGCAATGCCATGGAAACCCTGCTGGTGCACCAGTCTTTTGCAGAAAAATATTTGCACTCTCTGATAGGCGCGTTACACCGTGCCGGCGTCAGCCTACGGGGCTGCGAACGCACCTGCCGGATCAGTAACGGGATATCAGCGGCAACGGAAGAAGACTGGTCAACCGAATATCTTGACCTGATCCTCTCGGTCCGTATTGTGGATAGCATTGATCACGCCATCGAGCATATTAACCGCTATGGATCTATGCATACCGATGCTATTGTTACAAATAACTACGCCAGTGCGCAAAAGTTTCTTAAAGAAGTGAATTCTTCGGTGGTTCTGGTTAACGCTTCAACCCGTTTTAATGACGGCAATCAGTTGGGGCTCGGTGCTGAAATCGGCATCAGCACATCAAAAATCCATGCGTTTGGCCCGATGGGACTTAATGAACTTACGACGACGAAGTTTATCGTGTACGGGGAGGGACAGATACGGGCGTAATGGAAGCACACAACGCAAAAGCTGACAGGGTATTTTTGGTATCTCATAAATTGGTTCGCCGGGCTGCGTTTTAACCACTTTTCCGGATACTGCTTTGCACAGAGAAAGCGACGCAAGAAAAAAAATTGGCCTGTTCGGGGGCACCTTTAATCCCGTTCATTGGGGACATTTGCGGCCGGCGGAAGAGATTCGGGAAGCGTTTGACCTCGCGCAGATTATTTTCATCCCGGTCCATATTCCGCCCCATAAAAAATCGGATGTTGTTTCCGCCATGCATCGCTTTAACATGGTCAAGCGCGCAATCCGTGGGAACCGATTTTTTTCTGTATCAGACATTGAATTAACAAGGCCCGGCAAGTCCTATTCCATTGATACCATACGCCATTTTCACGGACTGACCGGCGGTGAGCAACACATCTTCTTCATCCTCGGTAGAGATGCATTCCGCGAGATATATACCTGGAAAGATTATCCATTATTTTTTTCTGCCTGCAATTTTATTGTAATGGATCGTCCCGGCATGCTGAACATTGAGAACGAACACCTTCTGCCGCAGGATAACACAAATAAATTTACCCCTAACAAAAATGAAGAATGTTTCGTTCACGTTTCTGGTTGTCGTATTTACCTATACCGCGTTACACAGCTTGACATTTCTTCAACGGTCATCCGTTCTTATGTTCGCAACGGAAAATCTATCCGATATCTGGTGCCGCCGGCAGTAGAAAACTATATTATTGACCAGCGCCTCTATCGGTGCTGACACCGGGAGGCAGGCGGACAATAACCAAGACTGGGAGAATATATTTTTTTGAATTCTAAAGAAAAAACATTGTGGTGTGCTCAGTTGGCCCTGGATAAAAAGGCCCTTGATCTGTTAATTCTTGATGTTCAGGAACAGGCGTCGTTTACCAGTTTCTTCATTATCTGCAGCGGCACTTCAGACCGCCATGTTCAGGCAATTGCGTCCCATATTGAAGTAAGCTGCAAGCAGGCTGGCATTCAACCAGTTGGCATTGAGGGTTTCAGGGAAGGCCGCTGGATTCTTCTTGACTATGGCGATACGGTAATACATATTTTCCATGAGCCGGTGCGGAAATTTTATGACTTGGAACGGCTCTGGTCGGAATCTCCACGCCTACCAGTTGAAAACGGCACACAGAAAAAACGTAATATGAAAGCCGAAGCCGTAAAACGTTCAATATCCTCCACAAGACGATCACAAAAGCGCTGAACGGCAAAGGGCTGGGTACTGACCGAATGCCTGCGTGCGGGGAGGGACATGAATTCCGGCAGTTTTGTTAAGCGGCACGGCGGAAATCTGGTTTGGTGCTTTTTCGCACTTATGGAATTAAGAAATTTCTTCCTTGCGACGGTTAATTTTTTCTTCCCGCCGCAATGTCTGTTATGCAGGACATTATTGTCAATGCCGCATGAGGACTCTTTCTGTGAAACGTGCCGACATGGTTTTGCATATATCAGCGGACCTCTATGCCCGGTGTGCGGGATTCCTTTCCCCTCACGGGAGGGAGCGGATCATATCTGCAGTCGCTGTATGTGCCGGACACCACTGTTTGACCGGGCACGTGCCGTGGGTCAATATAATGGGTCGTTGCGAGAAGCAATCCATAGGTTCAAATATGACAGTCGTTCGCTTCTGGCAGCACCGCTGGGCAGTCTATTGGCTGAGAAAGGACGCCGGCTCCTCGACACTGCTGCATATGATGTGGTGATGCCGGTGCCGCTGCATATGCAGCGGCTTCGCCAGCGCGGATTTAATCAATCTCTGTTTCTTGCCCGCGCCGTGGGTCGGCAGTGGGATATTCCAGTAGAAACGGAGGGGCTGAGGAGGGTTCGCTGGACGAATCCTCAGACCATGCTTCCCGTGAAAGAACGGGTGCGTAATGTAAAAGGGGCCTTTAGCTACTGCGGCCCTGGCGTGCAGAACAAAACGGTGTTACTCATTGATGACGTCTATACGAGCGGATCAACGGTTGAAGAATGTGCAAACATATTAAAACAAAGCGGTGCCAGACAGGTGGATGTGCTTACGTTAGCGCGGACAATAGCATGACGAGGTGGCAATGACGCGGATTGATGCCATTATAACTGCGGTAAAGGATGATCTGCAGCGGGTGGAACAGAGTCTTTTTGTATCCCTCGCCGAGCATGCGCCCTTATCGCGGGACGTGAGCTCCCATGTGCTGAGCAGCGGCGGCAAACGATTTCGACCGCTGCTGCTTCTGCTTGCCGCACGGCTGTGCAATTATCAGGGAGAAAACCACATACCTCTTGCCTGCGTAATAGAATATATTCATACCGCAACGCTCCTGCATGACGACGTCATTGATCATGCGCAAATTCGCCGCGGCAATGTATCAGCGAACGCACTCTGGGGAAATCACACCTCCATATTGGCGGGAGATTTTCTGCTTTCCAAAGCATTTTCCATGGCAATTGAGGCCGGCAATAGGGAAATACTGCGCGTGCTCTCTCGTGCTGCAACGTTAATGGTGGAAGCGGAGCTGCAGCAAAGTGAACATTCCCATGACCCGCTTATTACTGAAACAGAATATCTTCACATTATCACTAAAAAGACCGCGAGTCTCATTGCGGCGGCTTCGCAAATCGGCGCTATTCTGGCAGGGGTAAACAGCAGTAAAGAACAGGCTCTGACCGAATATGGCCTTAATGTGGGTATCGCGTTTCAAATAATGGATGATGTGCTGGATTATGCCTCAACGGAAAACGACTTGGGAAAAACCATCGGCAAGGATCTGCTTGAGGGAAGCGTTACGCTTCCGCTCATAGAAGCGCTCAGACGCAGTTCCGCACACGATAAAAACACGGTGCTGCACTTGATGGATAAAGGGCAGGCATTGGATGCGGCAGATTTGTCGGTAATTTTTGAAATTGTAAATAAATATCACGGAAGCCGGGGAGCAATAGAAAAAGCCAAGACCTTTGTTCAAAAGGCCAAGGATGCCCTGACGGTGTTTGATAGTGCAGATCACAAAACGCCACTCCTTGATCTTGCCACCTATGTCGTGGAGCGTAACAACTAATTATCAAAACCCTTTTTTATATGATGCGGTGACCCCGTAGGTTTTAAAAAAAGAGTAGCCGGGAAATGCAATTTCTGCTATCCAGGAAACTTCAAGTGTTACGTCGTCTTCGGTTTCTGTTATTTTTATATTTTCCGGATTCAGATGAATTCCGATCTTCTCGGCACGCCGAATAATTTCGTTCTGATAAACGCCTTGATCAAGGGTCCGTTCGCGGGCTGCTGATTTTGCCAAGCCGTAAAGCTCTTCTCTGAGAGAAAAAAAAGCCCACTGTGCCGAGCCAAATTTATATCCCGCATAGAGCACAACAACAAAAACACCCAACCATATTAAACAGCCCAGCTTGCTGTCTCCGCGCATAGTTGCTTGCATATCGCCTCTTGTTGATATCACCCGTTGCTATGGAGTGTTATGGCAGCATTGATCTGACGAATAACAAAGCAATGCCACAAGCAATCTTTGAGGGAACAATAAGATACATTAAAAAATGTATTGCCTTCGCGGTATGTAGGCCTGACGTTTTTTTTGTTACGGCGCACAGAAACAATAAGAATATTCCTGATACAATTAAATAACCGCTCATTAACAAAATCATAGTGGCACCGGAGAGAATATTAAAAAAATATATGGCCACGAATAAGTTAATAACTATGATTTGGCATATGAGATAAAAAAATAATTTTTTCATGCCCTACCTTAACGACTCACGCATAACTTTTTTTGTTCAAATCTTTAAAACCACTGACAAAAATGTAAACATGAAAGCAAACACGCTGACGAATCCGTTGAGTGTAAAGAACGATACATCAACCCGGGAGAGATCGTCAGGATGAATAATTCGGTTTTCATACCAGAGGAAGATGGCGATGACCACAACACCCAGATAAAATACCAACCCCAGCGAAAAGCTCGTCCCCACTAGTAACAAAAACACAACCGTCAGTATATGAAGCATTTTGGTTAGACCAAGCGCTGCATCTATGCCAAACTGCACTGGCGCCGAGTGGAGGCCCTCCTGCTTATCAAAATTATAGTCCTGACAGCTATAAATAATATCAAATCCTGCGGTCCACAGAGCCACCGCCAACCCCAGAGCAAAAATACCAAACGGCGGAAACATATTGGTAACCGCAATCCATGCGCCCAGTGGCGCAAGACCGAGTGAAATGCCCAGCACAAAGTGACTTAAAAAGGTAAACCTCTTGAGGAACGGATAGATGGTCATTGGAAAAAGCGCAACGGGCCACAGCTTGCGGCAGAGAGACGGAAGCATGAAGGCAGCAATCACAAATAACAGGATGGAACAGAGCACAAAAGCGCTGGTTTCATAAACACTTATTAATCCTTGCGACAGAGGCCAGTTTTGGGTACGGGGGTTGCGGCAGTCAAAATTACGGTCTGCAAGGCGGTTTACCGCCATGGCATAACTGCGCGCTCCCACCATGGCAGCCGTTATCCAGAAGAAGGAATAAAAATCCGGCATTCCTCGTGCCCCGAGCACCATGCCCAGATAGGCAAAAGGCAGCGCGAAGATCGTATGCTCAAATTTGATCATGTGAAGAATGAGCTTGAGCTTTTTCATACACGTTATTAAAAACCGTATTCTTTCCAGCGCTTATCAACCAGGGCTTTTATTTCGGGGGCCATTTTTATCTCTTCTGGCCATGGCCGCAGATGGCCTTCTTCCTTCAATTTTCGTGTGGCATCAATGCCAATTTTTGAACCATAAATTGATTGCGGCGCTGCGTGGTCTAACACATCAAGCGGCCCTTTTACCATAAATGTATCGCGCTCAGGGTCCACGCTGCTCAACACTTTCCAGGCAACCTCTGACAGGTTCTGAACATCAACGTCTTCGTCAACAATAATGATTGCCTTGACAAACATCATCTGCCCCATCCCCCACAGCGCTGAAGCCACCTTGCGCGCATGCCCGGGATATTCCTTCTTGATGGCAACAATCACACAGTTGTGAAATACGCCTTCACAGGGCAGGTTGATGTCTGAAACTTCAGAAAGCTGGAGTCTGATAAGCGGCAGGAAAATGCGCTCGGTCGCCTTGCCGAAATAGCAATCCTCCATGGGTGGCCGGCCAACAATAGTCGCCGGGTAAATCGGAGTTTTTTTTCTCGTTATAGTTTTTATGGTAATTACCGGGTAGTTATCAGCGCCTGAATAAAATCCGGTATGATCGCCAAATGGCCCTTCCAGCATGGTCTCGGTTGCAGAAACACTGCCTTCAATAAGAAACTCGCCATGCGCCGGCAGCAGCAGGTCAACGGTTGTTCCCCGCACCACCTCAACGGCTTCCCCGCGCAAAAAGCCCGCGAATAATAACTCGTCAAATCCAGGCGGCAGCGGTGCTGTGGCTGCGTAAATGGTTGCCGGGTCGCCGCCCAGAACTATAGCCACCTCCATGTCTTGACCTTGTGCCTGATGCAAGCGGAAGTTTTTCGCCCCGTCATGATGAACGTGCCAGTGCATGATGGCTTTTGTTTCGCTGACGATCTGAATACGATACATACCGATATTTTGCTGTCCGGTGTGCGGGTTTCGGGTAACAACCAGGGGCAGGGTTATAAAACGCCCCGCATCTTTTGGCCAGCATTTTAAAACCGGCAAGCGCAGCAAATTTGGCGTTTTTTCAACGAGTTCCTGCACCGGGCCAGCACTGACTTTACGCGGCTGAAACCCACTGATCTCTTTCAATTTAACCAGAAACCGCATTTTTTCAAAAAACGTGTCGGGAGGGGATTGGGGTATCAGCCCCACTACCCGCTTTGCTATTTCGTCAAGGTCTTCCACCCCCAAAGCAAAACAGAGGCGCTGCAGCGTTCCAAAAAGATTGATTGCAACCGGAAAAGGCGAACCCGCAGCGTTTTCAAAGAGCAGCGCCGGACCGCCGCGTTTGACCATTCGGTCTGCTATTTCGGTAATTTCAAGAACCGGATCTACGGGGACCGTAATTTTTTTTAAGTCGCGCCGCAAAGAAAGAGCAGCAATATATTCCTGCAAGTCTTTAAATGCCATTAATCTGCACCCGAAAGGAAACACCCCTTAATTCCCTGCAAGAGAAAAAGGGGTGTTGCTCATGCTGTCCATCGATCCTCTGCGCACCGCAATGAGGAGGAGTTGCAATTCTTAGGGCGACGGCGGCACTGAGGTCATGGCTGGCACTGATATTGAAGTGCCCTGCGGCCCTGGTGTTGTCGCCTGAGCCTTCTGCACCCTGCCAAAATACATTATCTCAATAGTCGGCTGTTCAGTGTTGTCCGTGGTTATCACGATATTGCCGCGCAGGAAATCTTTATCAAAATCGTCCTTGATCCGTGCCTTAATCTGATATTCACTGCCTTCTTTAACTGTCACTTTTTCAACCAGCACTTCCGGCGCCGTTGACTCTGCTTTCAGCACCTTAAAAGTTGCCGGCGGATTAGCTTTAAGCGTCACTATTTTTTCTGGCGCCTTTCCCCGTTCAAAATATCCAAAAGAGAAGGAACGCGGACTTACCATGATATCGCCCACAACCTCACCAAACACGCTGATATTCAAATTTTTACTGGTCTTGTGATCGGTAGTAACGGCAATTACGTCCCGGAACTGCCCTACCTTCATGTTTGGTAGCACCGAGATCTTTATGCGGTTATCTTTGTTGTTTTCAAATCCCTTGTGGTTAATCTCAACTTTGATGTTTTTATCTTTGGGTTCTGCTGAAAGGATTTTCGTTGAATCTTTATCATCACCGATCACTGATACATACCGTACCGGTATTTCATCTTTCTTAAAGCGACCAAAATTTATCAGGTATGGCTCCAGGGCGAGCGCTATTTGCACCTCAGCTGAAATTTTCAACTGTATGGTCTTCTGAGCAGGATCATTAGTGGTGACCGTAATTGTTTTAGATGTTTTACCGCCACGCGCGCCGGTTCTCAGGGTTGCTTCAATTTTTCCTTCCCCGCCCGGGGGAATCTCTTTGGCAGAAGCCAAAGCTGCGGTGCAGCCTCAAGATGCTTTTACATTTTCAATGACCAGTAATCCCTTGCCGACATTTTTAAAACTAAAAGAATGTTTCACAGAGGTATTTTGCTCTACTTTGCCAAAGTCATGTTCGAGCTCGTCAAATTTGATCTGGGGAGCCTCTCCGGTATTCTGCGTTGCCGGTGCTTGTGCAGACTGCTGTGCCTGCTGAGCATCTGCCTGCACACCCCCCAGGAGGCAGAGTGCGGCAATAACCAGAACCGGTAACAGTGCGTATTTTACCGATACATGAATCGTGTCTGAATGGTTCATATTTCCTCATCCTCCTTCTTTGAATTATAAAATATAATTTTTATTTTTTTATCATAAATTTAAAATATTATCCAATCCTTTTTGCGCGTAACGCCCGACTGCTTCTTGTGATGGCAGCAAAACCATTCTGCTTCAGGGTAAATATAGTTTCACAGGGTTGCATGGGTTTTTTTAAGCAGCCATGCCATATTCAGGCCAAGCCGTCTAAACGTGGTTATGCCCTCCTCGTCGCCCTGGATCTCGCCCGGCTCGCGGCCGATGGCAAGATTCCAGTAGGTTGATCCCGGCACAATCATTTCACTGATAAAAAAGAAAAAATTGATGGCGGAAAAGGTAAAAGTGGCCCCGGCCCTGCGCACCACCACGACTGCGGCACCCACTTTTCTTCTGAGCATATTATCATTTGCCCGCGCAACCAGACCGGCGCGGTCAATGAGCGCTTTAACTTCGGGAGTCATATTGCTAAAATATACGGGGGAACCGATGATGATCCCGTCTGCTTCGATCATACGCGCAAGATAGCTGTTTAGATTATCATTGTTTATGACGCATTGCCGGTCTTTACGGGAAAAACATTCGTAACAGGCGGTGCAGCCGTGCAGCGGTTTTCCGCCGATTGATATTAGTTCAGTTGCTATATTTTCCTTCCTAAGCTCTTCAAAAACAAGCTCAATGGCCTGCTGAGTATTTCCATGCTTGCGCGGGCTTCCGTTAAAGGCAACTACTTTCATGTGATCTTCCTCTCTGTGTTCGGCACTTTGTTGTCTTTCTTACTGATACTCGAACGGGTGTGTCAACCGGAAACAATAGAGTATGCCCGGTGGCCTTTTAGGATCGACACCAACGAGTCCCGGCTTTTGCCAAACGGTGATTATTTTAGGAAAGCCGTTTCGCTCGATGGTCGCGTCTATTATTCCCAAAACATCACCCTGCAAGTCGGAAGACCCCTGCGTACTCATAATAATGATATCACCGGGCTTCAAATATTTAACGAATTGCATTCCCAGTATGCTGGACAATACCTGCGTGTGATAATAAAACCAGGTCTTAACCTGGCAAAAACTGAGTGCAGAGCGTTGCGCATCGGCAGTACCGCACGCTGCGTAGCGCCACGGATACTGCAGGGTATCCTCCTGAATCAGGGATTCAAGATCAATCTTTGCGTGAAGCGCTATAGCGTTCAGCATTTCAAGACTGGCACGATGTTGTGCGATTCTGGAAGGATAATCTCCCACAGTCTTTCCCTCTTCTTGATAGGCATACAGGTTGCCGCGTAGAAACTGCTGCTGTGCGCCCTCAAGAACCTTGGCGCTTAAATATGCCGGGTTATTTAGTTCCTGATCCTGCTCTGCTGACTTATAAATCTCCACTCTGATCCCGGCGGAAACCATATCATACAGTTCAAGGATATCATGGTCTTCAAGCGCGATACAACCTTTAGTCCAATCATATTTCCCGCCGCAGCCGTGGATACGGATTTGGCCTCCCAGCAGAGTTTTCTGGTTGGGAACCTTGCCGTCTCTAATAGCCAAAACAATGTCCCGGTAGGTAGCATAATCGATAAGACCATTTTTAAATCCGCGTCGCGCATCATCGCTGCTGGGATAACTGATAAGTAATGAACGCGGCCCGTATTTAAGCTGTGCGGGATCGCCATTCATCTGACAAATATAAAACCGGCCTTCAGGCGTGCCATAATCACCCCGTTGTGCTTTATCGCGCAGGGGATTTTCTGCGCTCAGGGCAATTTGATATGTTTTTAAGGTTTTGTCTTTCTTGCGCACATATAGCCTGCGTTCTTGTTTATGCACTTTAAGCACCAGGTCGGATACCATATCCGTGCGTACATACCCTGCAGTGCCAACCCTGGTCTTCACATATAACCACTCACCCTTTTCGCCGAACACTCCCAGGGTTTCATTGTGCTGAAGCTGCTTTACTACCATGCTGGTCACGTCTGGTCGAGTTCGCAGATTAACTGCCGGGAAGAGGGTATAGACAGAGAACCGGGGGACTTCTTCGGGAGGTAATTCCCTCGGTATATATTGCGGCGGACGCTCTTCCGGTACAATTTTTATCTGCTCCCTGGCGCAGCTCATGATAAACAGACAAACTACGGCAAGACCAATACTCACTGCGTATAATGTCTTAAAGGTATTAGATCCTAAAAAAGAATTCATTGCAAATGCCCGCTGAGGTAATCATTATTGCGCTGAAAATACCTACCTCAATTTGAAGCGAGAGGTCAAGAGATTTTATGTCAGGACATCCCTAAAAATTAACCCGGAAATACATTTGAATCACATGGGTACACGATAACGCAAAAAGAATACTGTGGAACATCAACACATGAGCGTCTGGAGTTTTTTATCTCCGCAACACAACCGTCCGTGTTGGGGTCGTGAAGCCGGCGGATGCGCACCGCGTGGTGGCAGAGAAAAACCCGCAGAAGCCTCTTCATCTCCATCAATAAAATATTTTTGCGGAAAGTTCTTTTTTATGTGCGTAAAAGCTTGAAGCACACCCCGCCGTCAAGGTATAAATGATGAAATACAACCAAGAGAATTATCCCATGCCGGTCAATAACAGCACCATATGTGGTTGGGCAAAACAGCGCGTCGGTGGCGCGGTGTCCATTGTGTTACTGTTTTTGGGGTTTTACGCAAATGCTTGGAAAGTCGCCGACCAAACATGGTTTGCAAAATTTCAGCGCGATTCAGAGAGCCTTGTTCTTGGAAGAATGGTTAAATCTCGTCAGGATGGCATTTTCTCAGCCGGTGGCTTATTGGGCCGCGGGCTTTCTGAACACTCAGCAGCCCAATACCACTTCGTCAAAAATACCCGGGAAGCGCTTATTGAATATCAGTATACTGCCTACCTCAACGGTGAGAACGTCGCTGAATTTGCCACCTACAAATCTCAAGTGGGTGGCCAGGCACTGTTCCTCTCCGTTGTGGATAAAATAGTTCACCAGCCTCCCGTAATAAAACTGGCGTTCTTCTATATGCTCAACTCCTTACTCGCCGCATGCACCCTGACCTTTATAGTGTATTGGTTCTACCGCGAGTTTGACCGGATTACTGCGGTTTGGGTGCTCGCAACCATGCTCATATCACAATGGCTTACTGTTTTTGGCCGCAACCTGTTCTGGACGTTGTGGGCATTCTACCTGCCAATGATCATGGTGCTGTACTTCTTGCGACGCCATCGGGCAGCGACGCGCCCCTATGCCATTACCTTCATCAGTATGGTCTTTACCGGCATTCTGCTAAAGGTTAT
>Ga0101944_10002096_pt1 | contig 34650 bp, 33 predicted proteins | sample DewCreD2012metaG_FD_75245 | JGI IMG/M metagenome (GOLD analysis project Ga0101944, IMG submission 75245) | Hot spring sediment bacterial and archeal communities from British Columbia, Canada, to study Microbial Dark Matter (Phase II) - Dewar... ... | reverse complement strand
CAGCAGCGAGTTGCCGGCGAGACCACAACCGCCATCGCTGTTTGGTTGCGGCCCTCTCGCGTTGTGTTTTGTTTTCTCCGTGTCCTCTGTGCCCTCTGTGGTTTTCCTTCTCCGTGTCCTCCGTGGTTTGCCTTCTCTGGACTACTAACCCCTGAATTCTTCCCCGCGCGCGAAGACTTTCATGCCGCCACGGGAGCGAGTTGCCGGCGAGACCACAACCGCCATCGCTGTTTGGTTGCGGCCCTGCCGCGCTGTGAGATAATCTCGCTGAGCTCAAATAGAAGAGGAGCCTCTGCCATGAAAATCTCGCGTGTCCGCCCTCTGGTCATGGGGACCCCTTGGCGCAATCTGACCTTTGTGGTGGTCGAAACCGACGAAGGCTTGACCGGCGTCGGCGAAGCCCGCATGATCAACCACACCGACGCGCTGATCGGCTACTTAGCCGAAGCCGTCCCCAATCACGTTCTCGGCCAGGACCCCTTCAACCGGGAAAAGATCGTCAGAGCCATGTACATGAACGACTTCGGCCGCGGCGGCGAAGTCGTGATGAGCGGCATTGCCGTCATCGAAATGGCTTGCTGGGACATCGTGGGCAAGGCCCTCAACCAGCCTGTCTACCGCCTCATGGGCGGCGCCGTCCGCGACCGCATCCCCGCTTACGCCAATGGCTGGTATACCGTCGAGCGCACGCCCGAGGAGTTCGCCAAAGCCGCCCGCCGCGTCGTCGAGCGCGGCTACCGCGCCGCCAAGCTCGACCCCTTCGGCGCCGGTTTCTACGAGCTCGAACGGGAGGAGTTCCTGCGCTCCATCTCACTGGTCGAAGCCGTCCGCGCCGAGGTGGGCCCGGATTTCGACATCCTGATCGAAATGCACGGCCGTTTCAGCCCCGCTGAGGCCATCCGCATCGCCCGCGAATTGGAACCCTTCCGCCCCGGCTGGCTCGAGGAACCGGTCCCCCCCGAGAACCTGCGCGCCCTCAAGAAGGTCGCCGAAGCCGTTCACCAGCCCATCGCCACCGGCGAGCGCATCTATAGTCGTTACGAATACCGCGAGCTGTTTGAACTCCAGGCCTGCGACATCGTCCAGGCCGACCTCTCCCACTTCGGCGGCCTCTCCGAGCTGCGCAAACTCGCCGCCTGGGCCGAGTGTTACTACATGCTGATGGCCCCCCACAACGTCGGCGGGCCGGTGCTCACCGCCGCCTGCCTCCACGTCGACGCCTGCACCCCCAACTTCAAGACCCAGGAACATTTCAACGACTTCGCCGACGCTTGGGTCAAAGGCGCCGTCGAGGAGTATCCCGAGGTCGTCGATGGTTGTTTCCGCCTGCCGGAAAAGCCCGGCCTGGGCGTCACCCTGCGGGAGGACTTCGTCGCCGAACACCCGCGTCAGGAGGTCCGCTTTAACCTCTTCGAGGACGACTGGCATCTGCGCCAGCAGGCGAAAGGCGCCTGAGATCCGCCCCGCTTCGGCCCAGATCGCGGCGCTCAGGAACTTGCCCCGCCGCACGGCCGCAAGCGCTTTGGTTCAAAACTGAGATTCCGGCCGCCCTTCCGCCACTATTCCAGCGGAGCGGTCCTATGCGAAAACTGCTGGCAACCCTGCTTTTGGCCGCAGCGCCCCTCTCGTCCCAAGTCCCCCGCGGAGCGCCACCGCCTACGGTTCTCACCCTCGAATTCCTCCCCTTCGACGCCGCGCAGACCGCCGGGAAGCGTTCCACCTCCCCGTTTGCCGTCCGCGTCACCAGGCCGGACGGAACGCCTGTCGCCGGAGCCCGCGTCAGCTTCCGCCTGATGCCCAGCCCCGCCTCCGGCCGTTTCGCAAGCGGCCTTCCGGTCGAAATCGCCGTTACTGACCCCTCGGGAGTCGCCCAAGCGGGCCACGTGCTCTGGGAGGCCCAGCCCGGTCCAGTGCGCCTTCAAGTCATCGCCGCGGCAGAGGAACTCCGAGTGGAGCGCATGGAATCGCTCGAGCTGGCCCCGCCCCAGCCTTCCTCCTTCCCTCTCCGCGCCGGCCGCCGCGCCTTCTGGGTCCTTGTGGGTTCGGCCGGCCTCTCCACCCTGGCCGGCCTCGCTTGGGCCAAGAGATAGAAACCGCCCCGCTCCGGCCAAAGAGATGCTCATGAGCGGCCCCACAGCGACGGCGATTGCCTGCGCCCGGTCTCGCGCCGGAGCGCCGCGCGCCTCACTTCTCTAGCAGGAAGTTGCCCACGAACATCGTGTCGATCCCGCTCGAATAAAAGCTCCGCACCGCGTCGCGCGGCGTCGAAACCAGCGGATCGCCGAACAGGTTGAAGCTCGTGTTGTACAGCACGGGCAGGCCCGCCGACGCCCCCGCCGCCTGTAGCAGCTCCCAAAACAGCGGGTTCTCCTGGCGGCTCACCGTATGCACGCGCACCAAGTCCTCGCCGAGAATGGCGCTCTGAAACACCTGTCTGTGCGCCGGCCGCACCCGGCCCACGGTCGCCAGAAACTTCGCGTTCGGCCCCACTTCAAAATACTCAGACGCCGCTTCTTCCGGAACTGAGGCGGCGAACTTGCGGAACGGCTCCCGGTGTTTGACGTACAGATTCAAATTCTCGGTCGAGTAAGGGTTCAACGGAGAAGCTAAAATGCTGCGGTTTCCCAACGCGCGCGGGCCGAATTCCGTACGGCCGTGCATCCATGCCACCAGCTTCTGGTCCTGAAGTTCGCGCACCGCAGTTTGAACCGCCTCATCCGAAGTCAGCAAGTACCGGAAGCGCAGCTTGCAGTTCTCCAGCACCTGCTTGATCTGCTCCGCGCTGAATTCCGCCCCCAGGCACAGCGTCTCAAAGCGGACCCGCCGCGTGGCCCCGCAGGCGTGATGCCAGGCATAAAGCGCCGCGCCTAGCGCCGTTCCCGCATTGCCCGCCGCCGGCTGCACAAAGACCCGCCGCCACCGCCCGCTCCGCTCCAGCGCCGCCACCAGCAGCACATTCAGCGCCAGTCCCCCGGCCAGACAAAGGTTCTCCCCCTGTCCAGCCATCTCCAGCACCGTCTGCTCGACGGCGCGCTGAAGCCCGGCGGCCACCTTGGCCCGCAGATCTTCGGGAACCGGTTGTTGATCACTCAAGCCCAGCGCACGGTAAAAACGCACGCTGAACCCTCCGGCGCTATGCCTTCCCTCATCGAAGAAGGACCGGTCCAGCCGCGGCCACCCGCCCTGACCCGTGGTCACGATCTGCCGGAAAACGTCGGCAAACCGGTCGTCCCCGTACGTGGACAGCCACTGGACTTTGTGCTCGTCGGCTTTGGGCTGGAAGCCGAGCAGTTCGGTCACCCGGCCGTAAAGTTCGCCCAGTGAGTCCGGAGCGTACAACTCCTTCTCCAGCGTCAGCCCGAGATTGTCCGCGCGCCAGCGCGTTCCGCAACGGTAGTCACCCGCCCGGTCCAAGGTCAGAACCGTGGCGCTCTCGAACGGCGACGCGTAATAGGCCGACGCCGCGTGCGCCGTGTGATGCTCCACCACCACCACTTCGGCCCGCGGAAACGTCTCCCGCAGGATTAGGTGAAACGCCGCCTCCGATCCCCAGGTGAAGGGCCGCACGATCGCCGCCACATCCACGTCGCCCGCCCCGATGCCGGAGATTTTCAGGCAGGCGCCCAACGCGTCCATGGGAATCTGACCCGGCTGGAACCGGCGGGCGGCTTTCTTCTGTTCTACGGCGGCGGCCAGTTCGCCGTCCTTCACCACCGCACAGGCGGCGTCGTTGAGAAGGCCCCCAAGGCCGACAATATTCATCCGTTCTCCTTCCCCGCCTTCTCGATCTTCGCCAGCGTGTCGCGGAGCTGCACTGTGCGGTTGAAGACCAGCCGGCCGGGCGCCGTATCCGGATCCACGCAGAAATATCCCAGCCGCTCAAACTGGAAACGGTCTCCCGGCTTCGCCGTCCGAAGCGACGGCTCCAACTTGCAATCCTCCAAGACCACCAGCGACTCCGGGTTCAGGTACTCCGTGAAATCTTTCCCCTCACTCTCGTCCGCCGGATTCGGCTTGAGAAAGAGATTGTCATAGAGCCGCACCTCCGCCGGAATGGCATGCGCCGCCGAAACCCAGTGAATCGTCGATTTCACCTTCCGGCCATCCGGCGCGTTGCCTCCCCGGGTCGCCGGGTCATAGCTGCAATGCAGTTCCACCACCTCTCCCGTCGCCGGGTCTTTCACCACCCCGGTGCAGCGGATGAAGTACGCATACCGCAACCGCACCTCCCGGCCCGGCGCCAGGCGGTAGTAATGCTTCGGCGGATCCTCCCGGAAGTCCTCCCGCTCGATGTACAGAACCCGCGAGAACGGCACCTTCCTCGTCCCCATCGACGGATCCTCGGGGTTGTTCACCGCGTCCAACTCTTCGGTCTGCCCTTCCGGATAGTTGTCGATGACGACTCGCAAAGGCCGCAGGACCGCCATCACCCGCTGCGCCCGCTTGTTCAAATCTTCCCGGATGCAGTGCTCCAGCAAGGACAGCTCGACAATCCCGTTCGTCTTCGAAACGCCCACCCGGGAGCAGAACGCCCGGATCCCCTCCGGCGTGTAGCCGCGCCGCCGCAGCCCCGACAAGGTCGGCATGCGCGGATCATCCCATCCCCGGACATAACCCTTCTGCACCAGCGTCAAAAGCTTGCGCTTGCTGAGCACCGTGTAGGTGAGATTCAGCCGGTCGAATTCGATCTGCTGCGGGTGGTAGATGCCCAACTGGTCCAGATACCAGTCATAAAGCGGACGGTGGTCTTCAAACTCCAGCGTGCAAACCGAGTGCGTGATGCCCTCGATCGAATCGCATTGCCCGTGCGCAAAATCGTACATCGGATAGATGCACCACTTGTCTCCCGTCCGGTGGTGTGTCGCATGCAGAATGCGGTACATGACCGGATCCCGCAGGTTCAGGTTCGGCGAAGCCATGTCGATCTTCGCCCGCAGCGTCCGGCTGCCGTCCGGAAACTCGCCGGCCCGCATCCGCTGAAACAAATCCAGGTTCTCCTCCACGGAGCGGTCCCGCCAGGGACTGTTCCGGCCAGGCTCCGTCAACGTCCCGCGGTACTGCCGGATCTCTTCCGGACTCAGGTCGCAAACGTACGCCTTCCCCGCCTTGATCAGTTGAATCGCCCACTCGTAGAGCTGCTCGAAGTAGTCCGACGCGTAATACAGCCGGTCTTCCCAGTCGAACCCCAGCCACCGCACGTCTTCAATGATCGACTCGACGTACTCCACCTCTTCCTTGCACGGGTTGGTGTCATCGAACCGCAAATTGCATTTCCCGCCGAACTCGGCCGCCAGCCCGAAGTTCAGGCAGATCGACTTGGCATGCCCGATGTGCAGGTAGCCGTTCGGCTCCGGAGGAAACCGCGTGTGAACGCGGCCTCCGAACCGGTTGGTCCGCAGATCTTCCAGGATGATTTCGCGAATAAAATGGGACGGCTTGTCCGCTTGGGATGCATCAGGGCTCGTAGAGCTCAAACCTACCTCCAGAATTGCTGGCCGGGAGTACACGAATCCGCCCACGGCGGGGCGGAAGCGCTAATTCTATTCTAGCCGTCCCTGCCCCCGCTTCAGCGGCGTCCCTCGCTCGACGGCGGCGAACCTTGTGGCGGCAGGTCCTGATACCGGGGATGCGCCGTTCTCCAGGCCTACAGATCGCCGGACTGCCCGGCTCACGGTCTGACCGCTCATCGGGACGCCTCCCAGATCGCCACGTTTCCATTCCTGTTAACGCGGGCGATGAACGGGCCATCGTACCTATGCAGCATACGGCACATCGCCGGAATGGCCGAAACCAACGCCTCGGCAATCTCAATTCCACGCTAATTTCCTGAAGTCAAGACGAAAACTCGAGCCTGACTCGATCGGAGCGCCGCGATTTCCAGAGGGCGGTATCGTAGGCGCTGGTCTTTGGTGAGCACCACCCACCGCCGCTGCCCGGCCGCTTTCAACCAGACTTGGTCCTCCTCATCCCGTTGAAAGTGATCGTCGTGGATCTCAACAGCCAGACCCTCAGCCGCCAATGCGCTGCGTAGTGGTTCGATCCCCAAGGACCTGTCCAGAAAGAAGACAGTTCCTTCAGGCGGCTTCGCAGCGGATCGCTTCCTCAATGTGGCTGGGCTCCAGACGAAAGTCCCGGGCCAACTCCGCGATGGAGTCGCCAGCTTTGTACCGCTCGTAAATTGCCGAAACGGGGATCCCCGTGCCTGCGATCACCGGCCGGCCAAACGACACAGTTGGGCTGATGACCACAAGCCGTGGGTCCGGCCTCGGTGCGCCCCCGGACTCTGTGTCTCGCGTGAAGGGATAAAGCTTGATCGGCAAGCCGCGGGCATCTCGTTCGATGCGCTGGAGGTAAACCCCGATGATCTCCTTCATGGCCTGCTGCCCCTCGCGCGAAACGTTGATTAGCTCTCCGTAACGCTCCACGAACAGGTCAAGACCGTCGGTCTGAAAGACCTGGTCGATTAAAGGACGCTCAACGTGAAACTCGCGGCGGACGTAATCCAGCGCCCGGCGGATTCTCGGAAGCCGAACGCCGTAGCGGCGGCGGATGGCCGCCAGAACGTGCGCCTCCACTAGATTGAGAAAGGAGAGGAACCGGCGCTTTGGGTCGTCCAGGTGAATGACCGGTTTCGACCTCCGCTTCTGGTCGGACACAGGATAGGTCCGTCCCGCCACCCAACTGCGAAGAGTGGCAACCGGTAGCCGTAAATAATGGGCGGCTTCGGTCACCGCGTAAGCGGGACGCAAGCGCGGGTCGCCGGGCGTCCACACAGATGCCGTTGTGAGCTTGACCGCCTTCACCTCCCAAAACATTATCTGACCTGCGCGTGCGGCCTGCAAGCCCAGCGCAGGCATCGGCGGGGCGGCCCGGCAGCCGAACCTTTCCCTACCCCCGCCTCAGCGCCGCCCTTCGCTCGACGGCGGCACCAGCCCCTTCATCCGCATGTACGTCACCAGATTTCCGTAATGCTCATCGTTGTGCGCCGTGTTGAAGGTCAGAATCGTCAGCCTCGGCATCTGCCTTCCGAAAAGCGGCGCCGGCTCCATCGCTTTGGCGTCCGTCAATGACGTGATCGCCTGGTCGCAGACCGCGAACGCCTCCTTCAAAGCCGCCACCAGCTCTCCCTTGCTCAGATTCGGCTTCTTCTGAAGTCCCGGAGAAGGCTTCCTTTCACCCGTGACACTCGCGCAATAGCTGTATTGCGAGTCCGCAATATGCCCCAGCATCTCGGCGAAGCTCATCACTTCCGGCACGGGGCGGAACGAATAATGCTCCTCCGGCATCTTCTCCGCGGCGCGGATGATGTTGTTCTTCACCATGTTGTGGATGACCTGCTGTCCTTCCACCAACGGATGGGCCGCTTGCTGCGCCCAGCACAGGTTCCCCATAGCCATAGCCGCCGCCAAGGCGGCTACAAACGCAAAACGGTTTCCTAACATCTTCGTATCCCCTTTCACCCAAATTGGATGCATCCAAAACCTTTACGCCAATGAGAATGCCGTCAGCCCGCCGCCGGTTTGCCCAAAAGCTCCAGCGCCCGGCCGATCCGCTTCAGGCACGTTTCCCGTCCCAGCACCTCCAGCGTCTCAAACAACGGCGGCGCCGCCTTTCGCCCGCAGCAGGCTACCCGCACCGGCTGAAAGAACACGCCCGCCTTCACCCCCATCGCTTCCGCCTCCGCTCGCAAGGCGCTCTCCAGCGCCTCCCGGCGGAATTGAACCTCCGCCAGCACTTGGCGGGCGCGCCGGAGCACCTCCTCCGCCAGCGCCGCATCGCCCTTCGGCGGAAGCAGCTCGGCTGGATCGTACGGCCGCAGCTCGTCCAAAAAGAAAAAGTCCGCCGCCTCGACCGCATCGCTGAGCCGCGTGATCCGTTCCTGAATCAGCGGCACAATCGCCAGAAGCCGGTTCCATTCCACCCGGTAGCCCGCCCGCTCCAGAAACGGCAGCACCCTCCGCGCCAGGTCTTCCACCGGAAGCTGCCGTATGTAATAGCCGTTGAAATGATCCAGCTTCTGATAGTTCCAAACCGCCGGCGAAGCGTTCACCCGCTCCAGCGTGAACCGCTCGATCAACTCCTGGCGGCTCATGATCTCGGTCTTATCGTCGTAGCTCCAGCCGAGCAGCGCCAGGTAGTTGATCATCGCCTCCGGCAGATACCCCGCCTCCTCGAAGCTGCGCACAAAAACCGGCATCAAACGCCCGTCCGGCGCCCGCTCTTCCCGCTTGCTCATCTTGCCCTTGCCCGTCGGGTTCAAGATCAGCGGCAGATGCGCCATCTCCGGCGGCGTCCAGCCGAAGGCCCGGTATAGGTGCATGTGCAGCGGCAAGCTGTTCACCCACTCGTCGCCGCGCAGAATGTGGGTGATCTCCATGTAGTGGTCATCCACCACATTGGCCAGATGATACGTGGGATAGCCATCCGACTTCATCAACACCGCGTCTTGCAGAATGCTGTTCTGAAACGTAATGTCCCCCCGGATCCGGTCATGCACCGTAATCTCCCCATCCAAGGGCACCTTGAGCCGGATGACGTGCGCCTCGCCCGCCGCCGCCCGGCGCGCCGCCTCCTCCGGATCCAGATCCCGGCAGTGACGGTCATAGCCGGGGTTCAGGCCCTTTTGTTGTTGCGCCTTCGATACCGCTTCCAGACGCTCCGGCGTGCAAAAGCAGCGGTACGCCACCCCGCCTTTCAGCAGATCCTCGCAAGCCGCGCGGTAAAGCTCCAGCCGCTCGGTCTGAACATAAGGTCCGTAAGGCCCCCCGACCTCCGGCCCCTCGTCCCAGTCCAGACCCAGATACCGCAATCCATTGAGCAGCCACTCCAGCGCCTGTGGATTGTACCGCTTGCGGTCCGTGTCCTCGATGCGAAGAATGAACCGCCCCCCGTGATGGCGCGCGAACAAATAGTTAAACAACGCCGTGCGCGCGCCCCCTACATGGAAATCGCCCGTGGGACTCGGCGCATAGCGCACCCGTACACAAACATTGGACATGGAAGTCCCAGTATAGCGAACCTGCCCGGAATCTAAGACTTGGCCGCCTTCAGTTGCTGATACAGCCCGAACAGCTCCTCAACCGACTGTTGCTCGGCGCGCCTGCCGGCCGCAGCCACGCGGTCCAGCAGCCGCAGCTCATACATGCCTTTCAGATTGTTCCGTAGCGTCTTGCGCTTTTGCCGGAAACACAGGCCCAGGAACTCTGCAAACCCCGGCTCGGACAGCATGGGCCCGCTCTGCTCCGGCTTCGGCGTCAGGACGACCACCGCCGAGTCCACCTTCGGCGGAGGCGAGAAAGCCGCTGGCGGCACGCTGAACAAGACCCGTACGTCGGCCCGCAATTGTGTGATCACCGTGAGCAAACCGTACTCCCGGCTGCCGGGCCCCGCCGTCAGCCTTTGGGCAACCTCCTTCTGCACCAGAAACACCGCCCGCTTCAAAAGCCCCCCCAGCTCCAGCGTCTGGCGGAGAATCGGTGAAGTAATGTAATAAGGCAGGTTGCCCGCTACGACGGCAGGACCCCACTGCGCCAAATCCACCCTCAAGGCATCCGCATGGATCACCGTCAGATTCTCCGCTCCGGAGAACCGTTCCCGCAGATGCTCAGCCAGGGTCTTGTCGGTTTCGATTGCCACCAGGCGCTCCGCCCGCCCCAGCAGTTCCCTGGTGAGCGCGCCACGCCCCGCTCCGATCTCAATCACCAGGGGCTCGCGCGAAGGGCAGGCGGCCGCGGCAATCTTAGCTAGGATGGAACCGCGCTTTAGGAAATGTTGCCCGAGCCGGGCCGGCACAAAGTCCCCGCCTCAGCCGCGCACGTCGATCGAGCTGCGCCGCAGCGTAATCCGCACCTTCCCCGCCACCGGCTGGCCGAAGGCCGTGCCAGGACTGATCACCGCAAACAGCAACGCGTTCTCCACGCTCCGCCGCACCACCGGATCGTTCAACCACGCCCGGTGCCCCGCCGGAGAAGAGTAATCGATTAGCGACCCGCGGCTGTCCACGGTCACGTCCAGCACGATGTCATCCGCCGTGTACCCGAACGGACCCATGCCCAGAAACGTCGCGTTGGTGAACAGAGTGATGGGTACATCAGCCGCACCCGAAGGCGCCTGCACGGCCAACCCAGGCGCCAGCAAAGCGAACAACACCAGGGCCGACGCCAGCCCGCCCGCCGCCGGCAGCGCCAGCGGCTTCATGATGGCATCCGCCCAGAGCCTGGTCCGCGTGATCCAGGACGCAAGCCACACCGGAACGCCCGCCGGTGCCAAATGCCGCACTCGTTCCTTCGAGGCCAGAATCCGAAGTGATATTAACAACTGCGCCGGCGGCCTCAGCGCCGGCAACTGGCGCAAGGCCGACCGCAACTGCGCGTACTGCCGGCTCCGAAATGCGCACCCACGGCAGTCCGCCAGGTGCCGATCCACTTCCCGCGACTGCTCAGGCGATAGAAGACCCTCGCAGTATGCCGCGAGAACTCTCCGAATCTCGTAGCAGTCCATAGCGCTTCACTCCACCAACTGCGGCGACAACTGAAACTCCGCCTTCGCTTCCATTTGCCGTTCCATCGACTTTCGCAAAGCCTCCCGGCCCCGCAAGATCCTCGACTTCACGGTTCCCAATGGAAGCTGTAAAACCTCGGCGATCTCCTCGTAGCTGAGATCCTCCACATCCCTCAGCACAAGCACCGACCGGAATGCCGGATTCAGCTCAGCCAGCGCGGCCTCCAGCAAATGCTGCTGCTCCTGGCCCAGCACATACTCATACGGTGACACGCCCGGGCTGACCAGGCTCTCGGAGACACTTCGCGCCTCCCCGCTGTCTTCCAGCCCCACCTGATTCCGATGGTGCCTTCCGTGCCAGCGGCTGTGGTTGTGTGCTTCATTCACCGCGATCCGGTAAATCCAGGTCTTCAAGGAACTGTCCCCGCGGAAGGAACCGATCTTGCGGAACACCTTCAGGAATACTTCCTGAACCACATCGCAAGCCTCGGCCGGATCCGCCAGCAGCCTCCCCACCAGGTTGTACACCGGCTGCTGAAACTTCTGAATCAGAGTTTCATAGGCCCACTCTTCCCCCGCGCGCAGTCCCTCGACCAGCCGCGCCTCCGAGGACTCACCGTCCCCGTGTAGAGCGGTCTCCTGCTCGCTCCAAATCGTGTCCCAACCCGCAATCTGTTCTGCCACGGCGGCGCCTCTCGCCAATTCCATTATCACGCTACCACGGCACGGCCTAGTCCTGCAAAAGGTTGGACGCCACTGCCGCCGAAAAGTTCCCCCGCCTCGCCCTGGATAATTAAAGTGTATTAATCTCACCCCCTACTCCACATCCGTATCCGGCGGCAGTATGCCTCAACCCGTTATGGTAAGGTGTACCTTTCGAGCCCCCGGCGCCGGCTCGCCGCTGCTCGGCGCAAGTTTCTCGGGATTCATTCGCCAAGGAAGGGACTTATCATGGACCAAACAACACCAGCGACCCCGGCGCGGAGAGATTTCTTGAAAGCCGCCGGAGCCGCCGCATTCACAACCAACCTTTTTACCGGCCGGATCAAAGGCGCAAACGACAAGGTCACCTTGGGCTTCATTGGCATGGGCGCCATGGGCATCGGGAACCTCGGTTATGCCATGAAGACTCCTGGCTTCCAGCCGGTCGCCGTCTGCGATGTCTACCGCCCGTATCTGGAGCGCGCCCAAGCCCAGGCCCAAAAGGGCGGTTTCGATGTCAAAGCTGTCAAGGACTTCCGCGAGATCATCGCCGACCGGTCCATCGACGCCGTCTGCATCTCCACCCCCGATCACTGGCACGCCTACATGACCGTGGAAGCCTGCAAAGCGGGCAAGGACGTCTACGTCGAGAAGCCTGCCTGCGTCTATGTCGAAGAGGGCCTCAAAATGGTCGAGGCCGCCCGCAAGTATCAACGCATCGTACAAGCCGGCACCATGCAGCGCTCCGGCGCCTTCTTCAAGAAAGCCAAGGAAATCGTCCAGAGCGGCGAGCTGGGCGACATCACCTTCTGCCACACCTGGCAGGCTGGCCTTGCCCGTAAAGAGGGGGAAGGAAAACCGCCCGACTCCGTCCCTCCGCCAGACCTCGATTGGGACCTCTGGCTCGGACCCGCCCCCAAGCGCCCCTTCAATGAGAACCGCTGGGGTGTCTCTCCAAAGCGCTGGTCCACCTTCCGCTACTTCTGGGATTACGCAGGCGGCGCCATGACCGACTGGGGCGTGCACCTGCTCGACATCGTCCATTACGCCTTCAACGAGGTCATGCCTCGCAAAATCGTCGCCCTCGGAGACAAGTTCTACGTGGACGACAACGTCGAAACCCCGGACAGCATGCTCGCAACCTTCCAATACCCCAAATTCTTGGCGAGCTACGAGAGCCGCACCTGCAACCCCACCCCCATGTTCAACCGCGGCTACGGAACTTCCTTTCATGGAACTAAGGCTACCCTCGTTGTCAACCGCGACGGCTACTGGATTATGCCCGTCGGCAAAGACGCCGGCCCCGTCGTCGAAGTCACCGACAAAGAGATGCGCCCGATGAATGAACCGCACTGGCGCAACTGGCTCGACTGCATTCGCACCCGCCAAGCCCCCATTGCCGAAATCGAGACCTGCGTCCGAAGCACCATCCCTTGCCTCCTGGCCAACATCTCCATGCGCTTCGGCATCGCCCTGACCTGGGACGACCAGGCCAAGACCGTCGTCCAGCGCGAGGCTCGCCAGTACCTGAAAGCGAGATACCGCAAACCCTGGAAACTCGAAGTCTGACCTCCACGCAGTGGAGTGAGTCCCCTTTTGTGGGGCAGGCCTCCAGGCCTGCGGCCGGCATTCCTGCCGGTGGTCGGCCCCTGGGCCTTCTATTCGTTATACATCCCCCTGCTGAGCTACCCTATGTTCGAAAGGAACCAGCGCTTATGAAAACCAGCCGCCGCCGCTTCCATTCCGCCGCCCTCGGCGCCGCCGCCGCATCTTTGCCCCTCGTCTCATCGCAAGCTCGCGCCGCAGCCCCGCCCAGCCCCAGCTCGCCGGCCCGCAATCCGCGCTACGCCAAGCTGGATGAGATCCTCCGCCGGCCCGTCCTCAAAAAGAATCTGTTCTCCTCTCCCGTCATCATCGAATCGCTCGAGCTGCTCCGGCTGAACAACAGCTTCCTGTGCCGCGTACGCTCCCGCGACGGCGCTGAAGGCATCTCGGTCGCCCACAGCACCATGAACACCCTGTTCCCCATCTTCCTACGCAACCTCCAGCCCTTTTTCCCTGGCAAAGACGCGCGCGAGCTGGATCTCATCCTCGACAAGGTCTACATCTACAACTTCAACTTTCGCCTCAACGGCATGGCCCTCGGCCTGCCTCTGGCCACCATCGAGTTCGCCATCCTGGATATGCTCGGCCGCATCGCCGGCAAGCCCGTCGGAGAGTTGATCGGCGAGATCCACAACCCCGAAGTCGCCGTCTATGTCGCCACCGAATGGCGCGAGCGCCCCGTCGAAGAGTCCATCGAACTCATCAAGAAGGCCGTCGCCGAGTATCCCGAAGCGCGCGCCCTCAAGATCAAGGTCGGCGGCCTGATGTTCATGACCACCGACATGTACGCCAGCGGGCCGCCGGGACGCACCGAGAAGATCATTCCGCTCGTCCGTAAGACCTTCGGCGACGCCATGGCCCTCTATGCCGACGCCAACGGTTTCTACACCGTGCCGGAAGCCATCCGCGTCGGCCGCCTGCTCGAAGAGTACAAATACCGGTACTTCGAAGAGCCCGTCATGTTCGACCACCTGGAGGAGATCAAGCAGGTCCACGACGCGCTCCAAATCCCCATCGCCAACGGCGAGCAGGACTACAGTTTCTATGGTTTCCGCTGGTTGCTCGCCAACGACGGCCTCGACATCGTCCAGCCCGACAATTATTATTTTGGAGGCCTGATCCGCTCCATGAAGGTCGCGCGCATGGCCGCCGCCTTTGGCAAGACCATCGTGCCTCACATGTCCGGAGGCGGCTTGGGCTACCTCTACAACATCCACTTCGTCTCAGCCGTGCCCAACGCCGGCGAGCACCACGAATTCAAAGGTTTGGACACCCACGTCCGCTTCGAATGCAAGACCTCGCCGCTCAAGGTGGTGAAAGGGAAGATCAAGGTCCCGACCGGTCCCGGCTTTGGCGTCGACTTCGACCCGGACTGGGTCAAAAAACACCAGCCCGTCAAGCTCTAACCGCTCCCGGCAGTGTAGCCCTCCCGGCTTGCGCCCTCCGCCCGCAGTGGAGCGAGCCGCAAGGCTCGCCACGCCGGCAGTCCTGCCGACGATCGGCCTCTGGCCCTTCTTCCCCCCGTTGTGGGACAGGCTGTTCTTGTGGGGCAGGCCTCCAGGCCTGCGGCCGGCATTCCTGTCGGCCTTGGCTCCCTTCACCCGCCGCCCTGTTTCGTCACGTGCTGTGAAGCCCGCTCATGCGCAACCCCGTGCTGGGGCTCTTCTCTGCGCCCTCCGCCCGCAGTGGAACGAGCCGCAAGGCTCTCCACACCTCGCCATCAGGCTACACTTCGAATATGGCCCCTGAGGGAGCCATTGAAAATGCGGACGGAGCGTTGATCCGCTCCGTAGACTCCGCCCTTGCCTCGGCCTACGCCCGGGCCGGCGCCTGGATGGCCTGCCGCCCCGGCTGCGACCCCTGCTGCCTGGGCCCCTTCGAGATCACCCAACTGGATGCCCTGCGCCTGCGCCGGGGCATCACAGAACTCCATCGCAGGGATCCCCGCCGCGCCCGCCGCGTGCTCACCCGCGCCCGCGCCGCCTGGCGCCAAATGCGCGATTCGTTCCCGGGCGACCGGGACACCGGAGTGCTCTCCGACGATGAAGAGGCTCAGGAGAGGTTCTTCACCATCTTTGAGCCCGTCCCTTGTCCAGCCCTCGACCCAAGAACCAGGACCTGCGACCTCTACATCTGGCGCCCCATCACCTGCCGCGCCTTCGGGCCTCCGGTCCAGTGCGGCCCGGAGCGTTTCCGCATCTGCGATCTTTGCTTCCGGGGTGCGCCGGATGAGGAGATCCGCCGTTGCAGCGTGGATCTTGACCCGGAAGGAGTCGAAGTTGAGCTCCTCGACCGGCTCGCCCGCGAGACCGGCGCCGCCGGCCTCACCATCATCCCCTGGGTTCTGGCCCAAGTCCGCCTCTAACGCGCGCTCCTCTCGCCGCGCCGGCCAAACAATGCCTCTGCGGACTTCCCGCAAGCAGGGGCGGACCGCTGCCTCCACGGCCCGCCCCGAAGCTCGCTATTTCGTCGCCGTCTCTTCCTTCGAATGAACCAGGACAGCGCCGCCTTCCATCACCTTGTAATCCGGCGGAACCTGGAACAACGCCGCCGGCGGCTCCGCCAAGCTCAAATTCGTCAGCCGGAACACCGTCTCTCCTATGCGGGGATCCTCTTGACGGCTCATCACAATCGTTTGCAACTGCGGGGAATACCAGCTCTCAGACACCGTCTGGATCGGCCGCTCATTGCCAATCGCACCTGCCGGAATCGTCACCGTTACCCTCGTCCCCTCAGCGCTTACCCCTTCGAAGACTTGGGTTCCCAGGGATTCTTTGACCGGCTGTCCCGAAGCTTGCTGGTTCAGGATCATCACTTGCACCCCGCCGCCGGCTTTTGCCGCCTCCGGGCTGCCTGCCGATACGATTTCGATGCGCTTCTCAACCAGCTCCGCGTGCGGGACTTTCCCTGCTGCTTCGGGTGGCCGCTTCGCAAGGATCTCCCCACCCGCGGTGGCCAGCCTGCGAGCCGTCTTCGTCTTCGGATCTAAAACGTAGGTGACCCCCGCCACAGGATCCGAGATAGTGATGACTCGTGCGCCTTCTCCGGACTCCGCTGTCCACGGCCCCGCTACCGTCGCGTTCCTTTCGCGCCGCACGCGGCCCTCATTATCCCGGTAGACCAGTGCCGTGCTCCGCTGCACAATGCGGTTGCCATCTGCCAGCGTCTGCCGCGTCTCGGTCACCTCCTGCGCCGAGTACGGCGCCCCCTTCACCACCCTTCCGCCAAACTCGGCCGCCACGTACTCCACACTCAACTGCGTTCGAGGCGCCGCTAGCGGGATCGTGGCAGCCACATGCCCGCTTCTGGCCGTCGTTTCCGCCGGAGCCAGCACCACCACGTTCTCCTCTACCGTCTGCTGCGCCCAAATCAAGCCGCTGGTCCCTGCCAGAGCCAGCACCACACTCGCCCAACGCATATCACCCTCCTTAAAAACAATTTCTCTCGAAATCCCCTCAGCATGCCCTCAGTGGCGCGGGTGTCCTGGCCTGCGCCCGCTCCACTCCCTGGGCCTTCCACCTACTGCACAAACCGGATCGCACGCACTGCACCGTCCTGGCCAACCACTACGTCCGCCCAGAGCATCTCATCCGCCCGTTCGGCGTTCACGGGTACTCCTAACGCCGCCGCCGCCAAACGCGGCAGTCTCACTCTCAACAATTCTCGGATCTCTTCTTCCGGCCACGTCGCCGGGTGGGTCACCGCGATGAAACTCGTCGCCACCTCCTCCGCCTTCGCGGCCGGTGCGGCAGCCGGGCTGGCGGCCTTCTGCGGCCTTCGCGCCATGCCAGCCCGGACTTGTTCGGGCGGTCTGCTTTTCACTGGCCGCAGCACCTCCGGCGGAGCCTGCGGCGGATGAACAACCAGCAGCGGCGGTTCGAGGCGGCGTTCCCACAACATCCAGCCGCCAACCCCAGCGGCTAACAGGACCATCCCTGCTGCGCTCAACCTCGCCCACCTCCAAAGCGGCCACCGCATCCCGCTACTTTCAATCTGGAAGCGGTATCCCCGGAACGCCTCGATCAGCTCGGCTTCAAGCCTGTCTGGCGCTTCGATGTCCTTCATCGACTCCCGGAGCGCTCTAAGGCGCGCCCCGGCTTCGGATTCACTCCATTCCCTCTCCTTCATAGAGACCAGCTCCTCGCCCGCCGGATCCCGGCTGTCCGTAGGTCGTCCGCAGCCTGCGCCCGGAGTTTTTGAGCCAGCAATTGCCGACCTCGGTGCAGTCGGGACCGGACGGTCCCCACTGCGCAGCCCAACGCCTGCGCCGCCTCTTCGTAGGACACCTCGTGCAAATCGCACAGAACCACCGCTTCCCGGTAGTGTGCCGGCAGCGCCAGCACCCCCTCCCACACCGCGCGAATCTCTTGGCTCCGCTGGATCGCTTCCAGTGGGCCCGCCGTACCTCCGGAAGGGTCCTTGGCCGCTTCCAAGCGGTCTGCCTTGTTCCGCATGGCCCGCGCGGCTTTATTGCGGGCAATGCCGTACAGGTAGGCTCTCAGCGTCCCCTTGCGCGTGTCGTACTTGCGCCCTTCCCGCATCAGAGTCAAGAACACTTCCTGGGTCACGTCCTCGGCCGTGGGCGCCGACCCGCTCATCTGAAGCGCAAACCGGTAGATCTCTCCTTGCCTCCTCCGGTACAGCGCCGCAAACGCAGCTTCGTCTCCCTCGAGCATGGCCCGCAGAAGCTCTTCGTCGCTCGGTTCCGCCTGCTGGAACGTTAGGCTCATCCGCGTTTACTATGAAAGATTCCCCGGGCGGCGCCGGAAAGTTCCAGAAAGTTTTTCTCCGCCGTCCGCCTAACGGAATGGACCAACCGTTGCGCAAATTTGTTGCGGCGCTGGCAGCCCTATGGCTCTTGCTGGCGGCGGCCGGCTTTATCTACGCCCGCATCCTCGGCCTGCCTGCGCACCTGGCGGCCCCGCTGGTGGCCGCCTTCCTATGGGAGTCCTCCTTCTACATTGCACCCGCTTTCGCCGCCCTCCGGGACGCCGCCGCCCGCCGCTGGCCCCCTGCTATCCACGCTGCCGGGCTCGCCGCCAGCGCCTTGGCTCCGTATCTCGTCTACACCTTGCCCCTCGGACTTTTCGACCTGCGGTCCGCAGCCATTCTTCTGCTCCTCGTCTTGGCCGCCTCCTTCTGGTTTGTCGCCGCCCCTGCCGGCAAAACCGCCGACTTCGCTTTCATCGCCTTCATGGCGGCGCCCCTCCTCCTGCGTCTTTTCCCGGCGCTCTATCCTAGCCCTGTCGCCGGACTGACCCTCTCCATCCTGGGCCAGCTAATGTGGATCCGCCTCGGGATCTGGGCCATCCTCACCCTCCGCCGCGTCGAGCAAATCGGCTTCGGCTTCTGGCCCACCCCTGAGGAATGGCGGTGCGGCTTCCGCTTCTTCCTTTATTTCCTGCCCATCGGTGTGCCGGCCGGCCTCGCCCTAGGCGTCATCCGCTTCCGCATCGTCCCCCTGGACTGGCCCCTCGCCGCAGCCTACGCCGCCGCCACCTTTTTCGGAATGCTCTGGGTGGTCGCCCTATCGGAGGAGTTCTACTTCCGCGGACTGCTCCAGCCCTGGCTCGCCCGGCTCTTCGGCAGCCGCACCGCCGGCCTGCTGCTCACCTCCGCGCTTTTCGGCCTCGTCCACCTGCCGTTCCGCGGTTTCCCCAACTGGAGGTTCGCTCTGGTGGCCGCCCTGGCGGGCATCTTTTACGGACTTGCCCGCGACCGCTCCAGGGGAATGCGGGCGCCCATGGTCGCCCATGCTCTGGTGAACACCGTCATGCGCCTTTTTTTCGCCTGAGCCTAAATCGCGTCCAGTGCTTGTTGGAAGTCCGCCAGCAGGTCCCGCCAGTCCTCCACACCCACCGACACCCGCACCAACCCTTCGGTGATCCCCGCCTTCTCCAGCTCCTCACGCGTGTAGCTCGAATGAGTCGTGGTCATCGGATGGCACGCCAGAGTCTCCACCCCGCCCAACGAGACAGCGTTGCGGGCGATCTTCAGATTCCGCAGGAACTCAAACGCCGCCGCCTTGCCCCCGTCGAGTTCCATCGAAAACATCGCCCCCGGATAGTCGCACTGCGCCAGCCGGATCTTGATCTGCTCGGGGTCATCATAGAGGGTCGGATACCGCATCCGCAGCACTTTGGGATGCTCCACCAGCCGCTCGGCGATGCGCTGCGCGTTCTTGCTCTGCCGGTTCATCCGCAGAGCCACCGTCGGCAGCCGCCCGTCGAGCAACCAGCACTCGTCCGGGGGCAGGATATTGCCGAACATCACGCGGCTTGCCTTTAAACGCCGGATCAACTCCTCGTCCCGGGCCAGCGCCGCTCCCGCAATCAGATCGCTGAAACCGGACATGTACTTCGTCGCCGAGTACAGGCACAAATCGGCCCCCAACCGCAGCGGATGTTGGAAGGTCGGTCCCAGAAACGTGTTATCCACAAACACCAGCGGCTTGGGTGTGCGCCGCAGGCAGGTCTGCGCCGCCCGCTGAATGTCGGTCATCACCATCGTCGGATTCGCCGGCGTCTCAATGAATACGATCTTGAGGTCCGGAGTCTCCTCGATGGCCCGGTCCAGCTCCCGTGCGTGCCCGGCGGGCACCGCCACGCATCGGAACCCAAACGGCTCCAGCAGCTCGTGGATCAGATGCAGCGTCCCTCCATACAGTGGCAGCGTGCATACAATGCCGTCGCCGGGGCGGGCAAACGTCATGAGCGCGGTCATGATCGCCGCCATCCCGGAGTTGAACACCGCCGCCGCCCGCGCCTCGGGTTCCAGCGGAACCATCTGATCTTCAAGAATTTCTGCGTTGGGATGATTCAGCCGGGCGTAAATCAGCTCCACTTGTTCCCCCGGCTCCGGCTGAGTGGCCCCCGTCGCCACTGCGAATGCCCTCTCGGCCGCTTCCGGGCTGGAAAACACGTAGGTCGAGCACCGGAAAACAGCCGGACGCGCCGAGCCGACCGATAGTCTCGGGTCAAAACCTCTGGTCAGGACCTCTGTCGGCGGGTGAAGAAGACGGTTCCCAACTTTTTCCTGCTTCATGGCGGCCTCCTGCCCCGAGTTTACACGACATTCTCCACCGCAGAGTGGGTTTCTTTGCAGCCTGTAGAAAAAGGCCCGAGCAACCCTGTGGGGCAGGCATCCTTGCCTGCGGCCGGCATTCGTGCCGGCCTGGGCTCCCTTTGCCCGCCGCCCTCTCTCATCCCCCGTTGTGCGCCGGGCCCATGAGCTACTCTCTGGCTTTTTGCTCGCGCGTGGTCCGCCCCAGCGGCGCAGAGCTGTGGCCAGTGCCAAGCCAACGCAGAGCACGGTCTCGCGCCGCAGCCCCCTTGGCAGGCTTCGCGTGCGAAATCTGCCCCCGCCACCGCCTTTTCCCCCACTTTGCAAGATGGCCTGGGTCGTGGAAAAACTGCTAAATGCTGAGCGACAATAGTGGGATTATATGAAATCAACAACTTGAGGTCAGCGCTCGTCTATCGCCACCGTCAGCAGCCTGGCTCCCAAAAAAAGTAAAAAAACCTCTTGCATTTCTAAAAACCATATCCTATAATCAGAATTAAGCCGGGGAGGCAACTCCCACCAAAGCGAGACTAACCTCTAAAAAAGACCCCTGAAGCAATCCTCCCCGGCGCCCCCAAAAAAGATCACGCCCCCATTCACCACGGAATCAGAATATAAGAGGCGTCAACTTTGGCTCCAAACGGTGGTATGATTCTGGTTGACGCTGCTTATACCGCCCTCATGAGAGCGATCACAGTCCTAGGTTCCACCGGCTCGATTGGGAAGAACACTCTCGATGTGATCCGCCGGAACCGCGACCGCTACCGCGTGTTCGCTTTGGTCGCCGGCCAGAACGTCGACGAGCTGGTTTCGCAGATTCTGGAATTTCGGCCCGAGGTGGTGGTCGTCGCCACCGATGAGGCGCTCAGCCGCTTGCGCCAGAAGCTCAAGGATGTGGGACTGCCGCGTCCGCGCTGGCCTCAATTGGCGGCTGGCGCCAGGGCCCGGGTCGAGGCCGCGGTGGCGGCGGGCGTGGCGTTCGTAATGTCCGCCATCGTCGGCGTGGCGGGGCTGGAGGCCACGCACGCGGCCGTACATGAATCCAAGACGGTCGGCTTGGCCAACAAAGAACTGCTGGTCGCCAGCGGGGAGCTGCTGATGTCGGCGGCCCGCGAGCACAACGCCGAGCTTATTCCCGTCGACAGCGAGCACAATGGCGCTCATCAGTGCCTCCGCGCCGGCCGGCCCGAGGAGGTCTCGCGGCTCATTCTGACCGCTTCCGGAGGCCCCTTCTGGAATACGGATATTGCCCGACTCCAGGAGGTGACCCCCGAGCAGGCTTTGAAACATCCCACTTGGAAGATGGGCAAGCGAATCTCCCTGGACTCGGCGACCCTCATGAACAAAGGCTTCGAGGTGATCGAAGCCTGCTGGCTGTTCGGCTTGCACCCCTCGCAGGTCGAAGTGGTGATTCACCCGCAGTCTATCGTTCACGCCATGGTCGAGTACTCCGACGGCAGCGTACTGGCCCAGATGTCGGCCCCGGACATGCGGATGCCCATCCAATATGCGCTGATGTATCCGGAGCGCAAGCCCAGCGCGGTGGCGCCGCTACGCTGGGATGAGTTCCGTAAGCTGGAGTTCTATCCCCCCGACCACGTCAAGTTCCCGTTGTTGAAGCTCTCTTATCAGGCCCACGAGGCCGGCGGTTCGGCCCCTTGCACCCTCAATGCCGCCGATGAGGTGGCTGTGGAGGCGTTCCTGCGCGGTGAGATCAGCTTCCCGGGCATCGGCGAGGTTGTGGCGGAGACTCTGGACCGCGTGGCCGTCCGCCGCATCTCATCCATTGGGGATGTCTTGGAGGCGGACGAGCTTTCCCGGAGGGTGGCCCGCGAGGTTGTTAAGATTAGAGGGAGGAATGGAGTCCCGTCGGTGCTGGTGGCCCCGGCGAAGGCTGTCTAAAAATGCTCATCCTTGAAAACGTTGTGTGGCTGCTCGTGCTCATCGGGGTCATGATCCTCGTGCACGAGCTGGGACATTACTGGGTGGCGCGTTACTTCGACGTGCGCATCGAAACTTTCAGTTTTGGTTTCGGTCCACGTCTATGGGGTTTCCGCCGGGGCGAAACGGACTTCCGTATCTCCCTGATTCCCTTCGGCGGCTACGTCAAAATGGCGGGCGAACAGGCCGGAGATCAGGTCGCCGATGACCCGCGCTCCTTCTTGGGCAAACCCCGCTGGCAGCGCCTCGCTATCGCCTTCGCCGGCCCCATGATGAATGTGCTTTTGGCGGTGGCCTTGTTGACGGGCTTGTTCATGTACAAGTACCCGAAGCCGATGGACGCCTCCCACAGCGCCGTCGTCGGACACGTCGCCCCCGGTTCGCCTGCCGAACGAGCAGGCGTCCGCGAGGGAGACCGCATCGTCCAGTTTGAGGATCAGGTAAACCCAACCTGGGACGCGGTCGCCATCAAGGAATTCTCCAACGCCAACCGGCCGCTCCGCCTGGTTCTCGACCGCCACGGCCGCCGTATTGAGACCCACATCACACCCCGCCTTTCCGAGCGCACCGGCATCGGCTATGCCGGCTGGTCGCAGCAGGCCGAGATTCAGGTTTCTGAAGTCGTCGCCGGCATGCCCGCCGAAAAGGCCGGCTTGCGGCGCGGGGACCTGCTCGTGCGCATCGACGGCAAGCCCATCCGCTCCCTGCTCAGCTTCCACGACGAAGTCCGCGCCAGCGGCGGTAAGCCGGTCGTCCTCGAGTTCATGCGCGACGGGCAGCTCCAAAGCCTCACCATCCAGCCGGTCTTCCAGGAGGCCGAAAAGCGCTGGATGATCGGCGTCGCCGCCGATCACCGCATCGTCTACGAACCTTTGCCTTTCACGCAGGCGCTGGCTCAATCCGTCCACCACAATATCCGTGGAGCCACGCTGATCTACGAGTTTCTGCGCGGCATCGTCGCCCGCCGCATGTCGGCCCGCTCCATCGACGGGCCCATCCGCATCGCCCAGTTGTCCGGCGACGCCGCCCGCGAAGGCGCCTACACCTTCATCCACCTCATGGCCGCCGTCAGCCTCAATCTGGCCATCATTAACTTGCTGCCCATCCCGGTGCTCGACGGCGGGGTCATCTTGATGCTCCTAGTGGAGATGCTGCTGCGCCGTGATCTCAGCATGCCGGTCAAAGAGGCCGTCTTTAAGTTCGGCTTCGTCTTCCTGCTGATGATCATGGCCTTCGTCATCTACAACGACATCACCAAGATGATCGTTCCCGCCGGCTGAGCGCGGGCGCGCAGCCAGCGGCGTAAGCATGCTGCCCCGACCGCACGCCCTGGGGATGTCCGCAGCGGTCTAAAATCAGCGCAGCGGCGAGTAAGGCGTGGCCCGGTAGATCGAGATCAGATTGTTCTTGGTGACCTGCCCGTACGTGTCGATCGATTGCTGGCGGACCTTGATCCACTCCGGATCGGCGCCGAACGCGTTCCAAGCCTTCTCGCGCGCGGCCAAATCGTCGAACGGCGTCAAGTAGGTCAGATTGGGCATGTTCGGCCCGATGATGGTGGAAGCGTACAGAATCGGATGGACGCCCACCCGGTGGAAGATCTTGATCTCAGGCCCGGCGAACCTTTCGTGAAGATGCCGGAGCTGCGTGTAGCTGGGCGAATGGTAGACGCGCAGCTCGAAGATGCGCCCGGCTTTGGGCGGGGGATCTGCCGCGGTGATCTCCGGCGAGTAATCCGTGGCCTCGAGCAAGATGTTTTCCTGGCGCTCGAACGGAGGCTCGGGACCAGCCTGCCATGCCTCGAAAGCCTTCTCCAGTTGCTCATCCTGGTTCAGGCGTCCCCGCACCGACCAGAATTCTTCCACCGAGCTGAACCCCAAAATCAGAACCAGCTCCGGCGTATGCGGAACAATCAACCCCTCCAGCACGATCTTCGGGCCTGCGTGAACCTTGCTTAGCGCGGGAAGAGCTGTTTTCTCGAGGTATTCGTTGAGGCGGGCCAACTGATTGCCGGCGCGCAGATAGTACCGCTGCATGAGATACAAACGGGTGCGCCTGCCTGGAGTGGCTTGAGCTAGCGCAGCGGACGGCACAAGAGCGGCGCCGCCGAGGAGTCCGAAAAGGTGTCTGCGATCCATAGTCTCCGCCATCGTTCGACTCTTGAAGATATCAAACTTCGGCGGGACGCAAAAGACTCTCCTGAGGGAAACTTTTGCGCTATGCAGACCGCGGACTACAACAAGCCCGCTATGGCCTTCTCAATCACGGCCGGTTCGGTCTCGCCGATGAAGGCCCGGACCAGCTTCCCCTGCCGGTCGTACAGGAACGAAGCAGGCAGAGCCCCGCTCCACTTGGAAGAGACCGTGTCAATGAACGTCTCGTCGTTGCTGGCTTTCTTGATGTAGGCTGCTCCGCCGACGCCGGTCTTCTTAAGGAACTCCTCAGCTTTGGCCTGATCCTCCGGCTCATCGCAGGACACTGTGAGGAGTCGAAACCCTTTGCCGCGGTGCTCGCGTTCCAAACCGGCCAGCCAGGGCATCTCCTCGCGGCAGGGTGCGCACCAGGTGGCCCAGAAGTTCACCAGCACCACGCTGCCTTTGTGCGTCGCCAGCTCCGCCGCGTAGGTCTTTTCGTTGATGGGGCGCAAGCGCGCCTGCTGCGCCGGCAACAGGATCGCCAGCGCCCCGAGGAGCAGAAGCCTGAGGATCACGATACCGTCTTGGCCCTCTTGATCGTGCAGCCGAATGCCTTGGTGGAAGCCTTCTCCACCGGCCGGCCCGCCAGCAGAGCGTCCAATGCGAGCCGCAGCCCTTGAGTCTTGATGTTGGCTGGGTTCTGTGAGTCGTCAATGTAGCCGTGGTAGGCGATCACGCCATTGCGGTCCACTACGAAGATCTCCGGCGTCACCTGGGCGCCGAAACGGTCCGCGACCAGGTTGTTGTGGTCTTTATAGACCGTGAACTGAAAGCCGTGCTTGGCGGCGTGGGACGCTACCTCTTGAGCCGGCTCAGTCGCGTTCGAGTTGATGCCGATGAACTTGACCCCCCGCGAGGCATAGTCCCGGTACAGGGCGTTCATGCGTTCGTTATAGGCGTTGGAGATCGGGCACTGAGTGGCGATGAACATCAGCACCGTCAAGTCGCCCTTGATCTGACTGAAGTTGACGTTCTGGCCCTGGACGGTTTGGAGCGTGAAATCGGTGACCTTACTGCCCAGCTTGAACTCTTGAGCGAAAACCGAGGTGGCCAGCAATACAGCAATGCCCAGCAAAAGCATGCGCTTCATTGTTTCTTCCTCCCAGAATGCCGCGGCTGCGGCTAGTTTTTGTCTTCCAGCTTCAGGTTGATAATAGCTTTTCGCCGCGAATCGAAGACGCTGAGCGTGCGGGTTGCGCTGGAGCGCCCCTTGTGCTCCGCCCGCAGCTCGTAGTCCACGTCCGTGCTCAAGCCGTGAAAGTAGTACACGCCATCCTTCTGAGTGATAAAAGAGCGCACCTGTAGAGACTTCTTGTTCTTGAGTTGGACCACAGCCCCCTCAACGAGCGTTCCGTTGGCATCCTCCACGATCCCCTGAACCGACCGCGTGTTCGGGTCCTCGCGCTGCTTGGTCCCCTGAAAAGCAGCGGCAGGCGCCCAATACAGAAGCGCCCACAGGATCCCCAGAGCTAGCGTCCTGGTTCTCACTGCCACCCTGCGTCAATTATAACACCCCCCGTTGGGGCCCCCAGTGGCCGGCCTCAGCGCCAGTCTTCGTCCTCTTCCTCGTCCTCTTCGACGTCAAGGAGATCTTCGTCTTCCTCGTCCTCCTCCTCGGCCAGCTCCAGCTCCACCGGGTCGATCCCTACGACCCGCAGCTCTGCGCCGCACTCGTCACAAGAGATCAGATCGCCTTCTTCCAGCTCGTCTTCTTCGTAGCCGAGCGGGCTGTCACATTCCGGGCACGTTACCATTCGTTATTCCTCCGACTACCCCGCAACACTCTCCTAATTGGTTATACAGAAAACCGCTGCGCTTGCCAAGATCAACCGGGGCGCTGGTTCAAATCATCTCCCCTAGCAACTCCGGCCTCGGATTGGGGATGACCACTTTGTTCACCAGCAGGCCCTTGGCCCCGATGAGCCGGGCCCCCGCCTCCACCGCGCTCCGCACCGCCGAAACGCTTCCGGTCATCGTAACAAATGCCTTCCCGCCCAGGGCCATCGCCAGCCGGATCTCGATCAGCCGCACGGCTGCCGCCTTGGCCGCGGCGTCGGCCCCCTCAATGAGAGAGGCGACCGAGAACGACTCCAGGATACCCAAAGCCTCGAGCCGTTCCGTCTTGCCCGCTCCGCTGAGGGCCGGGAAGACCGATTCGTGCACGTTGGGAATCACGAAGGTGTCGATGACCGAAAAACCGCCCGCCTGGCGCCCCGCGGCCACGCTCGACTCGGCCGCGGCCACATCGCCCCGCACCATCACGATGTATTTGCCGGAGCAGATCGAGCGCGAAAGCAGCAGTTCCACGTCGGCGGTCTTGAGCATGGCGTCGGCGACTTCATAACCGGCCGCGATGCTGCCCAGTTCAATCAAACCGATGGAGTTTCCGGCCATCTTCTTACGCCTCGATTTCCACGAACTCTTCCGTCACCTGCCTCACCGTGCCGCCGATGCTGGCGTGCACGTCCGCCCCCAGCTCGCCCTGGGGCGCCCGCCCGACTGCCGTTCCCGGCTCCACCTTGGCGCCCGTGCGGACCACCGGCTGGGCGGGCTTGCCGGCGTGCTGCTTGAGGAAGATGCGCACCCGCGCCGGCGCATGTTCCAGCGGCTCGTAGGGTGTCTCTTTCTCATACTCCTCGATTCTCAGGCGCCGCCGGAGCTGCGCCAGCGGAACGCGGCGGTGCTCTTTCATCGGATGCACCTCGACCGGCTTCTGCTGGACGAACCGGATGCCCGCTGCGCGCATGTCCTGCTTGGCCCGGTCGCACGCCTCCTTGGGATACAGGTCTTCCGGGCAGGCGTACAGCGTGCACAAGCCGCAGGCGCAGCACAGCTCGGCGGCCTGGTTCCACAGATCCGCGCCCGCCAAGGTGAAACCCAGGCTGCGCATCACCTTGTGAGGCTGCACGTCGTAGCCCAGCAGGTAGCGGGGGCAGAACTCGGTGCAGTGGCTGCACTGGTCGCAAGCCGACTTGCCGATACGGTGCATGGCCGGCTCCGGCCGTTCCTTGCGCTGGACCAGGTAGTGATCCCGCGGCAGAACGATCAGCCCGGCGGTGGTCTTGGTGACGGGCTCCTCCAGATCGAAGGTGAGCCGGCCCATCATGATCCCGCTCACGAAAACGCCGATCGGCGCCGCCGTGGCCCCGCCCGCCAGCTCGATCAGCTCCCGGAGCGGCGTCCCGACCGGAACCCAGAACGACTTCGGTTCCCGGACCGCCCCCCCAACGGAGACGAACTTCCGGATGACAGGATGCCCTTGCGCCGCCAGGTGCACGTTATAGAGTGTTTCGACGTTGTTCACCACGCAGCCCACCTGTAGCGGGATGCCCGCGGGCGGAATCAGACGTCCCGTGGCGGCGTACACCAACTCGTACTCGTCACCGGACGGATAGAAGTCACCCAGCAAGACCAGATCCGCCTTGGCCGGGTCCAGCAAGGGCTGGATGGCTTCCACGGCCGGCCGGTTCTTGGCCTTCAGCCCGAACTTGGCCCGCTGGGCGCCGGTGGCCACCATCATTTTGGCCATTCCGTCCAGGATTTGGGCGGGGAAGTGCTTCATCAGCTCGAAGTCTTTATGCAGCAGCGGCTCGCATTCGGCCCCGTTGGCGATGACGAACTCCACCTTGGCCTGGGCCTTCACATAGGTGGGGAAGCCCGCCCCTCCGGCGCCGACCACGCCGCACTCGCGCAGCTGCGCATCCAGGCTCACTTTGGCGCGCCCTCCAAAGCGTACCCGCGGAGCTCCTCCATGCGCACGGTGACCAGCGGCTTCTCGAAATCCTCGCCGGTCTCGATCATGCGGATCAGGCGCCGGGCCGCCAGCGACATGCACCAGGGGTCCGTCAATGGGCGGCCTGTCTCTCGGCTGAGCTGGAGCAGGTCAGGATGCCGCAGGGAAACGACCCGCTCGAGCACGGTATCGCCGCTCGACAACAGAAACTTCACGTCGATCGCGTCGCTGTGCCGAATGGCGATGGCGTTCTGAATCCAGAGCAGGTCCACCTGCCACACACGGCCGAACGGGTCAGGTCCGGCCTTGAAATGCCGGAAATTCTCGAGCATCAGACCCTCATCCTAACATGGGCGGCCCTGCGCTCAGCGAGCTTCGCCGCCTGCGGCGAACCGCTCTCCGACGGCTCACGGAGCGGCCCGGCGGACGTAAAGCAGCCAGTCCTTGAACTGGAGCGTGCCGGGGTAGTCCTCCGGGGCGCGGAATTCGCGCCAGCCGCCTCCGTTCACCGTGCCGCTGGTCCGCTGCTGGTGATTTTCCAGATCGTACCAGGTGAACTCGAAGCGGTCCTTGTCCGTGGAGGGCCGCAGGTCCACCTTCAGCCACCCTCCGTAGCGCAGGTAGATGACGTAGGTGGAGCCGGGGACAGCGCCGCAGAAACGCGCCGGAGTGTCCGATAGCAGCTCTGGATGAGGCTCCAGCTTCCACCACTCGATGGACTTGAGGAACCGGGCGAGAAAGCCCATGGAGACCGCGCCGGGATAGTCGAGGGTATTCGTTTCGAACGATGGATCCAGCGGCCAGTTGCCCTGCTTGGTGGGAGCTTCGGGGACGTGCGCCCACCAGACGTGCCCCCCGCCATAGGTGTGCCCCGCGGCGCCGCTGAGGATGGCTGACCAGGCGCCGAAGCGCACATCCCTGCCGGTGGGGTTGCCGGCGATGAATTCGTACCAGGGCTCGGTGACGACGGTGGGCTTGGCCGGCTTGCGGGCATAGTCGGCGGCGATGACCAGCGGGATCATCTCGTTGCGCCAGCGCCCGTGGCCCACCTGGCTCTGGTTGTAGTCCAGCCAGGGCTCACTGTGCAGCACCTCGCCGGTGGACCACTGCGGCGCCTCCGCGCCTCCCGCCCAGCCCGGCGGCGTCGGGTGTGCGCCGATGATGCGGAGGTAGGGATCTTCGCGCCGGATCATCGCCCCCAGGTCCTTCCAAAACGCGAGGCCGAAGCCGCCGTAGTTGTTCATGTTGTATTCTCCGGCCAGCACCCAGATGACGTTGTAGGCGCCCAGCCGGGCCATGACGTAGCGCCACCAGCGCCGCATCTTCTCCTCGCCGATGCGCTCGTTCAACTTCTGGCGGCTCCACCAGGGGTGGATCCACACCGTAATGCCTTTCTGATTGGCGTAGGCGATGAAGCGCTCGACGTTGCGGATCTGCTCCAGATCGGGCGAATCGTAGGTCCGGTTGAGCAGGCCGTCGTTGCCGGCGAAAAAGATCTGGCCCACGGTGAAGCCCTTGGCGGCGCGGTCGTCGGCCAGCTTTTGAAAGGTCTCAAACCGGATGCCGCGCTTGCTCCAGTTCCACCAGGTGTCGCCGATCCACAGAAACGGCGTGCCGTCGGCGTACTCGAAGTGGCGGCCGGGGCGCGGTCCGGAAGCGGCCACCCGTATGAAGCCCCGGCGCGCCGGGTTAGCTCGCTTCTCCTCCTCGCTCCAGGCGGCGCATTCGAGGGTTCCTTTTGCGCCGTTCAACGCGGGATCTTTGGAGACGGTTTGCCAGGACCAAGCGCCCGGAGCGGGCGGCGCAAAGCGGACCTTCCAGGTCCGTTCCCCGTCCCAGAAGCCCGCCAGAGTCAGGCGCCGGCCTCCAGGTCCGCTGAAATCCGCCCGCAGCAACGGCGCAGCGCGGTCCGGGAAGCCTACCACGTACGGATTGGCGTAGTCCTGAGCGGCCTGCAAGGTGATCTCGTAGACCTCCCAGGTCCGGACCGGGGCCGCGGCCAAGGGCGGGAGCATCCCCGGCAGGACCGCCGTAAAGATCAGAAGCAACGCATAACGTCTGCGCATGGCGCATCACCTCCCAAAGGGCTCAGCTGGACGCTGCGGCGCCGCAGGAACAGAGTTCGGCTGAGTTTCCTGGTTGTTCTCATATATCGTAATCAGCAGCGTGCTGGCCAGCACCAGAGCGCCTCCGGCGAGCATGGCGGGCGTGAGGCGCTCGCGCAGGATCAGCCATGCCAGGATGACGCCGAAGAAAGGAATCAGATAGTTGCACAGGCCGGCCTGGGTTGCATCCAGCCGCGTCAGGACGTTGAGGAAGATCACCATCGACAGGAAGTACTGAAAGAAAGCGAGGATGGCAAGGCCCAGCCAGACGGTGGGCGTGAACTCGGGCAGGCGCAAGAAGCTCTCCGGCTCCGAGCGCAGCGTGACCGGGAGCATGAAAGCGAAGACCGCGTAGTAGCTGCACAGCAAGACGCTCAGGGGGGAATAACGGGTCAGGATGCGCTTGCTGTAAGTGTTGTAGAAGGCGCTGCCGTTGATGCTGGCGAAGATCATCAGGTTCCCCAACAGAAACCGGGTGTCTGTCAGATTCAGCTCTTTCCAATCCACCCCGGAGCAGGTCATCACGCCGGCGATGGCCAGGGCGAAGCTGATCCAGCGGATGCGGCTCATGCGTTCGCCCAACAGGAAGTAGGCCATGACGGCGGTCATGACGGGCAGGGCCAGAGAGATGAGAGCGGCGTTGGAAGCCAGCGAAAGCCGCACCCCCCAAGTGATGAAGAGCTGAGCCACGACCTGACCCAATACGCCCAACAAAACGAAGTGGATCCAGTCCCGGCGTGGGGGGCGGAGGGGGCCTTCGCGGCGCACAATGGGGATGAGCAGAAGCGTGGCGATGGTCATGGGGAAGAAGGCGGCGAAGGTGGGGCCCATCTGCTCCTGAACGAGCTTCACCATGACGAACTGGCTGGCCCAGATGAGGTTGCAGATCAGCAACAGGGCCCAATCGCGGAGGCGGCTGGAAAGGATCATGTGGGAATCACCGGGCCGGCGGGAGTCCGGATCCAAAACCGCCGTCGACCAGCAGGGCCGAGCCGGTGATGAAGGTGGCGTCGGCGCCGGCCAGAAACACGGCCGCCCGGGCGACTTCCTCGGGACGGCCGACGCGGCCCAGGGCGTGGAGTTTTCCGGCTGCGGCGCGGGCCGCCGCCGGGTCGGGCTGGGCCTGGAAGTAGGCCTCGGCCAGCCCCGCGTCGATGTAGCCCGGGCAGATGCAGTTGACGCGAATGCCCTCCCATCCGTGGTCGATGGCCATGGCCTTGGTGAAGGCGATGATGGCGCCCTTGGTGGCGCAATAGCCGGCGCACATCGGCTCAACGAAGAAGCCGTTGACCGAAGACAGGTTGACGATGGCGCCGCGGGTGCGGCGCAGTTGGGGCAGGAAGTACTTGGAGCACAGGAAAACGCCGCCTACGTTGACGGACATCTGGCGATGCCATTCCTCCGGGGTGGTGTCCTCGACGAACTTGCTGATCTGGATGGCGGCGTTGTTGACCAATACGGCGGCGTCGCCGAAGCGCTGCTCAGTCTGAGCGGCCAGCCGGATTACAGAATCCGGGTCGGCGACGTCGGTGGCGACGGCTAAGGCCTCGCCGCCCGCTTCCTGGATCTGGCGCACCGTTTGGGCGGCGGCGGGTTCATGGATATCCGCAACCACCACGCGGCCGCCCTCGCGGGCCATTTCCAGAGCGATGGCGCGGCCGATGCCGGCGCCCGCTCCGGTCACCACACAAACCTTGTCCTTGAGCTTCAAAGCTGCCTCCACCGGAGATGTTCAGGTTGATGATGGACCGCGGTTGCGCCGATGTCAAGACGCCGGGCGGCCGAAGGCGGCGCCGCCGGGCCAAAGCAGGGGCGATTGTCCAGGATGCTGGACATCTTGTCCCGAGCGCGCCGGTGCAGCCAGACGAGAAGCCGGGCTCAGACGGCGTCCTGTAGGCTGGACGTTGCGGCGGCTTTGGGTTGACAGCCGGGATCGGGCGTCGGAGAATGCAAGCGGAACCTCACCACAAACCGCAGGTGGACCAAGATGAAGATCACGCCCCGCGAGGAAGCGCTGTTGAAGCGGACGTTCGTAGACTTCTGGCAGATGTCGGAGTTCGTGCGCGAGCCGCTGATTCTGGAACGAGCTGAGGGCCTGTATTACTGGGACCGGGAAGGGCGCCGGTATTTTGATGCGATCGGCGGCATTTTCGTGGCGATTCTCGGGCACCGCCATCCGCGGCTCATGGAGGCGATGCGGCGGCAGATGGCGAAGATGACCTTTGCGCCGCCCTTGCACGGAATCTCAGACGTGACGCTGGACTTCATCGAGAAACTGGGCGAGGTGACGCCGGGGAATCTGAATTACTGCAAGCCGTTTAGCGGCGGCTCGGAAGCGGTGGAGGCCGCGATCAAGTTCACCCGGCAGTACTTCAAACAGACGGGGCGCCCCGGTAAGTACAAGTTCATCTCGCGCTACTGGGGGTATCACGGGGGGACGGCGGCGGCCATGGCGGCGAGCGGGACCGGCTCGAGGAAGGCCAAGTTCGAGCCGCACATGCCGGGATTCCTCAAAGTCTTCCCGCCGACCTTTTACCGGGAGCGCTTTTCGGACTGGGACGAGTGCAACCGGTTTGCAGCGCTTTCGGTTGAGGACTTGATTCTGATGGAAGACCCCGAGACGGTGGCGGGGGTGCTGGTGGAGCCGATCGGGAACACGGGCGGGATCATCACGCCTACGGAGGAGTACTTTCAGATCTTGCGTGAAATCTGCAACCGGCACAACGTACTTCTGATCTTCGACGAAGTGATCACCGGGTTTGCGAAGACCGGATCGATGTTTGCGGCGCAGACGTTTGGCGTGACGCCGGATCTGATCTGCTGCGGCAAAGGAATCTCGAGCGGAGCGATCCCCCTGGGGGTCATGGTGGCGCGGGAGGATCTGGCCGAGGCGTTCTGGGGGCCGGCGGATGCCGGAGTCGAATTTGCGCACGGGCACACGTTCGCGGGCAATCCGCTGGCGTGCGCGGTGGGGCTGGCGGTGATCGAAGAGATCCTGGAGAAGGATTTGTGCGCCAAGGCCAGGCGGCTGGGCGAGGATCTGGCGCGGAAGCTGGAAAGGTTGAGACAGTATGGGGTGGTGCGGGAGGTGCGGGGCAGGGGAATCCTGCGCGGCGTCGAGCTGGTGCGCGACACCAAGAGCATGCAGCCTTATCCCGAGCTGGGCCAGATGTTGAAGAAGACGGCCTTGGAACACGGCCTCATCATGCGCATTGACCCGAGCTGGTTCGCCGTATCGCCGGCGCTCATTGCCGAAGAGGCGGATATCGACGAGATGTGTGACCTGATCGAGAAGAGCCTGGCGGCGGCCCTGGATCGAGTGGGGCGGCCCGTGCTGGTTTCAGGTTGCTGAACAGCGGCGGCGCCCGCCAGGAGTGTGAACCGGCCGCCAGCGGGTCCGGCTTCACGCGGCAACAACCGCAACAGGTCGCGAGCGGAAATGCCGGTCCCGGTTTGGTGGAGGGAGGCGGAAAGCGGAGGAACTTACTAAGAGGCGCCGGTGTCTACTTAGTCGGACGCGGGCAGGACAGACGCGGTCCGGAAGGAGGCAGGCGATGTTCGACCAAGTATTTGTCACGGACACAGGCGCCCGGATCCGGCCCGGCGCTCTGGCAGCCTCCATCGCGGGTGAGCTCGCCGTCGTGGCCGCCGCAGTGTTGATCCCGTTGCTGTTCACCGAAGCGATCCCGCAACTTTGGTGGAGAGCGCATCTGTTTGAGCCCTTGCCGCCGCCCGGCAGGCCCGCCGCGCAACCGCCGCCCGCGCCCGTGGCGGCTCGGGCCGTGGTTCCCGCGCGGCAGTTTGCAGGTGCGGGCAAGCTCTTCGAGCCGGTGAAGTATCCCCCCAAACCAGCCGCGATCCTTGATCTGGACGAGGGCCCGGCGGCGGGGTGGGAAGGCGGAGTCCCAGGGGTTCCCGGCGGCACGGGGACTCCGGGAGTGCCCGGCAGCCCGGCGGTGGAGCAGGCGCTGCGTTGGACGCCTCCTCCCGTAGTCCCCACAGCCAAAGAACCTCCGGCGGCGCCGAAGGAAGCGATCCCCAGGGTGCGCGTGGGAGGCGCTGTGCAGCCGCCGGTCCCGCTGAGCACCCCACTGCCGGTCTATCCTCCGCTGGCCCGCGCGGCGAGGCTGGCCGGAACCGTGAAGTTGGAGATTGTGATCGGGACCGACGGGAGAGTGCACGCCATTCGAGCAATCCAGGGGCACCCACTGCTCGTGGGGGCCGCCGTTGAAACCGTGCGGGGCTGGTTGTATGAACCGCCCAGGCTGAATGGAGACCCGGTCGAAATGGTGATGTTCGTAGACGTACACTTTACGCTCGGCCGGTAGCCAAAGCGTACGGCACAGGCATAGCGTGTGAAGAGACGGCGGGCGCAAGCCTGGAGGCTAGACGACTGGTGGGCACAGTTCGGGCGTGGGGTGGGTTCAACCTCTGCGGCTGGGTGGGGATGCTTGGTTGTGGTTGCTGGTTGGTTGGGTTTTCTGAGCTGTTCTTGCTGCTTTTTGACTCCTTGCTGCGCTGGTTGCTGTTTTCGGTTGCCTCTTTGTTTTGTATAAGTTGGGAGGCCTCCCCCGCCTGCCATAGGCGTTAAAATAAGAGTTGCAATAATGAAAGGCGTGTGCTAGACTGGCCTCATGGATCTGCCCCCCTTGCACGAGAAGGACTGGGAGTATGTATTGACCCTGTTGCCCGAGGATTTGGAGGAATCGGCGCGCCGCGCCAGCGCCTTGCTTCGCTGCCGCCAGATCCCGGATGCTGCCGCCTTGATGCGCCTGGTGTTGGCCTACGCGGTTTCCGACCTGTCGCT
>Ga0101944_10002095_pt1 | contig 34654 bp, 29 predicted proteins | sample DewCreD2012metaG_FD_75245 | JGI IMG/M metagenome (GOLD analysis project Ga0101944, IMG submission 75245) | Hot spring sediment bacterial and archeal communities from British Columbia, Canada, to study Microbial Dark Matter (Phase II) - Dewar... ... | reverse complement strand
TTGAGAGAGCGGCGCAAAGCAAGCAGGACGAATAAGCCGCACACCAAAAAGCCAATGACCGCCGGGCCAGGCTGACCCCAGAAGATGCCCTGGCCGATGGTTTGCAAAATCCAGGTCAGGGCGTAAACGAGCGAGAGCGGGCCAACCGGCAGGTCTTTTGGGTTGGCGAGCAGGGTGATGAGGAACGAAGTCAAAATCCAGCCGAGATAGTTGCTGATGGGAATGCCAAAATAAATACCAGGTGTTTCCCACACCCAGAATCCCCAGCCGACCATTTGCGGGTCGAGGAACAAATCCCAAGCGGTGAGGGCGAGCGCGGCAACGAGCGCAAATCGCAATTTGTTGGCAGTTTTCCCCAAAATAATCGCGGCAATCGCCCAGGCCGGGGGCAGCATCATCAGCCAGGCCAGTGGGATGAGCAACGGTACGCCCGCCAGTTGCGGCTGAAGCAGGTCGGTGTAGTGATATTTTCCAAACGGGAAACCGGTTCGAGAGCCGAGCAGTTCCGCCAGGTAGGTAAAAACAGCCACGATTAAGACGGTTTTAAGGGCGCGCTGCCAACCCCAGGCGACGTAAAGGATGACGATCACCGCGCTGGCCTGCATCAACACGCCAACTGACATGCCGCGAATCAGCGCATTTTCGCCCAAAATCCAACCCAGGATGGGCAGGGAAACCATGGTCAGCACCCAGAAGGCGAGGGGAACGAGGGCGGTGCGCGGGTAACGGAGGGCGTGAAAGGCTTGTATCATCGCAGTTTCAAGGCATGGAACAGGTCGAAGAAGAACAAAAACCCACCCTGAATCACAATCCCCAAGCCGCCTCCCCGCCAAAACGGACTCGCCGCGCCCAGGGTGTATGCCAGGGCCAGACCGCCGATGACGTACAGCACATCCAGGCCGGTGTTGACCCACAATAGTTTGGCAAGATTGGCGCGTTCTCGCGATTGGGTGGAGGCGAGCTCATCAGGGGTCAGTTTCGACTTGCGGCGGCGGGCGATGGCTGCGCCAAAGACGGCAATTGCCAGGTCAATCGCGCCCCAGGCCAGGAATTGGATTCCCATCCCGCGCCAGGATTCGACGACGGGGTTGAACAGCGTTCGCAGGGAGGGTTCATCCTGCATGAGCGGAACGCCCCACGCCATCCATATTCCAGCCAGGATGCTGCCAATGGCCCACCACGCCAGGCGGCGGGTGAGGGCGTCCTGAAAACTCCAAATATCCAGGGGAAATTTGTTTGTCGCAATCATGCGCCCATTTAACGGGTGAAACCCCATCAGAACCTATCGAACCCCCAGATGCTGTATTTGCAGGCTCGCGCCTGATTGGCTTTCGCAAAATGCTCAGCCACTCTCGGCAATTGCGCTGACCAGTTCGCGGCAGAAGGCAGGAATATCGGCTACGACGCGCCCCCAAACCAGGTTGCCCTCGCGGAAGGCAGGCTCATCTACCCAGGTTGCGCCCGCATTCACCAGGTCATCTTTGATGCCGAGCGAACCGGTGGCGCGGCGCCCCCGTACAATGCCCGCCGAAATAGCAATCAGCCCGCCATGACAGATAATGCCGATGGGCTTGCCCGCTTCATCCATCTGGCGGACCAGGTTCGTGACAATCGGATAGCGGCGCAATTTATCGGGCGCCCAGCCGCCAGGGACAACCAGGGCCGAGAGTTGGGCGGCGTCCAGCGCCTCTACCAAAGTGTCGGGCGTAATGGTCAAGCCATTCTTGCCGCGCAGGGGCTTCAGGTCGAGGCCGGCAGTCAAGACGGCTGCCCCTTCTTCTTGCAAGCGCATGAGCGGAACGTAATATTCCAAATCTTCTACGCCCTCGGCAACGAGCGTGGCAATCCGTTTACCAATGAGTTTCATGCTTCCTCCAACATCCAAACGTAGAGATTTTTTGGCCCATGCACGCCGAGGGTAACGGTCAGTTCAATGTCGGCGGTGCGGCTGGGACCGGTGATGAAGACCAGGTAAGGGTCGCGCCGGGCTTCGTCGAAGACCTGGTGCAGGTCGGGGCGCAGCAGTTCGGGGCGGACGATTGCCAGGTGAACGCGCGGCAACAGCGAAACGGCGCGCGGTTTCTGAGCGGAAGACTTCAAGACAAGCGTGCCGGTTTCGGGCAGCAGGTAGTCGGCTTCGGTGATGCCGAGGTCGCACAAGGCCAGGTCGTGTTTGCTGGCATTCGGGGAAATGAGTTCTATGCCCAGGGAGGATAAGTGATTGGTAATTTGGTATTGGTTCAGGAGGGGCGTGTTCCAGACAGCGGCTTTGCGGATGTCCTGTTCGGCAGCCAGGGCTTTCAGGGCGTCTAAAACGGAATCCGGGGAGAGCATTTGGGCGACGCCGCTCAATTTGCGGACTTCCTCGAGAAAGCGTTCGGCCTCAGCCTCAGACGATTCTGGCTGGCGGGCTGGATAGACAGCGGGACGCGGCCCCAGCCGGGTCTGCGCGCTGCGTCCGAGAGAACGACGGATGTTTTCTATAACGGAATTGGTCATAGGTATCGAATTATCGCCTCCCCCACCACTGCCGGAAGCCAGCCGTAAATTTGGGCAGCGGGCGGATTTTCGTCCAGCGGCTGAGGGGATAGGGCGCCCAGGGAATCCAGCCGCCGCGCTGGAAAATGGACATGACAAGGGGCAGGATGCGCGCGCCGAGGCGATACATCCAGTTTTGGGCGAGGGCAAAGGCCGAAAGTTTGGCGGCAGCGCGGATAGGCGCGGGCATGGTTGGGGCGGCGATCTCGTCACCCTGCGCTACGCGGCGGCGCAGGTGGCGCAGAATGGCCGGGATGGGAATTTTGACCGGGCAGACCTCGGCGCACGCCCCGCACAGAGTAGAAGCGTAAGGCAGCTCGCGGGCGGCGGGCGTGCCGAGCATTTGCGGGGCGAAAATCGCGCCAATCGGCCCAGAGATGAACCAGCCGTAGGCAAACCCACCCACGTTTTTATAAACCGGGCAGACGTTGGCGCAAGCCCCGCAGCGGATGCACTTGAAGACCTCGCGCCCAACCGGGTCGCGCAGCACGCTGGAGCGGCCATTATCGAGCAGCACCAGGTGAAATTCCCTGGGGCCAAATTCTCCTTCCTCGCGGCGCGGCCCGGTGATGAATTGGGTGTATGTGGAGAGTTTCTGGCCGGTGGCCGAACGAGCCAGCAGTTTCAGGAAAACGGTCAGCAACTCCCAATCGGGGATGACTTTATCAATGCCCACAACCGCCACATGCAGGTCGGGCAGGGTGGTACACATGCGTCCGTTGCCCTCGTTGGTGACCATGACCAGCGTACCGGTTTCGGCGATCAGGAAGTTGCCGCCGGAGATGCCCATTTCGGCCTGCAAGAACTTCTCGCGCAGCACTTCGCGGGCGATGCGGGTCAGCGCGACCGGGTCGGCGGGGGCTTCGATGCCCAGTTTTTCGCTGAAAATGGCGGCGATTTCTTCTTTTTTGAGATGCACCGCCGGAACGATGATGTGCGAGGGGCCGGTGCCGGCCAATTGGATGATGTACTCGCCCAGGTCAGTCTCTAACGCTTCGATATCCGCTGCTTCGAGGGCATGGTTCAAGGCGATTTCTTCGGTTGCCATGGATTTGGACTTGACCGCCAGCCGAACGTTATTGCGCCGGGCGATGTCCAGCACAATCTGACGCGCATCCTCGGCGGTGGCAGCCCAGTGGACATGCCCACCCGCTGCCATCACTTGTTCTTCCAGCCGCTCCAGATAAACATCCAGGTTTTCGATGGTGTGCAGGCGAATGTCCGAGGCCATTTGGCGCAGTTGCTCCCAATGGGGCAGTTCGGCCACCCGCGCCGCGCGGCCGCCGACGAATCGCCCGGTGGCCTGTTGCACGGCAGCCGGAATGCCGGGCGGAATATGCTTGGTATAGGCTTCGAAGCCGATATAGGTGGGAGTCTCACTCATAGAAAAATCTTTTGGTTGCAATATCTGTTTGGTTTGGAAGCAACGAAATCGGGCTTTGGCAGGAGCGACAAACAAGAGAACCGAAAAAGTTCAACCAATATGCTTGATAGAGGGGAAATCTACAAAGTGCCGTTCCACCGTCTCGCGCGATTCGTCCGGGGTCTGGATGACCAGGATGAAGACCGCCCGCTCGCCGGAGGGGTTGCGCCAGAGATGCGGCAGGGAGGCTTCGAAAATCAGGAAGTCGCCCTTTTCCACAAGATAGGACTTGCCATCAATCAGGTATTCCACCTGTCCCTGTTGGCAGCAAATAAATTCCTGTCCGGGGTGCGCCACCGGGCGGTCTCCACTCGTAGCGCGCGGCTCCAGCGTAACCAGGAACGGTTCCACTTCCTGGCCTTTCAGCCGTTTGCCAACCCCTTCAATTGTCAAGCCATTGCCGTTGACGACCGGCCGCTCGCTGTTTTTGACCAACAAAACGCTGCCGATATATTCATCGTCGAAAAAATAACTGACTTTGATATTAAGGGCCCGCGCCAGGCTTTGCAGGGTCGAGACGCTGGGAGAAATCTCCTCGCGCTCGATGAGACTGACCGAGTTAGTCGAAATCCCGGCCATTTGAGCCAGGTCGCGCTGCGAAAGACGCCGTTCGGCGCGCAACTGGCGCAGCCGCTCACCCAGGGAAAGTTTTGCATGCATTGGCGGTGACGATGCTCCCATCTCATAGCGCAGCCGCTTCGCGGGTCGCAGCCAAAGGCCGCGCTGATTTGCGCTCATCGCGCAAATCCTGCGCCATAATACGATAAGATAATGGGAATATCATAACAGATGGCATGAAAATTCACAATAAAATACGTTGCAATTCCCCCCGGAGTCTAAAATCTCCCGATTTTGTCCGAAGTCGGGAGACTTCGGACTCCACGTCTGAGCGCGCCATCCCGAAGGTCTTTAGAAACCTTCGGGATGGTTTTCTGAAACGAAATTTATAGCGCGGTCAGGTTGCGGAATGAATTCCGCATTACGAAATCAAATGGCTATCCGCAGCCGCCGCCCGATTTATCGCGTTTTATCTGGAGTTGGATTTTAGGCGTAAATTCGATGTGTTCGTTTTCGATGGGGTCAGGGTCAGAACACTCGTAGCGGTCGCCCAGGGCGGCGGGGAATTTGAATCGCAGCGTTTCTTCCTGCGTGCTTGCAACAGGCTGAATTTCGGGGTCGGTCTGACCGAACACAGTAATCCAGTTGTTGAGGCCGCCTTCGAGAATGTAAACATTCGGCACGCCTTCGGCAATCAGCACCCGCCAGGCTTGGGTGGCGAGCGTTTCATCGTTGCTCATGACGACATAAACGGCATTGGGCGCGGAGGTAGCAAGTAATTCAGGAATGTGAGATTTCAATTGCTCGGCAGGAATATGCTTTGCGCCGCGTAAGTGAAACAGGTTGTAATCGGCTTCGGGGCGCACGTCAAGCAGATTGAGAATGAGGGTCTGGTCATAGCGCGCCTTGAACAGTTCCGCCGGGGTGATTTGGACGATGCGCTGGTTCAGGGCTTCCTCGGCAGTGTACTTAACCTGTTCATCTTTGACCGTGCCATCGGCTTGCAATTGCGGCACGGTACGCAGGATCGTCGCCTTTTCATATTTCTGCTCGGTAGACGGCGTTCCGATGACCATGACGGCCAGCGCCAAAACAACGACCGCCCCCGCGCCGTACAGGCGCAGTTTGGGTTCGCGGCTCATGTCTTTTTTGCCGATGATGCGCTCCAGCTGCTCGGCGCCCCAGAACATGAACAGCGCCATCAGGACGACCATCAGGACGATGACCCCGGTCGGCAGGCCGAAGACATCCATCAGCGTGACGCGGCCAAAATATCCGGCATTGTTGTACCAGTCGGTGAAGAAGCGTTCGGTTTCACCAAACAGGAACGCGCCGACGAAGCCGCCCAGCATGAACATCATGCCATCAATTTTTCCGGTGGAGGCGGAGGCCAGCGAGGTGGTGGGGCAAAATCCGCCAACGATAAAGCCGACGCCCATAATCAGCCCGCCCAAAATGCCCGACCAAAGGTAGGTAGGATTGACCCAAACCTGACTGTAATCAAGAATGCCCAAATTGATGGCGAGAAAGAGCAGCGTCATGGCGGTAATGACGGCGGTAAACATCACTTTCAGCACGGTCAGTTCAGTGAAATAGAACTGGGCGGCCAGTTTGCGGCTGTTGCCAAAGCCCGACATTTCGAGGGTAAAGCCAAAAGCGAAACCAATCAGGCCAAAGACCAGGTACGTCCAGGGATTGGCTGCGCTGACGTTTTGGAAGGCAAGCAGGGGGAAGTTCATAAAAGCCTCGCTAATTCCACAGTTTCCGCACAAAATAGGCCAGCCCATAGGCCCCGGCAAAGATGCAGAGCATGACGACCCAGGAACCAGCCGAAAGCACCGCGCCGCCGGTGAGGGCCTGTCCGCTGGTGCAGCCGCGCGCCATGCGCGCTCCGTACAAGAACAACACCCCGCCCAGAAATGCCAACATCCAGCGCGTGCGGTCAGAGATATGCGGGCCTTTGGTGGTTTCGAGTTTGACGCGGCCAAAAATCATGCCCGAGGTAAACCCGCCCAGCAGCGCGCCGAAAAAGACCGGAACCAGCCAATCGTCGAGCGGGTTTTTGTCGCCACCAGCCATGCGCAACAGATAAGGGGTGCGATCCACATGGTCGGGGACGAACTGGTCTTGCACGAAAACAACCAAGCGCGATGTGGCGCCTGAAGAGCCGAGCCCGTTACCGGTCAGGAACAGGGCCAGGAACAGGACAATGCCCAGGATGACCCCGCCCAGGTACGGATGTACATACGGTTTGGCCGGGCGGTTGAAGAGGGCTTTCAGGTCGAAAGATTTCTTGGTAGATTTTGCTACGAGTGCCATAGGTTCTCCTTGCGTGGCGCGAATTGACAATTCGCGCTACTCGTGCTCCACTTCCTCCCAGCCCGTGACCATGCCGCGCATGGCTTCGAGCGGTGTCGCGCCAGTGGTGGTGAGATAGACGTGTCCGACGATGAATGCGCCCAGCAGCCAGGCTATCAAACTATGGAAGGGCGCCAGGACGGGCAGGCCGCCGAACCAATCGGCGACTTGCGGCCATTGCTGCACGCCCCACATCAGGGCGCCAGTCAGCATTTGGAGCGGGAGCAGGACGGTCAATAAGCCGAAGTAGGTCAACTGCTGAAGCGGGTTCAATTTCTTTTCGCGGCGTTTCTCGAAAGGATGTGGTTCGCCCTTGAAAATCCCGCCGATATAGAACTTGACCTGCACCACCATATCGTTGATGATGCCAACCGGCTTGAGGAAGTTGGGGATGTACTGGTGAACTTCTCCGGTGGTAACGTGCCAGAACAGCGACATGAGGAAGTTCAGCACTAGAATGGCCGCCAGCACGTTATGAATCAGCACCATGTAGCGGAAGGAAAACGCGCCAAAAATGTCGGGACGGTGGATGACCAGACCGGTAAAGAGCAGGAAGACGATGGCGAAAGTCTGCAGCCAGTGCCAGAAGCGCTCATAGGCCTCGTACATGTAGACGCGCTTGAGGGCAGGCGCATGTTTGGGACGCCTGAGCGACGAGAGGTAGCGCAATGTGCCATGCCCGGCGACGCCGAACAGCGTGCCAACGAAGGCCAGCGCGCCGAACCAGTCAATCCAGCCAACCCGGTCACGGCCAAAGACGTAGACGCCATCCTTCATCGTGACCGGCTGGTAGAACAGCGCGCCGTTCTCGCCGCCGATAATTTCTCCCGTCACGTTGACATTCGTGTCGCTGACAAACTGCGGCAGCACGCCCGCCGGGGCATAGGCCGCCAGTTGCAGGGGCGCGGTAACGCGCGAGTCGCTGGTGTGGCAGGTGGTACATTCACGAATGGCATGGTCGCGGCCCGCCACGTTGTGATTGATGCTGTAGGGCTGCACCTGTCCTTCGATATGCGGATTCTCCAACCCAAGCGCCTCGAGCCGGGCGGCGACAACCGCCTGCTTTTCGATGGTGTCGGTGCGCAATTCAGCCGAATCAATCTGCCCATTTTTGTCGCTGTCGAAAGCCGCCAAAATTTCGGGCGCGTACTGACCATTTACAAGATACGCGGCCTGCAAGTCGGATTGGCGCACCGGGCGTGGGCCATTCTCTCCCTCATACACCCAGTAAAAAGAAGTCACCAGGTTGTACGGGGCGAGCAATTTTTGCCCATCAATGTTGGTGCGCTGCATAAGGACGGGCTGGAAACCGGTCACGAGGCTGTTGACGGTATCGCCGCCGGTCAATCCGCGGCACAAGTTGGAGGGTGAACCATCCGGGCTGACCACCGTCCAATCATAGGATTGGATGGCCGGGGCGTACATCTGCGGGATGTGGCAGGATTCGCAGGCCACGACCGTCATGTGCTGTTCGGTGTAAGGCAGCCAGTCGCTATGCGAGGGGACAGCATTGTGACAGGATTCACAGCGCCGCATGGAGCCTTTCGACTCAGGCGCAACCGTGAACTGGGCGCTCTGTCCGCGCGCGAAGTTGTGGTCGGGGCGCTGCAAGTATTCGCCGATTTCCAGTTTGCGCGGGTCATAGGTCAGGTGGTCAGGAGAAGTCGCCGCGATGGTCTGGGCGTGGATGGGATTGTTGAGCGAATAGTGGCAGTCAGTGCATTTCAGACCGCGCTCGGCGTGGATGTCCCAGGACCGGGTGAGGGTTTGCTTGTCCTTCAGGTTGACGCCCGATTGCGAGATTTTTTGCGCGGCAATCACCTGCCCGGTGGTAGCGGTCTTAGGATAAGACATATCGCAAGCCGAAATAACCAGCGGCGAATCGCTGGTCGTGTGGACTTCGCCATGACATGCGGCGCAGTTTTCGTTGGTAGGGTCTTGAATGCGCACGAATTCCGGTTTGAGTTTGCCATCCTCGCCAAAGGCGGCGGGGTTGTAAGTAAACGTTTCACCTGACTTTTCGACCCAGCCGGTGCCAACCAGGGTGGCGGTGTTGGCCTGGCCGAAACGTCCGGCCTTAATTTCGGCGGCGCGGGACTCGGTATTGGGGCTGGCAAGATGGCACAGGAAACAGTTCATCTCCATCACGCCCGATTTCTGCCAATCCCACGCTTCAGCCTGGCCGGTTTCCGGGTTCAGGAGGGCGGATTCCGGGTTGGAAGGGTCGGGGGGAATCTGCTGAAGGGGGAGGCCGCTGCGGGAGGTGGTCGCCGGGCCGCCGCCGGGAATCCGTTCCCCGTACATCATCAACCACCCGGCAGTGGTCAGGTCCAGGCGTTCATCGCCGGGCTGGGAGAGATAGCGGTAGGTGATGGGGTCCCATTTGCCGAACATGCCGTTGCTGGCGTTCAGGCCGTTGCCGGGCTGATAATCGCTCAACCCCAGGTCGGCGTGAAAACTGTGGGATTCGATGTAAGCAGCGTCGTGACACTGCCCGCAGGTCTGCGTGGTGCTGACAGGCTGGCCGCTTTCCAGTACGTTTACTCCCCCGGAATCGAGCAGTGCAAAGGTGGGGTGCAGGGGCGAAACTTGCGCCACAGGCGCGGCGGGCTGGCGGGCAAAAGCGTAAGTGACGCCCAGGATGGCGAGCGCAAGCAGGCTGAGTCCTGCTATCAGGATATATTTTCGATGGAGAAAGATGGGTTTCATGGGTTCATCCGTTGCTTTATCTGGCATTGGACAGGATAAATCCTGTCCTACCTGCCGCCCCACTTGAGGGGGTCGCCGGGGTAGCCGAGGGCCTGCCAATCCATGCGCCCATTGTCGCCATGGCAGTCATTGCATTGCAGGGCGTTTTCTTTGGGCTGGACCATGTGGGTAATGGGCCAGAACATATAGGTTTCGGTGAAATCATAACTGCCGCTGTAAGGCAAACCAGTACGCTGTTCGGCCAAACGAAAGGCTTTGTCCCAATCGAAGGTTGTCCAGTAGCCGTCGGGGCCGGCGGTGATGGGGGCCAGCAAGTAATTGAAACCGGTATCGTAGGGTTGTTTGGCAACGTGCAGTTTGAAGGGGAAAATTTTGGCAGCCGGGTCGTTGATATTACCGGCCACTTTGTTGATGTAGGTGGGCTGGGCCGGGTCGATTTTGTCGCCGAGCAGGTAACGATATTCCAGGTTGCCATTGAACCACAGATAGGTGGGCTGAACGTTCTTTTCGTAAACGAAGTTACCCTTGATTTTGAGGTAGGTGAAATGGTCATCACCGATGTCCTGGCCGGAGGTGGACCAATCCCAAAAAGTTTTGGTGGGGTCCTCGATTGCAAAGGCGGGGATGTGGCAGGTCTGGCAGGCAACCGAATCCATGTGCAAGCCGATGCGCTCGTCCGCGTGCGGGTTGGCGTTGTGGCATTGGGTGCAGGAAACCTGCTCGGCAGGTTTGACAGTGAGATTATCAACCACCAGGCGGCCTTTAACCTGGTGATTGGTGGTCGTGTGGCAGTCGGTACAGATGAAGTTGTTCCGTCCCATGTGGACATCCTGGCTTTCGCTGGGATAGTAGAGACTCTCGTCGAGGTCGCCGTGCTTCACGCCATTGCCGCCGCCGCCGTTGAAGTGACATTTGCCACACTGCAAGCGAGTGGGCGCGCCGACGCTTTGGGCTGCGGCAAGCAGATTGACGCCCTCGCGCGGGTTGCCATAGGAGCCTTTGGCGTAACCCGATTGGGCGTGACAAACCAGGCAATCTACATTGGCAGGCTCTTTCAGGTTGGCGCCATAGTTGCCATCCTGAACGTTTTCGTCTTCTTGCCAGTTGTAGCCAATGTGACAGCTTGTGCAGCTTTTCTGGTTGCCATGCGCGCTGATGCAGAAGTTGTTTATCTGGTTGAACTTGCCGATGGTCGCAGTTTCTCCATCGCGCCAGGGAATCTCGAACTCTGGGCTTTGCCAGGTCCAGTGACTGGTCATCATCACGTCCTCCGCCGCCTTGGGGTGGCACTCCAGGCAGGCGCGGGTGATGTCGGGGCCGGTGAGGGTGGCGGGGTCAACGTCTTTGAACTTGGCAGCGAGGATGTCGGCGTGCGGGACATGCACCGGATGCTTTGGCACGGCTGCCCAGGGGTCATCGAGGGCGCGGGCGCTCTTGGGCCAGAGCGCAATGAGCGGGACGAGTAGGACGGCCAGGATGCCTATCAGTCCCAAAAGCCAGTAGGGTTTTACTTTGGTCATTGCATTCTCCTTGGGCCTCTGCCTGTAAAAGAGGAGCAGAGGGAAACAGGCGTAAATTATGCGTCAATCTCTTCCATCAAATTCGCGCGGTAGGCGATGCGGTCGCGCAGGACGCTGCGCAGCAGGTCGAGGGCCTGGATGAGGCGTTTGTCGTTCAGTTCGTACTGGATGACCACGCCTTGCCGGTTGGGGCGCACCAGGCCCCGGTCGCGCAGAATTTTCAGGTGGCGCGAGGCGGTAAGCTAGATGATGTTGAGTTCCTGGGTGAGTTCGGTCACATTGCGCGGCTGCTCATCGAGCGCGTATAAAATCAGAATACGGGTCGGGTCGGCCAGGGCAAAGCATAAATCGGCTTCGAGTTGAGAAACTTCCTGGGCTAAAGTTTGAGAAATCATGATAAAGTTTGCCTTATATGCGAATAAGCGAATATATACATAGCCACTATATCACCGTCAAACAATGATGACAATAGTGTCACTTGTCACAAAAGTATTGGCGGATTGTCACAGAGTGTCGAATCAAAAAGGCTGCCTTTTTAGGCAGCCTTTGAGTTGCGTTTGGAAAACTGTTTACTTCACGACCGGCAATTCCGCGGCAATCCAGGCGTTCATGCCGCCGTTCAGGTTGCGGACGTTGGTGTAGCCCAGGGATTGCAAATACATCTGGGCAACCGCGCCGCGATGGCCGGAAGCGCAGATAACGACAATAGGAGTGGCTTTATCGGCAGGCAGTTGGGCCAGGTTGGCGGGCAGGTCATTGACCGGAACCAGCACTGCGCCTTCAATATGACCTTTTTCGTCCCATTCGGTCTGGCGGCGGACATCCAGCAGGAAAGGCACAGTACCGCCGCCGATTTCGGCGTTCAGGTCAGGGGCTTTGACCGAGCCAAAACCGGCAGTCGGCAGGTTGGTCAGATAGGCATCCAGGTAGGCCAGGCGGGTGGCGTCTACAGCGGGAGCAGTCCCGGCAGTTGGAGCAACAGGAGCGCCCTTTTCGACGGGCAATTCGGCCTTAATCCAGCCATTCATGCCGCCGCCCAGGTTGACGACATCGGTATAGCCCAGCAAGCGCAGAGAGGCCATTGCATACGCGCCGCGATGACCAGAAGCGCAGACTACTACGATTTTGGCATCTTGGGCGGGCAGTTTATCCAGGTTCTTAAGCAGGTCGCGGATAGGCAGGTTGATCGCGCCCGTGATAAAGCCATTGGCTTCGAGTTCCGCCGGTTCACGCACGTCCAAAATGAAAGGCGGATTCTCGGCCAGCATTTCATTCAGTTTGGCGCTCGGGACCGAGTAGAAGCCCTGGTCAGCGGGCAGGTTGGTCAGGAATTCAGCGAAAGTGGCAGGCCAATCGACCCAACCGACAACCGGAAGTTTGGCGGCTTTCCAGGCATTCAGGCCGCCATTCAGGTTGGTGACATCGGTATAGCCCATCATGCGCAGGGCCATCAGGGCCATGCCGCCGCGGTGGCCGGAGGCGCAGTAAATCAGGATAGGAGCGGCTTTGTCAGCGGGGAGTTTATCCAGGCTGGTCAGAAAGTCGGGGAAGGGGATGAGAGTCGCGCCTTCGATATAGCCGTCTTTGTCCCATTCGGCCTGAGAGCGGACATCCACGAGGAAGGGCGATTTCTCGATGATGAATTCGGTGGCTTTGTCAGACTTGACGGTGTAGAAGCCCTTATCGGCAGGCAGGTTCGAGAGGAAACCATCCAGGGCATCGAACAGAGCCTTATCCGCGACAATCGGGGTGCTGATGGCAGCCGCTTCCGCCGGGACGCCCTTTTCGAGCGGCAGGCCAGCCTTGGCCCAGCCGTTGGTGCCCCCGCCCAGGTTGACGACATTGGTATAGCCCAACATGCGCAGGGCCATCATCGCCATGCTGCCGCGGTGACCAGAGGCGCAATAGATGACAATCTGTTCATCGAGGCCGGGCAGTTTATCCAGGTTTTGCAGGATGCCGCGCACCGGAATGTTGATTGCGCCCGCAATGTAGCCTTTGTCTTCCAACTCGGCAGGTTCGCGCACATCAACCATGAAGACGGGCTTTTCGGCCAACTGTTCATTGAGCTTGGCCGCGCTGATAGTGCCGTAGCCCTTATCAGCCGGAACGCTGGCCCAAAATTCGGTGAAAAGGGCCATCAGGTCGAGTTCCGGCTCAGCAACGACAACCGTTGGCTCTTCAACCACTACAACCTCGGTGGGGGCTGGTTCCTGCGTGGGAACAGGAGCCGGGGTGGGCGTAGCGCAAGCGCCCAGCACAAGGCTGAACAACAGCGCCAGGGCAACGATAAAGTGAACTTTTTTAGACATTTTCTTCTCCTTTCGAGAGTTACGAATTAGGGCGCGCCAATGGCTGGCGGCACTTCAGGGACAATCACAGGCTGGTTGGCCTGGAGTTCCTCAGGGGAGACCTTGTCAGCGGTCAGGAAAATATTGGGGTTGCCGTGACAGGCATTACAGGACGCGTTCTGCGGGGTCTTGCGCTGGATGTTATGCGGGGTAGCATAAGCCCAGGTTAGCAAAGCATCGAAATTCGGCAGCAAATTCTCGCCATAATACTGATACGAGGTCGGTGAGATTGGAACATGCCGCAACACGACGTATTCATACGGGCGATGGTAATTCTGAAGCGGGTTGCGCCCGATGAAGAAGTTCATGTAACTGCGCTCGGTTTTGAAAAACGGGTTGCCGGTTTTCTCGCTAATGGCGACATGGCAGCCATCACAGCTCATGTACGAGACCGAGTGACAAACCTGGCAGGCCAGTTTATCGCCATGCAGGACGTGCTGCGTAACCGGGTCACCCTGTTTGCCAACCGTTTCGTGACAGGATTCGCACGAAGGACTCTGCGCGCCCGAATAGCGATTCGTCACCTGGAAGGCCGCACCGCTCGTATCATGGCACTGAGTACAAACCGCTTCCGAGTTGTGCATTTCGGCCCCGCTGTGGCACGAAACGCAGTTCATGCGTCCCTGGCGAAAGTGGACATCGCCGGGGATTTCTTCATTCTTGCCGAGATATTCGTTTCCCACCCGGCTGCCGTGACAGGCCGTGCAGTTGCGGGTCATGGATGGAGTCTTGCTGACCACATGCCCGGAGATGAACCCGCCCCCAACCGAGCCTGGCTGGCTAATGTGGCAATCGCCGCAGGACGTGTGGCAGGAGGAACAATGGTTGCCGAACATCGTCTCAAGGTCTTTGTGGTTTTCGGGCGTGCTGCGGGCGTTCAGGGTATCCCAATAGCCGCTGAGTGAAACATGCAGGCTTTTCTCGAAGTGTTTGCTCTGGTCGCCGTGGCAGGTGGCGCAGGTTTCACCCTTGCTGCTTGGGTCGGCAACCAGGCCAGCATGGGCAGTTTCCATATCCGGTGACTGCTGGCCGCCGTGACAATAGGTACAGGCCATTTGGCCGTGCGAGGTGGCGAGGAAGGCCTCGCGCGTGACGAACACTTTCTCCCATGGCTCCAACGGAGCCACATCGCCCCCTCAGCCAACCCCTTCGGATTCCGACCCGTGCGCATCTTCGGACTCGGTTGCCAACGCCATCAGGGCTTCCTTATCCGTGTGGCAATCCAGGCAGTAATCAACAACCGGAGTCAACCTGGGGAGCGGAGTTGAGGTGGGAACAACAGTTTCCGCTGCGGCTTCATCCGTTGGCATGGTTTCGGTCGCGCCGGGGATCGCTTGCGAAGCGCAAGCGGCCAGGGCCAGGGTTGCCAGGGCGAGCATGATGAGGTGTTTGAGTTTAAGCATGGCTGTCATCCTTTATTTTGTGAACTTCGTCACAATAAAATTGTATATGAATTACCTGAATTAGATAGTGATAGATGTAATTAGCGGATATTCGCCTCGCTTATGGAAAACGATAAGTTTTGATTTGCTTTTGGGCTATAATGAAAACCATATGAAAATCACGCCCCTTGAAAAGGAGAGTTATGCTCAACCTGGATTCACTTCGAGTTTTTCTGACAGTGGCTGAATATGGCAGTTTCAGTGAAGCAGGCCGTCAGCTTCATCTTACCCAGCCGGCCGTCAGCCAGAGTATTCAGGGATTAGAGAAACAATTAGGCATAGAATTATTTATCCGCCAGGGTCGCGCGGTGCAATTGACCGAGGCCGGACAGGTATTGGTCTCGATGGCGCGTGAATTGCTGACAGCAGCGCAGCGCGTTAAACAAACCATGCTTTCTTTGCACGGGGAAGTCGTTGGCGAAATGTCGATTGGCTGTTCAACCGCCTCGGGCAAGTACCTGCTGCCGGGGTTGATTGCCCGCTTCCGCCGCGAATATCCACAGGTACGAATCAACGTGCTTGTCACCAGCCGCGATTCAGTCATCCACAAACTGTTATCAGGCGAGGCTGCGCTCGGCGTTTCGAGCAAGATGATCGAACATTACGACCTGGAATACCAGGATTTCTTCAAAGACGACGTCATCCTGGTTGTGCCAGCTGAGCACCGCTGGGCCCAATATCGCAAAATCTACCCGGATGACCTGCTCGATGAACCCATTATCCTGCGGGAGGAAGTCGCCGGGACACGGGAAGTATTAAGGGACGGCCTGCTCAAATGCGATATTTCCCCCGATATGCTGAATGTAGCGATGGTGCTGGGCAACGCCGAGGCGATTGGCATGGCGGTCGAAGAGGGCCTGGGCGTGGCTTTCATCTCCCGGCTCGCTGCCGCGCGCGGGATAGCGCTGGGGCGGCTGGTGGAAGTGCAAGTCGAGGGCATGGAACTGACCCGCAACCTATACATGGTTCGCAACCGCCGCCAACCATTGACCCGCATGCAGGTAGAGTTTTGGGAATTCGTCAAAAAAACCCGCCCGCCAGAGAGAGGCGGCGCATTGCGCCTCGAAATATCCGAATCGGTCAAGGCCGGATAGTATCTCCCCGCCAAAAGCAAAGAGACTGTCACTTCAAAAAGTGACAGTCTCTCATTTTTCAAGTGGTTTTACTTGACAGTGGTCAGTCCCTTGGCAAAGCCCTCCGCGCTGGCTTCGATGAAGGATTCGACGCCGGTTGTGAGCAGGCTGCCCAAAGAAGCGAGCGTTTTTTTTCTCCTCGCTCGGTCTCAGCCCTGCCAGTCTTCTAACAACAAACCTGGCACACGTTCGAATTCATCTGTATTATGAGTGACAAGAGTCGCGCCGTGCGACAAGGCAGTCGCGGCAATCAACAGGTCATACGGGCCTATCAATTTGCCCTGCTTTTCAAGGGTGGTTCGCAACTGCCCGTAAGTTTCGGCGGCGGAGTCATCAAACGGCAAAGACTCAAAGGCTGTTGAAAAAGTTCTGACGATCGCCAAATTCTTTTCTCGCCCGCTTTTATAAGCACCGTGGTACAACTCTGCTTTTACAATTGAACACAAGCGTATCTCGCGCGGGCTGACCGAGGCTAACTTGCGCACAGCCAAACTGTTGCGCTCATTCATTAGTTCAATGCAAAAGTTTGTATCCAGCAAGTAGGTCATTTGAACTCACTCCGGGTTTCGTACGTTCCCTGCGGTTCGCGGACCAGCGGCGCACCTTCCCACCCCCCGATAACTTCCGAAAAAAAGTTGGCAGGCCATTCATTCAGTGGACTTACGTCATCCACTGGATGTACAACCAGGACAACCTCCAAATCCCTGTTTTTCATGCCGTTTGGCATTCGGAGTCTCAGGATACCATCTTTTCCAACTCGGGTTCGCATGGTCAGGCTTTGCATAGCATATCTCCAATTATTACTATTTGTTGGGAATAGTATACAACAAAACTGAAAAATGAAGCCCTCCCCGCCCGCGCGCGTTTAACATGGCAGGCGCGATACGATGTAAAATCGGGTATACTTTCCCCGCTTAAGCCTATGTCTGAACATATTCGCAATTTCTGTATTATCGCTCACGTTGACCACGGCAAATCTACCCTGGCCGACCGTTTGTTGCAGGTCACCGGTACGATTTCGGACCGGGAGATGACCGAGCAGGTGTTGGATTCGATGGATTTGGAACGCGAAAAAGGCGTGACCATCAAGGCCTCGGCGGTGCGTATGAACTATCGCGCTAACGATGGCAAGGACTACGAACTGAATCTCATTGATACACCCGGCCATGTGGATTTTGGCTACGAGGTTTCGCGCGCGCTACAAGCCTGCGAAGGGGCGCTGCTAGTGGTGGATGCCACCCAGGGAATTGAGGCCCAAACGCTCGCCAATCTGTACGCCGCGTTGGATGCCGACCTGGAAATCATCCCCGTCATCAACAAAATCGACCTGCCCTCGGCACGTCCCGATGAAGTGGCGGAGGACATTGCGGCGCTGATTGGGGGCCGGGCCGAGGAGGTGATTCAAATCTCGGCCAAGGCCGGGCTGAATGTGGAGGCCGTGCTGGAGGCGATTGTCCAAAAAGTGCCGCCGCCAACCGGCGAGGACGAGAAGCCGCTCAAGGCGCTAATTTTCGACTCGCACTATGACCCCTACAAGGGCGTGATTTGCTACGTCCGCGTGGTGGAAGGGGCGGTAACGGCCAATGACACCCTGCGGATGATGACGGTCGGGACCGAGGTCAAGCCTATCGAAGTGGGAATCTTCTCCCCCACGCTGAAACCTGTCAGCCGGTTAACCGCAGGAGAAGTCGGCTACATCGCTACCGGCCTGAAAAGCGTCCACGATGCCCGCGTGGGAGATACCATCACCAAAGTCAATGCCCCTGCGGCAGAACCCCTGCCGGGGTATCGTCATCCCAAACCAATGGTGTTTGCCGGCATTTACCCGGTCGACGCGGACGATTACAGCGACCTGCGCGACGCGCTGGAGAAACTGCAACTGAACGACGCCTCGCTGACCTATGAGCCGGAGACTTCGCAGGCGATTGGCTTCGGTTTCCGCGCCGGGTTCCTGGGGCTGTTTCACATGGAGATTATTCAGGAGCGGATCGAGCGCGAGTATGACCTGGATGTGCTGTTTACCGCGCCTTCCGTGGAATACGAAGCGGTGACGGTGACGGGCGAGACGCTGCTCATCGATTCTCCGGCGCAACTGCCCGACGAGAGCAAAATCGTCGAAATCCGCGAGCCGTGGATGAATATCGAGATTATCACGCCGGTTGATTATTACGGCCCAATTATGGAACTGGTGACGAAGCGGCGCGGGACGTTCAAGAGCCAGGAATACCCGGCCCCGCACCGCGTGCAGTTGAACTTCCAGATTCCGCTGGCCGAGTTGATTGTGGACTTTTTCGACGAGTTGAAAAGCCGCACCAAGGGCTACGCTTCGTTAGATTATCAGTTTGCCGAATACCGCCCCGACCAATTGCAAAAATTGGAGATTTTGGTCAACGGCGAGCCGGTGGATGCGCTGGCGGCGATTGTGCATAAAAACGATGCCTATCACAAAGGCCAGCGGCTGATTACCAAACTGAAAGACATCATCCCGCGCCAGATGTTCGATGTCGCCATCCAGGCTTCGGCGGCGGGGCGCATTATCAGCCGGGCAAATGTGAAGGCGCTGCGCAAGGATGTGCTGGCGAAATGCTATGGCGGTGACATCACCCGCAAGAAAAAGCTGCTAGAAAAGCAGAAAAAAGGCAAGCGCCGCATGAAAATGGTCGGCAGCGTAGAGATTCCGCAGGATGCGTTTATGGCGGTGCTGAAACTGGGGGAGGAATAGCCAAAATGGGCAAAAAACAAGAGGTGTTACTCGAACTTTTTCATTTATGCCAGCAGCGCGGTCAGTATGTTTTCGATAACGACATGGTGGAGGCTGTATGCCGCCGTATCGGGTTCAAAAACAAGTTCGATGCGACCAAGTTGGATAATATCAGCCTGCTGCCAGCCGAATTACGGGCCCTAGATTACGCGGTCATTCACAAAGGACGCGGACAGCATGAGTTTGTGCGAGGGATCTTGTATTACTACAAAGCCAAAACTGAGCCAGGTTTTGGAGAAAAATAAGAGAAATTGTGGCTGTTTATGTAGCGCGCCGTAAAGAAAATGATTGTTCAATAGTGAGCCTTTGGGCTTACAATTTTTCTGACCCGCTGGACATGACAACTATCAAGTTACTTAAATCTCGCATTTATCGTTTGGCAGGACAACATGATTCAAGATGATTTGAACAAAGTTTTCAATGAAGACGTCTTGAAGATTTTGAGGCAACTTCCAGACAATTCAATGAATATGATTTATGGCGACCCAGATTACAACGTCGGCATTAATTATGCTGGGAAAAAATTTACAACGAAATGGAATCGCTATATTGAATGGTATATCGAGCTTGCCCGCGAGAGTATGTGCGTTCTTAAGCCAGATGGAAATCTGTTTTTTATTAATTATCCCAAGCAAAATGCCTACTTGCGAGTGAAGTATCTGGATGATGCCGCTTTCGATGTGCATGAGTATGTTTGGGTATATAACACGAATGCCGGCCACAGTCCCCGGCATTTTACAACCGCGCACCGGTCAATATTACATGCCACTAAATCAAAAAACAATAAATTTTACAAGGAAAATGTAGCCCAACCTTACCAAAACCCAACGGATAAACGCATTCGTCAACGTTTGGCGGAAGGCCACAAAGGACGCATGCCCTACTCTTGGCTATATTTCGATTTGGTGAAAAACGTCTCCAAGGATAAAACATTTCATGCCTGCCAGATGCCACTCGGACTAGTCGAGACACTCATCAAAGCTTCTACACAAGAAGGGGATACAGTGTTAATTCTTTTTGGAGGCTCTGGCTCTGATATTGTGCTAACGCAGCAACTTAAGAGAAATTTCATTTCATGCGAAATTCATCCCGAATATTATGCGATGATTGTGGACCGGCTGCAACATGCCGGAATGATTCGAAATGAATATCGGCTGAATACGAGACTGAAAGAAGAAGATGAGACAAACTCTCTGCCACTTTTTCAGGGCATTGGACGGTAAGGCGTGAACCAAGCAACCTTAAGAAAAATGCTCCCCGGCCTGCTCATCAGCCTGACGCTGGTGGCGGCCATCCTGTATTTTGTTGATTTACCGGCCGTGGTGGAGGCCTTCAAGAAGGCCAACTATGGCCTGCTGCTGGTCGTGTTTCTGCTGGGCGTGGCCTGGCTGCTGGTGCGCGGCATCGTCTGGCGCACTCTATTGCGCGAGTGCGCTTCGTACCGCGATGTGTTCCTGACCCTGATGGAAGGCTACCTGCTGAATAACTTTTTGCCCTTTCGCCTGGGCGAGATTGGGCGGGCTTTCCTGCTCAGCCGCAAATCGGAGTTGAAGTTCGTCGAAATCCTGCCGACCATCGTCATCGAGCGCGTCACCGACCTGGTGTTTTCAGCGGCGATTCTGATTGCGGCGGTGCCGTTCGTGGTCGGGGCCAGCGGCGCGGAGCGGATTGCCTTTCTCATCGGCGGGGCGATGCTGCTGGGGTTGGCCGTCATGTACGCTCTGGCGCGCAACCGCCAGTGGGCGCTGGATGTCTTTCATAATTTGAGTCACCGATGGCCGGTCGTACAGCGATTGGGCGGCAGTTTCCTGGAAGCCTTTCTGACCGGTTTGGGCGTGTTGACCAATCCCTGGCTTTCGGCGCGCTTTTTCGGCTGGATGGCGCTCAACTGGGGCATGGCAATTGTGCAATATTACCTGCTGGCGCTGGCCTATTATCCGCAGGCTCAGCCGGTGTGGGGCATGTTCTCGCTGGGCGCGGCGGCCTTTGGCGGGGCAATTCCCTCGCTGCCGGGCGCGGTCGGCACGCTGGAAGGCGCCTACGGCGGCGCGCTGACTCTCCTTTCGGGCGACCAATCGACTGCCCTGGCAATTGCCCTCACCTGGCGGGCGTTCAACTATGCCACTACCCTGACCTTCGGGCTGTACGGCCTGTCGCGCGAGGGACAGACGATTGGCGGGTTGTACCGGGAGTTAATGAAATTGACAAATAGAGAGCAGGTAGACAGGTAAACAGGTAGACAGGTAGACAGGTAGACAGGTAAACAGGTAGACAGGTAGACAGGTAAACAGGTAGACAGGTAAACAGGTAAACAAAGACACAAGTTCGGAGGATATGGCATGAAGCGCAATTATTTCGTCACCGGCGGGGCCGGGTTCATCGGCTCGAATTACGTCTCGCGGCTGTTGGAGCGCGGCGAGCAGGTGACTGTTTATGACAATCTCTCACGGGCAGGCGCGGCACGCAATCTGAAGTGGCTCTACGAGACCTACGGCGAGAAATCGTTCCGCCTGGTGGTGGGCGATGTGCGCGATGCGGCGCAGGTGGCGGTCTCGGCGCGCGAGGCGGATGTGATTGTTCACCTGGCCGGGCAGGTAGCCGTGACGACCTCGGTCGTCAAACCGCGCGAGGATTTTGAGATTAACGCCCTCGGCACCTTCAACGTGCTGGAAGCAGCGCGCCTGAACGAGCGTCAGCCGGTATTCATCTATTCGTCCACGAACAAAGTTTATGGTGGGATGGAGGATGTCAAAGTAATTGAACGCAATGGGCGCTGGGAATATGAATCCCTGCCGTTTGGGGCCTCCGAATCTCAGCCGATAGATTTCCATTCTCCGTATGGGTGCAGCAAAGGCACAGGCGACCAATATGTGCGCGATTATTACCGGATTTACGGTATCAACAGCGTTGTGCTGCGACAAAGTTGTATCTACGGCCCGCGTCAGTTCGGCGTGGAAGACCAGGGCTGGGTGGCGTGGTTCGTGATTGCGGCGGTGATGGGGCGTCCCATCACAATTTACGGCGACGGCAAGCAAATCCGCGATTTGTTGCATGTGTACGATTTGTGCGATGCCTACGATGCGGTCATCCAGCACATTGACCGGGTAAAAGGCGAGGTCTTCAATATTGGCGGTGGACCAGGGAATACGATGTCCATCTGGACGGAGTTCGGGCCAAAGTTGGAGAGACTGCTCGGCAAACCGGTTCCCGTCTCATGGGGCGATTGGCGTCCCGGCGACCAAAAAGTCTTCGTGGCCGATATCCGCAAAGCCGAACAAATGCTCGGCTGGAAGCCCAAATTCGATGTGGACAGCGGCGTGAAGCAGCTGTTCGATTGGGTAAATGCGAACCGGGAGTTGTTCTAAATGCACATCGCTTATTATGACGAGGCCGGTGATGACGGCTTTCCCAAATACTCATCGCCATTGTTTGTATTAAGTTGCATATATTTCCATTATCTCAACTGGCGCCCAATTTTTGATACAATTTTGAATTTTCGCCGAGAAATCAAATCTCGATATAACTTTCCTGTTCGCATGGAAATGCACACCAGGAATTTTTTACTCAACAAAAAGCCCTTCGGTTCTCTGAGACTATCTGAGCAAAATCGAATTGAGATTGTTGGCTTATTTTGCGACCTGGTGGCAAACCTGGATTTGAAAGTTATCAATGTAGTTATTGTGAAACCAAAAATCAAGAAACAGGATTACCAAATTTTGGATACTGCGGTGAAATATTCCGTCCAGAGAATCGAAAATGACCTGAACCCTAAAAACGACCCGTCTCAAAGATTCATGTTAATAACAGATCCTGGTCGTGTTGGAAAAATGACACAGACTACAAGAAGAATCCAGCGTATCAATTTTATTCCATCCAAGTTTGGCCCGGCCATATATCGCAAAGAAATAGCAACTCTCATTGAAGACCCCCTGCCTAAGAATTCAGACCAGTCGTTTTTTATCCAGCTGGCAGATTTAATTTCTTATGTAGTCTATTTATATTCGTCCAATGTCACAGGAATAGCAGGATACCCAAACCGCATGGGATATTTTGTATCTCCTGAAACGGTGGGCGGTTGGATGGAACGATTGAAACCCAGCTTGAATTTGTACGCATCCGGGCAAAATGCCTATGGGGTTGTATTTCACCCTAAATAAAACCACCACCTACGGCGCATTTGCGCTTTCAGTGGTTCAATTTCAGTATATACTTTTTTATACCTAAAGTCAAGCAATGCGTATCCTGACCGTCCTTACCTACTACCGTCCCCACACCTCCGGCCTGACGATTTATGCCGAGCGGCTGGCCGAGGCTTTTGCCCGGCGCGGACACGAAGTCACTGTGCTGACCTCGCATTTCGACAAAACAACCCCCGCCCAGGAAATGCGCAACGGCGTGAAAATCATCCGCGCGCCGGTTTTGTTCCGGGTCAGCAAAGGCGTGATTATGCCGACCTTCGGCTGGCTGGCCTGGAAATATGTCGCCCAGAACGATGTCGTCCAACTCCACCTGCCGCAGTTCGACGCGCCCGGTTTTGCGACCCGCGCCCGACTGATGGGCAAGCTGGCAATTCTCACCTATCACTGCGATTTACAATTACCAGCCGGGCTGTTCAACCGGCTGGTCAATGCTGTTGTGGATTTCCAAAATCACAGCGCGGCCATCCTGGCAAACCACATCGTTACCTATACGCAGGACTATGCCGACCACTCACCTTTCCTTTCACGGTACAAGCACAAACTGACGCCCATCCTGCCGCCGGTGCAGCTGCCCGCCGTCCAGCGTGAAGCGATTGAGTCCTTTGCGCGGGAACACCAAACCAGCCAAAAACGTCCCGTCATCGGCATGGCGACCCGCTTTGCCAGCGAGAAGGGCGTCGAAATTCTGCTCGAGGCGCTCCCGGCCATTTTCGAGAAATATCCCCATGCCCAGGTTTTGTTCGCGGGGCAACATCTTAACGTCATGGGCGAGGAAAAGTATTTCGAGCGTCTCGCGCCCAAAATCCGCGCATACGAGGCACAGGGCAAGTGGACTTTCCTCGGCAACCTGAACCCGACCCAGATGGCGGCCTTCTATCCCAACCTGGACGTGCTGGTCGTCCCCAGCCTGAACTCGACCGAGGCGTTTGGGTTAGTACAAATCGAGGCGATGATGAACAACGTCCCGTGCGTGGCTTCGGCCCTGCCCGGGGTGCGGCGGCCGGTGCAGATGACCGGCATGGGCAAAGTCGCACCGATTGGCGATTCCGTTAAATTGGCTGAATCCATGCTGGAGATTTTAGGTGAACCGGAAAAGTATCGCCGCGACCCCGCCGAAATTGGCCGCCCCTATGACCCCGATTCGGTGGCGGCGGAATATGAAAAATTATTTGCGCGATTGAAAACGAAATAAATCCACCAACCTACACCAACCTCCATTAATTCTTAAAAATTCGTGGAGATTGGTTGATACTTTATGGCATCACCTTGAACCCCTGCTCTTTAAAATGCTCATCGAAGGTAAACACGGATTCAATCCGCAGGCGGCGCATGGTGGCGAACGATGAACAATCCACCAGGCTAAGCTGGCGGCGTTTGGCGGTCAGGACGCTGTTGATGGCGTCAATATGAAGGCCCTCGTCCAACCAGTCTATCTCCAGCAATGGAGCAATCCGCTCTTGCAACGCGCGCGCTTTTTCCAAACCATAACGGCGCTGTAAGAGCGAAAAGGCCTCTACAATAACGTAATTATTACAAACCAGGTCAATTTCGCTCTGCGCTAAATTCAACCAGGTCTCAATCGCTTTCGCGTGGTTTGTATCCTCTTCGTGAAGGATGGCAAGCATAGCGGAAGTGTCAACATAAACTACCATGATGTCCAATCTCCATCATTCAGGTATTTGTCGTGATTGGTCGATAAGTCGGTAATTCCATCCAAGTCTTCGCCTTTTCTGATAACCCCGATGGCGGATTTTGCCAGCCGAATACGTTCCTCGCGCGACAGGCGTTTCCCCTTTTTTGCCACCGCTTCCACGCCCTCGCGCACCAGTTCCGAAATAGAAACCTTATATTCGACTGACATTTCTTTCAGCATCCGGTATTGCTCTTCAGTAACTTGCACCATCATTCGTTTCATGCGCGCCTCCAAAAGTGCTATCACTTTTTCAAATCTGCTATCATTATACGGCGATTTTGTATCCATTTCTTAACAAACTTTTCGCAAAATCAGGGCAAAATTAATTCCCTTTAAGCGCAGGAGATTGCTCCCGCAAATCTGACTCCAAATTTGAGAATCCGGTGACAGCATGACCCAATCGTCAATAGCCAATCAAAAACCCAAAATCGAAAATCCAAAATCGAAAGATTTTCTCTTCCTGCACACCCGCGACCTGCCTTATTTTCGCGCCCTGTTGCGGGCGGTGGAATCGCGCTTTTACCAGGATTTGGAGTTACCTTCCCCCACCCTCGACGTAGGCTGCGGCGACGGGCATTTTGCCCAACTGACCTTCGACCGCAGGCTGGAAGTCGGTCTCGACCCCTGGACCGGCCCCCTCCACGAAGCCGGGACGCGTGGCGTGTACGAGGTGCTGACCGAGGCCGACGGCGCGAACATGCCCTATCCCAACGCGTATTTTGGCAGCGCCCTCAGTAACTCTGTACTGGAACATATTCCCCACCTCGACGCGGTGCTGGTCGAAACGGCGCGGGTGCTGAAACCCGGCGCGCCCTTCGTCTTTTGCGTCCCCAACCACAATTTCCTGCCGAACTTGTCGGTAGCGCGCTTTTTCGATGCGATTGGATTGAAGCCGCTGGCGCGCGCCTACCGGGCTTTCTTTAACAAAATCTCGCGGCACGTCACCTGCGAAGACGCTCCCGCATGGACCACGCGCCTGGAAAAAGCCGGTTTCAGGGTGGAAAAATACTGGCATTATTTCTCGCCTGCCGCCCTGGCAACGCTCGAATGGGGGCATTATTTTGGCCTGCCATCCTTAATCATTCACTTTTTTACCCGCAAATGGCATCTCACCCATGCCCGCTGGAATTTCGCGCCCATCATGGCGCTCATCCGAAAACATTATGAAGAGCCTGTCCCGCAAGAAAAAGGCGCTTATACCTTCTATGTTGCCCGGCGAATGTAAGGAGTGTTGACGCATGACCGACCCCCTCAACGAACCCAGCGTTCTGGATTATGTAAAATCAAAACTCAACCCCTGGCAGAAGGAAAAAATCGAAATCCCGCTCGGCGCCACGTCGGAGGCTTTCCTGGATGAAGAGGAAGTAGTCATAGAGAAACCAACCTCCGAAGAAATGGTGAGCGCGGCCCGGTCTGGGTTTACCTTGAAACTGCCTGCCTACCGCCCCTGGCGCGCAGTGCTTGCGCTCGGCCTGGCGCTCTTCGCCCAGTGGACTCTCGAAAGCGCGGGGAAACCCATTGGGACGCAATCGGCTATGCTTGTGACGGGAATGTACGGACTGGCGTTCGGCTTGCTGGTATGGGCCCTGCTGGTCAATGAATTTGCCCTGCCTGATGCGCAGTCGGTTGAACCGCAGGCGGACCCACAGACCTTCCATCGGAGCGCGTTCCTGGCAGCAATTGTCCTGGCCGGGCTGGCGTTTACCCAGTTTGGCAAAAATGCGCAGAATCAACATGTCTTTACTTCGCTCAACCTGACCGTCTGGCTCGGTTCGATTGCCCTGTTTGTACGCGGGCTGTGGCTCAACAGCCCAGACAAGCCGCCGGTTTGGAAACGGCTCCTGGCGTTCCTGCGGCGCGACTCGTGGCAAATTAACCTGACCCGCTCCGGGTTGCTTCTTTTGGGCGCAATTGCCCTGGTTTTGTTCTTTCGGCTCTACAACATTGATGGAGTGATTGCCGAACCATTCAGCGATCAGGCGGAAAAGTTGCTGGATGTGTACGACGTGACCCAGGGTCAGTATCATGTTTTTTTCGAACGCAATACGGGACGCGAGTTTCTTCAGTTTTACTGGACTGCGTTTGTTGGCTGGGTCTTCAATATGGGCGTTAGTTTTATGAGCCTGAAACTGGGCACAGTGTTGATTGGTCTGTTCGCTCTGCCCTATATTTACCTACTTGGTAAAGAAGTCGGTGGGCCGCGCGTGGCTTTGTTTGCTCTGTTGCTGGCCGGAACAGCGTACTGGCTAAATACCATCAGCCGGATTGGATTACGGTTTCCGCTCTACCCGGCATTTGCCGCGCCAGTCTTGTATCACCTTGTGCGCGGGTTGCGCCGCCAAAGCCGCAACGATTTCATCCTGGCAGGCCTATTCCTTGGGCTGGGATTGCACGGTTACAGTCCGTTCCGTTTCGTGCCGTTCGTGGTGATATTGGGAGTTGGGTTGTATCTCATCCATGCCGCTTCGAAGGGTTTCCGCAAACAGACTGTAACCATGTTCGTGATTCTGGTGCTGGCTTCGGTGCTGGTATTCATACCACTCGGACGCTATGCGATTGACCGCCCGGATATGTTCGCCTATCGCGCCCTGACGCGCATTGCGGGTGATAAACTCCCCGAAGCAGAAACCCCTGTGGAGCGGTTTTGGAAGAGCCTGACCAACCCGGTGAACGCAGAAACCGATGACCCGCTTTACAAGGTCTTTTTCGATAATACCTTTAAGGCGCTCATCATGTTCCAATATGATAATGGCGGCATCTGGGTGCATTCCATCCCGGGCCGACCGGCGCTGGATTTCGTTTCGGCGGCGCTGTACACCCTCGGATGCGCCTTCCTGCTTGCGCGCTACATCGTTAAACGCAACTGGCTCGACCTGTTCCTACTGCTCTCTATCCCGCTCTTGATGATGCCGTCCATCCTATCGCTGGCGTTTCCGGGGGAGAATCCCTCGCTCAACCGCACAGGGGCGGCGGGGGTGGTGGTTTTTGTCATCGCCGCTCAGATGCTAGATGGCCTGTATACCGGCTTGCGGGGAGTCCGTTCCGCGCAGGCGAAGGTTGGAGTTGGCAGTCAGGCTTTCGCAGCGATGATTGTCCTCGCGCTGTTGGCAGTCTCGATTTTCCAAAATTATTACCTGGTGTTCGACCGGTTCGCCACGCAGTTTCGGGCTGGGGCGTGGAATACCTCAGATATGGGCCGGGTGATTCGTGCATTTGTGGCGGCTGGCAATGACGTGGAGAACGCCTGGGTTGTGCCGTATCCATACTGGGTGGATACGCGCCTGGTCGGCATCCAGACCGGCTACCCAACCCGCGACGCCGCGTTGTGGCCGGATGAATTCCAAAATACGGTGGATGTTACGGGCAATAAAATGTTCATTGTAAAGGACGAAGACCTGAACAGCCTGAGGTTACTGCGCGAATTGTATCCCAACGGCGCGCTCGGAAAGTTTGATTCCCCGCTCGAGGGCAAAGATTTCTGGATATACACCGTCCCTGACTCTATCACTGGCGAATAATCATGACAAAACAATTTCGACCTCGCATTTTGTTCGACCTTCTGTTCGTGCTGGTATTGATTGGCGCAGCCTATTTTCGGTTGATGGGTCTCAATTGGGACCAGAGCCAACATCTGCACCCCGACGAACGTTTCATGACGATGGTTTCGACCGCGCTCGAGCCGGTAGATAGTTTTTCGGAGTATTTCGATACTGCCAATTCGACCCTCAACCCGCACAACCGGGGCTATGGGTTCTATGTATATGGCACGCTGCCCGTGTTCGTCGTGCGCTATGTGGCAGAGTGGATGACCCAAGGCGCGGCGCAGGCAGTCAACTATCTTCTTGAGAACGGCAAAGATGGATTTTTTGCCCCACTGATGACCTGGCTGGCGGCGACGCCCAATTGGGCCGGGTATGATGAAATTACGCTGGTGGGGCGCGTCTTTGCGGCGCTCTCCGATTTGGGTTCGATTGTATTGCTCTACTTGATTGCGGCGCGTTTGCATGGGCGCAAGGTGGCCCTGCTGGCGGCGGCGTTCTCTGCGCTGGCGGTGATGCAAATCCAGCAGGCGCATTTTTATGTGGTGGATAGTTTTGCCAATTTCTTCATCTTCCTGGCAACGTTCTTCGCAGTGGAAGTGATGACAGGGCGCGAGGATGCGCGCTTCGAGTTCAGTGTCTCGACGCCGCTCGACAACCGTGTCTGGAAATCGCTGCTAGCAGCGGCACTTTCTCCGTTGACGCTAAACGTACTCGGCTTTGGGGTTGCCCTGGGCGCGGCAGTGGCATCCAAACTGAACGCGGCCCCGCTTGCTATCCTGCTGCCCGGAGCACTGCTGGTGCGGTATTGGATGACGACAACGGATGAATCGGAGACTCGGATTGCGAAAGCGGATTCTTCAACGGATGGCTGGCGCAATACGGATACACGGATAGAGGCAGCGGAGAAACGGAGCGCGGAAGCAGATTCGACTGAAACCGACTCCCGGGTAACCAATAACCAATCACGAATTACCAATGACCGCTTATCCATCGAAGCATCCCTTATCCTGCTCATTCTTGGCGCATTTTTTTCGGTGCTGGCGTTTCGTATTTTCCAGCCGTATGCGTTCAGCGGGCCAGGGTTTTTCGGCATAAAACCTAATCCGCAGTGGGTACAGAATATCTCCGACCAGCGCGCTCAGGCCGGGGGAGATGTAGATTTTCCACCCGCTCTGCAATGGGCGCGGCGGCCTGTTTGGTTTTCTGGCTACAACATCCTGGCTTGGGGACTGGGTTGGCCGCTCGGACTGCTGGCCGCAACCGGTTTTCTGTACATGGGCTGGCGCATGTTGAAAGGCGAGTGGAAGCCTCACATCCTGCTGTGGGGTTGGACGGCATTCTACTTTGCCTGGCAATCCATGCAATGGAATCCCACCATGCGTTACCAGTTGCCCATTTACCCGCTACTGGCGATGTTTGCGGCGTGGTTTATCTTCAATGGCCCGCGAATTACGAATTACGAATTAGGAACTAGGAATTACGGATTACGAATTTCGAGCCTTATCTCTCGTTTCGGTTATCCAGTGCTTGCTATTTTCGTCCTGCTCGGCACGCTCGCCTGGACATTTGCCTTTACCCGCATTTACACCCGCGACCATTCCCGCGTGCAGGCTACCCGTTGGATTTTCCAAAACGTGCCGGGGCCGATTAACCTGAAAATCGAAAAAGATGACGGGACGCTGTATACCCAACCGCTTTCCATATCCTATGGGTATGTGTTCGGCCCAGGTTTACCTTACAGTACCCAGTTCATGGCCTTTGCTTCGGGTGAAATGAAAGAGATTGTGATAGGCTACGCGGCAGATTTTACCCAAAACGGTCCACAAACCCTGACAGCAGAACTCGCCTCTGATTTCGCCTTTGCCCCAGAAAGCATTCTGGCAACCGCCACCCTGACAGCGGATTTCGCGCCAGGCAACAACCCCAAGGGACAAACGTACACACTGACCTTCGATGCTCCCGTCACCCTCGATAAAAACCGCACCTATTACCTGCGAATGGAATCCAGCACCCTGCTGTCAATAAGCGGGGCTTCGCCCATCCACGAGACATCGTGGGACGACGGCCTGCCCCTGCGCATGGACGGCTACGACGCCTACGGCGGCATCTACCAGGGCGGCCTGAACTTCGAAATGTATTGGGACGATAACGAGGAAAAACTGGAGCGATTCATCGGCAATCTCGATAGCGGAGATTACGTTTTCATCACATCCAACCGCCAGTGGGCAACCACAACCCGCGTACCGGAGCGCTACCCGCTGACAACGGCCTTCTACCGCGCCCTGATTGGCTGCCCCGCCGATAAAGATGTCATCTGGTGCTACAACGTGGCCGAAGCGGGCATGTTCCAGGGACGGTTGGGCTATGAATTGGTCAAGACCTTCACATCCTACCCTGAAATCTTCGGCTACCAGATTAATACCCAATTCGCCGAGGAAGCCTTCACCGTCTATGACGCGCCTAAGGTGCTGATTTTCAAAAAGACAGACGCCTACAACACCGCCGCCGTCCGCGCCATTTTGGAAAAGGTGGATTTGTCGAAGGTGGTGCGCATCACCCCGCGCCAGGCAGGTAATTATCCTGGCGACTTAATGCTGCCTGCGGCACGGCTTTCGTGGCAGAGAGTCAGCGGGACATGGAGCGAGTTGTTCTCCTACGATTGGCCCCAAAACGCCGCTCCACTTCTGGGATTGCTGCTCTGGTATCTCGCCATCGGCGTCCTCGGCCTGTTCACCTGGCCGCTCCTGCGCCTGCTCCTGCCCGGATTAAATGACAAAGGCTACCCGCTCTCGCGCTTGAGCGGCCTGCTCCTGCTGGCCTGGTTCGCCTGGATGGTCGGCTCGCTCGGCGGGGAATACAGCCGCGCGACGATCGCGGGAGGCTACGGGTTGATTGTACTGCTCGGCGCGGTTGCCTTCTGGAAGCAAAAAGACGCCATCGCTGCCGAGTGGCGCAGCAACCGGCGCTACTTCCTGCTGGTCGAAGTCCTTTTCCTGGCCTTCTTCCTGATTGACTTTGGCATCCGGATTGGTAATCCCGATTTATGGCATCCGGGGCGCGGCGGCGAGCGCCCGATGGACTTTTCGTACCTAAACGCCATCTTGAAAAGCACGGCTTTCCCGCCCTATGACCCCTGGTACGCGGGCGGCTACATCAACTACTACTATTGGGGCTTCGTGCTGGTCGGCACGCCCATCAAACTGCTCGGCATTGTGCCTTCGATTGCCTACAACTTCGTCCTGCCCACCTTATTTGCCCTGCTCGGCCTGGGCGGGTTCTCGGTGGCCTGGAATTTGGTCGCAAGCCAAAGGTCAACAGTCAACGACCCCGTTCAACCTTCAACCTTCAACCTTCAACTTCTCTCCGGGCTGGCGGCAGGCGCGGGGCTGGTGTTGCTTGGCAATTTAGGCACAGTGCAACTGGTATATCGCGCCCTGCAAAAAATGATTGTTCCCAATGCCGTCATGGAAGACCCCTCGGTATCGGTTTTCCAACACCTGGCCTGGGCCTTACAAGGGCTGGGGAAAATTCTGACCGGCGAATCCCTTCCCATCGGCTGGGGCGAGTGGTACTGGGCGCCCAGCCGCGTCATGCCGGTCGGCGACCTGGCGATTACCGAATTCCCGCTCTTTACGTTTATCTACAGCGACCTGCACGCCCACATGATTGCCCTGCCGCTGACCGCGCTGGTGATTGCCTGGGCGCTTTCCACGCTCCGGGCCCGCAATCTCAGCCGCTGGCAGTGGCTGGCGACCCTGGCCTTTGGCGGCCTGGTCATTGGCGTGCTGCGTCCCACCAACACCTGGGATTTCCCGACCTACCTGGCGCTCGGCGCGCTCGTAGCGGGTTATTCCGCCTTTCGGTATGTGGAGATTGGGGAGGAACCACGCTTCGGACTTTCCCCGCTCATCCAGCGCGTCATCCTGGCCCTGGGCGTGATGGGACTCCTGACTGTGTTCGCGCTCCTGTTCTACGAGCCGTTTGCCCGCTGGTACGGACTCGGCTACTCGAGCGTCGACCTGTGGAAAAACGAAAAGACGCCCATCTGGTCGTATCTCACCCACTGGGGCTTGTTCCTGTTCGTCATCGTATCATGGATGACCTGGGAAACCCGCCAGTGGATGGCGCAGACGCCCGTTTCGGCGCTGGCGAAACTCAAGCCCTACACCATCCTGCTCGAAATTGCGTTGGCCTTGCTGGTGGCGCTCACCCTGCTGCTGCAATTCGTGCTGGATGTACGGGTGGCCTGGCTGGCTTTTCCGCTAGCAGCCTGGGCTTTGCTTCTCATGCTGCGGCCCGGACAGCCCGATTCCAAGCGGATGGTCTTGTTCATGGTCGGCACCGGTCTGGTGCTGACGCTGGTGGTCGAATTCATCGTCCTGGTCGGCGATATTGGCCGCATGAACACCGTTTTCAAATTCTACCTGCAAGTCTGGGTCCTGTTCGCCATCAGCGCGGCGGCAGGGTTTGGCTGGCTGCTAGAGGAGCTGGACCAGTGGAGCGAAAGATGGCGCGCCGCCTGGTACACCGCCGCCACCCTGCTGTTTGCCGGGGCCTTGCTCTACCTCTTCACCGGAAGCATGGACAAAATCCGCGATCGGATGAGCGCCGAAACGCCCTTCACCTTCGACAGCATGGAATACATGCGCACTTCGACCTACTGGGACCAGCAAGAGATGACCCTGGCCGAAGATTACCAAGCCATCCGCTGGATGCAGGAACACATCAAAGGCACGCCGGTCATTGTAGAAGCCAACACGCCCGAATACCGCTGGGGAACGCGCTACACCATCTACACCGGCCTGCCGGGCGTTGTCGGCTGGAACTGGCATCAGCGTCAGCAGCGCGCGCTCTTTCCCTCCAACTGGGTCACAGACCGGGTGGATGCCGTGCGATTCTTCTACGATACATCCAGCGGCGACTATGCCCGCGACTTCCTGGCGAAATACAACGTCGAATACATCATCGTCGGCCAACTAGAGCGCATCTATCACCCTGAGGGCGTCGAAAAATTCGAGCGTTACAACGGCATTTTGTGGAACAAAGTCTATGAAAATGGGCAAACTGCCATCTACGAGGTGATTCGGTGAGCAACATCTATCACATTACCACCCGCGATGCAGCCCTGGCAGCCCGTTCCAGCGGAGAATACCGCCCCGAGAGCCTGACGCGCGAAGGCTTCATCCACTTCTCGCAGCGTCATCAGGTTTTGGACGTGGCGAACGCCTTTTATCGCGGACAAGCCAACCTGGTACTTCTCGTCGTCGAGCCGTCCCGCCTGAAAGCGGAACTGCGCTACGAGGCACCGGCCCACCCCTCGGTCTCCTCCTCCGCCCCAGGCCCGGAGAATCAATTCCCGCATCTCTACGGCCCCTTGAACATGGACGCTGTCCTCGAAGTGGTTGATTTTCCCCCCGGCGCGGACGGCCTCTTCAGTCTGCCCGCTTCCCTACCCTGACCAATGACTATGTTCTCCTTCCTACTCTGGTATCTCACCGTCTCATTGCTTGGCCTGCTGACCTTCCCGCTGGCCTGGCGGCTGCTGCCGGCCCTGGCCGACCGGGGCTATAGTTTCAGCCGCGCGCTCGGCCTGCTCTTGTGGGCGTTCCTCTTCTGGCTGGCGGTTTCCTTCGGCCTGATTCGCAACGACAGCGGCGGGATTCTGCTGGCATTGGCGGTACTGGCCGGAGTTTCAGCGTGGGCAACAGGAAAGATGAAAGATGAAAGAGAAGAAGGCCAACCAACCTCTTTCATCTCTCAACTCTCATCTTTGAAATCCTGGCTCAAAGCCAACCGCGCCCTCGTCATCGCCGTCGAGATCCTGTTTTTGGCCGCATTTGCCTTTATGGCCTTTGCGCGCGCCAACAATCCCGAAAACATCGGCACCGAAAAGCCGATGGAACTGGCCTTCATCAACGCCATCCTGCGCTCGCCAACCTTCCCGCCGCACGACCCCTGGCTGTCGGGGTATGCTATTTCATACTACTACTTCGGCTATGTCATGGCCGCCATGCTGGCAAAATTCACATTCACCAGCGGGAGCGTGGCCTTTAACCTGATGCTGGCCCTGGTCTTTGCCCTGAGCGCGCTGGGCGCATTTGGCCTGCTCTACAACCTGCTGGCCGCTTACTGGAAAAAGTCCGCGCCCGAAAAGCCGCTGCTGGCGCTCGCCTCCCTGCTGGGGCCGTTCTCCCTGCTTATCCTCAGCAACGTGGAGGGATTTCTCGAATTCCTGCACGCGCGCGGCATTGGCTGGACGGGACAGCCCGGCGACTCGAACATCTGGACAACGCTCGGCGGACTGGCGCGCCCCAATCTCTGGGCCTACAACTTCTGGACCTGGCTCGACATCAAAGACCTGCGCGAAATCCCCTCATTAACCGGCGAGCCGCGCTTCTGGTTCTGGTGGCGCGCCTCGCGCGTGGTG